>Ga0315274_10006663_pt1 | contig 16796 bp, 17 predicted proteins | sample YL17G02_20_MG_FD_203700 | JGI IMG/M metagenome (GOLD analysis project Ga0315274, IMG submission 203700) | Sediment microbial communities from Yellowstone Lake, YNP, Wyoming, USA - YL17G02_20 | ecosystem: Environmental > Aquatic > Freshwater > Lake > Sediment | place: USA: Wyoming | collected...
GCGGCTGGACAAGGGCAGGACGCGGAGAGGAAGAGAGTTCTGGATTCGTTGAGGGGGCCTAATCCAATGGGAGGCGCCAATGACGGATTCGGCAGTTTTCAGCCTGAACCAGCATCTGATAAGCCTGATAGGGACAGGGTGTTCTTTGTGGCGATCAAATGGTTTACGGATGGATTAATCGAAACAGTCCGTGAAACCTTTTCACTGCTCGGTCTCTTTAAGCCCGTAGAAACTTTTGAGATTTCAAGGGCCACTTATTTTGATGAAGAAATTACGGCCCTGGACGATGAAACTCTAAACGAAGGAGTTCCGGCCGATGAAGCTGTCGATACGATTGAGTTGGGGGCCATTGAGACTTTCGTACCGGAAGTGATGGATTTGAGCGTATTTTATGAATCGGCTTATTGTGCTTTGTAAGCCGGTTGAATAGCTAAATGATCGCGGTCATTGTAGGCGGAGGAACGGTCGGTTTAAACTGTGCGCTTGCACTTCTTAAAAAGCGTCCGGCTGATGATGTTTTTGTGCTTGAGGCCGAAGATTTTCTTGGAAGTCACACAAGTACGCGCAACAGCGAAGTCATCCATGCCGGCTTCGCATATCCTTTCAAATCCTTAAAAAGCGAACTTTGCCTTGAAGGCAGCCGTCTCACATATGAGATCCTGGGGCGCTTTGGTGTGCCGCATAAAAAGTGCGGCAAATGGGTCGTGGCTTTTACGGAAGAGGAGGAGGAGGGGCTTGCATCGATGCTTCAAAATGCGTCTGAATGCGGTGTCCCCGGTTTGATTCCAAAAAGGCCGAAAGATGCGGCAAACGCGATGCCGTGGCTAAAGCCGGTGCGCGCTGCCGTTTTCTCCGAAACATCCGGCATTCTGGACGCCTCTGAATACGTTGCGGCGCTGGACAGGGTGCTTTCAAATATGCCCGACTGCCGGATCCTCAAGCGCTGTCGTGTGACTTCAATCGATACTGCAAAAAGCAAAATCGGGACGTCGCGCGGAGAGATGAACTATGACGTATTGATAAACTCCGCAGGGCTTTTTGCAGATGATGTCTATCGCATGGCGCAAGGCAAAAGGAATTTTGAGATCAGGCCGTTCAAGGGCGAATACTACACGTGGCGAAAAGGGCCGATTGAGGGGCTCGTGTATCCCGTGCCTCTAAGGTTCTTGAGGAAGGGCGACGCCACTCTGGTATCGAGCATGGGAATACATCTGCATCGCTCAATTTCCGGGGACCGTTATATCGGTCCCACGCAGATCGAGTTGCCGAAAGAAAAAAAGACCGATTACAAAATTGAAACGCCGCCGGAAGTGTTCGCCGGTTCGGCGGCTCATTATCTCAAATCTCCTCCGCCCCTGTCAGAGCTGGAGCAGGGGCAGGCCGGCAACCGCCCGAAACTCTTCGAAGATGGAAAGCCGCTGGGTGATTTTGTAATGCTGAAGGAGGGATCGGTCATCCATCTTTTGGGAATCGAATCCCCCGGTCTCACCGCCGCCCCTGCAATCGCCAAAAAAGTCGCCTTGATGAGCTAGCGATCCCACTGCATGTTTCATGGAATTGGCGAGAAGGGAGGCGACTTGCTTAGCTGCTTTCTGCTCCACTCGCACGATTTGGTTGCGGACTCAAATCGCCTTGACGCAAGAACTCGCTCGCAAAAGCCTAAAAGAGACTTTACCATTTGTTTTTGGGCTTTTGCTCGCTCAAACAACTTGCGTCATTGCGAAGACGGGCTTTACACAAGGCGCAACCGGCGATTTTTCGCCGACCAAATCGGCTCGTTTCGCAATGCACCTAATCAAGCCTCCTCCCTTCTCACCAACCCCATTTGCCATGCTGTTGGGCTCAAGGCAAGAAACGGTATGCGGACCAAGGCGAGTATCGACCATGAATTGAAGTATGTTGTGAAGGTGGCGGGGAGATGCTTTCCGAGCGGCGTTGAATTGCGCCGACAACTAAGCCGTATAATACGCGGCGAAAGAGCGCAGGCGATTTTCCGGCGTATGAGGAAAATCGCCGTAGCGAGGGAAGCATCTCCTCGTCACCAACAGAGCATGCTTCAATCCGTAAGCCTCGAAGCTGCCGAGGTCCGCATATCTTTCTAGTGATTTACGATTGACTCGGTGCCGGAGCTGATGAGGTTTTCGATGAGCTCTGGAAGGTCGGAGAGCGCGTCTTCGGCCTCTTCGGACAATTCCATGGTTTGCTCGATTCGGCCGGGCTGGATGCCTATGATCCAGATGGGCGGGAGTTCCATTCCTATTTTTTTGCCGACATCAAGGGTCGTCAAAAGATCGGTAGCATGAAGCGAGATCTCCGCATTCTCCTCGCGGTTCACCTCTTCAGGGTGGAAGATATCGATTTCTCCGGGGGCCCCTCCGAAATCGGCGCAGTCTATAATGAAGACGAGGCGGCGGTTCTCAAGCATGTGAAGGAGGGCCATGGAGGGGACGCCGGCGTCGATGATGTCGCAATCGTCGCGTTCGAATTCAGTGCGGAGCATCTTTGCTGCGTGAATTCCCACGCCTTCATCGCCCATCAAAAAATTGCCGACACCGATTATGGCAATGGGTTTCACTTTTTGAATTCCACCTTGAGGTAGTGCGTAGAACACGAAATACACGGGTCATACGCGCGCACCAGCATTTCGAGCATGAGTTCAACTTCCTTTTGGGGCTTATTTATGATTTGGGGCACCAGGGCCTCCATGTCCCGCTGGATGTTCGCGTGGTTCTGGTTTGTGGGGATTATGCAATTGGCCTTCGTGCAGATTCCATTTGAATCATATGTGTAGTCATGGATCAGTATGCCGCGCGGGACTTCAACGGCGCCAATCCCGCGGCCTTGCCGCGGACGTGACTCGTGACTCGTGACTCGTGATTCGTAGGAATTGTCAGCGAGTAGTCCGTCAATCAGACGGATCGAATCTTCAAAGCTGTGGGCCACTTCAACGAGTTGTGCCACCGTGTTCATGTAGGGATTGTAACAGGGTGCGACCAGACCAAGATCCTTGGCAAGCACCTGCGCCTTCTTTGTCAGCTTTTTGTGATTCAGATTGAAGCGGGCAAGGGCGCCGACCATAAGTGATTCGCGTTTGCGCTTGGTATATTTTGCGGTGGATTGGGGTACGATATATTCATTTGTCCATGAGAGATAATTCTTTACCGGCTCACGATCGCCGTCGGTGGACGCGAGATCGCCGTCATAAAAAGCGTATTCATTATCGCAGGTGAGGCCTACGTATTCGGTCTCGCGCGTGAAGCTTGGAAGTTTGGGTGCGAGCGACTTGACGAGTTTGGCCACGGCCATGACATCCGGTTCGGCAGTCAGGAGGCGCTTTTTGAGGTTTGTGAGTTCTTCTTCGGTCGGGAGCTTCGCAAATCCCCCCGGGATGAGCCTTTGCGGGTGGGTTGTCCTGCCGCATACAAGGTCGCTCATCTCATTTGCAAGACGGTGCAGACGGACGACAGTCTTGACTTCTTCCGGATGCGAAGACGCCAAAGGAATCACGGAACCGACTCCCAGAAGATCGGGCAGGGCCAGATAACCGATGTGCAATACATGGCTCTGGAGGTTCTCGGCGTGAATCGCCAGTCGCCGCAGATTCAAAGTCTGCTCCGAAATCTTTATCCCCATCGCGGCTTCGGTTGCCTTCAAAGAGGCAAGCGTATGGCCTATGGAGCAGATGCCGCAGATGCGCGAAGTGATATGATGGACGACGTCCCACTTTTGGCCGATTACCATCGCCTCAAAGAAGCGGGGCGCTTCGGGAACCTGCCACTGCACCTTTTCAACCTTGCCGTCCTTTGCGTCGACGACGATGTTGCCGTGCCCCTCAACGCGGGTTATATAATGAAGATCGATATTCAGATTGGCACCGCTCATTTCGAGCCCCCTTGATAAGTGAAGTATAAATTGAATTTGTTCACGACTTCCTCCGCCGTGAGGCCGTACTTCTCCAAAACTTCCTTGTGTGAATTTTTGTTCGGGTCGTCCAAAATGCCCCTGCAGCCCCAGCAGACGGCCCCTTCGGTGACGCAGCACGCCCCGCAACCAGCGCGCGTCACAGGGCCGACGCAGCTCATACCCTTTTCAAAGACACAGACATTTTCGGCCAGTTTGCATTCTGCGCATACAGGGTAATTAGGAGGCGTGAATTTCTGGCCGGTCAAAAGCGCCTTGCAAAGGGATAAAAATTCATCGCCGCGAATGGGGCAGCCGTGCACTTTGTAATCGACGGGGATTACGGCATCTATGGGCCTTGCGGCGTATGTCTCAAACAGATTCGCCTTGTCGCCGTATACCTCTTTTCGGACCTGATCCAGGGGCCTGGTATTTTTTAGTGAGTTAATACCCCCGATCGTAGCGCATGCCCCGATCGCGACTACAATCTTTGCGTTCGCGCGGATTTTTTTCAAGCGCGCCTCGTCCGATTCGCGGGTGCATGATCCTTCGATGAACGCGATGTCGTAATTGTCTTCGTCTTCTTTCATGACCTCGCGGAAGCTCACGACCTCGACATGACCCAACAGTTCAAGAAGCTTCTCTTCAAGATTTGCGATCTGGAGCTGATCTCCCTCGCAACTTGCAAAATCAAAAAACGCCACCTTTGGTTTTGTCATAGCGCTTCCTCAAGTCCCGTTATGTCTGAATATTTGAATACAGGGCCGTCCTGACAGCAGTAGATGCCGTTTATCTGGCAGTGGCCGCACTTGCCGACGCCGCATTTCATCCTGCGCTCAAGCGAGACATAAATTTGATTTTTCGGTATCTTTTTGTCTAGCGCCTCTTTGAGGACAAATCGGTACATGATCGGCGGCCCCACGACTATGCAACTTGTTTTGCCGGGATCAATTGTGACTTTCGGGAAAAGTGTCGTGATGACGCCGCAATTACCCTTCCAGTCCGTATCCAGAGGCTTGTCCACCGTTTCAAGATACTCAATGTCGCTCCGTTTTGCCCAGCTTGCGAGCTCGTCCACAAAGAGCCTCTCCTTTGGATTGCGGCAACCGAACATTACGATCACGCGGTTATAGTCTTTGCGGTTGTCCAAAACGTAATTGATGAAGGAGCGCGCCGGCACGAGCCCGATACCGCCGGTGACAAATAAGAGATCCCTGCCCTTCGTCTCTTCATAGGGGAAGTTGGTTCCGAAGGGGCCGCGTATGCCGACGGTCGCGCCGGGCTTCATCTGGTGTATCGCGCTGGTCACATTTCCGACCTTGCGGATCGCCAGCTCAAATGAACCCTTCTTTGTGGGCGACGAAGAGATGGAAATCGGCGCCTCGCCGATGCCGAAAACGGATACCTCGACGAACTGGCCGGGTTTGTGGCCGAGATCGCGGCCCGAGTTGAACTTGATCTCAAAAAACTTTTCGGTGGCCGTGAGGTCGGCGACCTTCGTGATCGTTGCAAGTTCGGGGAGATAGATGGATTCCATTACTTCTCCTCCTTGAGCGAATTGAATATCTTCACCGGATCTGTAATGTCGGGCAGGCAGACGGATGAGCATCGCCCGCAGCCGACGCAGGCCGGTTCGCCGAGCTTTTCAAAAAGATAATCCCATTTGCGATAGAACCTGTGGCGATAACGGTGCATGCGCTCTTCCCTGAAATTCTCGCCGCTGCCGATCTTCGCAAAATCCTCGAGCTGGCAACCGTCCCAGATGCGGTATCTTCTCCCGCCCTGAAGGTCCAGATTGATCTCCTCTTTGACGTCGAAGCAATAACAGGTGGGGCAGATCATATTGCACGAGCCGCAGCTGTAGCACTTTTCCGCCTTCTCCTCCCAGAGCTTCGACTGCCTTTTCTTTTCAAGGATGGATTTGAGTTCAGGAACGGCGGCTTTGATCTTGCGGTCGGATGCGCAAAGATCGGTCACAGATTTTTTGACCGACTGCAATTTTTTGATGTCATCGGGTGACGCCTGATCTGTTTTTGCATATTTTTTGAGCAGCGCCTCACCTTTCGGTGTTCCGGTTTCAACAGCATATTTTCCTCCGAGATCGGTGAGAAGAAGGTCATAACCCTTATCTACTGATGCCGAATCCATCGACGCCCAAAATGACCACTTCGATGCGCACGTAGGCGTTACTGCTATGATCGTTGTGGAAGCGCGTTTTTTCAGATAATTGGCGTCCGGATGGTTCTCTTCAAAAAGGCGGTCCAGCTGATTAATCGCCTTAAGATCGTACGGGTGGACGCCGATGATTGTGATTGAATCCGACTCGACAACCCCCTCGACCTTAACCTCGGGCTTTCCGCCAGAAGCGGATCCGCCTATGGCGGAAACCTTGAATTTAATCAGCGTCTCCCACTGCGGCATTATATATTTCTTTGGGGGAAGCAGCGTCACATCATAATCCAGAGTAAGGTCGGCCGCCTTTTTGAGAGGCGCATAGGCAAATTTGCCCTCCTTTTTCTGGACGCCGACGACCGCTCCGGACTTGATGAGACTTTCTACAAAATCCGCAAGATTCTGTTTCGTTAAGATCATTGTGGCCATATTTTTCCCTCTTCAAGTTGGGAGTTTTAACTAGATTAACTTAATCGTAATTGCAATAATTTTTTGCCCACTGTATACACCTTACGATGAAGAAAACAGGCGTCGTCTGGGACGAGAGATTTGTCCGGCACGAGATGGGCTTTAGCCACCCCGAATCCCCCAAAAGGCTTCTGGCTATAAAGGAGGTTCTGGACGGGGACGGCGTGGGGAAAGATCTCGTTCATTTGAAACCCATGGCCGCAACTATCGATGAGCTGGCATATATCCACGATAAAACCTATATTGAAAGCGTGAAAGCCACTGCGGGCGAGGAGGGATATACGTATCTTGATCCCGATACGCTCGCCTGTGCGCATACGTGGGAGGCGGCTTTGTTTGCTGCCGGCGGAACAATAGTTCTTGTCGATGAAGTCATGAAAGGGAATCTAAAAAACGCATTTGCCCTTGTCAGACCTCCGGGCCACCATGCCGAAAAAGATACCGCGATGGGGTTTTGCTTTTTCAACAACATCGCAATCGGCGCCGAATACGCGAAGCGCCATTACAATTTGGAGCGGATCGCGATAATAGATTTCGATGTCCATCACGGCAACGGAACACAGCATTCGTTCTATGACCGCGAAGATGTTTTTTTTACATCGGTCCATCGATCACCGTTTTATCCGGGGACAGGCGCGGCAAATGAAACGGGGGCGGGAAAGGGGAAGGGGACGACACTCAATATTCCCCTCGAATACGGCGCGGATGACGACGTTTATAAAATGGTCTTTGACAAACATATTGTGCCGGCCGTCCTGGAATTCGGGCCGCAGTTCATACTCGTCTCCGCAGGTTACGATGCCCACGACAGCGACCCTTTGGGCGGTATGCGGATGACGACAGAAGGGTTCAGGTGGATCGCTCAAACAATAGGAGATCTGGCCGAAGAATGTTGCGGCGGTAAAGTTTTATATGTGCTCGAGGGCGGCTATGATCTGAAGGCCCTTCGTGACAGCGTCGAGGCGACGCTGGAGGAAATGGTCGGTTCAAAATAATTTTGAAAAATAAAAAACCCCCTGCACTCCGTGCAGGGGGTTTTTTGTTAAAGCTGATTACATATTGCTGTAGTTGCAAGTCCATGTTTCACTGAAGTTCGCAGTTTCACCGTTTTGTGTGCCCTCAACGCTGAAATTGACGATGAAATTGGTGGTGCCTTCCGTCATGCACAGGTTTGAGCTCATGTTAAAGCCGGCGCTGTACGAATAGGTGCCGCACGGATCCGTGATGGTCAAACCGCCGCTGCCGACCAAAAACTCAAGACGGACAATGAGGTTATTTGAACTGGCTTCGCAGGTTCCGCCTTCAGTGCATGTGCCGTCGTCAATTGAGGTGTCATTATCCTCGATTGTGCATTCGTCGCCAGTCGTTTTGTTGCCGGTCAATTTCAGGAAGCCGGAGTTCTTCGTCGTCATCGCCGCCGCGCCCGCGTGGTAGATTACAGTGGCCGTGTAATCACCATCGATCGTCGTATCCGAGTCGGGATGGAAGTTCGTGCAATTCATCGCCATCTCGAAGGTGTAGGTCGCTTGAGTGGCGCTTCCGGTAACGGTGCACGTCCCGCCCAATGAATCTGTCGCCGTGCAGCTAAAACTGGCGGAACTTGTATCCGAACATTCGACCGCTATATCAGAGGAAGTCTCTTTGACGACTTGCGCACCCCCGCCGAAAATAATGGGAGCGATATTAGAATATGCCTGGTAGGCCATGTTCAACGCCTTCATATCTGCCGCAACCGATTTTGCGGACGTCGGTGCCGGATTTGTCCCGCCGCCGCCGCTGTCACTTCCGCCGCCGCATGCCGCGATCAATGCGAGCAACGCGACCGCTACTGCCAATTTCTTTGTCATACTGCCTCCTTTTTGGGTTTCCGGTTCCCGTAACAACTAAATTGGGTGGAGTCAAGCGCTCATATTGCTTGAATTAATTACAGATTTTTGATTAAGATCAGGATTAGGATTAAGATTAAGAAAGGGGGATGAGATGAAAAAATATTCAATGCTATTTGTTGGCGCGCTGCTAGTTGTCACTTTCATTTGTTCTACAGTCACGGCGCAAACAACTAAAAAGGGGGCGGTGATGACGAAATGGACGGAACCGGCAAGAGCGGATGTCGATGTGACGAAAAAATATACGGCCACAATAAAGACTTCAAAGGGCGACATTGTCTGCGAGCTATATCCGAAACAGGCGCCCCTTTCGGTGACGAATTTTGTGTATCTTGCGAAAGGCGGTTTCTATAACGGCCTCACATTTCACCGCGTCGTCCCCAATTTCGTGATTCAGGGCGGCGATCCGGCCGGAACAGGTTCAGGCGGACCGGGCTACACAACTCCGGCGGAGATAGGCCTGCCGCATAAAGAGGGCGCGCTTGCGTGGGCGAGGACCGGCGACGAAGTCAACCCCCAGCGCCGTTCAAGCGGTTCGCAATTTTATATAACTCTCAAGGCGACGCCGTTTTTAGACGGCGGCTACACTGTGTTCGGCCAGACGATCGGCGGCATGGATGTCGTGAAAAAAATCCAGCAAAAAGACGTCATCGAACGCATCGACATAAGCGTTCAATAAAAACAAGACGGCGCGATGGATATGCGAACCCCGACGGCTCTCGGCACTCTTTTTTTGTGCTCCCCTCTCAACTTGGGTGTCTCACTCTATTTGGCAGCTCACGGTGGATCAAAAAAAAGAGTCCCTACGCCGCCGGGGTTCGCATACCGCGTCTTGCAGTGTGGCCAATGGGGTGACAGATGGGGCGTGCAGCCGGAGACTAAGCCGCAAACCACATCACATCCCCGACCCCACAAGCATCAAATGCTATTGACTCTGTTATGTTTAACATACTGCGAAGGGGTGCGAACTGAGCAACTTGGTGGGTAAATTTGCGGAGGGAAGGTGGGGTTTGGAGCATCCAGCGCAATGTCATACATATCGTTTAAATAAGTTATGACGGGCACGACCGCAGGCGTATGAGGAGTGAAAATTTTGACTGGTTTCGCGAATTAGGGGCTGACGGAGGCAAGACACCTAATTCGCTTTTGAAATCCAGTAAAATTTTCGCGACGAATAGACGAAGGGAGGGGCGCAGCTCAAAACCGCGCCTTCCCGCCGCAAACTTGCCCATCAGAAGTGAGAAACTACGCGCCACGCCTCTTCGCAGCGAATAAAAAACGCCCGCCGTAGTACTGTTGGCGGCCGTAGCCGCTCTGATTCTCGCGACGGGCGCTTAAGTTTGTGAAATGTGTTTATCCGCGGCCTCGCATCTGCTGCCAATTTCTTGCTCCCATGGCCCTGGGCAGGTGATGACCGATCCCCTTGCTTATGTGTTCCTGATTCAATTCTCCCAGCATGTCATTTCTTTTTTCCCGAAGCGTCTGTTTCCATCCTGTCATTGATTGTTCGCGGGCCATTCTTTTGGCGAGGTTCTCACGTTTATGCATAAAACCTCCTTTTTTGTTACAAGGATATTATAACAAAAACGGGGCGTCATTGCGAGGAGTCACGAGCTTGTCGAAGGACGACGAAGCAATCTCAAGGATTTCATGGGATTGCGAAGCGTAGCGAACAATGACAAAAAGTGCTAAAACCCTGATTCGTCGGAGGATTTCCTGTCTTTTGACGGGGTGGGGGGTTCGTATTCGCCTTCCGGTGCGCCGCGGGTCGCTTCCAGGTCCTCTTCAAAGAACTCGCCTGCGCGGTCCGCGCCGCCTTTCTCTGCGAATGTTTCAAGGCCGAGGCGTGCGCCTACTATGGCCGATCCGCCGGTCAAGGACGCTATCCTTTCAGAGGGGAAGCCTGGGGGCGGCTTGAAGTCCTTGGCCTCCATGTTCTTTGTGGCCTCCAGCATATATTCAAGGAAGACGGGCGCTGCCGTGTGGCCGCCGGTTTCGCCGGACCCGAGTTTCTTGATTTCGTCAAAACCCACCCATACGCCGGCAGCCAGATCAGGCACAAAGCCGTTGAACCACGTATCCGTCTCGTCGTTTGTCGTGCCCGTCTTGCCGGCCGCCGGTTTTCCCAGAGCCCGGACGCGCGTGCCCGTTCCGCCCTCAACGGCAGCTTTCAGCAGATTGACCATGAGGTATGCGGTCTGCGGCGTTATCACATGTCCCGGCGGGATCTCGTTGCCATACAATGTTTTGAGGTCGATATCGGTCAGGACGAGCTTGTCTTTTTCTATCCACTGCTGGCCCGCTTCGTAAAGATCGGTTCTCAACTCAATTTCACCCGCATTCAACGGTTTTGAAATGTATTGTCTCTGTTTCGTCTCTTGAATTTCCTGCGACTTATTCTCTTCGAGGATGTTTCCCTTCGCATCTTCAATCTTTCTTATGTAGATCGGCGCCTTGTAGACACCCTCATTGAGGAAGGTCGTATATGCAGGGATCATCTCGCTCAAATAAACGGCGTTCGCGCCGAGGGCCATGGAGAGATATTTTTCGATGGGCGTCGTGACGCCCATCTTGCGTTGATATGCGGCCAGATAATGCGTGCCGATATCGGCGACGATCTTCACGGTCGGGACGTTGCGGGAGAAGACGATCGCGTTCCTGAACGGGGTGGGCCCTTTGTAGCCGCCCCCGTAATTTTTCGGACTCCAGAACTGGTTCTTGCCCACGACGTAATTGACGGGCGAGTCCATGATCGTCGTATTGTAAGTGTAGCCCTTGTCGAGCGCTGCGGAGTAGGCGAACGGCTTGAATGATGAGCCGGGCTGGCGAAGCGCCTGCGTCGCGCGGTTGAATTCGCTCCTTCCGAAATCATATCCGCCGATCATCGCCTTCACTTCCGCCGTATGCGGATCCATCGAGAAGAGCGCGCTCTCGACGCGCGGCTCCTGCGCGAGGACAAAATCACCCTTGTCGGTCCTCCTGACCCTCACGATGTCGCCCGCTTTCAGATTTTTCCTGGTATCCACGCCGAAGGCCCTGTCGTCTTTGGGATCCGGCCGCGAGATGACTGTGTTTACATTTCCGACAACAATTTGCGTATCGTTGTCGCGCGAACCGGTGATGATCGCTTTGTACATCTTGTCAGGCTCGAAGTTTATGACGTCCGCGGGTTTTTGATCCTTCTGGGGCGGCCACGTCATGACACCGCCGTTTTGTTTCTGCAAAAGCTCATCCGCAATCTCCTGCGCGCGTTTCGGGATCTCGCTTGGGCTCACGTGCTCGATGGGCCCGCGCCATCCCTGGCGGCGATCGAGTTTTTCGACGCCGTGGCGCACGGCCTTGTAGGCGGCGCGTTGCATGTCCATGCTGACCGTCGAGTATATCTTGAACCCTTTGTGATAGAGGACGTCGTCGCCGTAATTTTCCTTCACAAGGCGGCGGACATGCTCGACGAAATATGCCGCTTCAGGAGTCGTGTTGTCCTTGTCGGTGCCGGCCGTGTAGATGGTGAGCTTGTCGCCAAGCGCTTTATTCATCTCATCTTTGGTGATGATATCCTCTTCCACCATGCGGGCAAGAACGTGAAGCTGCCGCTGCCTTGCATCTTCAGGGTGCGTGATGGGGGAGAAGAGCATGGGGGCGGTCGGCATGCCGGCAATCAGCGCGGTCTCCGCAAGCGTCAGATCGCTCACGTCCTTGTGAAAATAATTGCGCGCGGCGGCCCCGACGCCGTAGGCGCGGTTGCCCAGAAATAGCTGATTGAGATAAAGGGTGAGAATCTGCTCCTTGTTGAGAGCGCGCTCTATGCGCGTGGCAAGGATCGCCTCCTTTATTTTTCTTGAGATCGTTCTTTCGGGCGTCAGGAGTATCGATCTTGTGATCTGCTGCGTGATTGTCGAGCCGCCCTGTTTTATATCGCCGGCTTTAAGGTTCGCCACGAATGCGCGCGCGATCGAGCGCATGTCCACGCCCTTGTGCTCCCAGAAGCGCGAGTCTTCCGACGCAACGAACGCCTGTATAATGCGTTTCGGAATTTGCTCGTATGGGAGAAATATGCGGCATTCGACCCAGAACTCCCCGATTTCTTTGCCGCTGTCGTCGAAGACCTGGCTCAAAACGGGGGGTTTATAATCCTCAAGCGATTTGATGTCCGGAAGCCCGCGGGCAAAGTAAAAGTAAATCGTGACGAAGGCGATAGTGGAAAAAAGGATGATGCCTGCAATGAGGCTCAAGATGAGCTTGAATATGCGCAGACTGCCGGAGAGTATGGTCACCGATGTGGTCAGGAATTTATGGTGCATAGTATTTTTTGTGCGAGGGAGGGGATTTGTGCCGACGCCACACGATTTTTGTTTATCAAAAATCGTTAGTGGCGTCGAGCATCCGCCAACGGTTTAGTGGCGGAAACCCCTTGCTCGCGCGCCCTCCAAACTTATCGGCGGGCCCTCGATGCGGCCAATGATTTTTGGTGCGACGGGAGGGATTCGAACCCTCATGCCTTACGGCACACGGTCCTGAGCCGTGCGCGTCTGCCGTTCCGCCACCGTCGCGCACCAAAAATCATGCCGCATCGGGGTCTGCCGTTCCGCCACCCTCGCTCCGAAGTGGCAGCAGAATTTCTTTCAAGAAATTCTGCTATGCCACTTCGAGAGCCCGCCAACGCTTTGTGGCGGGCTAGATTAAAACTCCTCGCTTTCCTCCTCAAACTCGTTCATCTCGTCTTCATTATAGAGGACGGCGCCGCAATAAGGGCATGTGGATTCGTCCCCTACATATTGACCGCAGTTTGCACAGGTCTCTGGGTTCTCGAAATCAAATTCGTTAATTTCGCCCATAAGATCACCTCATAGACAAATTTTGTGAATCTAAACCCGAAATGGCTGCCAAAAGTCAAACATAAAAAAAGCCTAAAAACTCGCAGGCGTGGGGCCAAGTGTGGGAGGGGGCCGGCGTCGCCCCGCCATTACGGGGCGTGGCGCGCCTAATCCTCAGCGGGCGCGTTATCATATCCATAGATGCGCCCGCTTCCGCATACCCCCTCCCACACTTGGCCCCACGCCGGTGAGTTTTTTGCAAAATTTATTCTTCGAGCGAGTTTCGAGCAGTGCGAAAGACGAGTCGAGAAGTGCCGTTACACCTTTTTTTGACGCCTTTTAGGTTTCTTCTCACCCTGGGAAAATCTCGCAAATAGTTAAGTGTCTGAAATAACAGAACTATTTCTGGGGGCTTTTTATTTGGCGAATATTTTTTGAGCCATAGTGGTCACTGACCTGCGGATGCGTGCATCTTTAATCCTTTTCACCCACTCCATGGTTTTTTTGCGACTGATATTTTCAAGATCAAGTTCCGGAAAATGCGCGTACTGTTTGCCTTTGCGGCTGGCGAGATAAAGACAGTCAACAAGCGCCTTTTCAAGGGATGCGATCAGGTAATCTCCGCCGCTGTTCCAATCGAAACCGTCGAAGAAATCGGGCGATATCTGGTGTATGAAGTACGTTCCGACAGGCGTTTTCATTTTCTTTGAGTGTGCGGTGGATGCGACCGTGATCACCTGCGGTATCTGGCTTATCACGCCGTAAATATGCAGTGCGCTTATGAAGGAGATGTAAGACCGGTGGTTTACGGCCAGATACGGAACGACGAGATAGGGACTGAATCTTTTATCGCTTGTGACAGCCCAAACGCTCTGCAATATTTTCGTTATTATATGCTGCTTTTCAAGGCGCGAAAGACACTGGGTGTTTGATGAGATCGAAGAGCCGCGAATCGCGGCGATTTCACGTGTCGTAAAGACAAGGCGACCTGTCTTATGAATTGCCTGTATCATGCCGATGTCAGACATGTTTCACCAGACTTTCGATGATGTGACCGACTTTTAACTGCATATCCTCCCAAACATCCCTCCGGTTATAAAGATGCTGATCAGTCTCATCAAGATAACTGATGACGGTGTCTTTGAAGACCGAAAAATCAATATCAAACACGTGGCCGTATGCTTTTTTGATCGTGACGGCGGAGAGAGATTTGAACGCCGGCTGCGACTTCTCCATTCGCGGCAGCAACAAGTAAAGATCAAATATATCCCGCGCCTGCGGTTCGGCCCTGTCCGCAAGGGCGCGGATCTTTTGCGACACGGCTATATCAGCGGGATAGTGTGAGACAAAAAGTGACGGCAGCTTGTAGGGTTTCAGAATTGTTTCGGAAACCATCTCCGCTATTACAGGTTGTTCCAGTTTTCTACGTGAAAACTCAATCTTGGTGAAAAGATCCTCCGATGCAGTGTTGATGAGGTGGATTTTGAATCTCTGTGTCGTCTCCGTCTGCTTTGCCTTGATAATGTCGGGGGGCACGACCCGTTCAATATTGAAGGTTCTCAAGTTTGTGATAAGTGTTTTGGATAAGAGAATCTCCATGACTATGTCTTTGAGCCGGAAAGATTCGATACCTTTGACGTCAATATCCATATCCTCTGAATAACGGATGCTGCCGAAGAAGAGGCGCAGATTGACGCCACCCTTGACGGCATAAAGATCGGGTTTCAGGCGACCCGCCAGTTGCTTTAAGAAAAGGAGATGAAAGACTTCACGTTGTTGCAGAGGTGTAAACATATTATGTATTATAATTTATGTATAAATAAATTACAATACATATTAGGCTCAAGGTATAAGGTGCGAGTTTTAAGGTTTTATATGGGTGCCGGTTTTACCGCGCAGGGCCGCGAGGCATTTGGGTATCGAGGTGATAATCGCTTCTTTTCCGCCATGTTCCAGGAAGGTGAGGCAGGCCTCGATTTTGGGCTTCATCGAGCCGTCGGCGAACTCCCCGTTTTCAAGGTGCATCTCAATTTCCTGTGCGGTCATGCCCGTGAGTGCGCGCTGGTTAGGCCCGCCGTATCCTATGTAGGCGAATTCAACGCCGGTCATTATGAGCAGGATCTCGGCGCCGACTTCATTTGCGATGAGCGCGGTTGAACGGTCTTTATCGATGACCGCTTCTATGCCGTAATATTTATTGTATCTGTTGAGCGCCACGGGAATTCCGCCGCCGCCGCCCGCGATGACGATGTGCCCCTTTTCAAAGAGCACTTTTATCGTCTCTTTTTCCTGGATGTCGATCGGTTTGGGGGACGGAACGACGCGGCGCCATCCGCGTCCGGCGTCCTCCTTCAAAACCCAATGGCGTCCGGCCATCAATTCCTGCGCCTCTTTTTCGTTGTAAAACATGCCGACCGGTTTTGAGGGATTGTCGAATGCATTGTCATGGGCGTCGACGTAGGTCTGCGTGATGATTGTGGCGACCGGTTTTTTTATGCCTCGTTCACGAAGACAATTCAGCAGAACCTGCTGGATCATGTAGCCCATTCCGCCTTGCGTATCCGCGACGCAGATGTCCATCGGAAGGGGATAAGTATATTTTGATGCAATTTCGCTACGCAGAATTGCGGAGCCGACCTGCGGGCCGTTGCCGTGCGTGATGAGGATGCGCTCGTAGCCGTTCGCGACAAGCTCCGCCACGTGGACCATACTTTCATTGGTCGAGTAGATCTGTTCGGTTATCGTCCCGCGCAAACCGGGTTTGCTGATCGCGTTCCCGCCTAATGCTATTACAATACATGGTTTCTTTGACATATTATAATCCCGGTGTCCTCAAAAACTTCCCTTGTGCGTCGACTATAAGTCCGCGGCCGCCGGTCTTTGTCAAAAGGTTCATACCCTCCGAGGGGCCCAGCACGAAGACGGCGTATGCGAGCCCCTGCGCAAGCGCCGCTTCGTTCATGATAATCGTCGCGCCCTTGCCCTGCGGCGTGATTGAATTTTTAGAGCGGTAATCGATCAGGGGTTTTGATCTGAAATCGGTTGCGGAGATAGTTGCAATACCGGTGTTTGAAACGGTCAGATTGAGTGCGTGGCGCGCATATGCGGAGGAATCCTCCTGCACCTGAATCGACCATGGCCCGTGCGCGGACTGGCCGCTGCCGCGGAAGACGTTTCCGACCCTCACCATCGCATTTTGCATATTGGCCTGATTTATAAGGCCGATCATATAGTCGGCCAAGAACCCTTCGATGATGGGATCGAGCCTTGCCTCCATCCCCGCCTTTTTGAACTCCACAGTATCTTCTTTGTCGTCGACGTTTATCTGGTTGTAGTCGCCGCCTACGGAAATCACGTCAAAAGCACCCTTGCTCCATTGCCCGACTTTTTTTGCAGCTTTGAACGCATCCGCGACCTGCCAGCTCACCTTCATCTTGCCGTTGCCGCCGCTTGCATTGAGCTTTGCGACCTCGCTTGACGGATTTGATGCGTCAAGCAGATCGTATGTGCGTTCCGCTTCCGCGATCACCATGTCGGCAAGTTTTTGAAGATTGGC
>Ga0315274_10006665_pt1 | contig 16796 bp, 11 predicted proteins | sample YL17G02_20_MG_FD_203700 | JGI IMG/M metagenome (GOLD analysis project Ga0315274, IMG submission 203700) | Sediment microbial communities from Yellowstone Lake, YNP, Wyoming, USA - YL17G02_20 | ecosystem: Environmental > Aquatic > Freshwater > Lake > Sediment | place: USA: Wyoming | collected...
TGCCGAGCGCCGTCAGGAACACGCGGGCGGTGTCGGTCTCGCCCTTTGCCATGTTCGCCAGGGCCAAGCATTGGAGCGCGTGGGGGGATTCGCCCTGATTCTCCAGGACCTCAGAGAAGAGCCTCTACGCGGCGTTCAGGTCGCCAAGATCCAAGGACATGTCGGCTATCTTCGAAAGCTGGGAATAAGACAGGCCCGCCGATTCCGAATAGAAAAGGAGCAGGCCTTCCGGTCTCTGCGGGTAGCGGAACATGTCGTAGGCCAGGCGACCCGTGTGGTACAACGCCCGATCGATGTCGTGGTTCCAGTACTGGTTGTAAGATTCCCGGGGCAAGCGACGCCCCAGTTCCAGGACGTCGGACCACCTCTCATCGCGAGAGAAATGCGTCATCTTATTGAAGCACAGCCCGATCGGGTCGAAGGAATAGAACAAAGTCGGAACGGCCACGAGAACCGACGCGATTGCCTGCCCCGCCGCTCTCAATCTGGCGTTTGGGAAACGTTGCGCCTCTCGCTCGCCGCCGGCCGGCTCGGCTCGGGCTCCCTTCTTCTGGGTCCCGTGCGCGGATTCCTTCCGTCCCTGCGCCAGAACGTTGCATGATGTCACGATGAGAAGGGCGAGGGGAACGAGCAGATACAAGCCCCTGGCGGTCCACGTCGTCACGTTGGAGAGGAATTCGGTTTTGGGGTGAAACGGCAGGGAGGATAGGTACGAGTCTTTTAGCAGCAGGTTGAAGCCGAAGGCGCCGACGAGCCAAGGGACCGCCAAGCCAAACAAGACGTAGAAGCCGCCCAGAAGGCGCCGCTTCTGAGTAAGAGCCTCATGCGCTCCCCCAACGACCGCGAAGACCAAGCTGGCGCCGCCCGCGACGTAATACAGAAGCCCGGACAGGATAATGTAGAGGAAAGCGCGACCCCCATGATGGCGCAGAGGCGTTGTCTCATAGACGACCGAGAACAGGAGGGCGGCCAAGAGAGCCAGACACGTGGCGAGAGGATTGTCCCAACGGTTGTACATAACCAGCACGAGCAAAGCGGGCGCGTACGGCATTACCCGCGCGCGGCGTCCGCCGGCCAGAGCGATAAGCGCAGCGAAGCAACGACAGATCCCCCACGTCATCGCCGCGACGATCAAGGCGCCCAGCCACGCGTAGTAGTAGCACTGCGAGAGGAATCGGCTCGCGCACTCGATCGGTCCGCCGGGGTAGGTGAAGAAGGTCCTCAGGAATCTCCACTCGGCGAGAAAGGAGGGATAGGCCGCCAGCTTCCAGAAGCCGTCATAGATGAGATGAGTGTCAATGACTAAGACCAGGTACAGATAGAGCAAGACGAACACGGTCCCGGAGACCAGAGCCTCTTCCCGGGAAACCCGAGCTGATTCCCCCTGAGAGCCTGTGATATGGGCGCGCATGAAGTGTACCCACGCGGCGGCTGCCCGTCAACCACAGCCCGCGCCGACACCGGGACCGCACTCGCGGAGTGTACCTAAGCGGCAGTTCCCAGTCAACCACATCTCAAGGAGCGCATCTCAAGTCGTGCACCCCATCTCAAGGAGCAAGTTCGCGCAACGGAAACCTCGCGCGCCCACAACGCGCCCATGGCGCGCCGAGATCCGGCGTTTGGGGGCGGGATCGGATTGCGTCGCGACAGCAGCAGGTTCGCTGAAGATTCAGGGCTTAGGTTGGTCGGGGCGGCCGGACTCGAACCGGCGACCCTCGGCTCCCAAAGCCGATGCGCTAGCCAACTGCGCTACGCCCCGATCCCGTCGCCGGTCGGCGCGCACTGCGCGCACGTCGTCTTGGACGAGCAGGAGATCGATCTATAGAGGAGCGGCGGCGGGTTGTCAATAGGTTTTGCCTGGGCGGCCCGGTCGCCCGGTCGAGCCCTCGTGGGACAAGCCGTTGACAGAAGGAGGGGATTCATGATAGGCGGTGGTCATCTTGGACGTGGCTTGGTCTGCCACTGTGTCGGTTGCTTTGGGGAGATCGCAAAATGGGCCGGAGAGACGCCAGCGCCGCAATTCCGGCTCGAACGAGACGATGCTCGCCAAAGCCTCGAGGCAACGGGGATACGAGCGGGCCTCGCGCCCTTTGTGGCTGAGATGGAGTGGGCGATGTGCGGAATCTGCGGATTGGCGGGCGGAAGGACGCACCGGGAGTATCTCGAGGCCATGTGCGATCAGATGATCCATCGCGGTCCCGACGCTCGCGGAGTCTATTGCTCCGCCGAGCGCGACGTTGGCCTGGGCCATCAGCGGCTGAGCATTATCGACTTGGCGGGCGGCGCGCAACCCATGTCGAATGCCGCGGGCGACGTGGTGATCACCTACAACGGGGAGACTTACAATTTCCTTCATCTCCGCCGGGAGCTGGAACAGAAAGGGCGGACGTTCCGAACGCGCAGTGATACGGAGGTTGTTCTTCAGGCATACGAAGAATGGGGGGATGAGGCGGTGTTCCACCTGAACGGGATTTTCGCCTTTGCCGTTTGGGACGGCCCGCGCCGCCGGCTTTTCCTTGCGCGCGACCATGTGGGCGTAAAGCCTTTGTTCTATGCTGAGCGAGAGGGGGTTTTCGCCTTTGCGTCCGAGGTGAAATCGCTCTTGGTTCTTCCTTGGATTCGCCGGGAGATCGACCCGGTTGCCTTGAGGCATTACCTGCGGTTGCGTTATGTCCCGCAGCCATACACGATGTGGCGGGATGTTCGGAAGCTGCCTCAGGGGCACCTTCTGGTGTACGAGAAGGGGCATGGTCGAATCGAGCGCTACTACGAGACTCCTTGCGGCGGCGGGCAGAGACGCGCGAGTGAGCCGCAGGCCGAGGAAGCATTTGCGTCGCTGCTGGAAGAGATCGTTGGCATGCAGATGGTGGCAGACGTCCCGGTGGGCGCGTTCTTGAGCGGAGGGGTGGATTCCGGCAGCGTGGTCAGCTTGATGGCGCGGCACTCGGCGAAACCCGTGCGAACGTTCTCCATCGGGTTCGGCACGGAACGCGACGAGACGGACGCCGCCGCCGCTCTGGCCCAGCACATCGGCGCTCTTCACACGTCGATCCGGATGAAGGCCCGGGACATGCGTCTCTTGCCCGAGACGGTGCGGTTGATGGACGAGCCGCTCGGCGACGCGATCATCCTGCCGATCTTTCTGCTTTCCCAGGCGGCGGCCCGCGAAGTGAAAGTAGTCCTGACGGGCGAAGGCGCGGACGAGATTCTCGGGGGGTACGTTCACCAGAAGAATCTGTTGAGGCTTCTCAGGGTCTCGGGCCTTGCGGGCCCCGCGGCGCGGGTGTTGGGCAGAGCGGCGTCGCTGGGCGCGCGCGTGACGCCCGTGGCGCTGCTGGATTTGCTCTTCGACTACCCGGACTCCCTCGGCGCGGCCGGCCGGCGCCGGCTTTCGACACTCCTCGGCGCGCTCGGCCGCACCGACGAGATGTACCTTCAGCATGTGTCCCTGTTCGACACGGAAGACCAGCGCCGCATTCTGAGCCCGGATTGGCAAGCCGATGGCCAGGAACCGCGCCACATCACGGACTCCCTCCAGCAGCGGCTCGGCGTCCCGTCGGACTGCGCTCCTCAGGCCATCTTCGACGCGTTGCTCGAGCAGGAGTTCCGGTTCTGGCTGCCGGATAATATCCTGCTCAAGATGGACAAGATGACGATGGGCGCTTCGATCGAAGGACGCGTGCCCTTCCTGGACCCCCGGCTGGTTCGTTACGCCTGCTCTCTGCCGTTGCGATGGAAACTGCGCCGGACAAACAAATGGATTCTGCGCGAGTGCGCGCGCCGCTGGATACCCGGATACAGCGGACACGGGTCGAAACAGGCCTTCCACGTGCCTCTCACCGGCGCGTATGCGGAGGAGTTTCGTGCACTTGCCGAGGAGTGGATCGGCGAGAGTCGTCTCAGAGAGCGAGGGTGGTTCAACGTCGACCGGGTGCTGGATCTGAAGAAGCTTGTCAGCGTTCCCGACATGCTTACCAGCAAGAAGATCATGAGCATCATCATTCTGGAGATGTGGTGGGAACAGATGTCGCAAGTGCCCACGGCCGCGGGACGGAATTGAGGGCCTCTTATGAGATTCCTGGCGCTGAACCCTTCCAGCGCGGTGACGAAGAACGTCGTGCGGGACGTTCTTTACGGCTGTTGGTGCAAGGGCAAGCGCATCGGCGGGGGAACCGTGCCGCCTTTCGGCCTGCTTCTGGTGGCGACGGTCCTCAGGAAGGCGGGTCTGGACGTCGCCTTTGTCGACGCCATGGGCGAGAGGATTCCGATGTCCAACGTGTGCGCCCGCGCGCAAGAGTTCGACGTTGTGGTTGCTTCTACCTCGACGATGACCGTTACTGAGGACGCCGCCGTGTTGAGGTCTCTCAAGGAAGCGAACCCTCGCCTGCGGACCGTTCTGTTCGGCTCCCACCCTACTTTCATGCCGGCGGCGACGCTGGCCAGAGACGGCGTCGACATGATCGTGCGGGGGGAGCCGGAATTCGCCGTCCGCGATCTCGCTTTCGCCCTTGAACGAGGGGAGGATTGGCGCTCGGCGCTCGGGATCGGGTACCGTGACAACGGCGAGACCGTCATTAACCCCGACTACCCCCTCATCGAGAACTTGGACGACTTGCCGTTCCTCGACGTGGACCTTCTGCCCCGCGGCATTGATTACTTCAACCCCATCGTGAAGCGCATGCCGTACATGACGATTACGACCTCGCGGGGATGTCCTGGGGTCTGCAGCTTCTGCACAGCGCCTTTCTTCTACGGCTCCGCCTTGCGTTTCCGCTCCATCGACAACGTGATCGCAGAAATAAGGTTTCTCAAGGCGAAGGGTTACCGCGAGATCTATTTCCGCGACGAGACGTTCACGTTCAAGCCCAGCCGCACGGCGGAGTTCTGCGATCGGGCCATCGAGGAGAACCTCGGTATCAGCTGGATCTGCAATGCCCGGGTCAACACGCTCCGGCCTGAGGCGTTGGCCAAGATGAAGAGGGCCGGCTGCCATCTGATCAAGTTCGGCGTCGAGTCGGGCGTGCAGTCCGTCCTTGACAGGAGTCGCAAAGGCATCAAGGTGGACCAGACGCGCCGCGTGTTCAGGTGGACCAAGGAAGCGGGGATCGACACCCACGCTCACGTCATGCTGGGAATGCCGGGAGAAAGCCCGGACACGATTGACGAAACGATTCGCTTCATCCTGGAAATGGAGCCGACGACGGTGACTTTCGGCATTTGCACGCCTTACCCGGGCACCCCCCTCTTTCGGGAAGTGGCGAGCCGGCATCCCGAGATCGGCGACGGCTCGAACAGCGACCTGGCCAATCTTCATGTGATGGCGCTGTACAATGAGCACTACACGACGGTGCCTCAGCCGGTCCTGGAGAAATCCGTGCGGCGCGCGTACCGGCGTTTCTACATGCGGCCAGGCTATCTGCTGCGCGCCTTGGGACGTCTCCGTTCCCTGGATGACGTCAAGCGGCGTCTGATCGCGGGAGCACAAGTGATGGACTTTGCCGTACGAGGAGAATGACGATGCCCCACCCGGACGCCGGCCCTGACGAAGCCGGCGACTTTCCTTCAGTGACGGTCGTCATTCCCGCTTACAACGAGGAGGAATCCATCGGAGTCGTCGTGCGCCGCGTGGTCGCGCTGGGACTCGCCGGCGAGATTGTTGTCGTCGATGACGGATCCACGGACGCCACGGCCGTCCAAGCGGCGGCGGCCGGAGCCCGCGTACTGCGTCACGAGAGGAACATGGGAAACGGCGCGTCGGTCAAAGACGGGTGCCTGGCGGCAACGAGAGAGTGGATTGTCCTTCTGGACGCCGACGGGCAGCATCCTCCTGAGGAGATCCCGAAACTCTTGCGTCACTGCGACCGTTGCGACATGGCGATAGGCACGCGAACCAAAGAGTCCAACGTCTCGCGCTTCCGATCGTTCGGCAACTGGGGGCTGCGCCGGTTCGCCGAGTTCCTTCTGCAGGAGGAGATCCCGGACCTGACTTCCGGCTTTCGAGCCATCAGGCGTGAGCGCCTCCTGACGTTCCTCCACCTGTTTCCAAGACACTACTCCTACCCCACAACGATTACCATGGCGTTCGTCAAGGCCGGCCTCAAAGTCCACTACGAGGTGCTGCCCGCCATCCAAGGGCGCAAGAGCGGCAGGAGTCGCATACGTCCTCTGCGCGACGGGTTTCGCTTCTTGAACATCATGATGCGCATGACGATGCTTTTCAATCCGCAGCGGATCTTCGTGCCCGTCGGTCTGGGCCTCGTGGGGTCCGGATGCCTGTTCGCGATCTACCAGATCGTTGCCCGAGGCGGCGTGCTGGGCGCTTCACTCGTTCTCCTTCTTTCCGGGGTCTTCACTTTCATGTTTGGCCTTCTGGCCGACCAGGTTTCCGCCATCCGGCTGGAGATGACCGGTCTGGGCCGCCCGGGCATCCTGAGCGACGAGAGCAGGAAGAGAAATGGCGAGAGATGATCTCGTGGAGGAGATTCTCTGCTGCCCGGACTGCCGGGGAGCGGTTTCGAGACCTGCCGAAAACGAGGTCTTGTGCTCTCAGTGCGGCCGGGCCTTTGCCGTGACGGAAGGGATCTACAGGATGATGCCGTCAAATCCCTTGGAAGACCGGCGCGGCGAAGACAACCCCCACTACCAGAAATGGCTCAAGGTCGCTTCGCAAGCGCTGTCTGAATACTTCGAGAACGCCAATCCCCTTTTCCGCGCGATTCACCATTCCGCACACCGGCGCGTCGCACGCAATCGCGCCCGCGGAGGCAAGACCGGCTGGACCCTAGACTTGGGTTGCGGCACGGGAGCCCACTATCAGTACCATCAAGGTCTCGATCGCGTCGTGGGCCTGGACCCCAACATCGACTCTCTGCAAAGAATCAGAAGCCGGTACGCCGGCGCTCTGCTCGTTCAAGGCGACGCGCGCCGGCTTCCTTTCCGGGCGAACGCTTTCGCGTCGGTCATCTCCATATACTCCCTCGAGCACATCTTTCACCTCAATGTGGCGCTCGACGAGGTCGTCCGGGCGCTCGCGGACGACGGTCTTTTTCACCTCGGGATTCCGTGTGAAGGCGGCCTGGTATGGAGGCTCGGAAGGCGACTCACGTCGCAACGGTCTCTCTCCAGGCGCTACGGGATTGACTACGCTCAGGTCATCCGGATTGAGCACTGCAACACGGCGCGAAAAATCCTGGAATCCATGAATGCCCGTTTCCACGTCCTGCGCAAGGAGTTCTTCCCGATTCAGCGCCTCCGCAGCGTCGATCTGAACCTGACTCTCACGCTTGTTGCGAGAAAGGCGCCTGCCGCAGCAGGGAAATGAGGCAGCATTCCCGGCCCCCCTGTCCCTTCTGTTTCGGGATCTCTACCGGTGAGACACGGACTCAAGGAGTCATCTCCCAACCTGGCCCTGGCGTCGGTCTTTCCCTGTCCTGCGCCCCTCGTGGGTCACTATGCGAAGAAGCGTACCGGCCCCGCCGTCGGGGGGATGGTCTCCCCTCCCCCGCCGATGCCTTCTTTTGAAGGGTCCCAGTTGGCGCGCCTAGGCGGCCCATGTGAGTCGGGATGGCATCCTCGTCTCTTCGCTCGGGGAGTCCCTGTCAATGCTCACTGACGATCCGGTGGTGAGAAGCGTTCCCCGGAGATGGCCAAAGCGGGCGCTCCAGCTGCTGCTGGCTATCTCGCTGAGCGTCTGGGCTCTTAGCGTTGCCTTCCAAGGAGTGAGTCTCGAGGTCCTTCTTCTCGCTCTCCGGCAGGTCGACTACGTGTGGGCGCTTCCCAGTTTGGCCCTTTTCTACTCCACGTTCTTCCTTCGCGGTCTGCGGTGGCGTCAGCTTTTCCTGCCGCATCACCACGTGCCGCTCGGCCAGGCCACGGGCGCCGTACTTGTGTGTTTCGCCGTTAACAACCTCTTTCCCGGCCGCGTTGGCGAACTGGCAAGAGTGTACCTCATTGGCAAGCGGCGGAGGTTAAGCTTCGCAACGGCTCTTGGAACGGTCGTGGCGGAGAGGTTCTTGGACGCGGCAACTCTCCTTCTGTGCCTTGTCGGGATCGTGGCCTTCGCGCCCTTCGGAGAGGGGGCGAGGTTCGAGAGAACGGTCTTCGGGCGCCACGTGCTAATGACGGATGAGGTATTCGCACAAATAAGAAATCGCGTGCTTCTTCTGTTTCTGGTCCTTTTGCTCGCCGTGGCGGGACTGTCGGTTCCCTTCTGCCGCGACCGCTGCCTTGCAGCGCTGCGGGTCGCCATGTTTGTGCCGAAAGGGGTTCGCACGAGAATCGAGGCGGCGATGGCCAGATTCTCCGAGGGGCTGAGCTTCTTTCAGAGCATAAGGACGACTCTTGCGCTTCTCGCGGCGACCCTTGCCATTGGCGCGGTAGGGGCCCTTTCCATTCAAGCGCTGGCCCGCGGCTTTCCCTTTGAGAGGGAGATGACTTTCATCCAGGCCTTCGCGCTAAACGTCATTGTCTGCGTTTTCATCGCGCTGCCCGCCGCTCCCGGCTACTGGGGATTCTTCGAGGCGGGAACCGTTTTCTCTCTGGGCGTGATGGGCATCCACGCGGAAGAGTCGCTCGCCGTCAGTTTCGCCATCGTGTTGCACCTGTGTCAATGGCTGCCCGTTATTCCCATTGCCCTCGTGTGGCTATGGCTTTCCCGCTCTCGAACCGGGGAAGACGGTCAAGCCAGAGCATGACGCGGTTGAGCGAAGATCGACCGGGAGGCGCGTTCGGACCCCCTATCCTCGCGGCCCAGGTGCGCTTCTATTTTCTCAGCTCCACGAGCACCATCAGCCCGAGCCGGCGCCCCAGGATCCTGCGGACCCAGAGAGGCGGTTTGACCGGCAAAGCCCGCCACGGGAAATAGTACCGGCTGAGACGGATGTCGGAGAAGCGCGAGAACATCGACAGGAGTTCCGGTTTGCCGTATGCTTTGCCAATGGGATTCTCGCGCCCGTCATACATCCTTACGAACTCCTCTGGGCTTTCTGCCAACCCCATCGCCGTGCGCCCCCGACCCTTCAAGCCGACACCGACGGCCCTCATCAGAAGTTGAGCCAGGCGAAACAGAACTCTGGACCGCAAAACCGCGTTCTTGTAGTAAAGCCCGATCCGAGCCCCGCCTCCGTCTTTCAGCACGCGGTGGATCTCATCGATGCATTTCTCCGTGTTCGGCGTGTGGTGTATCACGCCCTCGCTGACGACGAAATCGAAACACCTGTCCTCAAATCCGGTGTCCTCCGCGTTTCCCACTCTGATATCGCCTTTGAAGCCAAAGATCCGCTGCGACTTCCTGGCCAACTCGACCGTCTTTGGAGAGATGTCGATGCCGTAGTACTCTACACCCATTCTTCCGAACAACCTGCCCCAGTACCCCGGGCCACACCCGACATCCAAGACGCGCTTTCCAGCAGGCGTCGCAGGCGTCCATTTCTCAACATGCCCGAGAAACACATCTTGCGTTTTGATCCGGTCGAATTCCAGGAACCACGCTTCCGTTCCGACAGGTTCGTCAATCTCACCCACTAGTAAGGGGTTCGCATCCCAGAACCGGCGCACATCCTCAATGGTCTTAGACATCACCCCCCTCTGCCTTTCCCCTGTCCCAGGTCGTCGAAGCGGGTCCGATCCTCGATCCGGCCGCGCAACAAGACGCGCGCCCCTGCCATTGGCGTCAAGATCGGACTTCCGAGATGGTTCCTCACTTCCAGACGCCACCGTAGATGGGTGTGTGCGCAGCCTGCGCAACGCGGTCATCGCTCTCACCTTCGGTGCGCATCGGAATCGTAACGGAAGCAAGCGACTCGGTCAAGGGCTCTAACAGCTTAGCCCTCGCCTTCTCAGACCCCGCCTGGCCCCCCGTTCCCGGCCATTCTCCGAAAGGCAAGCGCCCACGCAGGCGCGCGCCAGGCCCCCTCAAGTCGCGCGGCGAAAAATGTTGCGATCTACGACGGCTCTGCCTATCATCCTCCTCCTTGGACCCGCTTGCGGGGGCAGCCTGATGACGAGCCCTTTCGCGAGACGCTGAGGTTCAGAGGAACAGGCTCTGGATTCGTTCAATACGAGCGCATATGGATCTTTCAGTTACCGGCCAAAGCAACTCCAAAGCGGTCTTCGGGGATCTGCGCACATTGCGGTTCGGCGATGCGCCGTTCTTTTTTCTAGGCCGGATTCTCTTCGAACGTTTCATGGGCTTCCTGGATCAGGATCCCGCGTCCGTCACGTGTGGCTGCTTCGATCGTGCGTACTGGCACTATCGCTTGCACGACGTTGCCAACGCCCGTTTCCAGGAGGCCGCGCTTTACCTGGTCCGCCTGACGCAAGCCGTTCCGGATCTGCGTGATGTGCTGACTCCCTACGTTCGAGACGCCGCGGTATTCTGGTCGCGAATGCGCCACGGTGACGGTTCCGTCGACGAAGTGTACCCCTGGGAGCGGAGTTTCTGCGCCACGGCCATGTCCACCCAGGCCATTACCACGGCCATGCTGGTTCTGGAAGACGATTTCGGGATCGATCCGCGGCGGACGGGCCGGTGGCTCGCGCGCAACCGGCGGCCCGACGTGGCCAACCAACTCGCCGCGGCCTGCTCGGCTCTGTACAATATCTCCGTGCTGACCGGCATTGCGGATTTCGCCGCCGAGGCCGAGCGCACGATAGACCTGATTGCCGACAAGCAACTGCCCGACGGCTGCTACCTCGAGTACGATGGCGCGGACGTTGGCTACGCCACGGTAACCCTCGCGCTTCTCGGCCTTTACGCCTCTCAGTCGGGGTCCGAAGCGGCGCGGCAGTCCATGCGGCGGTGCGAAAGGTTTCTCGCGAAGCGCGTGCGCGAGAACGGCACGTACCCGTATGAAGACACGAGCCGGCGCACGCAATTCCTCTACCCCTCCGGCCTTCGCCGGTTGGGAAGCCCCGTGTTCCGGCGCATCGAGAACGGCCTGAAGGAGAACGGGATTATCAATCCCCTGTGGATGGACGACCGTTACAGCATCCCGCTTGCCGTGGACTATCTGCTCGCGCATCTGCTCAACGCGGGAGTCGAGAAATGCTGATGTCCCCTGGCAAGTTGCTCCTGTTTCGGCTGTTCCTGATTCTCTTCGGTTGGATGCCGGGGTTCTCGACGCTCCTCAAGGCCGCCATGGTGCGCGTCTTTGTTCGGAAGCGGGGAAAGCGCTACGTCGCCCAGTCGCGCTTTTTCGATCCCCTCCTGGTGTGGAATGCCGGTTCCCGAGGCCCGGCGCCCGCACTCCCAGCCTCCCGCGAAGACGAGTTCGTTTATCCCCGACCTTCGCAAAAGCGACGCCTTCAGCTCTTATGGATTGCCCTCCCGGTTTTGATCTTCCTCGCCGTTCACGGCAAGTATGTGCGGGGCGGTTTTCTCTACTACGACGAAGCATGGTATCTGGACATTAACACCCTGGCTTCGTGCTTTCTCTCCCAGGCCGTGTCTGGCGAGGCGAGTCCCAGTATGTGGCGGAACTTCGAACGGAACGTGGAGAAGCCATGGAGGCTTCCGAGGAGCGGCATCGCAACGCGCGATCGCGCGGACGCTTGGCGGAAGTACCTGATCCACATGGCGGACCTGCATGGAAAGCCGTTGTTCATGGCGCCGATTCCGCCACTGGCGGTCTTCGCCGGCGTCTCCATTACCGAGCAAGTTCAGATCACGCTCAACATGCTCTACGGCGTTCTGGCCTGTGTCGCTTTCTTGCATCTGTATAGGAGACGATGCGGGGACTTTGCGGGAATCGCGGCCTATGCTTTGCTTCTCTTCTCGTTGCTTCATTCCTTGTACCTGAGCACGGGTTTTCCGTCAACGATGCAGCTCTCGCTCTTTGCCTTGGGAATGTTGCTGTACCTGGACTCCTTCGATCGGCGGGAAGGCAGGAGGACGCCGTTGGCCGCCGCGGGGGCCGGCGCCTGTTTCGCGCTGTCCCAACTCGCCTATCCCACCACTCTCTTTGCTCTCCTTCCCATCGCGCTCGTTGAGGGAATCGCCTTTCTCTGCTCCAATTGGCGCAATTGGAGACTCCTGGTCCTCGCCGGACTCATGGTGGCGTTGGGCGCCGTTCCGAATGCTCTGCCTTTGCTATGGTACGAAGCGGGTCTCAAGCAAGACTACGTCGCCGTGACGGGGCTGAGCGCGGGCCAGCGTTTCGCTTTGGCTGCGGGGTTGAGCGTTTTCTCCTTGGGGGCGATGGGTGTGCTCATCGCATTCCTGAGGAGGGTTGGTCCCCCGACTCGGGCCAAAGCCCTCTTTCTCTTTTCCGGGGCCGCCGCGATCTTCCTTTTGGCAAACGTCCTCTTCGCCTTCCGGGACTGTCCGTACTTCGTGGCCTTGCTGGTCCACGCGAACCCCGCCAGACAGTTCCAAAAAAGCGCGCTCGAATCCCTCTTCTTCCTGGCCCACGCGGAGGGGCCGGTTTTCTTCTGGACGTCGGCGATCCTCGCCGTGGCGTCCTTTCCGGTTTTCCTCGCGCGCCTCTCGGCCCGAAGGCGCGTGAATCGCTTCGACGTTCTGTCCGTCCTTGCGTTTCCCATCGCGGTTCTTTCAACTCTCCTCTACGGGTATCACTTTGAGCGGCGAAACTACTTCGTCCTCTATCTCTACTACTTTATGGCGGCGCTGTATCCTGTTGTCTGCCTTCTCAGAGCGCGCGCCCCGTTTCTGAAGGCGGAGGGAGCCATTGGGGAGCCTGCTCGAGTTTCCGGCGGCGAGCGTTCGTCATTGCCTCTCGGTTGGTGGCTGGGTCTTTCTCTCACGTGCGCCGTCTGCGGGCTTCTATCGCTCAACTACTTTCTTCGTCATCCTCCGCTATACTGGAACGCCCGCCGAGCGGCGGGCGAAGTGACCCGGTTTCTCGTCGAGAAGGAGACCGCGCTCGTTTTCTCCCGGTACGGACCTTTTACTCCGCTTCCAAGCCTGCAGGCGCATCAGCCCGAGCTGATGCAGGCGCTCAAACCGGGGGAGGAGTTCTACTTCGTGAATTGCGAGACATCCCCAAGCGGCAACGGGAGGATTCTAACGCCGTGGTGCTCTCTCGAACGCAAGGGAATGGAGACGCTCTTCGGGACAACCATCGAATCCGACTTGTCGGTGGACGGGCTTTGGTACGGAACAAGTCTGTCTCGAGACGCTCTCCGAGAGCAGAAACGGAAGTACGCGATCGAGGTCCTGAGGGGAAACGCCCTCCTGGTGTCCAGAAGTGCGACGGCGGTTCAGAGCTTCCGAAGCGCCGACTGGAAACCCAACAGCCAGCCTTCGGTAAGCGACTTGGCGACGTGCGACCAGTTTACCCAGTACCAAGGGACCTACCTTGTTGCCTCCAGACCTGAGGCGAGAATGACGACCGTCGATCTAGCGACGCTGTTCTCCGCGGATAAAGGCTTTCTCGCGTTGGAGGTCTACTCCTATGACATCCCGAATCAAGAGGTGCAACTCCAGATCGCCTGGGGGGAAAAGACGCGTACCCTGACGTACTCTTCATCAAAGGCAGGCCGTTACCTGATTCCGCTCGGTCCCTGGTCCTCGACGGAGGTCCCGCACTTCACCATTGAAACAGCCCGGGTCGAACAGCGTTGTGCGTACATACTAAGGCTCCACTTCTTCGTGTCGCCCCCGCAAAGCCCCGGCCAGGAGGCGTTCCGCTATCAGTTCGACGGTGCGGAGCTCAGGCCCCCGCAAGGTGAATCTCTCGCGCGTTGACGTGGCGAAACCCCTCAGGGTGATGGCGGTTCCACCGCCGCCCTGTCGGGAAGACTCTGCGACCCGAGCAAGGGGCGCGGGCTTGCGGTCGCGGGCGCGCTCCCGCGGCGTCACTCATCCCCACCGTAGTCGATCCTGTATATCACCCCTCCTCCCGAATCGGGCGGCGTTGGCTCTATGTGGTGCACCCGCGTCATCGTGACGCGTTTTCCGTCAGGCCGGAGCCAAGCCAAGGGATCTTCAGGACTCCGGAGATAGATGTCGGCGAAAAACGTCACACCCCACTCCCTCAGGAAGCGATGCAACTCTCGCGTCCGGCGGTCGACGTCGGTCTCGGCGAGCACGCGCTCCCAGTACTCGCGCGAGTTGACTAGCCCGTCCAGGTTCACTACTCTCCGTCGCGAGTAGAAGCCAATGATGCCCGCGTTGTGCGCGGCGATTACGGCCTCCGGCGGCGTGTTCTTTCGAATCCACACGGCTTCTTCGTACCATTGCGTGTAGCCGGTTGGCTCCGCGAGGAAGCGTCCCCTCGCGTCGTGCTGGCGCTTGAAATGAAGCAGGGCAATCACCAGCCCTGCGACGAGGGCAAACCGAACTAGCGGGTGCGCCCATGTTCTTGCGCTCGACAGGGAGATGAGGCGCCCGATCATGAGAATCTGTGCTATGGAATACGTAACCGGATACCAGTACGGGATGACACCGGACTTGTAGAGGATCTTGTCTAGAGCAACCAGCAGCGCCGCCCCGATCGAAAAGGAGGCGAGAGCAAGCTCTTCCTTCTGGACGCCTTGCTTCAGACACCTGTGAGCGACCGCCAGCGCGGCAAGCGCGTAGACAACGAGCGATAGGAGAAAGGAGAAGACAGCGCATGCCCCGCCGGGGGCGGAGTAGGAACGACGATCGCCGATGATCCCAGGCATCTTACTGATCCAGTCCGCGCCCATGAATCGAAGCATCTTCACCACGTGAGGGAACTGGAAGTCGTAGACCGTGGCATAATCGATGAGTCCCAGCAGCGACCATTTGTTTCCCAGCATTGCCGCCGCCCTCTTGGCGGCCCCCGACACGGGTATTGGCGACCCATTGTACCATGCGGAGGCGGCAGCGAAGAAAGACACAGGCAATGCAAGCGTGACCAGAAAGACGAGAGCGGGCCTCATGCGGCCGCCACGCCGCGCCAGAGCGCCATATGCCAGCGCAAGAGCCAGGGCATGTACGGCCCCGCCTTCCAACCGAGACAGAACAAGAAGGCTGCACAGGAGTCCAAGAACCGCAGCCGTCCTCGAATCCTCCACGGCTCTGGGACCGAAAGAGAGGAAAGCCCACATGGTCAGAACGCACAGGAGGACGAAAAGCGGAGTCTCGAGGCCATTGATTATGACTTTGTAGAAGTACCCATCCAAGAGAAAAAAAAGAGAGACGGCGGCGCTCACGACCCGGCGGCCGCGGGTGATCTTCATGAGCACGAAGTAGATGCCGGCTCCGCAAGCAAGGAAGAGGATGTATTGAAGGCCGAAATAGAGACGGGTGTACGTGCCTGGCTCGTCCGTGAACAGGAAAAGTGGACATGAGAGCACGACCCACAGCGGGTGAAACCCGTTGGTCGGATTTATCCCGTCAAAGGTGAAAGGATGCCCGTGGAAGAGGTTCTCGGCGATCTTCATGTAGTAGCATGCGTCGTCCTCATGTTTGAGCGTGTAAAGGCGCCCAGGCAAAAGAAGGTAGTAGTGCGAGCACCACAGCGCAACCGCACACAGCGTCAAGACAACGACTGGGTCAAGAAGGCGCGTTCTCAGAGGACCGCGGGGGTCAGCTCCGTCAGCGGCGTTGGCTTGGGCTTCCGGTCCTGGGTTGTTCATCCTTGCCCCCGGCAGACGGGAGTTTGAGGCAGTATCCTTGGCGCGATCCGCAGGGTCAAGTCCGAACGCTTCCGCTAGATTGGCCGATCAGAGTGCGGGGCGCGGCGACGGCCACTGGCGCGGTCTGCCTTGTCGAGGGGGCCGCGGTAGTCATTGTGGCCCGGAGGCTGTTCGCGAATCGGTCGCAGCCTGCGAGTGCGCAGCCCTGAGGCCCTCCTCTCCCGCGCTCCAGCACGCCCCTTTTCTCTGGTCGTAGGCGGTCCGCTTGGTATAATGGCGACGGTCGGAACCCGGCGCTTGGGCGGCCTGCATCAGCGGCTGGTGCGCGCCCGCGGATATGGAATCCGACCGCGTGAACACTTTTGCCGGTTCTCTCGTGTTCGGAGCGCTCCTCGGGCGCAGGTCCGTCGGCCCCTGATTGCGACGCACGACGCGTCGTTTCGCGAAGGATTCGCAGAGCACTGTGACATCCCCGCGTCAAGCCCCGTCTCCTCCATTGGCCTCCGTCGTCATCCCCGCGCGCAACGAGGCGAGCCATATCGGGAAGTGCATCGAGTCCCTCCTGGCCCAACGCGATCTCCCGGGGAGCATCGAGATCCTTGTTTCCGATGGAATGAGCGCCGACGACACACGGGCCATCGTCGAGGAATACGCCCGGAAAGACCCTCGCGTTCGCCTCGTCGACAACCCTCGGCGCATCGTCTCAACGGCGCTGAACGAGTCGATCCGCCTCGCCCAGGGCGAGATCATCCTCCGTGTCGACGCTCACACCGTCGTCGAAGACGACTACGTCGCAGCCTGCATCGACGTTCTGCGCCGTTCCGGCGCCGACAACGTCGGGGGCCCGTGGCGCGCCGCTCCCGGAGACTCCTTCTGGTCGCGTTCCATCGCGGCGACCTTTCAGCATCCCTTCGCCGTGGGCGGCGCCCGCTCCCATCGCCTCGACTACGAGGGGCCTGCCGATTCGGTTTATCTCGGCTGCTGGCGGAGGAGGGTCTTCGACGAGGTCGGTCTCTTCGACGAGGAGCTGGTCCGCAACCAGGACGACGAGTTCAACCTGCGTCTGATCCGGCGTGGCTAGACAGTGTGGCAGAGCCCCAGAATCCGGTGCTGGTATGCGGCGCGAAACACGCTCTCCTCGCTTTGGGCTCAATACTTCCAGTACGGTTTCTGGAAGATTCGGGTCATGCAGAAGCATCGGATGCCCGCTTCCATTCGCCACGTCGTTCCCC
>Ga0315274_10006668_pt1 | contig 16791 bp, 13 predicted proteins | sample YL17G02_20_MG_FD_203700 | JGI IMG/M metagenome (GOLD analysis project Ga0315274, IMG submission 203700) | Sediment microbial communities from Yellowstone Lake, YNP, Wyoming, USA - YL17G02_20 | ecosystem: Environmental > Aquatic > Freshwater > Lake > Sediment | place: USA: Wyoming | collected...
TCGACAACCTGGCAAGAGAACCCTAGACCGAGCAGGCCAAACCCAATCCTCGTGTCAATCACCTGCCTCTTGTGATATGCCGCCACAAACGCGTTGCTATCAAAGAAAGTACTTGAAAGGAGTTTGATTTCCCTGTCGCTTGTCGCCAAGTTGGCTTTCAACAGGAAGAACGCACCCGCGAAGGAAAGGACTGCGGCGATGATGTCCAACCTGAATGGCATATCTCCCTCCTGGCCCGAGTCTACATCAGACGATTCCACTTTGCCTGTCCCTGGCGCCAGGCGGATACCAGTCGGCATAGGCAGTTGTACCGGATCGCATGCAACGGATATGCAACTGGAATTGGCCTGGATGATGACATAGACTGGATGGGCGAGTAGCAAGGGACGTTGCCTCGCCGCCACGCTTCAGGCCTTCTGCAGGGGCCACAGGTGGGAGGTTGTCGCCCATATGGCAGAACATTTGCCCTATTGACACTCATATAATCTTTAGGTTATATTCCTTAGGAAACCCCTACAATGGCCCTGGAGATCGTCTATTACCCGCCGCCCGGCGACAATGACAGTCCGGACACCTACATTCAGGGCCTTCCCGACAAGGATCAAGCACGCCTCCATACTTGGCTGGGAACCTTCGCGGAAACGCCACCAGGCGCATGGAAAAGCTTCAAGTCGAAGAAGGTCACGGACCATCTGTGACAGCACAACAGCCCGCCGCATAGGCTATTGTTCGCCGCTTTGGCGGGGAGGTTGGTTGTCGTTCATGCCTTCGAGAAAGGTTCCGACCGGGAGGAGAAAGCTGCCTATCGAGTGGCCGAGCAGAGATATCTAGAATACATCGGAGCGAATTAGGTTCTCCAGACAAAGAGGCTTAGGAATGCCAGGTGCAGTTAGCAAGACCCACAAGGAGATCGTCGCAGAAGCTCGCAAGCGACCTGAGTACGATAGGGAGTATCGTCGACTCGCGCCGCTCCATCAGGTCATGAGAGACATCGTCAATCTGAGATACGAGAAGGGATTGACTCAGGCCGAATTGGCAAAGAAGGCACGAACCCACCAAAGCAGAATCTCGAAGATCGAATCGGGTGAACAGGATATTCAGCTGAGCACACTGTCCGCTCTTGCTGAAGCGCTCGATGCCGATCTCGAGGTTCACCTTGTCTCTCGCCAACCGGCGGCCTTCTACATCAAGGCGCTGGAAGAGTGCACTAAACGACTGGAGGACGTCGCCGTCGACATCGTCTTCACCGAAGAGGAAGTCGGGATGCAAGCCTTCGCGCTTCCTGTGTCCTGGGGGACTTCAGCTCCCTTGAAGAGACATGAACAAGCCCACATTGGTTAGCCCAACAACTGCGGTGCCCATCGACCGGCCATTCAGAATTGTCCGGACCTTTCTGTCAAAGGTAAGGATTCAGAGACCGGGTACACCTCGAGAAGACGCGGCATTCGAGATGAAGGCCGAGGTCGATCTGGGGCGAGGCGCAGAGAAGAACCAGTATCAAGTGAAACTTCGGATTCGCAACGTTGATCCTCAGAGTTCGCCAGTCAACGTTGAGCTGGAGGCAATCGGGATATTCGAGCACTGCGGTGAAGGTGAGCCCTCCCCCGCGACGATTGCCGAGTTCGTGAACGACAGGCTGCTCTTCGTCCTGTCCGGCATCGTTGTGAACACCGTCGGCAGTCTCACGGCTCAAATGGGCATGGCGCCGATTTGGATTCCGATGCCATTGGCCTTTGGATTCACCGAGAGCTTCGTGTCAATTCCGCCGACGCCGACTGAGGGTCCGAAGCCTGAGTCGGACTAAGAATCGGACACTGCCCCCTGCAGCACGTGGGCTCACAGAGCGAGAACCGCGTTCCATCACAATGGAGCACATGCTTGCGCTGCATTGCCTCCCATGATGGCATGTGAGGCCGGCGGAGCCAAGCGCCTGGGCCAGGACGACTCGCAGGAGCTAGTAGACACGGCCCCGCTCGGGCGTAGAGCGTCGTTGGCACGTCGACCCCGCCACCCCCTTGTCCCTGCCCCGATGGCTCAACTCTCCTGGGCCTTCCTGTGAGTTAGGCAAGGTTGCGCCGAGGCGCAATAGGGTCGGGCAGAGACAATCGCATCACTCTGCTCAAGGTTTTGCCAGGAGTAATCAAGAGGGCAGAACCGGTGTAGATTGAGGGCATACCGTGCCCGGGGGCCGTCCCCCTCGGCCTTCGGGTGCGTCTCTGCCCTACAGGGGAGGGGCAGTGCGGCATCTCTTTTTCCTCACGTGCCTTGCCCTGGCAGCGTGCACGCCATCCGCAGAAGCGATCCAAACCGCGATCGCTCAAACGGAGTCAGCACGCCCGACGGCGATTCCCTCTCCCCCACCCTCTGTGACACCGGCGCCGGCCGCGACTTTCTCACCTTCGCTCACGCCCACTCTCACAGAGACCCCCACCCCATCTGAGACGTCCACAATCACGCCTACCCCGTCGGTGACTCTTCCGCCAGGCGAAGCGTTGGACTGCATCCCAAAGGACTCACCCAGAGAGGTCGCGACAGTGGTCTCGATCGTCGACGGTGACACGATCAAGGTTGTGATCGGGGAGAAGCTCTACTCTTTGCGATACATTGGCATCGACTCGCCGGAGTCAGGCGCGCGATTGTCATCCGAAGCCTCTCAAGCAAATCGCGCCATTGTCATGGGGCAGACTGTGACCCTGGTCCGCGATGTGTCAGAGACTGACAGGTACGGGCGGCTTCTGAGATACGTGGTCGCTGGCGACACGTTCGTGAACCTCGAGCTCGTGCGTGAGGGATTCGCGTCAGCCTACGACTACCCTCCTGACACCGCATGCTCCTCCACATTCACCGGCGCCCAGGCCGCGGCGTTGGCAGCTAGCCTCGGACTGTGGGGACTGCCATCTCCCACGATCCGCGCGATCGCGACGACGCGTGCCGGCAATTGCGATCCATCCTACCCAGACGTGTGCATTCCGCCGCCGCCTCCGGACCTAGACTGCAAGGACATCCGCTTCAGACGGTTCCGAGTGCTGCCGCCTGATCCCCACCGCTTCGATGCGGACCACGATGGGATAGGCTGCGAGAGTTGACCGCGTAGGCAGTCGTACTGATTGAGCCAACCATCAGTAGCAGATCGAAGAATCGCCGAAGGAATGACGTATACTCGTTGGAGACACGGCCGGTTTCCTGAAAGGCAAGAGTGCGACCTGCCCGAGAATCTGGGGCCCCGGAAAGACAATGGCAGAACGCAACGCTATCGACGCCTCGAATTACCTACCCCTGCTCTCTTTGGCGTTTCAGGTTGGGCAGTCGATCAAAGGCCTGCTTACTCGCGACCCCCGGTGGCCTGACTGCCAGCAGTTGGCTTTGAAACTCTGCATGCATTCAGCATCAATCTACTCGCTGAGGCGAGGCACGCGGATCCCTTTGCCAGAGGCAGGTGTCAATACCGAGTTCTACGACCTCACGTCAGTAGCTGTTCTTGCCCGCGCTTGCCTCGACACCTTCCTCAAGCTCTTTCATGTATTCTTCGCCCCAACGGACGACGACGATTTCGAGTTCCGGTACACCTCCTGGAAGTTGGCTGGCGAGGTGGTGCGAGAGGGATACGTTCCTACCGATCCATCACTCCTTGAGCCCTACAATGTCTCTCAAGAGAACATCAGGCATCTCCGCTCTCGCCTGGAATCGACGCGCGAGTTCGGAGTGCTTACTGACCATCAGAAGAAACAAGTACTGCGAGGCAAGGGAGAACCGAGGTGGAGTGCGATAGCGCGTGAAGCGGGTTTTGGGGAGGAAACGATCCGCAGATGGCGAGCCTACCACTCAGGACACGTCCATGCAGATGGTCTAAGTGGATCGCAAGTTGTGGGATCGCCGTCAGGAGATTCGCAGATCGAGTATATCGAGCGCGAGATGGGTTTCGTCATGATCGTCTTGTCGAAGTTCATCTGTCTGTATGCAGAGAAATGGCCAGCAGCAGGGGAGGAGTGCCGACGCCACGCCGATGTCTATGCGCTGGCCAGAAGCCTCGCAGGGATGGCCCGGCTTCTCCCTTGACACAAAGCAATCCAGTCGGACGGAGAGGGAGGGTCCATGCCAAACAAGTCGGCCTCGATAGCACTGCTGTCGCCTTACGACTACATTCAGACTGAGATCACCCATTTGGGGGCCTACCACAATCACAAGGAGCAAATGGCGTACGCCGCCACCACACTATACCTGGCGGGCGCGACCGCACTCACGTTTGCGAAGCCGCCGAAGGCACTTGCGTTCCCGACAATCTTGTGGATTCTGTTCGTTGGGATGGTTGTACTCACCGAGGCTGCTGGCATTGCATTCGTGCTTTGGCAATTGCGGCTTCGCGAAAAGGCTGCCAAGATGCAGCGAGCATTCGAGACTCTCGCAACAAGGTGGTTGAATCAATCGCCAACAAAGGACGACTTGAAGCAAGAGTTCGACAAAGGGCGGCCTATCGTCTATTGCTTCGGGGAGGCTCTAGACAAAGTGGAGAAGGGACATGCGCACAAGGGGGCGGACGACCCACGATTGCCTCGATACATCACAGTGGCGGTCATGGTGATGTGGGGACTCGCCGCACTCGTCCATATTCTGGGTGTCGGGCTTGTGCATGGCGGCCCTGTGTGGTTCCGCTGAGAGGAGATCCCGGCTTGAGACTGGCAGCATAGCCTCATTCTCCTCTGCACCAAGTTGCAGCAGGTCGACCGAAGGAGTCGCGGAAGTGCCAAGCAGTCACTCGTGCTCCTTCGGACCCACTCAGGAGGCCCACTGGTCGACGATCGCCTCGAGGAATGCAGTAGGAAGAGCCCCTCAGATTAGGGGCTCTTCGTTTTCGTGAACAGTCAGAGCCACGCATCCAGCCCATGCGCCGCGTGGGCGCTAAGCAGATCCGCGTCGAGCAGTTGAGCATAGTGCGCTGTCATCTCGATTGTGGAGTGACCCATGAGGCCCTGGAGACTGCGGAGATCCATGCCTGACCGGAGGCTCATTAGCGCGAAGGTCCGCCGGAGCATGTGTGGCGTGACGTGGATCCCCACCGACATCCCCAATCGCCTCATCAGGTGCGAGAGCCAGTCCGGAGTGAGTCGCTGGCTTCCGCGCCCTCGGATCATCGGGCTGTCAGGCGTCGGCGGTTGCTTCAACGTACGACGATAGGCAAGCAGGACCCTGATGGTCATCGGGCAGACTGCAGTCATGCGATCCTTGCGCCCCTTTCCCCTTCGCACGAAGAGCTGACCGGTCTGCGGGTTCAGATCTCCCCAGTTGAGGTTGCAGAGTTCAGCGGCTCGCACGCCACTGTCCGACAGAAGGTGGATGATCGCCTTCTGCCTGGCATTGGAGATCCGCAGGAGCTCGCGCACTTGGTCAGGCTCGAGGCAGGGCAGCCTCCGCTTCTCCAGCCTCGGCATCTTGAATCTGACAAGCTCCGGCATGACCTTCCGGTCGAAGTGAAGGAACCTGAGGAAGGTCTTGACGCCTCTCGCCCTGGCGTGCAGAGCGGTGTCCTTCAGACGATCCGCATCCTGCGCGAGCCATTCGTACACGTGGCTGGCCCTCACATCTTTGGGATCCGTGACCCCTCTGGCCTGGAGCCAGGTGACAAAGATGCCGGCACTGTACCTGTAGTGCTGGAGCGTTGAAGGCGTGCAGCGCGTCCCTCGTCGGCTGAGGTAGAAGTCTTCGAGAGCTTCTTGAAGCGAGGAATCTGAGTGATTGGGAATGGGTTGCGGAGAGGGCAAGTGCTGTTCGTACATCGGGGGCCTCCTGTTATGCCGCCTCACAGCGGCCTGGAAGCCTCCTTCCCGTGTCAGGTCCCGAAATTCAGCCCAGAACAAGTCCCATCCGACTGACGCTCGGGTCCAGAGCCACGGAAGGGAATCGAACCCTTAACCGATCGCTTACGAAGCGATTGCTCTACCGGTTGAGCTACCGTGGCACGCCGCGGATTATACCACCCGCAGCACGGCGTCCGACCTGGCATCGATGCCCTGTGCGCCGGTGGCGCGCCCGCCAGGTCACACTCGTCCAGCGGCGCTGAATGCCCGCTGGACGAGTGTGACCTGGGTAGGGCCAGAGTGATGCGCCGACTGTCCGGCTAAGCGGCAGCCGTCTGCCGGTTCTCTTCGTCGGCCACCCGGATTCCTTCGGCCTCGCGCACCCGGGAAAGGATCAGCATTCCGCCGATGAAAAAGAGAATCAGCGACACGATGCTCAGGCGGCTCGAGCCCATCAGTTGGCCCACCAGGGCGAACAGAAACGGGCCGACGATGCCGGCGAACTTGCTCGAGACATCGTAGAAGCCGAAGAACTCCCCGCTGCGAGCCCTGGGGGCCATGACTCCAAAGAGGCTGCGGCTCAGCGCCTGAGTCCCCCCTTGCACCATCCCTACCGCGAAGGCCAGCACCCAGAAGTGCCAGGCCTGGCTGATGAAATAGCCGGCGATGGCGATCAGGGTGTACCAGCCCAGCCCGAGCATGATCGAGCGCTTGGTGCCGAGCCACTTGGCCATCTTGCCAAACAGCAGCGAGAAAGGAATGCCCACGAATTGGGTCATCAGCAGCGCACCGATGAGCGACGTGTCGCCGATGCCGATCTCGGCCCCGTAGATCGTGGCCATCTTGATGATTGTTCCAATGCCGTCGTTGTAGAGCCAGAAGGCCATCAGGAAGATGAACAGCTGGCGGTAGCGGCGCATGTCGGCGAAGGTCTGCCCCAGCCGGCGGAACCCGGCAGCCAGCGGGTTGACTCCCGGGCCGATGCCCCTGGTATTGGCGGCGGGCTCGGGAACAAGCCGTAGCAACGGGATGGTGAACACCGCCCACCAGACGGCCACGCTCAGGAACGAGAGCCGTGGGCCAAGCGTGCCGGGCAGCAGCTGGATCATCAGGATGTTTACCGCAAGCAGCAATCCGCCTCCCAGGTAGCCGAGCGCATAGCCCTTGGAAGAGACGAAGTCCATGTCTTCCGGTTTGGCCACGTGCGGCAGAAGCGAATCGTAGAAGATGGCCGCGGCCGCGAAACCCAGGCTGCCAAGAGATACGAGGATCAGCGCGCGCAGCCAATCGCCTTGGTCGACCGAGAAGAGCAACGCGGTGGTGACGATGCCCAGCCCGGCGAAAAGGCCGAGCAGCCGCTTCTTCTTGCCGGTGTAGTCGGCGATGCTGCCCAGCAGCGGCGCCAGCAGCGCGCTCACCAGCAGCGAGAGGGCCGCGGCATAGCCCCAATAGACGGTGGCGGTGTTGCCGCCCAAGTCACTGCCCGCAACGCGCGCGAAATAGACCGGCAGCACGGCTGCCTCCACCGTTGTGGAAAACGCGGAGTTGCCCCAGTCGTACAGGCACCACGCGTTCACCACGCGTGCGTAGGCGCGCTTGGCCGCCTGGGTCAGCGCTGTCGCAGTCATGGCTGTGTTCCTCCCCGGTCGCTGGATGAGGCAGGCGGATGGATCACGGCTGGCGCACGGGCGGAGCCGCGCCGCCACTCCGATCGTCGCGGCGCAACCGCGCCACGTAGAAGCGATCGATCAGTAGATCGAAAAGGCCGGCCATGCTGGAATTGACGACGGCCAGCCAGCCCATGTACCACGGAATCACCACCATCCGCCTCGGCCGGCGTGCCAGGCCGACGATGCGATCCCCGACCTCCTGCGCCGAAAGCCGCAGGCGGCGGGCAATCGCGAGCTGAGTGCGCGCGTCGCGCCGCACGTGCTGCCCGAACTCGGTCGCCACCGGCCCGGGGCAGAGCAGGCATACCGCAATGCCGAATGGCCGCACCTCGCGCCGCAGCGCCTCGCTCATCCCGCGCAGGCCGAATTTGGCCGCCGAGTAGACTGTGTAGGTCGGCGCGGCAATCAAGGCGGCCACCGAGGCCACATTGATGATACAGCCACTGCGCTGGCGGATCATCGCCGGCAGGATCGCCCGCGTGAGCAGGAGCGGCGCGACGAGATCGAGCGTGATCTGCTCCACCACCTCTTCCGTAGGGTCGAGTTCCTCCAGCCAACGCAACCGCCCGAAGCCTGCATTGTTGACCAGCACATCCAATCGGCCGCGCCAGGCCAGCGCCTTGGCGGCCAGGTTCTCGAGGTCGCGCATCTCGGTCAGGTCGGCGCGAACGACAAGCGTTTCGCTGCGGGGCGAAGTGCTTCGCAGCCGATCCGCCAGCGCCTGCAACCGGTCTTCGCGGCGCGCCGTGAGAATTAGATGCGCGCCGGCCTGGGCGAACGCCAGCGCCGCCGCTTCACCAATCCCGGACGAAGCCCCGGTGACGAGAACGACTTTCCCGTCCAGCGACCCTTTACCAGGCACAAGGTTCTCCCTCCCGGTCTTCGACAAAAGCTTGCCGGCACCTCGCAGGTTGCTGCGCGCTATCGAGGCGCAGCCAAGGTGGTCGACAGGTCACATTGGGATGCATGGCGCGGTAGGGATTCGCGGGCGCAGGGCGCGTCGGGCACGCGCACGCTTAGCCTGTCCGAGTTCGCGCCGCACGAGGCGCGCGGCGCACTCGCGGTCGGCGAGGTGTAGCGGCCTTGCGCCCCGCCTCGCGCGGTTTGGCCTCCACCTTGGCGCGCAGCGGGCCGCGCACCGCCAAGGCCAGGACCTCATCCATGTGCGTCACTAGCCGCAGGTCCATATCCTGGCGAACCTTGGGCGGCACTTCGACCAGGTCCTTCTCGTTTCGCGCAGGAAGAATGACCGTCTTCAACCCGATGCGGTGCGCGGCGAGCACCTTCTCGCGCACGCCGCCCACCGGCAAGACACGCCCGCGCAACGTGATCTCGCCCGTCATGCCCACTTCCTTCCTCACCGGCCGGCCGGTGAAGGCCGAAATGAGGGCAGTCCCCATGGTGATGCCGGCGCTCGGTCCATCCTTTGGGATCGACCCTTCCGGGATGTGGACGTGCACGTCGGTCTTCTCAAAGCGCGCGGCCTCGATGCCCCACTCGCGGGCACGCGATTTGAGGTACGAAAGCGCAGCCTGCGCACTTTCCTGCATGACCTCGCCCACCTGGCCGGTGATCTGGATGCCGCCCTTGCCTTCCACCAGGATGACCTCGACCGGCATGGTGTCGCCGCCGGCTTCGGTCCAGGCCAAGGCCGTGGCGACCCCCACCTCGTCGCGCTTCTCCGCCTCCAACTGGAAGTACTGCGGCGGACCGAGGTACTTGGGCAGACTGGCCGGCGACACGCGCGTCGGCAGGCGATGACCTTCCGCCTTCTGCCGCGCGATCTTGCGGCACACGCGCGCGATCTCGCGCTCGAGGTTGCGCACGCCCGCCTCCCAGGTGTACTCGCGGATGATGCGCCGGACACTCAGGTCGGGGATGGCCAGGCGTTCGCCGCTCAGCCCGTTCTCGCTGATCTGGCGCGGCAGCAGGAACTGGCGGGCGATGGCCAGCTTTTCTTCCTCGATGTAACCGGGGAACTCGATCACCTCCATCCGGTCGAGCAGCGCAGAGGGCAGCGGGCCCAGGGTGTTGGCCGTGGTGATGAACATGACCTTCGCCAGATCGAAGGGAACATCGAGGTAGTGGTCATCGAAAGCGTGGTTTTGCTCCGGGTCGAGCACTTCTAGGAGTGCGGCCGCCGGGTCGCCGCGGAAATCAGCTCCCAACTTGTCAATCTCATCGAGCATGAACAGCGGGTTGACGATCGCCGCCCGGCGCATCGTCTGCAGGATGCGCCCAGGCAGCGCGCCGATGTACGTTCGGCGGTGCCCGCGAATCTCGGCTTCATCGCGCACGCCGCCCAAGGAGAGGCGCACGAAGCGCCGCCCGAGCGCCTCGGCAATCGAGCGCCCGAGCGAGGTCTTGCCGGTTCCGGGCGGCCCGACGAAGCACAGGATGGGCTGGCGCAAGCGCTCGGGCGCGAGGCTGCGCACGGCAATGTATTCGAGTATTCGTTCCTTGGCTTTGGGTAGGCCGTAGTGCTGCGCATCCAACACCTCGGCTGCATGGCGAACGTCGAGGTTATCGTCGCTGGCTTTCTCCCACGGAAGCTCGATCAGCCAGTCGAGATAGGTGCGCACGATGGCCACCTCGGGCGCCATGGAGGGCATTTGCTCAAGGCGCTCGATTTCCTTGCGCGCCTTCTTGTCAACCTCCTCGGGCATGTGCGCCGCGGCGACCGCCTCGCGCAGCTGGGCCAATTCCTGAGTCCAACTGTCGGCCTCGCCCAGCTCGTTCTGGATGGCTTTCATCTGCTCGCGCAGATAGTACTCGCGCTGCGAACGGTCGACCTCGCTTTGCACCCGGGTGTGGATGCGGCTCTCAAGCTCAAGCACGTCCAGCTCGCGCCCGAGAATGACGCTCAGGCGCTGCAGGCGGGTGTTGGGGTCGATGGTCTCGAGCATTTCCTGGCGGTCGGAAAGCGGCACGCCCAACGCGGACGTGATCAGGTCGGCCAGCCAGCCCGGTTCGTCCACGTTCATGGCGAAAACGTAGGCCTCTTCGGGCAGGCTGCGATTGAGCTGGACGACCTTCTCGAAGAGGGCCAGCACGGCGCGCATCATGGCTTCGGTCTCGCGCGTGCGCTGCTGAGGTTCGAAGATCGGCCGCGCGCGGGCGCGCAGGTAGGGCTGAGTCTGGGTGAATTCAACGACCTGGATGCGGCGGCGACCTTGAGCCAAAACGGTGGTCGAGCCATCCGGCATGTGCAACACGCGGCCGACGGCCGTCTCGCAGCCGACGGGGTAAAGGTCCTCCGGCCCGGGTTCGGCGATTTCGGCGTCGCGCTGTGCCAGGGCCACCAGAGTTTCGCCCGCGGCGTGCGCCGCCTCGAGCGCGGCCAGGGTCGTTTCGCGACCCACGAAGAGCGGTGTCACCATGCGCGGGAAGAGCACCATATCGCGCAAGGGAAGCACAGCACAACTGATCAGGCCCTCGGCGTCCACCGTGGCGTCGCGAATGCGCTGCAGCTCCTCGGTGCGATTGCCCAGCACCTCGGCGAACTCGGTGCGCATCTGCCACTCGCGAAATTCATGCCCAGTCATCGTCACTGCTGGTCAGAGGCACACGCCTCTCCTCCCTGCGGGCTGCGCGGCGCTGCGCCTCGCGCTCCCAGACCTGCGGCCAATCGCGCAGCACGTCGGCCGACACGAACATGCTCCCTGCCGAGAGGATCACATCCTCCTCGGAGGCGTTCTCTAGCGCCCGTGCCAAGGCCTCCCTGACCGGAACGGCCACTTCGGCCGGGCAGCCGCGGGCGCGGATGCGTTCCACCAGGTCGTCTGTCTCCGCCGCGCGCGGATGTTCGGCATGGGTTACGAAGACGAGCGACACCCGCGGGATCAATTCGTCCAGAATTCCGTTGATGTCTTTGTCGACCGACGCCCCGAAAATCAGAATCACCCGCCGCGCGGGGAAGTAGTCGTCGAGCGCTGTGCGCAGGCGCCTCGCCGAATCCCGGTTGTGGGCCGAGTCGGCCACCACGAAGGGCGCCCGGTGCAGGACTTGGAAGCGGGCCGGCCATTCGACGGTTCGAAAACCCTCACGGATCGCTTCCTCGGGAACGTGCAGCCCCCGCCCATTGGCCACCTGCAGTGCGCTGTAGGCCACCGTGGCGTTGATCACCTGGTGGTATCCGAGGAGCGGGATGTCAAAGCGCGGCGGAACCCATTCCCACTGCTGGGGCTGACCGCGTTCCAGGTATTCGTTGACGCGCTCCTGGGAGGCCGCGGACCAAATGGTGAGGGATTGCCCGTCGAGCGAGTGACGCAGCGGGGCAAACAGCCAATCCCGGCCGACCAGGACGAACGGCGATTGACGTTCTTCGACAATGGTCATGAGCACGCGCAACGCCTCACTCTCCTGCGGTGCGCTGACCAACGGCACCCCGGGTTTGACGATCCCGGCTTTCTCACGCGCGATCTCCGCCAAGGTATGGCCGAGCAAATGGGTATGGTCGTACGAGAGCGAGGTGATCACCGAAACCAGCGGGTGAACGACATTGGTCGCATCCAGCCGACCGCCCAGGCCCACCTCGATCACGGCCGCCTCGACCTTTTCCGCCGCAAAGTACATGAAGGCCAGCGCCGTGGTGATCTCAAATGTCGTCAGCCCCGGCAACTTGGCGACCACAGGACGAATCTGCTCGACGAGTTCGCCCAGCCGCTCGTGAGGAATACCGTGCCCGCCCAGTTGGATACGTTCCGCGAAATCCACCAGGTGGGGCGAGGTGTAAAACCCCGTCCGGTATCCGGCGGCGCGCAGGGCGGAGGCCGTGAGCGCCGACACCGACCCCTTGCCCTTGGTGCCGGCCACGTGGATCACCGGGTAAGCCTCCTGCGGATTTCCAAGCAGGTCGAGCATTACGCGCATGCGGTTCAGGTCGAACGTCTGCGGCGAGTAGCGGTAGGTCCGCTGCAGGCTGTAGTCGACGAATGAATACAGATAGTCCAGCGCGTTGTCGTACGTCATACGGCTCATAGGAGGGATTCTAACCGTTGGGGGGACTGGCGACAAGACTCGCGGGCCCGGCCGTCATCGAGCGAGGAACATGAGCCTCGGGGGTGCGGGCACGCCTGGCACGTCTCAGGGGTGGCTGGGGAGGGAGAGCCTGAATACGCTGCCCTTGCCCAACTGGCTCTCGGCCCATGCGCGTCCATGGTGCCAGTCGGCCACCGAACGAACGATGGCCAGCCCCAGACCCCAGCCTCGCCTCTCATCGGTTTCCGGGCGGGCCACTTGGTAGAAGCGTTCGAAGAGGCGCGGCATGTCGGCGGGTGCAATCCCCACGCCGCTGTCTTCCACCACCAAGACAACCTGGCCCAGCGCCGCTTCGACTCGCAGGCGCACCACGCCTCCCGCGCGGTTGTAGCGGATGGCGTTGTCGATCAGGTTGCCCAGGGCCCGTTCGAGCAGCGAAGAATCTGCCGTCAGCCTCGGAACGCTCTCGGGGAGGTCCAGTTCGAGACGCACGTTGTGGCTGACCGCCTCCGGGCGATACTCCTCCAGCAGCGACTCCAGCAGAGCACCCACATCAATTGCGGCGGCATGGGCCTCGATCCCCTTCTCAATGCGGCCCAAGTCGAGCAGATCGCTGACCAGCCGCGCCATCCCGCGCACGCCATCTCGAATGCGCCCCACATATTCTTTCTGGGCGGGATTGAGCGGGCCGAGCATCTCCAGCATATTCACATGGCCGTCGACCAGCGTCAGCGGGCGGCGCAAGTCGTGGCTCACGGTATTGACGAATTCGGTTTTTAGGTCTTCCAGTTCGCGGAATCGGGTCACATCCTGCAACAGGCAGACCTGGCCGAGGGAAAGTGAGTGCGCCCCGGGCACCGGACGGGTTGTGGCCAGAAGGCGCACACCACTGGGCGCCGCGAATTCAAACGTGCGGCCCTCCGGGCCGGCCTCGGCCAAGGCCTCGGCCAATCCGCCGTGCGGGCTGCGGCCTACCGGCTCACCCGGGCCAGGCAGCGCGGCCCCCAACATCGTGCGCGCCGCAGCGTTGGCAAACGTGACGCGCCCCTCGGCGTCGGTCATCAACACGCCATCCGGAATGGCGGTCAGGATTGTCGCCAGCCGCTGGCGCTCGCCCTCTGTGGCTTCGAGCAACCCGGCGTTGGTTACGGCCAGTGAAGCTTGACCAGCCAGCCCGCTCAACAATTCGACGACGCCGGTATCGAAAACCTGCGGCTGGCGGAAGGCGAGCCATAGCGCGCCGTAGAACTTGTCGACATGCGAAAGGCGCAGCGCGATCAGCGCACCGATGTGACCGGCGAGCGACGCTGGGAAGAAGTCCTCCGCCTTGGTCACATCCGCCACCAACCACGGCGATCGTTCACGAACGCGCGAGAGAACGTATTCATCGAGCGGGGCCATGGTGCCCGCCAATTCGCCTGCCGCCACCTCCGGGTACCTTTCGGACGGGCGGCGGCCCCAGGCCACGACGATGCGCACGCCCTGCGCCGTGGCCGAGGACAGCGCGCTTTGCAGGATGGGCAGGCAGGCCGGTAGAAGTTCAAGATGGGTGGCCACACCCTGGCTGGCCTGCAGCAGCAGATCCTGATCGCGGATCTGGCGGTGCAGGTTTTGGCGCATGAGTTCAAAGGTGCGCCCGAGCGCGGCGAATTCGTCGTCGCCGCTCACTGCGATCCGCCGGTCGAGGTCGCCGCCGGCGAGTGCGCTGGCTGCGTGCACCAATTGCCGCAAGGGGCGAGTGATGCGCTGGGCGATGAGGATCACGATCATTTGCGTGACCAGCGTGACCAGCAGGGTCAACAGGCCGATCTGCCAACCGGCGGCGAGCGACCTGCTGAGTGCGGCCGCCTCCGGCACGCGCAGTGCGACGCGCCAGTCCGGATAGCTGAGCGGCATGACGTACGTCAGACGCCGGCGGCCGTCGGAGGTCGTCCCGAAATACCAGGCACCGCCCTGCGCATCCTCGCCAGCGGGTTGCTCCTCCGACCACGGCTCAGCGGTTGACGGGTAGAGGACCGCGTAGTTGCGGTCGAAGAGCACCCCGCTCGAGTGAGGCAGGCTGGCGAGTGCCGCCTGAACCGGCGCCAGCAGGGGATTGATGTCGAATGATGTGCGGCCGACGAGAATGCCCAGCGGACGCCCAGGCGAGAAAGCCACCGGCCGAATCATTTCCAGCCATGGATTCGATGAGCCGCTGATGTCGATCCAACCCAGCCACGGGGAACCGCCAAGGGCCACGCGGCAGCCCTCAGCCTCGATCAGCGAGGCACAGAACGGATCCACGAGGGCCGGCACGCTGGCGCGTGCCCGGCCGGCCTCGGTCAGGAAGGCCAGTTGTTGGAAGTACGGCGGCTGGCGCAGGCGGTCGGCGAAGTAGGCCGCGAGCTCATCCGGGCGTTCGGCCAGGCGCGCCACGTCGCCCGCCATGTCCTCAAGCAGCGTTTGGCCGGTCATGATGGCCGCCGGCAGTGTTTCCGCCGCATGGCTGGAGGCCAAGCGCGCCTGGGTCAGCAGGTCCCCCTGCGCCTGCTGGCGCGTTTGAATCACCACGGCCCCAAGGATGACCGCCGCCATGAGCGTCAGCGGCACGGTCACCCACAGGCTCAGGTGCCACACCAGCGAGCGTTGAAAGCGGGTCGTGACAAGTGCGGCAGGCTCTGCCCAAATGGACGGCAGCCCGAGCCGCAACAGTTCGCAGATGGCCGCTGCCGCAAGCAGCTCGAGGCCCACGCCCAATATATGCGCCGGCAGACGGGAAGTGACGAAGTCGAGGGTCGCAAGCACGTCGCCGCGCGCCAGGCTCCCATCTCCAGCCGCGCGCAGCAGGAGAGCCACCGGCAGCGCGGCGACCGCTGCACCCCACGGCCGGCGCAGCCATCCAAAGAAACCACCAGCGTAATCGTTGCGCACCAGCAGCGCGATCCACCACGACACGAGCCCGTATTCGACGACGGTCATGACCTGGTGGGTATCGAGCAGCGAACGCGTAAGACCCATGACCAGCCCGAGCAGGAGAGTCGGCAGGGTGCCGGCCAGTCCGGCCGACAGCATCACCGGGACGAAGGTGAGCAGGCCGACTGCCACCGCCGGGACGCTGAGCGGCACTCCGGGCAGACTGCTCAAGCCGACCGTGGGCAGACGAAGGGCCAACGCGCCGCCAGCCACCGGTGCCGCCGCCAGAAGCACTGCCCACACTCGCCAGCGCGCCGCCGCCATCTGACGGGCAGAGCTCAGGGCCAATCCCGCCGCCAACAGGAGCAGCGCGACTTCGGCCAGCAGCCCCCACACGTGAAACGGGACGAGCGGCATCTGAATGGATCCGGCGATCCAGGCTTCAAACCCCATCAACGCTCTCCGGGATTCCAGCGGACGTGAGCCCGGCGCGCAAGGTCTTGAGGCCGTGCGCGCCATGCATGCCTAATTATAAGACCACGACTCGTATGGCGTGGGCTCCGCCGCCCTGACTTGTCGGGCGCAGACGATTATGCTAGACTGAAAACTCTCGCCGGGAGGCCAGGCATGCCCGAGAAGATCCTCATCGTCGACGACGATCTCGACACCCTCAAGCTGGTGGGGATGATGCTCCAGCGGCGGGGGTATTCGATCGTAGCCGCCATCAACGGCACTCAGGCGTTGAGCAAGGCCGCCAGCGATCGCCCGGACCTGATCCTGCTCGACGTGATGATGCCCGACCTCGACGGTTTCGAAGTCGCCCGCCGCTTGCGGGCCGACCCCCTTTTCGCTTCAGTCCCCATCCTGATGTTCACCGCCAAGGCCCAAGTGGACGACAAGGTCCAGGGCTTCGAGGCGGGCGCCGACGACTACCTGCCCAAACCCACCCACCCGGCCGAACTCCTGGCACACGTCAAAGCGCTGCTCGGCCGTTCGCGGCCGGCCGCTCCGCCCGGCGGTACCAAGCGCAGCCGGGTCACGGCCTTCATCGGCGCCAAGGGCGGGCTCGGGACGACCACCATCGCGGTCAATGTCGCGGTCGGAATGGCGGCCAAGCGCCAGGATGTCATCCTGTGCGAGCTGCGGCCGGGGCAGGGTATCGCCGGCTTCCTGCTCGGCATCTCCCGCCCCTCCGGCCTGTCGGTGTTGCTGCAGAAGCCGCGCGAAGAACTTGATCCACGCACGATCGAGAAAGAGCTGGTCACGCATTCCAGCGGTGCGCGCGTGCTGCTGGGCTCGCCCGAACCGCACGACTATGTGTTGCTCAAGGACGCCGAGCGAGTGGAAGTGCTCGTCCGCCGCCTAGGGACCATGTGCAGCCACCTGATACTCGATTGTGGCAGCGGCTTCTCCGCCGCGACGCTGCGCGTGCTGACGGCGGCCGATCAGATACTCAT
>Ga0315274_10006669_pt1 | contig 16789 bp, 23 predicted proteins | sample YL17G02_20_MG_FD_203700 | JGI IMG/M metagenome (GOLD analysis project Ga0315274, IMG submission 203700) | Sediment microbial communities from Yellowstone Lake, YNP, Wyoming, USA - YL17G02_20 | ecosystem: Environmental > Aquatic > Freshwater > Lake > Sediment | place: USA: Wyoming | collected...
TCCTACTAGTTGTGCATATTTAGCAGCTAATTTTCTCTCTTGGTTGCGCAGCATGAGTTGATAGACAGAGATACTTTTTTGTTTTTCTTGCTGATAGTAGTCTGCTATCATCTGTCTTAATCTGGGGGACACCCTACCAACATTTTCTGCTTCTATCTGCGCCAAAGCCATTCTAGCTTGGAATAACTCCTGATATGAAATAGTCTCCGCTGCAATAGCCTCAAGATTAGCGGTACCCCCCTGTACAAGCATGGAAGGGCTGCTTTTACCTCCGCTACCTCTTACAAACTTACTTCTTGCCATGCTCTTCTTTCACCGCCAAGATTATTCAGCTTCTGCTCCTAATCCAAGTATAGTTTGAATATCTCTTACAAAGTCATTAAAATTATCTAGGACAATTTTTTTAGCCTCTGGAAAAGATATTTGTCCAGAAGTCTTACTTAGCCTTTCAAGATCATCTAAGGATAATTTACAATACATTCTCTTACGAGCATCTATATTACCTATAGACTGTATTAATGCTATACCATTAACTTTATTATGTTCAAATACAACTCCACAGTGTGGGCAAGTTATCTGTGTTGCAGGAAAAATTGCCTGTGTCATAGTTCCTCTCCTTATCCTTGTGGGGCTTTTCCTCCACCCCTTAATATTATTCTATATCTATTAAGTGCTGGGGCACCTAAAGGATTAATTCTAATTACATTCATTTCTTGATTATCTACTATAACTTTTCCACCCTCCATGCTATCCTGAAATAACGTGTGATATTGTGGATCAACATGAAGAGAGGCATCTCCCGAAAAGTATTTTCCACCAGCCGTAACACTAAGAGCCTCATTGGCAGTCCAATGTACTCTCGCGTTAATAACTGTAACAGTAAGGGTATTCTTCCAAAAACTACCTTTACATTCGGGACAAGTAAAGTAAATAGAGTGATCAGAAAAAGTGTCATAATAACCGCTTAAAGTACATATACTACAAGCAGACTTAATAGGAGTATAGACAGAGACAGACTTACCTATCTGCTCTCTAATATCATCAATAACCTCTTTTATACTATCACTGTCTACTTGTGGAATTGTTACCATAAATTATTAGACCCCCTCAACTGTTCTCTTAGCGAGGACTTCACGCAGCAACTTATTAAACTTGCCACGACTTCTTCTATAGTTATAGGCTTCAAGCCTCTCTCTGGCCTTTACAGCCAGTCCTGTGCCTATCTCTGGGGCCTCCATGAGAAAGACTGCTAACTTAGCAGCATCTTCAACAGAGTAAGGGCTAACTGTCAAATCAGGCCATAGCTCTTTCTGTAACTCAAGTCTATCTGAGCCAATAATCGGTACACCAAAATATGCACCCTCACCCTGTATTCTGCCGGGGCTGTTTCTGTCTGCAAGATTAATAATAAAATGACATTGAGAAAGTTTTTCGTAAAATCCCTCCATACCCTCACGTTCATGAAGCCAAATCTTTTTATAGTAGTCTGCATAAATAGAAGTAGATGAAATTTGATAAGACGGTAAGGATAGGTAAATCCCCTCTAGGTCTGGATAGATATCGTGTAGCCTATCCATAACAAGAGCAGAACTTATAAAGTTTCTATCATTATCTGATGCCCCAACACCTAAACCGATAAATCTTTTTTCTTTAGCATTTATAAATTTGCCGAATTTCTTATCATAAGCTTCAAATGGGAATGGTAGCCCGCCCTTGATAACAGGTATATTAGGAACGGCTAGTGCGTAGAACTGCCTCTCCTCATCCGTGAGAGCCATAATCCCGTCTAGGAAAGATAGGTCTTGTAGGTAGGCTATTTGTCTTTCAGGGGGTAACTTTGAAATATGGGTGGATAGTGGGTGATCGCTTAATCCTATCTGAATTACATTTGGAAATCTCTTACGAATTTCCTGTGACCAGCCTATAGCGTCCAACCACATTGTTCTGATAACTACATCATAATTACCGGCTTCTTCTATTTTCTGAAGATAGGGGACTTTTAATAGGTCCATCCAGACACCATTATCGTAGTCCCCATTATTACGCTTATCGCCATAAAACTGTGCTATCTTTAGACCCATAATTAGACCTTACCCTTCTTTAGCTTCTGGCCCCATTTTGACATAAAGTACTCAAACGTGGTATTACCAATTCCTAATGGGCCATGTGTTTGTGATACTAGATGTATATATTCCGCCTTAGGAGTTGAAGCTACTTGATAACCTTCTTCTCTTGCTCTAAAGCAGTAGTCTACTTCCTCTCTGAAACCCATTCCGTAGCCTTCATCAAAGTAGCCGATCTTATTGATAACTTCCCGCTTGATAAAAAAGCAGGAGCCTTCAACGGCTTGCTGCTTTTCCACCTTTACAGAATTCCGCTCATGCCCGTAGTATCTGTGAGCAGTATTACCATCTGGACCAACATAGATTCCATAGTTAATAATCGTCTGTTGGTCAAGCGATAGAGACTTACCGCCGACTACCCCTATTGTCGGGGAAGAGTAGGCTAGTTCTTGCATCTCTTTTACAATATCAGATACAGCAAGAGTATCATCATTTAATAATAATACGTCTGTTGTTATAGACTGCATTAAATGATTAGCGGCTTTTAACCAACCTATATCATTTTTATATACTAGTATCTTAACATCGGGACTTTGATTCATTAATGTCCCAATACAATTAAGTAACATTTGGTTCCCAAAAAAAGTGGGAAGTATTACTGTTACGTCCTTTACCTCTTCCATATAAACTCCTTATATCAAGTCGTAGACAGCCATCCAGTTATAAGATTCATTATTATAGATATTATTAAATCCACGCATTGGTGCGGTCCTACCTGTAGCAAGAGTACCAGCAGTTTTTGTAGGAAGAATTCCCCTTAACTCCTCAACCTCTGGAGTTACAGGGCTCGTTCTTTGTGGATTGTAGGAGAAATCCCCGTCAGTAAAACTTGCTAAACTATAGTTACCCATCTTATAGATAATAGATGACATTAGTATAATCGGCCTAATGTCTGCTGATACAACATCAGGTGATACTGAATATGTTGCTGGAGCAACATACGTAATAGTATAGGTACGACTCCAGCGATACTCAAGCGCTTGGATACCATCTGCTATGTAGCCAGCAAACGTAGAAACAGTATCAGTTTTCTTCTTATACTGACGTAGATGCCGTTCCAATATTGGAACTAAGTCCAGCAAATTCATATAGTGTCACACCCTTTAAGCGTCTAATATACGCTCTATATCTTCAATTTCTACACGCTCATTATCAATTTCCTCAAGTTTTTCCTCTAGGGCCTCAACCATTGCATCGCTCCGCTTCTGCGCCTTTGCACGCTCAAGCATACGCGCTACAGTAGACACAGAAGTAATTTCTGGAAGAGCCCTTCTTACCTTGGCGATTCCCGCCTTGAATAGATCGTCTATCTGCTCATCAGTATAAACATTGGCTGTTTCCCAATCAACACTTGGCTCATCTGTCTCTACAATAAGCCCTTCAACAATAGCTCTCTTATTGGCAATTTTAAAGTCACGAAGGCTGCTTTCTCTAACTGCTACCCAAGGCTGATCTGCTGTAAGAACAAATCCTATATTATCTCCGGTAAATCTTCGACCTCCGACGATATAAGGGACAGTTTTCTTGTAATATACGATCTTCTCCGTATCTAATACTCCGTTTACCATTTCCTTTCCTCCGTATCTGTCTATAATCAGGTGAAAATCACCTATACTATAACCGACCAGCACCCATTCTATTGGGCAAAAGAGCCCTAAACAAATATAGATAGGTGAGAGGATAACCCTCTCACCTATCTACTCCCTAAAGTATGTTAGATACTAAGGGGTTGTGCTTGTAACCTTGATTTTGGTTAGACCCTTGGCATTCCAAATCATCATACCGAACTGTAGATAAGTCTCATAGTTCCAATATGGTGGTGTTGGCTCCATGTCGGTCCATTCTTTAGTCTGGGCTGCACCGTAAGTAATGAACTCCCCAATATTCTCGCCTATGATTAGGACGAAATCTGTTGGAAGAAGTGGGCGCTTAGGATACTGTGTCTCATCAAATATCTGCTTTAGGCGAACAATATTTGATACTCCACGGTAGTTCTCTACTGCCTGTGTTCCACCGTATGGTGAAGTATTCTGGAACGTACCGGCTGGTCGGCCATCTAGTGTAACATAATTGTCACCAAGAACACCCGAAACCAGCTTATACTGACCAAAAGTAGATAGTGGTGCTAGAGCCTGTTCTGTACCAATAATGGTTCGAACGCCTTCACTCCAATAGTTAACATGATCAATTGCCTGATCAAGTGCTGTTGAGGTTAATGGGCCTGAAGCATCAATAAAGTTAGAAACTGACGATCCACCATATGTTAGGGCTGCTGCATTACCGGCTGTCCAGATGTTGCCTAGGGCATTCCATCCGCGCATAACCAGTTTCTCATCTAGTGCCTTTCTTACATCTGAGCGTACTGTCTCTGGACGATAAGCGGGTCCACCGTGGGCTAGTTCTAGCTCATTATACTTAGCCTTTGCGCTAAGGATGTCTAGGTTATAGCTTAGTGCCTTGTTGCGAACCGTGATCTGCTCACCAAGGGTGATCTGACCGGGAACGATTTGCTGCACATGGTACTTACCCTTAAATGACTTTACATACATATCGCCAAGTGTGATTTCCCGTGTATTCATAAACTGGCCCATAAGGTCAAGTGTTAGATACACCGGATCAACATACTCAGTAATAACTTCTGCGAAAGCCCTTCGATCTGTCTTAGCAAGTTCTGCTAATGCTCGTCTATCTTCATTTGTTAGTCTCTGATCTGTTATTTTCATTTGAACGTGTTCCCTCCTTTAATAAAGAACTCTACTAATTATAGCGCTCTGCGTCCCTTTAGAACAACAGTAATTGTGTTAGTGCCAAATATGCCTTTGTCCCAAACATGCCCAACTGCTGTATTTCCGGCTATTGAGCCTGAAACCGTAACTTTTCCCTCATTACCACTTGTATAATCGGCATAAACTGCGGACATGGTATTGAAGTCGGAAGAAACGCCTGTATAGGCTCCTGATCCAAATGTGAATGTTCCACCGTCGAATACTAGAACCTTGTTTCCTGATGTTACTGGAACATTTAGGAACATTGGAGGGATATCGTAAGTTACGTATCCAACAGGCCAAGGTGTCTGATATGCAGCATCTGGGTCGATGCCAAATGTGTTCTCCTGAGAGTTGAATGATCCATCGCTCCAAGCGTAAGGTGGAGCGCCATTTAGTCCCGGTCCCTCAAAATATGGGGCTGGGTTTAGTGGCTTAGGCCAGTCAACTACGAATACTGCTTTCTTTGCTTCTGTAAGGGTTCGTGGAAGAACAAACCTATCTGCTGCGTCCTTAAACGCTAGGCGTCCTCTTGGTGTTGTCTGTGCAACACGGCCACCACGTATATCCTCATAATCATTAACTATGAACAGAGTGGTATCAACTGGGTTTCCGGTGTTAATTGCGTCTGCCATTTAATTTCTTACCTCCTTATTCGGCTGGCTCGTCGTTTCGACTAAGAGCCCGCATCCTACTCATTAAATCTGGTACCGCTGTTCCACCGGATGCTACTGGTGGAGTAATCTTCGGTAAATTGAATATTCTAGCAGATGCCTCTGATCTTTTTTCAGGAGCCTTACTGGCAACCGCCGTTACAGTAGAAATTACTTCATTGAAGATTTCTTCTGACATAGCAGCCCAAAGTTCCTGCTTCTGTGCTAGAATCTCTGCGTCCCCATCAAGAACTACACCGGCCTCAACCATTTTCTGAGTTCGATTAATAACTACGTATGCCTTCTCGTATGTGGCAATTGCAGTCTCTAACTCAGCAACAGTAGCCTCTAGTTGCCCAACTTTGGTAACAGCCTCTTCCAGCGTCTGAGTCTCAGATGCTTTTGCTTCCAATTCTGCTTTAGTAGAAGCAATTTCAGCTTCTAATTCTGCTATCTTTGCTAGCGCTTCCTCTAATGTCACGTTATTGTTCCCTCCTTGTATTGTTACTTCAGCAGCTTCCTTTATAAAGCTCTCTATTAATTCCTCTGCCTTGCTTATTAAGCCAGCCTCAGTCATATCCTCTTTATCATCTTCAGTAGTATCAAGCAATCCCAATAAGCTCTCTACCAAGGACATAATCTTCTTTTGGGATTCACTATCTAGTGCTGCCATTTCTATAGAGGCTAATGCTAAGAGCGCAGTCCGATTTCCATAAGCAGGGTACTTTACAAAAGTTGCAGCCCTAGCAATAACTCCTTTTAGAAGAGTAATGCCCTTCTCTATTATGGAATCGTGGTAGGATATCTCCCAAGAAACTCCCGGCGCTTTATTTTCAGCATAAGTTTCCTCCAGATATTCTATAATATCTGGGTATTCATCTGCATATAAAACACCCTCAGCTAAAAGCTTATGAGTTCCATCCTCAGACTGCTCCTCTGTAACATTGCTAATATGCCCAATAGGAACAGAGCCCTCATGATTACCCGCGCCCCCACGACGACCTAAAAATCTCATCTTTATAGGCATTCCTATAGCAGAGGCAGATAATCCAGTAAATTCCTCATAAGGAATTGCTTGATTATTTAAATTTGGTTTATCATCTGCAAAGATAAATTTAACTTTTTTCAAATAAGGGTTAGTGAACTCAGCAAATGACAAAATTTGTGCTTCTCGTAAAATATTAGTCATGTATTTCTGTTTCACCACCTTCGTTATGTTTAGGTTCCCTTCTAAGTCTACCCCTAAATTTCTCTAAATCTCCTATAAGTAAAGCCTGTTGAACAGTTAAGCGTTCAAGATTACTTACTCGTAGTCTAAGGTCTTCTATCTCTCGCTCTCTCTCCGCTAACTCTAATCTTTGCTCATCAACAATGCCCCGTAGAATTTCTATTTGTTTAGTTTGTGCTTCAACAGTGCTATTAAGGGTAATTATTAGTTTATCAGTAGTTACTAGGGGAGTATCCTCTGTAGACTCTATATCGCGCTGCCTAGTTTTATTCCACATACCTACAAGCGCTACTATAACAGCAACAATACCACCAATGATAGCAATTATAACTTGTTCCATTGATTGCTATCACCTACCTATATATTTAGTTTAATAGTTCCATATTCCTTTATACTACGAATAGCGCTTCTTAAAATAACTACATAAGAAGCATCTTTTCTATCTACGTAGGACTCCAGATCGGATACTACTGTAAGGGTTTTCTTTGTTTGCTTATATATGAATCCTATTGTAAGGGTAGGTTTTAGTGCCTCATCAGGGTTTTTAGTTAGTGGGGACCTATCAAATGCAATGTGATCATCCCATAAAACAGTAATAACTTTATATTCCTTCACTTTATTTTAACCTTATCTATTCATTATTTTCGGGCGATATATTTAACCCGATAGACTCTAAATCAATAACTATACCAGTATCTTGGGCTATCCTATCAATCAGGTTAATAACTTCCTCATCAGACATATAACCGTCTATCTCAGATTTTGCTTTTGATGGGGTGTTTTTAGGCTCTGTTCTAGCAGTAGGTGTTTGTCCTGCTGGACGTACCCCTGTATTTCTTTTATTTAGGGGTACATTTTTGGTCCCAACGGGTCTACCCCCCTTAAGATTATTAGGTGTCCCCCCTAAACCACCGGGCAACGGCATTTGTGTATCGTATGGCATTCTTGGGACATCTTTTGGTACCTCTTTCATAATATCAATCTCATCTGATATTAATTCGGTTTCTGTCTCAAAATCTAATCCCACCATTTCATCCCTACTTGTTCTGCTCATATTACCCTCTTTATAAACTTGAGCAAATACAGCAGCCGTTTTAATAAAGTCCTGTAGCTTAATTGGGGTAAAGGCTGCTGCTGGCGGATTCCTAAAGTTATTTAAATCAGCAGCTTCTTCATATACAACAGTAATCCATTCTATAATCATTGAGCGTAATTCTTCCATCATAGGTTGGATAGCCCACGTAGATAGTTCTGCTGCTTGACCGTTCCTAGATTCCCCCGTGATTAGAATCCTTGCGAATCCAAGTCCTTCTGCAATCTCTTCATTAGTCTGCCGGTATTTGTCCTGATCAAGCATTGCAGTAACATCGGGAGTAATCCAAGATAGTTTGGTCGTATGGTTACTGAATAAAAAGAACAGCCTTTCAAGGTTTCTGAAGTCTCCAGCACGCGCAAGAATCTGTGCCTTTAGCTCCTCCAAGTTAGATTCGGTTTCTTTTGTAAGCGGATACATATCACTACCCTCTTGAACAAGCAAGATGGCGTTAATGACCCTAGAAGCAACTGCAAAGTCCATCCTACGAAGAGCCTGTTTAAAGACTAGGCCCTCCAAAACGTTGAAAAAGTAGGGGGTTGGATACTGGGTAAAAGATAGTTCCTTTCTAAGAATTGGGTCTACCTCAATAAGTACCCGGTCGTCCCCAGCCCTGATTAAATCAACGTACTGTGGAAATTGCGCTTGGTAAATATCATATTTTAATTGCTGCTCTTTTACCCTACTCCCACCGTTTTTAATTAACTTGATATCTTCTTTAGGTAACTTCAGATAGTATTCTCTTTTACCCCAGTTAGCCCATACTACATTTACTAGTAGTGGCGGGTAAAGATCAAATACGGGCACCATATATAGCTTACTTCGTTGTAACTTAGGGCTTATCTTCTCTCCCGGTAGTTCCTTCCACTCAATCTTAGGAAGGACCATACCAGACAGAAAATACTCCAAAGCCATTGTACGAATAAAGCGCATCATTCTTGAGGGATTACGTGACTTTATAGACTCAAAGTAGGCATTAGCCTCATCCCCAGTTTTGCGTTGCCCGTTTCTTAAGTTTGTTATTGATAGCTCTGCTAGTCTATTGATAACAGTAGCCGCAATTCCACCACGCTGATAGAAGTCATAAGACATTCTAACAACAGAGTGATATTCCCTTGGGATCATTAGTTTTTCTGGTGCTAGTCCAAGTGACTGATTGACCGTATCTAAACCGCTATAAAAGTTACCTGAGGTATTATAGCCGGGGACCACGGACCATGAGGCTCGGGCTAGTTGTGACTCTTTCTTTTCTACCATCGATTTGTCACCCCTAGTTCATCTTCATCAAATTTTAGCCAACGCGCACCTAATAACTGCACATTTGGCTCTGCCTTGGCAATAGGTACTCCAAACTTATGTTCATATGCCATAAGTGCGCACATAAGGGCCGACATTTGGTGATCATCATCTGTTCGATAGACGGGCTCACCTGTAATTGTGCGGGTAAACTTTGTACGTTCCAACTCTGTCATAAGATCATCATCTGTTTTAGCAAACTCTATTTGCCGCTCATACACCCAACGTGAAAGCATCTCTACTGCTACACGCTTAATAAGGTCTTTCTTTTCATTACCTTGTTCATCAATAGCCACTACCATCTGACCACCAAACTCAACAGGGAAAATTCTTTCCAAGAAACTTCTTTCCTTATAGATAGATAACTCTCCAGTAAGGTCTTGGTATTGAACCTTACCGATACCACCCATATCTATTCCCAAGAAATCAAACTCATATACCTGATCCAGATATCGCAAAACCTCACGCTGTATCGCATATTCAACCCGTTGTAGAACATAGCGTACTAATGTTCTCCATGCCATTGTCTTAGGATCACGATAGATAAGCATAAATACTGCTGGGTCTGGGGAGAATCCGGGGTCATAGCCTAGTCCAATTCTTGAACGTACACCGTATTCACTAGGAACAGGGGGGCATACAATAATATCGGACATTGGGTAGGATACTTTTCCATCGACCTCTTTCTTTATGCGTTCAAATGTGAGTTGGGTATAGATTTCTTTTATGGCATCATAGTCCACCAACTGGAAGCGGTTCCTGTCGAACACCGTGAACGATGGCGCTCCATGCTGCCCCAAGACGAAGTGCTTGTAGTCCTCCGAGTCTTCCTGTATTGCCTTATAAAAGACACGTCGTGCAATCTCCATTTCTGGAGTCCACCAACTCATCATCTCCTGCGAGATGTTGAACTTGATATAGCGCTCATCTACTTGGTCGGTATGATAAAGAACATTCTCCTGTCTTGCACCATTAGGTACACCAGATACAAGCATCTGGTGGCCGGGTATCTCTTCCTTCAGGCAGTTCTGTAATGACTGCCAAGTCTTCCACGCTAAATCCTGTGCCTCATCCACCCAGATACGGTAGGTATGAATACCAATAACATTTGTCTCTTTACCAGCTTCACCAGCAAGTCGTAGGAGCAGTTGGAATCCGTTTACAAAATCAATCCTACCCTCAGATATATTGATTGAGTTGGGCCTTACAAAGTTTCGTATAAACCAGTGTTTCTCACAGGCAGATCGAATCTTATTGAACGTAATGTTCTTCTGCGCTGCGTTAGGAACAAGGACAAATATACCTTGGTCCCCAACATGGAACATTCCATTTACCATCCACCAATAAAGCATTTCAATCATAGAGGTTGTCTTATGAACACCACGACCACAGCACATAGACACAAAATGTTTAGTACACGTAGTCCAAGCTCTTTCATGAGGCTCTAATGGCGTCCAGTTTACGTCATCTATATTGATGAACTCACGGAACATAACTGGACTCTGTAATACCTCACCCAATATCCAGTCGTCTTCAGTAATTTCAATATCATTGCCTATCATCTAGCAAATACCACCCGTTCCCCACATTGCCAGCACTCAAGTTCAAATTGAATAATAGAGGCTTTGTCGGGGAAATTTAACCAGTAGCGTGCTAACTCTATTTCACAAGCCTCACAACGTACTGGTGTAGTAGAACGCTGCCATACTTCTCTAGCACGGCTTCTTACTATCTCAACAAATTGGGGAATACTGTCAACTTGCTTCTCTTTGCGTTGCTTTCTATTGATACCTAAGTTTAACTGTAGGTCAGCAATAGTCGCTATTAGGCCCTTTTGATAATCCCCTAGATTCTTCAGAGTTCGTGTATCTAATTCTTCCTCTCTCTGAAGCCTAATTATCTGTTTATTAACAACATCTTTCTGTATGGACTGTTCAACAAGAGACTTAAGCATTTCTGCGTCATTAGAGTTATTCATATCGACGCCATACTCAGTTTTAAGTTGCTCTAGTTTAGTATTAAAGAGTGCCTGATATTCAGCATCAGCCGACTCTTCAGTCTGTACCTCTTTAGTCTTTTTACTAGGCTGTCGTACAGGCTTCTCAGGCTCTTCATTGCGCTGGCGTTCTTCGCGCTTTTTAATCCAATCAAGAATCTCTTCCTCTGTTTTATCTTTAAACATGGCAAGATTACGCATCTGCTTTATCTTTGATGTATAGTCCTTTTCCATTAATCTTTACCTCTTCTTAACCTTGCCGGTAAAAATAAAAAAGGGACGACACAGTAAGTATCGTCCCTTTCCTTATAATATTCTGGTTGCGGGTCTGGGAATCGAACCCAGTTTATCTAGCTTATGAAACTAGTGAAATTACCAAACCGCCCACCCGCAATGTGGTGGAGGCGAGGAGGGGTCGAACCTCCCGTTTACATAAGGACCCAAGGACTGATCAAGTAATAAATAAATATAAAGCAATCAGGTGCCTCGGTGGTTATGTGCATCCGCGCGCCCCCACACTAAATTACACGTCTTTACCTTATTCTACTGGGCGATTTCACTACGCCAGTCAAATCTTTCACGCTTGTAGTGTTCGCCATCGCACCATTCACAATGATAATGATGTAATGAGCCCTTAGATAATCTACCTATATGATCTGGAAGCCAGTTAACCCAACTACGATGTTGATGTAGCCTCTTCTGAATTACTCTTTGTCGATGATGCCTCGTCATTTCTCTTGGATGTCTTAGCATAGTACCTCCAAAGTTAATATTTACACTAACTGTAAATATAGCCAAAATTGTAAATAATGGCGACCCATAGGGGAGTTGAACCCCTGTCTTCCGCTCGACAGGCGGGAATAATGTCCGTTATACGAATGGGCCATTGGTGCCACGTACTAGAATCGAACTAGTGTCTTCGGCTCTTCAGGCCAACGCTTGGACCTTCTCAGCTAACGTGGCATAGCATAGTAATCATGTGTCTGTTCTGCCGCTAGAATCAATTGTAGCAAACAATCTTTACACATATCGTAATGTGTTGTATAAGCATCTACAGGGTATATTCTATCTACGTCTTTTAGACAGATATAGCATTGATACCATATTTCATCTTTAGGGTCATATAATTCAGCCATTAGGTATTCCTATGTTGGCAAAGCGGTTCAGATTCGAACTGAAATTGATGCTTTTGGAGAGCATGATCCTACCATTAAACGACCGCCTTGTGTAGTCTTAAATCATTGATGCTCCGACGCTATAGGTTAAACTATCTGTATCGCCTACGGCGGTCTTTACTCGCCATACGGCTGGAAGCATATCCTTAGCCACAGTATTTGTCGCCGCAGTAAGGTCTGGATGAACTCTTAATGTAGTTGTTCCAGTACCAGTTATTGCAGCCGACGTTAGAATTGTGTAATAAGTACCAGATGTTGGGTCTTTACCCTCAATGGTAAATGTTACAGAGGGAGTATTAGCAGCGGCTGTTACTACAATAGTTAGGACTAGTCCAGTACCACTTGGGTTGGATATATCATAACTTGTTGCAATAGCAGTTCTTGCTTCTGATGCAAAAATTGTTACGTGCTGTGCCAAGTTTTTCACCCCCTTTATATATAAAATATTGGCAATCCCGCTAGGATTCGAACCTAGAATCTCTTGGGCCAGAACCAAGCGTGTTAGCCATTCCACTACGGGACTGTGATGGTAGTCCTACTTGGAGTCGAACCAAGGTCTGCGCGTTATCAGCACGCCGATCTAACCATTAATCGATAGGACTATAAAAGTATCGGACCAACAATAAGGGCACGCTTTACGCGATTACCCTCAAATGGAACGCCCATGCCATGAAGAATACAGCGTTTCTCACACTCTTCATATACATCTGGCTCTGTATAGGCATACTCTTCACCTGTGTCAGTATCGTATATGATTAATACCCTCCATAATCCTTTATATAAACGTCCCATCCTATCACCCTCGATTGGTCGGGCAAGTACGGTTACGATCCGTTCCTAGCGGGGTCACGACCCACTGTGCTGCCACTACACTAATGCCCGAATATAAATATCTGGTGAATCGGGTGGGGTTCGAACCCACATACGCGCGGATTAAGAGTCCGCCGTTCCTCCATTTGAACTACCGATCCAAATGAGTTTCTGTTGAATCATATCCAACTATACTTGCAATTAACGCAAAGATTGCGAAGAAAATAAGCATCGTCAGAAACGCTGTCACATTAACACCCTCTAAAAATTTGGTGGGCCGGATAGGATTCGAACCTACAAGTGGGATGGATGATCTACAGTCATCTGAGCGCACCAAACATGCTCACCCGACCCAAGGATTATTTATTTATCTTGACATCTACCGAATATTAGGTAAGCCAGTAATATCCCAGTTAAAAAGTGGAAAACAAGCACCAGCCACAGAGGCCATATAATATACTCCGCTAGAGAAACAAATACAAGTATTCCTATTAGAATTCCAAGTATAATTGGCCCTATAAACATTTTCACTCTACCACCCCCTAGCGGGTATTGGCGCGTCCTAGACGACTTGAACGCCTATTTTCTGGATCGAACTCAGATGCACTATCCATTGTACTAAGGACGCTTGACTTTCCTAGCATCTGCAATAATTTCGCCATCCTCAAAACTTATCTTGACTGTAGCCTTGCAGTTAGGACACTCTGTTTTTGTAGCCTTCGTGAAAATAGGACCTGTTCTACAAACAGAACACCAATAAGAATATCTTGTCTGGTTGGCGAAACCTTCCATAATTGTTAGATAACTTGGTCCTTCCATATTAACCTACAGGTACTTCAAAGTCAACTTTTTCCTTAATAGCCTTCAGTTTGGCCCCACAAGCCCTCTTACTGAGTTTACCCTTACAGGTAACTATCTTATCAATCTCTCCCCAGTTTGTTTCAAAGCATCGTGGGCAGACAAGTTGATACATATAGACAGTAGTTGTATAGGACCAAGACATAGTATTACCGGTACTCCAATTATTATAATAATTAGAGGAAAGATAATCAAGCGGCGGATCACCACTAATCTGTACGCTAAAGGTTTCTTCTGCCATTTCCTTTTCCTCCTATATTTGGTGCTGCTAGCGGGAGTCGAACCCGCCCCAACGATTTGGAAGACCGTTATACTAGCCGATATACGACAGCAGCGAATAAATTAGATATCTGTTGGTATAACTCATTTCTAGTATAAGCTAATTCACCATATAGATAATCTGACCCTAAAGGGATTGTTGCAATATCTAGATTATGCTTATAAGCATATCTAGCCCACTCTATCGGTAACATATTCTCTTTTGCTATATTGCAATCCATACAAGCCGGGGCCTTTAGTGTGCCTCCCTTTGACTTGGGGTATACATGATCGCGTGTAATATTTCTAAAATAAACAAACTTTCCGCAGAAAGCACATTGTACATATCGACCATCACGTAAATAAACAAAATTAAAAGTCAGAGGAAAATGCCCTGTTCCTCTTGCTGCTCTATAAATACTTCCGTCAGTTTTTACCATACACTATACCATACGTTAATTTGGTCGGGGTGAGAGGATTCGAACCTCCGGCCTTCCGCTCCCAAAGCGGACGCTCTAACCAAGCTGAGCTACACCCCGTCTATTATATAATACCTCTAAAATATAACTATTTAGGGCTAATTTAGGCATGTCCGCGATATTTTAGCCTAATTTGCTGTGCTAATCCAGCACGTACTAGGTTTTGATAGGCATCTCTGAACTCTTTTTCACCATTTGGTCCACTTGGGCCAAGTTTTTTTGTAGCCGATTCATATCTAGTTATCAGTAGTTGCTCTTGTGGTGTTAATGTCATTAGGCAAGAATCCTCTCTACTATCTCAGTCCAATTATTATCATAGCGGTAAGCATTATCATCTACATAGGCAATTGCAGGAACCTTTTGAGCCGTAATAGCATAGGGCTCAAATCCATACTTACCAAGATATTCATTAATGTAGTTAATATGCTGCATCGGAGTCTGCTGTACTGTTTCTAACCAAATAGGACTCAGCCTACTAGTAAAGATAACAACCCGCATACCAGCATCTTGGAATGCCTTTAGTGCCTCAATAGCACCGGGAAGCGGCTCTGGGAAATTAAACAGATGACCAAATGGTGCAATGACGCCATCAAAATCAATCAAGATTACCCCATCAGCAATATTGGGCCTACCCTTAGCGATAGCCTCCTGTGCCTCATCAAGCATTCATAAACTCCTTAACCCTAAAGGCTTGAACAATTTCATGGTGGAATCTTTTAGGGCAGATACAGCCTCTAGCATCTTTTACTGGGTGCATACCAAAATGTGATAAAGCCATCTCACCCCTCATTGCTGTAGAACGAATATTTAGTCTACAACCACACTCAGAACAATACGGCCATACTTTAAGACCATCCCTCATAAACTTTACCATTTGTCGCTCCTTTAGTTTACTATTTGGTGCCCCCAGCAGGAGTCGAACCCGCGTCGTAAGCTTAGAAGTCTTCTGCTCTAGTCCATTGAGCTATGGGGGCAATTGGTGGTTCCGAAGAGATTCGAACTCTTACTAACAACGGCCTAAACGTTGCGCCTCTACCAATTGGGCTACGGAACCTTGGTACCTCCAGTCCGATTCGAACGGACACTAAACTGGGTTTGAGCCAGTTTCCTCTACCGATTGGGATATGGAGGCATAAAATATTGGTAGCCGGGATGGGATTCGAACCCATACTGTAAAGATTTTAAGTCTCATGCCTCCTGCCGATTGGGCTACCCGGCCATACCTATACTATAACACAACAGACTAGCAACTCTCAACTAGGGATAAAGTCTATCTGTTACCTCAAACCCATTTGTTTGTACTATCTCATTACCATTTCCATCTTTCCCCCAACTTTCGTACTCTATCCAGCCGGTTGTTGGTGGTCTATACATATAATAGAACATACCAGATATCGTTACTAAGGGTGTTAATCCGTCACCAGATACTGTAATAATAGTACCAGATGGCTCCTTAACACTAATACGCATCTCAATAGGGGTAACACCTACTCCCACATCGTTTGTGAATTTAGCCCTTAGCTGAATCGTGCCGCCTTGAATATATTCATTTGGCTTGGTCATTTGTATCACCCCTATCAGATGCTTCTATATTTACCTTTAATATATCTGTTAAAACTAAATGTAATCCTTGAATATCGCTGAGAGTTATTTCCAGATTAGTTAGATTACTATCAGTTATAGTATCCTCACCAATATCAGAAACCTCTAAGTGAAGAACCTGTGTATCACTTAACTCTAAGTCGTAGAGATAAACTGGTTGGTAAATAAGTGCTAATGCCTGTGCATGGGCTGTAGACTTGATGATAACTACTTGGGCCTGAGCAAATACTGTTAAACCCTCTAGTTTAATATAAGCATTTGCTTGAGCAAATACTGAGGCAGTACCAATAATTAGCGCAGTTGCCTGAGCATGTACACTATATGTTGATCTAATCCATGCCTGAGATTGTCCGTAATTACTACTGTATGTAGTTATTAATGCTTGGGCGCTAGCGTATACTTGGTAACTAGTTTTAATACTTGTCTGTGCTTGTGAATAATACTGATAAGTAG
>Ga0315274_10006673_pt1 | contig 16782 bp, 9 predicted proteins | sample YL17G02_20_MG_FD_203700 | JGI IMG/M metagenome (GOLD analysis project Ga0315274, IMG submission 203700) | Sediment microbial communities from Yellowstone Lake, YNP, Wyoming, USA - YL17G02_20 | ecosystem: Environmental > Aquatic > Freshwater > Lake > Sediment | place: USA: Wyoming | collected...
AACAGATTATTGTTCTGCTCGATGAAATAGCTGTTGACCTCGAGCAAAACGGAATATGCGGCCAGGTTCTGGATGATGCTCTCTTTCAGATAATCGAGAAGGGCTTCCTTCTTCGTGATGAGATCATCGATCGTCTCATTCGGCGTGGGATTTAAGACGGAATAGGACGGGGAGAGGAGATAAAGGGCCGGTCCCGCGCCGAGCTCGAGATAAAGATTTTTTAGGGCCTTGTGATGAAGGTCGTCGAGAACCAGCGGCTTCAAGGCCGGCAGGTCTTTGAGATCAAGCTTGAGGAGTTCCTCGACTTCGTTCATGAACGGCCCTTCCCTTCGGGGGGCGAAATGATATTAACACCGGGAATTACAAAAATCAACTAATGCCTGAACCGGATTATCCTTTGACTTGCCCCCGAAGCGTCCAATCGTCATTCCCATATTTTTGCCTCTGGATCTCGAGAATCTTTTCTCGGTCTGCGCTCATGAATTTCAATGGCCCAAAGCGCACCCCGAAGAATTCCTCAAATCCCTCGACAAGTCGTTCCACGGCCCATCCAAAATCGACCGTCCGGCCCAGGACCCCGGAGAGGGAGGTCATCCGGATCTCAGCCGGGCCTTCTTTCAAAAGCGACACGGCTTTCAGCAAATCTTCGTCATGGGCCAACGGGATCGAGCCGTGTTGGAGAAACTTCGTCCCGGTCCTTTTCTGGGCGCTGCCGATGATCTTTTTCCCGTTTACCTCGATCTCGTCTTGGGCCGGATGGGAAAAGCAAGGCAGATCGCTTTTCGCGTAAAAAGGCGGGGCTTGATCGGCCGACGACGGTTCGATCCCCATTTTTTCAAGCCCGGCCATTAAGGCCTGGGAAATGAGCTTATAAGATCCGGCGAGCGTTTTGGAAAATGTTTCATCGTCCGATGAGCAGACCGAATATGTGATTTCTTGATGATGGAGGACGAGTTTCCCGCCGGTGATCCTCCGCACGACATCGATGCCGTTCCTCTGGCAGAAATCGAGGTCGATGACCTTTTCGATCTTTTGCGTATATCCCATGGATGCGGTCGGCCGCTCCCACTGATAGAAGCGGAAGAAGGTCAAAGGTTCATCCGTCAGCGATTGGAACAAGAATTCATCAACCGCCATATTAAGCGAGCCCCTGAGCGGTTTCGGCTCGATGATGAGTTTCCATTCTTTCATTTATATCGCCGATCTATTTCACCCCCCTTTCTAAATGGGGTGTGCGCGGGGATTATTTCCTGACTAAATAAAACAGGGAGAAAGAGCGGGCAACGGGATTCGAACCCGCAACTCCGAGCTTGGGAAGCTCGTACTCTACCGTTGAGTTATACCCGCACTCTCTCCCCGGAACATGGGCCGCAACTTGAATCGGGACTAAAATTTAATCGGAAATCCCGAACTTGTCAACCATATAAACAGCCGGCCGCGATCTAAGCGGCCCTTTCTTTCTTGCGCAGCTGCATCATCAGGAAATATGCCGTTGGCGTCGCGATCAGGGACAGGAGCACGGAAATGCAAAGGGCTCCGATGACGGCGATGGCCAGCGGCTTGAGCATATCAGCCCCGGAGCCGATGCCATAAGCCAGGGGGAGCATCCCCAGCGCCGCGGCCATTGACGTCATTAAAACGGGGCGCAAGCGACGGCGACCTGAGCGGACAAGGGCCTCGGTCAAGTCCAGACCCTCGGCCCGCAAATGCTTCACGAAATCCAGCATCAGAATCCCGTTTTTAGCGACAATCCCGATCCCGATGATGGCTCCCAGAAGAGAGACGACGTTAAGCGATGTCCCCGTGATCCAGAGGGCAAGGACCGTCCCGAACATCGCCAGGATCGCGCCGAAGACGATCGCCACCGGCTCAAAGAATGAACCGAACTCCAGGAGGAGCACGGTGAAAACGAGGAAAATTGCCATGAGCAGGACGATCACCAGGTTCCGGAACGATTCCTGCTGTTGCTGGTAGGTCCCGCCGTACTCTACGGATCCGGGCGGGATCGTCGGATCCTTGCTTAGTGTGTCGCGGATCTCAGCCATGGCGCTTCCCATATCGCGTCCTTCAAGCCGCGCCGTGACGGCCACATCCTGCCGGAGGTCGTCGCGGCGCAATTCCAATTGTCCGGGTTCTTCCACGACATCGACGACCTGCGACAGCTTAACCAAAGTCCCATCGGGAGTCCGCAAGGGAAGATCGCGGAGGCTGGCCAACCTGTCGATGCGCTTCGGATCCGCTTTTACCCGGATCTCGACCACCCTGTCTCCCTCGAGCACCGATGAGGCCGTTTGCCCAAGCATGGCCGTATTGACGGCGGCCGCGATATCATCGGCGGTCAAGCCGAACCTCTGGGCGTCGATGTATCGGACGCGGAGGCTGAGGGCCGGGCCTGTATAGATCAGCCCGTCGAACACATCCACGACGCCTCTGATCTTGCTCAGCTTCTCTGCGACCTCGGGCGCCTTATTCTTCAAAAAGGCTGTATCGGTAGAAAATAATTTCACTTCGATCGGCTGGGGCGCGTACATCAGGTCCCCGATCAGGTCGCCGAGGATTCCCGGGAGTTCCCAGATGATATCGGGGAGGGCAGCGTTGAGTTTCTGGCGCAGATCGGCAAGGACCTCCTCGGTCGAACGCTCCCGGTCGGGTTTCAGCTTGAGCAGAAAATCGCCGTTGTTCGGCTCGGTGATGAACAGGCCCAGCTGGGCTCCCGTACGGCGAGAATAGCTCTCCAGCTCTGGCGTGGCCCGGATGATGTCCTCCGCATACTGGAGCTGGCGGTGTGTTTCCGTCAAGCTCGTGCCCGGAGGCGTGAGATAATCAACGACGAAACCGCCTTCGTCCATCGGCGGTAGGAATTCGCTCTCGAGCTGGGTGTAAATAAAAAACCCAAGGGCCAGAACGACGGCGCAGGCGGCCAGCGTCACCCAGCGGTGCCCGAGCGCGGCGCGCACGGCATTTTCATAAATCCGGATCACGCGGCGGAGCAGGAAGCCGCCTTGCTCTCCCTGCAAATGGGGCTGTTCGTCTTTCCGGGACCGGATCAGCCAGCCGGCCAAAGAAGGCGTCAAGGTGATGGCAAGGACCAAGGACGTCAGCAGCGAAACGACCATGGTCAACGCCAGCGCTCGGAAGAAAACGCCGGTGATGCCCTCCAGAAAAGCCAGGGGAATGAAGACGACGACCGGCGTCAATGTCGAGCCGACCAGGGGCCGGAAGATCTCGCTGACCGCTTCTTGGATGGCGGCCAGGCGTCCCAAGCCAAAGGTCCGCTTCGTATGAATCGCTTCGACGACGACGATCGCGTCGTCGATGACGAGGCCGATAGCCGCCGCGATGCCGCCCAGGGTCATCAAGTTGAACGACATGCCGGTCGCTTTCATGGACAGAAGTGTGGTTAGGACCGTGACGGGAATCACGAGGGTCGCCACAAACGTCGTTCCCCAATTTTTTAAGAAGAAAAAGAGAATGAAGACCGAGAGAATCAGCCCGAAAAAGATGGCTTCCCAGACGCTTTTGACCGAGGACCGGACGAGAAGCGACTGGTCATAGAAAAAAGCGAGCTTCATATCGGCCGGCAGCTCTTTCTTCAGGACCTTCAGCTCTTCTGTCAGGCGCTTGGCGATGTCCAGGGTGCTTCCGTCCGGCTGGCTGTAGACATTGAGCAAAACGGCCTCTTGTCCATCCGCCGTGACGACATTGAAGACAGGTTCGGGTCCCCGCTCGACTCGGGCGAAATCCCGGATGCGGATCGGATGCCCGTTGGCGACTTTCACGGGAAAGTTTTCGATGTCCTGGATCGAGTGGACGCGGCCGTCAACTAAGGCTAGATAAAGCATATGGTTTTCTTCGTGTAGTCCCGTGGACGCGACGAAGTTGTTTTTCTCCAGCGCCTCTTTGACCTGGGGCAGAGTGAGGTTCGCCGCCTGGAGGCGGAGGGAATCGACCACAATGTGGTATTCAGGCGTGCGTCCGCCGATTATGTCCACCCGGGCGACGTCGGGAATCCGGAGGAATCGCACTTTGAGGTTGTAGCGGGCGACTTCCCAGAGCTCCGTGAGCGGGCGCATTCGGCTCGTCAGGCTGACGCCGATGATGGGAAAGTTCGAAAAGGTCACGCGATAGACTTCGGCTTCGGCCGTCGCGGGCAGGGAACTCCGGATCTGTGACAGCCGTCCGAGGACATAGAGCTCGGACTGGATCATGTCCACTTTCCAGGTGAAGAAGACATTCACTTCTGCGGAGCCGCGCCCGGTGGCCGAGCGGACCGTGGCCACGCCGGGGATGTCCTTCATGGCCTCTTCGATGGGCCGGGTGATCGTGGCCATCATCTCGTCGGCCGGCATCACACCATTGTCCACGAGAATGACCACGCGCGGAAAGTTCGTCTGCGGGAAGACCGATGAAGAGATATTGAAGGCCGAATAGATCCCGGCCAAACACAAAGCGATGCTGATGAAAGTAATGGAAAGCGAATGACGCGTGGCGAACGTGCCTAGGGCTGAGCTTTTATTCATGGGATCACTTGATGATGTGAATTTTTGTCTCTCCGGGAACGGCATAAGCGTCTTCGGTGACGATGACCATGCCCTCCTTCAATCCTTCACCTTCCACTTCGACCAAGCCTCTTTCACGAAAGCCGATCTTGATGGGCTTCCGGAAAGCTTTGTCTCCCTCGATCATCACGATCGCACCGGTCTCGCCTCCCACGGAATCCGCCACCACGGCGGCGTCGGGCACAGCCAGGCAGTCCCGGTGCTCTTCGCAGACGATACGGACACTTAAGAATTGGCCCGGATGGAAGCCGGCGCCGGCGGGAATCGAGATCCGGACGGGAACGGTATCGGTCCTGTCGTCAATCTGCGGACCGACGTAAATGACAATACCCGAGACGATACGTTCGGCTTCGCACTGCGCTGGCTGTCCGGCTTTCAACAACGCCGCTTCCCGGCTTGGGACGTTCACGGAGGCAACGAGGCGGCCGAGATCGATGATCTTGGCCAACACCGTATTGAGCTCCACGGCTTCCCCGGGCACAGCATTGATCTTGACCACCGTTCCGGCGAGCGGCGCTTCGATCCTGAGCAGGGCGAGATCGGTCTCCGCTGCCGCGAGCTCGCTGCGGGCGGAATTCAGCTGCTGCTCCGCTTCCAGGTAGCTCTTCTTGGATGTTCCTTCGACAGGCAGCAGCTTCTTCTGCCGCTCAAAGTTCTCTTCGGCAAAGGCCAAGGCATTTTTCGCTTTTTTGTATGCGACTTCGGCCACCCGGCTGTCGAGGCGAAAGAGGACAGCGCCCTTGGCGACCTGCTGGCCTTCGACGCAGTCGATATGAGCGACGATCCCGGCCACGGGCGATGCGACTTCAGCATCGGCCGGCGGACGTCCCACGCCGGCGGGCTCCGGCTCCACGATCCCATAAGCTGTCACAAAGCGATGAAGTGTCGCCCGCGAGATCTTTCCCACGTGGACGGCCATGTCCGCCGCCGCCTCGCTTTCCTCCGCGGCCTTGGGCCCGATGGTCTTTAACAAGATAACGACGGCCAGGGCGGCCGCGACCAGAACAACCACAGACACCAATGTCCGGCGTTTACTCATCCTTTCGCTCCTTCGCTTGTCCGGAATCCCTCCGCGGCGTTTCCATGATCCAGTCGGCCTTCTCCAGCGGGCTCTGCATTGCATCCTCCAACCGGCCGATGGCCTCTTGTGCTTTGACTAATACGTCCAATCGGGCCAGCGCGCTTGAGTTGAGTTCGATCTGTAAGCCCAGGTATTCGAGCTTGGAGATCTCACCGAGCTGCCATTTCACCTTAGCCGATTCTTCCTGCCTTTTGAGGTTGGCCAAAATCTCATCGGCCGTCTTGGAATTTTGGACGGCCGCGCGGCACGCAGCGATAGCTCCATCGAGATCTCCGATCACTTTGGCCTGAAGGGCCAAAAAGCGGGCGGCGCTCTCGGTCCGGCGGGCTTCGGCTTCGGCGATCGGGCCTTTATTCCGGCTGAGGAGGGGCAATACCAGGGACAAACCGAGAGTCCATTTATTGTCGGTTTGGTCAAGCTGCCAATCTGGGCCGATGTTGATATCCGGATACTGCTTGGCGATCTCCAACTGTAAAGCGGCCTGACTGGCGGCGTATTCAGACAGCGCAGCCAGGATATCGGAGCGGCTCAGCAGGGCTTTGCGGCGGACATCGCCACCAGGCGGAATGTCAGACGGCGGGCGTCGAAAAGCGTCGAAAGAGATCCGGAGGTCGTCGAGGGCGACGGCCGGGACGCCGAGAGCGCCGGCCACACGGATTCGGGCTTCAGCTTTTTGCCTGGAGGCTTCAAATGCCGCCAGCCGGCTATTGTCGAGCGCGATCCGCGCCTGAGTGACTTCATAGGCGGAGACTTCGCCAACGCCCAGTTGAAGCTCGAGCAGCCGGACATTTTCGGCTTGAATTTCCTGTTGTTTCGCTAGAAGCGACTCCGTTTCCTGAGCCGCATAAAGATCAAGAAGAGCCTGGCGCAAACGGCTTCGGACTTCCCAGGCAACAGAAAGAATGTTCCAGCGCGCGGCTTCAGAAAGGTGCCTGGCTTGAGAGATCCGGATGCCGCGTTTGCCCGCGGTCTCGATGGGAATCTCCAAGGCTATTTCCGGGATCCAGGGCGTGACTTCTTCGACAGGCGAGGTGCTGTCATAGCCCAGCGATGGGTTTACAGTAGGGTTCGGGCGCTCGCCCGCCGTGATCCGGCCCGCTTGGGCAACTCCCCATTCGGCGCGGGCGACATCCAGGTCGGGATGATAATAAAGCGCTGCCAGGGTAAGCGTTTTGATGTCCCATGTTTCCGGAGGCCATTCTTTGACGGCCTGGCCGGCCAATAGATGATTTTTGAGCTCGGGCGCGTCCAGCCTTCGCCCTTCAAAATCTTCTAAGACCCGCGCGGCCGAAACCGGCTTGGGATGAAACCGGACGCATCCCCAGAAAAACAAGAAGATGAGGCCCAGGCACGAGATTTTCAAAAAACGGTAAGTCATTCTCAAAAATTTCCTGTAAATTTTTTTCATGAGCAAATCTAGAAGATAAAACGATTATGTTTTTGCGCAGGATCCAAGCTAAACATCATTTGCCAATATCAAATATCGCACCATCCGCGTAGATGGCCGTGTCATCGCGGCCGCCCCAAATAATGAGCTTCTTCCTATATAAGAAGGATGCCTGATAATCTCTCCCGTTTATCGGAGCTTTTGGCATTTTTTGCCATGTTTTTTTATCTAGGTCATATATCGCTCCAACGGAGGCATCCTTCCCACCCCAAAGGACGAGTTCCTGGCCTCCCCAGACTAGGAGTTTGTTCCCCAATAAGCCTTCTGGTGTGCGATTATATCCGAACACCCCATAATTATAAATTTCTTGTTTGGCATTCAGAGGGGCTTCTGGTATCTTTTCCCACGTATCGTTCTCGACATCATATATGGCCCCATCAAAATAGAACTTATCTTTATCCCCACCCCAAATAACGACCTTATTGCCCCATAAGAATGCTCTAGGCCAAAATCTGGCTTCGATAGGAGCTGCAGCCATCTTTTTCCATGTATCGTTGTCGATATCATAGACCGCTCCATCGGAAAAGCATTCTGACATCCTAGCCACAACAGGCCCCGGGCAACCACCCCAATAAATCAGTTTATTTCCGACTAAAATTGCCGCACCCCAATTTCTTCTCTGGATAGGAGCCTTGACCATTTCCTTCCATTCATCTTTGTCAATCTCGTATATCGCTCCGTAGCGGTCACCATTTACGGCGCTGGGAGCACCCCAAACGATGAATTTATTTTTATAGAAAAGCGGAGGCCAGTCATCGATGGCCTTTATGGTAGGAGGCTCGGCCATCTTTTTCCAGGTATCCGTGTCGATATCATAGATCCCTCCAATAGAATTTAGCGGACGAGTATTTCCGATACCCCAAACGAGGAGTTTATTCCCCAATATCCCCGAAGTGTACGGTTCCATCCCTAAAGTTATTGGGGCTGCGGCCATCTTCTTCCATTCATCCTTATCTGTGTCATAGATCGCTCCATAAGGGTAATCCTCCCCCCCCCAGATTATGACATCTTTTTTCCCATATGGAAGCATAGTAAAATGCTCCGTTCCTTCAATGGGGGCTAGGGGCATCTTTGTCCATGTGCCCTTGTCGATATCATAGACCGCCCCGTCACTTAGAGGTTTATCATTTTTTATCCCACCCCAGACGACGAGTTTATTTCCCGCCAGCGCTTTGCCAATTCTGCTTCTTGGCTCCCCGATAGGAGCTTTTGGTATCTTCTTCCAAGGACCTATTTCATTCTGTTGTTTTTTTTCCTGCAACATGCCGGCATAGACTACGGCACACATGACAGTTGGTACAAGAGCCAAGCCAATCACCCATTTCCAGTGTTTCCCCAGCATTGGCTTTCTCCTTAAAAAATAACCAATAATTTTTCTGCCTGATATCAATACCAGGCATCATGGTTTTCCATTATATTTATAAATATTATATTTACAATGTATTAAGCCAAGGTTAAGCCAACCTGAAGATAAGCTGAATTTCATAAAAATATTTTCAATTTTATTTTTTGCCATAATGAGAGATGTAAGCAATAGAACCTACGGCGTGCTTTGCATCTTTTGATTGCCGCTCATATAATTTATGAGAAATTGATTATTGAATTTTTATTTATTCATCGCCGCTATATTGGCCGGTCTTTCTTAACGGCCGGAAAAGCCAGCGCCGAAGACAGATCTAAACTCATACAAGAAAAAAATTCAGGAAATGGAAGAGAGCCTGCCTTTGCCGAAAAAAAATGAAGAAACCAACTTATTCATTTAGAATGAGTTAGAATTTTGTGACGGCCTGTCATTTCAAGCGGTAAAACAAATAATCATATTTATGGATTACCCGGTAGCGTTACGACAAAATCCGTCCCGCTTTCCGGGCTGGAATGCAGAGTGATTTCACCTTTATGTCGGCGGGCAATTTCCTGGGCGATAGCCAAACCTAAACCGGAACCGCCTGTAGAGCGGTCACGTGACTTATGGATACGGTGAAAGCGATCAAAGATAAGTTGCCATTCCTCCGGCGCTATTTGACCGCCCTGGTCGTGAACAGAGATCTTAATAAACTCACCCACTGTTTGTAAGGACACCAATATTTCACCCCCTGCCGGGCCGTGCTTAATCGCATTATCAATCAGGTTCCCTAGCATCCGCATGATCTGTTCCGTTTCGCCTCTGATCGATGCCACGCAGAGTTGCCACTGGAGATTGGCCGTGTGCTGAGCGGCCAGGGGAAGGTACTTCTCGCAAACTTCAATAATTAAATCTTTTAAATTTATTTCCTGCCAATCGGACGGGCCGGAAATATCATCCAGATGAGCCAGGGTCAAAAGCTGCTCGCTTAAATGTTCCAGGCGGGCTAAATCCTCCAATGATTTGTCAATGGCTGTCTCATATTTCTCCCCGGTTCGTTGGCTGGATCGGGCGGCCTGCAACGTGCTTTTGGCAATGGCTAAAGGCGTCCTCAATTCGTGAGCGGCATCAGCGGTAAAACGCTGCTGCTGCTTCATGGCCAGAACAAGCCGTTCGATCATCTGATTCCATGACCGCACAAAGGGTTCCAGCTCGGGTAGCGAAGCAGGCATATAAAGTGAAAGATCACTGAGATTTTTTCCAGTGATACGATTCATTTGATCGGTGATTTGCTTAACAGGTTTAAAACCCCAATATAGCATCAGGAGGGTAAAAATAATGGAGCTCAAAAGGACGAATCCGCCCACCAGGAAAGACAATTTCACAAAGCTGTCAATGGCATTGTTAATATCTCCACAGTAATTTGCAACAACAATATTGAGAATCCGTTCCGCAGATAAACCTTGTCCAGGGAATATCACTCTTTCCCATAAAAGCCGATAGGATCTGTCATTTCTTTGTATATTAAGGACATTGAAAAATTTGCTCTGTCCGGGAGGAGGAGCTTTCTCGGCCAGCCAAGACCAATTGAGCGGCCAGACCTCATGAGAACTCAGATCAAAATCCTTTGCCTGGCCCTCTATCCATATTCGGTACACAGGGCCTTTGGAGCCGGATACCTGACCTAAAAGTGATTGGATTTCTTCGCTAAGATCAGAAGATGCTTTTGCCGAAGAGATGGTTGCTTCTATGGCTTTGGCTTGCGAACCCAGAGAACGATCCAGAAGATCAAAAAGTGATTCCTGAAACTCTAGATAGGCGGAAAGGGAAAGCATAGCGACGGTAGCAGCCAACATAGCCGCCATACCCAAGCCGAGACGCAATTTTAAGGAGTAGCGCCGCATTTTACTTTTCTCGAAGAAGGTAACCTTGGCCCCGTAGCGTCTCAATCAATTTATATTTTTGCCGGGGATCGAGCTTCCGACGCAGGGCGGAAATATAGGCTTCGGTGACATTGGAAAAACGTTCCCAATTAAAATCATAGAGATGTTCCAGGAGTTCGGTTTTGGATACAATCTGGCCGGCCCGCATGATCAGATATTCCAAGGTGCGATACTCCATACCCGTCAGACGTACCTGCCGATTATCCAACTCCACACGGCGGGCCACCGTATCGACGGACAGCGGGCCGACTTTTATCTTCGAACGGACATGCCCATAGGAACGCCGTATCAGCGCCTTGCAGCGCGCCAATAATTCGCCCATATCGAAAGGCTTGGTCAAATAATCGTCACCGCCGGCGTTTAATCCTGCAATAATATCCGCGGAAGTGTCACGAGCGGTCAATATCAAAACCGGCATCACTTTCCCCTCCATTCGCAATTTCTTAAGAATATCCAAACCTCCCAGACCGGGTAACATCAAATCAAGTACCAGCAGATCGTAGGGATTCGTATTGGCCATGTGAAATCCATCCATGCCCTCCGTACTAATATCGACAGCAAATCCGGCCCGTTCCCGAAATACCTGGGCGATGTTTTCGGCCAACCGAGATTCATCCTCGATAATTAAGATCCGCATATTTACACCCTATGATAACTTAACACTTCAGACTACTTTTTTCATACGTGCTCATACTCATTTTAATTTAGTTTTCATTTATAGCAAAATATAAAATTGAAAAAATTTTATATGAAATTCAGTTTATCTTCAGGTTGGCTTCATGTTGGCTTAATACATTATAAATATAATAAACAATCATGATGCCTGGTATTGATATCAGGCAGAAAATTTTTTTTAAGGAGAAACCCAATGATAAGGAAACACTGGAAATGGTTGATTGGTTTGGTCCTTGTCCTAACCGTCGTATGTGCCGCAGTCTATGCCGGCATGTTACAGGGGAAGGAAATGGGTTCTTGGAAGAAGATCCCAAAAGCTCCTATCGTGGAAGCAAGAAGCACAATTTGCTCCGCATTGGTCGGGAATAAACTCGTCGTCTGGGGTGGGACCTTAAACGATAAACCTCTAAGTGACGGGGCGGTCTATGATATCGACAAGGGCGCATGGAAAAAAATGCCCCTAGCTCCTATTGAAGGAACGGAACATTTTGCGATGCTTCCATATGGGGAAAAAAATGTCATAATTTGGGGCGGAGAGGATTATCCCTATGGAGCGATCTATGACACAAACAAGGATGAATGGAAGAAGATGGCCGTAGCCCCAATATCTTTGGGGATGGAACCATTCACTTCGGCGATATTGGGGAATAAGCTCATCGTTTGGGGTATCGGCGTGACTCGCCTGCAAAATCCTGTTGGAGCGCTCTACGACATCGACAAGGATACCTGGACGAAAATGCCGGAGGCTCCTATGTTGGCGATCGATGACTGGCCGCCGTTTATCTATAAGAATAAATTCGTCGTGTGGGGCGGTCGTAGTCCCGAAAAGAGCGACTGTCACGGAGCGGTCTATGATATCGACAGCAATACGTGGAAAAAAATGGCACCAGCTCCTTTAGAGATTGGCATAACCAAGGAGCCAGGGGACCTAAAACAAGGAATAAAAGCAGGAAGAAATTGGGGTGCATCGATTCTAGTCGGAAATAAACTCCTTATCTGGAGTGGTTGCCCCGGACCTCTTGTCGCCCAGCCCACATTGACCTTTTCCGATGGAGCGGTCTATGATATCGACAACGATACGTGGAAAAAAATGGCACCGGCCCCTATAGAAGCCAGAGAGTTTGCTAATAATAAGCTCTGGCGAGGAGCATCTTCATGGGGCAATAAGGTCGTCATCTGGGGGGGGATGAAAGATAAGTTCTATAATGATGGAGCCATATATGATATCGAGAACGATACTTGGGAAAAGATACCAGAGGCTCCTGTAAAATCCAAACAAGAAGTTTATGGATATGGTTTGTTTGGATATATTCGCACAGCACCAGGTTTATTTGGGAACAAACTCGTCGTTTGGGGCGGCCAGGAACAGATCGTTTGGGGTGGGAAGGATCCAACCGTTGGAGCGATATATGACCTGGAAAAGAAGAAATGGGAATTGATGGAAAAGTGTCCTATAGTTGGGAGAGATTATCATCATCCATATTTCTATGGGAACAAACTCATCATTTGGGGTGGCCGCGACGCCACTACCCGTTACACAGATGGTGCGATATACGATTTTGGCAAATGATGTTTAACCTGAATCCTTCGTGAGCGGATAGGGGGGACTTTTCGGTCCCCCCTATACTCCCCTCGGTATTACATCCATTCATCCCTGCGCTAAGCAGGCTGTCCGACAAATTAAAAACATGAATTTTCATAAGACAAATTTCCCATTTAAGGTAATAACCTGCATTAAAATGAAAATCTTTATACGATTTTGTTGTCAATTCTGGCCCCCATTTCCCATGTTTAAATTTGGAATCCAACTGTCAGACAGCCTGTAAATCGGAGGGTATTCTGTAAAGGAATTCCAAAAAAAAATTTTTAAATTCAGCTTATCTTCAGGTTGGCTTCAGGTTGGTTTAATACATTATAAATATAATAATTATAAAGATAATAACCACCCATGATGTCTGGTATTGACATCAGGCAGAAAAGCTATTGGTTATTTTTTAAGGAGAAGGCCAACGCTGAGGAAACACCGGAAACGGTTAGTTGGCTTGGCTCTTGTACCAACTGTCGTGTGTGCCGCAGTCTATGCCGGCATGCTCCAGGAAAAAAAGCATAAAGGGAAAACTCAAGGAGGGAAAATGAGAAAATTCTCCATTTTCTTTTGTTGTCTCATTACAGTCATCACATTGTCGGCGCAGCAAAGAACAGGCAATATCTATGGCCTCGTGGTCGATCAAGAGGGAGTCCTTCTTCCCGGGGTCAACTTAACCTTGACCGGCCCCACGATCGGGGCGATGACCGTACAATCCAACACCGAAGGGAAATTCCGGTTTCTCTCTCTGTTCCCGGGCAAGGAATATCAAATCAAAGCCGAGCTCCAGGGATTCAAAACGAAGATTGAAAAAGACATTCTCGTCAATGTCAACAGGAACTCGGATATCAAGATCGTCCTTGAGCAGGGAAAGCTGGAAGAGCAGGTGACGGTCGTCGCCCAGGTGCCCATGGTCCAGGCTAAAAACACCCGGATCACCTATACCTTCAATTACGATCAACTCCAGGCACTGCCCTCGTCCCGCGATCCCTGGTCCATCATTCAGATGGCACCTTCGACTTTCGTCGACCGGGAAAACACCGGCGGCGTCGAATCCGGCCAGATGTCGGAATTCATGGCCAAGGGAAGCAATTGGATGGAATTCACCATGGACGGTATATCGTTTTCGGAAGGATACACGGGCAGTGGCGGTACTTTCATGAACTTCGACTTCGACGCCCTTGAGGAGATAAACATCTCCACGGGCATGCTCGATGTCGAGAACCGGCGGCCTGGCGTCGTGGTCAACCTCGTCACCCGGCGAGGCGGGAACAAGACAAGCCTGGGCGGACGGTTCTATTACACGAACGAGCAATTCCAAACAAAGGTCAGCGCCGCGCGGCTTAAGGAAATCGGGGTCTCCGGGTACAACCGGGCCTTAGACATCAAAGACTTCGGATTCAACGCCGGCGGCCCGATCATCAAAGACAAGGTCTGGTGGTGGGCCGCCTACGGAGTCCAACAGATTCAAACCTTCAACCTCCTCAATGTCCGGGACGACACCTACTTGAGCGATTACTTGGGGAAAATCAATTTCCAGCTCATTCCCGAGAACAGACTCGAGCTCTTCTACCAGGCCTCAGACAAGAAGAAATTCGGCCAAACTTCTACGCTGGATTTCCCCTCTGGGTGGAACCAGCACTCCAAGTATTATTTCGGAAACCCGTTTTTTAAAATTCAGGACGAGTACATGTTCGGCGACAGCCTGTTTGTATCAATCCGCTACGGATCATCCAACACGGGTTATGGACGGTACCCGGCCAACGACGAGGCGCTCACGAAGCCCAGGTGGTACGATGTCGAGAAGAACATCTATTATAACTCCAACACATGGGGCTACGGCGATACTCCCCACCCGTTCGGCGTCCTTCAGGTCCAATATTTCAACGACAACCTCTTCGGAACCGGCACCTCTCACGAGATCAAGATCGGCGCAGAAACAGACAACTACTCCGTTGTATCCACCGGCGGAGCTCCCGGGAACTTCTACATCCGCGACAACTACTACATGGAAACGGTCGACTGGAACAACGACGGCAAGGTCGACATCGTTCGGAACATCGGACCGAACATCAAAAGGATCTACGTCCAGAGCAGCCCCCTGGTCTCCGAAGACGGAGGCAAAAGCTTGGCATTCTACTTCAACGACTCTGTCTCCATCGGCCGCTTCAATGTGAACCTCGGCCTTAGGGCGGACCGGCCTAAGTCATACACCGATCCGGTGACAACCAGATCGCTCTGGACCAGTCCCGGCGACAATCAATTCAAGAACTACGCCGACATCGCAAAACAGCTCTTCACACCCGAAACAATCACCAAAATCGTGGCCCTGATCCCGGAAAAGCACCGCGGCTACATCGAGCCCGGGAAGCTGTTCTGGCTGTTCTCGCCCCGTGTCGGGCTGACCTACGACGTCTTCGGCGGCGGCAAGACGATCGCTAAGGCGGCCTACTCGCTCTATCCGGGCGGAGGCCTCAGCCAGTCTTACTGGGCGCCCTACGGACTGTCTGGAAACATGAATTTCTGGTGGGCCGACCTCAACAACGACGGCAAAGCTAACTGGGATGAGCTCTACTGGGCGAACTATGGCAAGTCCTCCTTGCCCGTCTACCGGGCTTTCGACGACGCCGGCAATTTCGTCGGAAACTGGGAGAGCGAATTCAATTATAATTGGAGCGGCTGGGATTTGAAAAACCCGACCGGGCTTTCGAAGCCGACGTCATACATCGACCTGGACAAGTGGAAGACAAGCCTGACGCACGAACTGTTCTTCTCCCTCGAGCATGAGATCATTCAGGACTTCGGTGTGTCCCTGAGCTATAGCTGGAAACGGACTGGCCGGATGTCCATGAACCTCCCCTATTACCCCGAGGAATTCTTCCCCGGCCTGAACAACCACCTCCGGAGCACGGACGACTGGATGGTCGGGGGTTATATTCCCGATGTCCTCATCGACCCTGCCACCGGGAAAACCTTTGACCCGAAGGAATCCAAGGGCAGGCCTTGGTACGTTCTGAAAAATATCCCTGAAACCGCCTCTACGGCCTACACGAAGAACGTCATGGCGGACCCGGGTCGGTACACCGTTTACTGGGGTTGGGACCTGGTCTTCAACAAGCGCCTCTCGCACAAGTGGATGCTCAACGGCTCCTTCACCTACCAGATGCAACGGGCCTACTACGGGAATACCTTCTTAAGAAACTTTGGTGATTTCACCGACAAATGGGCCTATGACGGCGCTATCTTCCCTGTACAATTCGGCTTCGGCACTGGCAAGATCAACCGATTTTTCTTCTCCCGCTGGATGCTCAAGCTCTCCGGCATCTACCAGCTTCCATTCGACATCAACATTTCGGGGACCCTGTCGGCTCATGAAGGCTCCTTCTACGCCGAAACTTTCGGCGTCGAGGACCGGACTCTTCCCAACCCCCGCAGCTACAGCAATACCATGCCGGCCACAAGCTACAATACCCGGCCCCAGCTCTCGAATGTCTGGACCCTGAACCTCAAGGTCGAAAAGATGCTCAAGATCGGCGAGACAAGCCGCATGTATTTCTGCGCCGACATCTTCAACGCACTCAATAGGGACTATCTGCTCAGGGAATATGACATCAGCTACGGCACGTTCCGCTTCACCGGCGGGCCGACGAATTCGGTTCCCTATAGCAGGACTGCCCCCAGCACCACGAGCGGCAAGCCCTACGAGATGATGAACCCGCTCCTCATCCGGCTCGGCATGAGATTCCAGATCTGACGCAGTCGCTTACATAGTTGCAGATTCACAAAGCCCCTTCCGCCTTCGGGTGGGAGGGGCTTTTTTGAGAAAAGGGGGGACATATTAATTTATTGCAGCTTAATGGACTTGCCGACTGTTCCTCCTTTGAGGGAGTCGTACTTGACCGTCACATCGCCCGAGCCTTTGACCAGGTACATGATGGTTCGGGCGGTCTTGCCGGGCATTCCGTTCCGGAGCATGACCCGCTTTAAATTCTTCTGGTCGATGAAAGCCGTGACACTCGGCTTGATCTTATACAGCTCTTTGTTGTCGATCCAGCTCGCGGAAATGACTTCGACGTTTTTGCCTTCGAGCGTCAGAAGGTCGGGTCGAACGATATTGTTCTGGGCCACGCGTTCCAAGATCGTCGGGGTG
>Ga0315274_10006674_pt1 | contig 16782 bp, 12 predicted proteins | sample YL17G02_20_MG_FD_203700 | JGI IMG/M metagenome (GOLD analysis project Ga0315274, IMG submission 203700) | Sediment microbial communities from Yellowstone Lake, YNP, Wyoming, USA - YL17G02_20 | ecosystem: Environmental > Aquatic > Freshwater > Lake > Sediment | place: USA: Wyoming | collected...
GAGGAGTCGAAAATGACCCAAGGGTTACTTCATCTACTTTTAGGAATAGTCGCTGGTACTCTCAGCGGACTGATTGGTATTGGTGGTGGAACAATTATTGTGCCTGCCTTGGTCTTTCTATTTGGGTTTTCTCAACATCTTGCCCAGGGGACTACTTTGGCTTTACTTGTTCCTCCCATTGGAATACTTGCTGCATGGACATACTATAAGCAAGGAAATGTGAACTTACAAATAGCAGCCTTCATCTGCTTGGGTTTCTTCTTTGGTGGCCTGTTAGGCGCCAGGTTTGCGACAAAATTGTCTAATGTCGTTTTAGAAAGGGTGTTCGGGGTAGCACTGCTTCTTATAGCGCTCAAAATGATATTTTCCAAGTAAAGACAAATGGAAAATATGCTGCATTTTGGGAAAAAATCTAACAAAGGTTTACCCCGTTAGAAAACCCCACTATTTATGGCGGGGATGTGGAAAAAGATATTCATCCCTTATTGAGGGCGGGGTTAAAGCCCCATCCTTTCTAACAGGGGTTACTTGATAGAATCGCTATCGAAATGTGACTTTTCTTAAGGCTGATCAAAATATTTGACTTAAATCAAAGCTTTTTCTCCTTGTCAATCCGAAGATAATGATATAATTTTTTAATAAAGACTGGGGTGACTTTTTAAGGAGGTTTCTATGGGGAAGAAGGCTGCAAGTAATTTCTTCATCTGGGGAACGGTCATCTGCACTACCGTTTTCATCTGGCTCACCATCGACACCCATATCACGATTCCTAAACGGACCAACACCGATAAACTCACAGATGAAGTGGTCCTTGGGAAAAGGGTCTGGCATAATCATAACTGTAATGACTGCCACACCATCCTCGGCATCGGAGGCTACTACTCTCCAGACGTAACAAAAGTCTATTCAGCAAGAGGAGAGACTTGGCTGAAGACATTCCTAAAAAATCCAGAGAGCCCAGATCCTCAAAGAAGAAAAATGCCCAATCAAAATCTTAAAGAAGATGAAATCAAAAAAATCATTGCCTTTTTCAAATGGGTGGATGTTATAGACACAAACCAGTGGCCCCCCAAACCCGTTGCTGAAGCAAAAATGATTGGGGCTGCCCCGAAGGAAACTTTATTGGGCAAAAATGTTTTAGCTCAGTACCGGTGTGATCTATGTCATAAGATCGGAGAGAAAGGAGGTACATTTGGCCCTAACCTCACCCATGTGGGTAGCAAACGGGATACTCTCTGGCTTGCTGCACAGATCAGAGACCCGAAATCACATAATCCAAATGCCCAGATGCCTGCTTTTCCACAGATTGCCGAAGAGGAAATTCATGCCTTGGTCAATTATTTGATGAGCCTCAAATAATAACAAATTGCGGATTGCAGAGTGCAGATTGCGGAATTAAATCACCTTCAGAGATTAAAGATTTCTATTCCGAAATCGGAATAGGGAGGGAAAAAAGATGGCCTTTGATTCGCAAAAAGTTGCTTTAAAATATTTTGTCATATCTGCAATCTTCTTTGGCCTTCAGGTGATCGTCGGCCTACTCCTCGTTTCAAAATATATCTGGCCTGACCCTCTGATTGGAATTCTCCCTTTCAATACTGCCCGTGCCATCCACACAAATCTCCTTGTGGTCTGGATGATCTTTGGATTTATGGGAGGAACTTACTACATCGTTCCGGAAGAGTCTGGAACAGAATTATTCAGTAAAAAACTGGCCAATCTCCAATTCTATCTTTTTCTTTTGGGTGGTTTAGTCGGGGTCGTCGGATTCCTCTTCGGCTGGACGGCTGGAAGACCCCTGTTGGAGTTACCGGTGGAACTCAAGTGGGCGATTGTGATTGTTGCTCTGATTTTTATCTTCAATGTCTTTATGACCATGATCCGAACAAAGAAATGGACAGCCATCCAAGGCCTTCTTTTAGGAGGCATCGTGATGTTAGCCTTCATGTGGCTCTTTGGAATCCCTTTCTTTAAAAACCTTACCCTCGACTATTACTACTGGTGGTGGGTGATTCATCTATGGGTGGAAGGAGCCTGGGAGTTGATCGCTGCTTCCATCATGGCCTTTGTCTTACTGAAAATTACTGGTGTGGACCGCCAGATTATTGAGAAATGGTTATATGTTGAGGTAGCCTTGGTCTTAATCACTGGTATTATTGGAACAGGCCATCATTATTACTGGATTGGAACACCAAAATACTGGCTTTGGTGGGGAGGGATTTTCAGTGCTCTTGAGCCAGTCCCGATCCTTCTCATGGTTTTCGATACTCTCAATCATGTGAAGCACAAAAAGATTGAGATTACCAATCTCCTTGTTCTTTACTGGGCAGTGGGTTGTGCAATCTTTCATTTCATCGGTGCAGGGGTATGGGGATTTGCTCACACTCTCCCTGTGATCAATCGATGGACCCATGGGACTCAGGTCACTGCTGCACATGGTCACTTAGCCTTCTTTGGCGCCTATGCCATGCTCATCATGACCATGGTTTATTTTGCCTTGCCTAAATTGAAAGGCTTAGGACAGTTCAATCAAAAGAGAGGATTCTGGGTTTTCTGGATTACCACCATTAGTATGGTGGTAATGGGCTTAGCATTTGGAGTGGCGGGAGTGATACAATCGTATATGCAAAGAGGATTAGGAATGGATTTTCTAACTGTTCAGGGTTTTATGAGGCCCTGGTTTATGGCCGTCTTCTTTGGGGGACTCGGGTTCTTCATCGGAGTCATTATTTACATCATCGATGTGTTACAAATGGCAACTAGGAGAAAGGAGCTGAATGAATCATAGACAAATTCCAAGGACCACTTATAGAAATTATTTGGAATTTGGTGCTTGGTTATTGGAATTTAATTTAAGGAGGATAAATATGGGACGATCAATTTTTTCAACAATTCTTAGTGCCCTGGTGGGTACAGTTTTTGTCTCCGCTGCTTCTGCGCAGGTTTGTGTTGAATGCCACAAAAAGGTCACTCCCAACATTGTCACCGATTGGCAACTGAGCAAACACAGCAAGAATAAGATTGACTGCTCAGAATGCCATGGCGATCAACACAAGTCTGCTCAAGATGTAGCAAAAGCCAAAATTCCTACACCGGATACCTGTGGAAATTGTCATGAGCCAAGAGTAAAGCAATTCAAGGCTGGGAAGCATGCTGCCGCATGGGCTGCGATGAAGGCAATGCCAACGGCCCACTGGCAGCCAATGGCACTGATGGAAGGAATGAAGGGTTGTGGTGGCTGTCACAAGCTCGGATTGAAGACCGAGGCAGAGATAAAAGAATTAAAAAAGGGTGGAGCAGGTTTTGGTGTTGCTTCATGCGATGCCTGCCATACCCGGCATACCTTCTCCGTTCGAGAAGCAAAACAGCCTCAGGCTTGCCAGACCTGTCACATGGGGTTTGACCATCCTCAATGGGAGATGTATTCGTCTTCCAAACATGGGGTTCGGTACCTGTTGAAGCAAAACAAAACGCTTCCCCCAACTGTTGCCGCTCCAACCTGTCAAACATGCCATATGCAAGGAGGCAATCATGGTGTCCGGACAGCATGGGGGTTCCTCGCTGTACGGCTCCCGATGCCTGATGACAAGCAATGGACTTCTGATCGTGCAACCATTCTTCAGGCACTTGGAGTCCTTGACCCTGATGGAAAACCAACTGCTCGATTAGATGTGGTTAAGGCAGCAGATGTGGCACGCCTGACACAAGAGGATTGGCAAAAAGAAAGAAATAAAATGATTAAGACCTGTAATCGATGCCATTCCGTCAATTTTGCTATGGGAGAATTAGCAAAAGGCGACCAGATGATCAAAGAGGCTGATCACTTGATGGGTGAGGCAATTCGAACCATTGCTGCGCTGTATAAGGATGGCATTCTGCCTAAACCTAAAAACTATGCTTACTCATTTCCCGATCTGCTCACTTTTCATGATGCCCCAACAGTGATTGAGCAGAAACTCTTTGTCATGTTTCTTGAACATCGGATGAGGACATTCCAGGGGACATTCCATATTAATCCGGATTATGCATTATGGTATGGCTGGAGTGAGATGCAGAGGTCATTAACAGAGATTAAGGAAATAGCAGCCGAAATGAGAGAGAAGGCAAAGAAGTAAGGCACTTCCCCCTCCCCTTTCCTGCTTGCCGCAGGCAGGTGTTAAAGGATAAAGGGGAAGTATTATCATTCTTCACATATTTTTGTTAAAAATATAATGGGAAATTAGTGGGAAACAAATGGACTACTCAATAAAAATAGGCGGTGAGGCAGGACAGGGAATACAGACCATTGGCGATACCCTCGCAAAGGTATTCTCAAGAGCAGGTTATTATGTCTTTTCCCATCAGGATTACGAATCACGCATAAGAGGGGGCCACAATTTTTATCAGATAAGATTATCAGATAAACCTGTCATGGCATCCAGAGACAAAATTGATATTCTGGTTGCTCTGGATAAAGAGAGCATAATATTACATGAAAAAGAACTCTCGGAATATGGTCAGATCATCTATGATGCCTCTACATTAAAACAGAAACATGAAAAGGAGTATTTCCTTGACATCCCCTTTGTAAACCTCGCCATGGAACATGGCAGAAGTAAGATAATGGCAAACACAGTTGCTATAGGGGCTGTACTGGGGATGTTGGGACTGGGAATCGATATCTTCTCTGGAATCATAGAGGAGACTTTTAAAAAGAAAGGGGAAGATATCATCCAGGCAAATGTTAATGCTGCAAGAGCAGGACGTCACTTTGCTGTAAAAGAGTGCTTAAGATGCTCCTTCTCTATTGGACCCCTCACAAAGCCAAAAATGTTAATAGGTGTCGTCGAAGCTATTGCGCTGGGCGCAATGGCTTCAGGATGTAAATTCTATTCTGCTTATCCTATGACGCCGTCGACAGGGATAATGCTCTATCTTACAAGCAAAGCAAAAGATTATGAAATTGTTGTGGAACAGGCAGAGGATGAAATAGCAGCTATCAATATGGCACTGGGGGCCTCCTTTGCAGGTGTAAGAGCAATGACAGGGACCTCAGGAGGAGGTTTTGCCTTGATGGTAGAAGGGCTTTCTTTGGCAGCGATGACAGAGACACCCATCGTGATCGCTCTCGGCCAGAGGCCTGCGCCTTCGACAGGATTACCAACAAGAACTGAACAGGGAGATCTTTTATTTGCACTCCATACCGCCCACGGCGAATTTCCACGGGCTATCTTTGCACCAGGCAATCCTGAAGAGGCATTTTACCTCGTAAACAAGGCCTTTGATCTGGCTGAAAAATATCAGATCCCTGCCTTTGTTTTATTTGACCAGTATCTTGCTGATTCCCAATGGACATACGAAAGGTTTGATTTAGGCAGGATTAAAAATATAGATTATAGACTCAGAGGGGAAGCCCTTAAGAATCTATCAGAGTATAAAAGGCACGCTTTCACAGAGACGGGTGTATCCCCTCTGGCTCTACCCGGGGAATCAAAACATCTCGTTGTAACCGATAGTGATGAGCATGATGAAGAGGGACATATCATAGAGGATGCCGAAACAAGAATAAAAATGGTCAATAAAAGGCTGTTTAAGAAACTGATACATATAAAACAGGAAATAGAGCCCCCTCTGCTTTACGGCACAAGCAGCCCCGATATCGTCATTGTGGGATGGGGTTCCACTTATGGAGTAATGAAAGAAGCAGTGGATGCGTTGTCCAAAGATAAAAACATCGCCATGCTTCATTTCAGCGAAATCAATCCATTTCCTTTAACAGATAAATTCGATTATTTGAAGGTCTTAAAGGATGCAAAACGAGCCATCTGTATAGAAAATAATGCAACAGGGCAGTTTGCACGCCTCATGAGGGCAGAGACAGGTTTTGAATTTAAGACAAAGATAAATAAATATGATGGAAGACCTTTCTTGCTTGAAAACCTAATAGGAGAAATAGATGGTCACATTGGAAGATTATAAAGGACAGACTCCTGCATGGTGTCCTGGATGCGGAAATTACAGTATCCTCAATGCATTTAAAGAGGCCTTGATGGAACTTGATATAGAGCCTCATCAATTTACTATTGTCTCTGGAATAGGTCAGGCAGGTAAATTTCCTCATTATTTAAGATGCAATACCTTCAACGGCCTTCACGGAAGGACACTCCCTGTTGCTACAGGAATAAGGCTTAGTAATCATGGGATGCTTGTTATTGCAGTGGCAGGGGATGGGGATTGTTACGGTGAAGGGGGAAACCACTTGATACATGCCATGAGAAGAAATATCAATGTGAAACTTTTTGTACATGACAATCAGATATACGGGCTCACAAAAGGACAGGCTTCTCCCACAAGTATGGAAGGGATGGTCACTAAGGCTCAGCCCTCCGGGGCCTTCCCTGAACAATTAAATCCAATAGCACTGGCAGTAGCTCTTGACTGCAGCTTTGTGGCAAGGGGTTTTGCAGGAGATATAGAGCATCTAAAAAGATTAATAAAAGAAGCTATAAATCACAAAGGATTTTCTCTGGTTGATATTTTTCAGCCTTGCGTAACATTTAACAAAATCAATACTTATGAATGGTATAGACAAAGGGTATATCACATAGAACCGGAATACAATCCAGAAGATAAGATAGAGGCGTTTAAAAGGGCTTTGGAATGGGGAGACCGGATTCCAGCAGGTGTAATTTATAGAAACCATCGGCCAATCTTTGAGGAGAAAATACCTGCAATCAAAAAGTTAGTTCTTATAAAACAATCCTTTGATAATTCAAAAATAGATTCTACTCTTAAAGAGTTTTATTAACGATTAATTAAATGTATTGAGCCCTCTTGGGATTCTCAAAGCGAAAGAGGTTTATGAAATGATCAGTAATACCTACCAGGAACGTCTAAAAAGATGCAGCCTTTTGATGAAAGCGGCAGGCCTTGATATTCTCTTGCTCACCAAACCGTCCAATATGTTTTATCTCACAGGGGACGGCCGTCTATGTGCCTATGCCATGATCACCCAGGACGGTAAGGTCGCTTTGGGTGTCCCCCAAACCGATGTGGAAGATATAAAAAAGCTTGCCCATTTTGACCACATCGTCGGATTCGAAGACGAGGTGGGCATGATTCACTCCATCGCCCATAACTTTGAACATTTTGGCATTCGTCAGGGTGCGGTGGGGTTGGAGTATACTTACCTTACTCAATCCATGATGGGCATGCTCACTCATCCCCATGCCAAACCAACAGGTATTACGGTTAAAGACAGTACACATATTCTTTCCGAACTTCGTATAGTAAAAGATGATGAGGAAATCGAGCGCATCCGGGCAGCAGCGAAAGTTGCCGAATCGGGAATGAAGGCTGCAGTGGAGGCAGTAAAACCAGGCGCCACCGAAAGTCAAATCGCAGCAGAGGCCGAGTATGCCATGCGTCAAGCCGGCGCCGAAGAGTTCTGGCGCACCTATGTTTCCTCTGGTCCCCGCACCAATATCGCCCATGGGCTACCCACACTTCGAAAACTGCAAACCGGCGATCTGGTGATGATTGACATTCATCCCATCGTCAACGGTTATAGCGCGGATATATGTCGCACCGTGGGCGTGGGCAAATTGACAAATGAGCAGAAGGCTGCTTATAAATTATATTTAAAGGCTCAACAGGCCACAATTGCCAAGGTAAAAAAAGGAATCGGGATGGTCGAATTAGAGCAAACTCTCCATGGAGTGATCAAAGAAGGAGGACACAGTGGTCATATTTTCGGACCCCCTATTCACGGCGTTGGTATCGAATTCGAAGAATCGCCATTGCCACCGGGCCATGCCTTCTTCCACGGTGAGAAGGAACCACCATTGCTGGAGACGAATGTGGTCATCGCAGTGGGGAATTGCGGACTGTACACTGGTCCCTGGGGTGTCCGAGTAGAAGACACAGTGGTTGTCGGTTCCGAGGGGCCTATGATACTGACCACCTACCCTCGTCAACTGGAGAAATAGGTATGAACGCCTCTCAAAGAATGAGTTTCATATGAAAAAGAAAAAAAGAATTGGTATCCTTACAGGTGGAGGGGATTGTCCTGGTATCAATGCGGTGATACGGGCTGTGGCAAAAAAGGCGATTTATGAAAAAGGTATGGAGGTAATCGGTATAGAGGATGGTTATCATGGAATTGTAAATGATCGATACCGAAAACTCGAATATAGCGATGTTTCAGGGATACTGACTTTGGGCGGTACAATTTTGGGCACTTCTAAAATCGCAAACCCGTATCGGTATCCTGTCAGAAACGGTAATCGATTAGAATTTAAAGATCTATCAAAGGTAGCGATTCAAAATATAAAGAAACTTAACCTTACTTGTCTGGTGTGTATCGGTGGGGATGGAACACTTGGAATTGCCCATCGACTTTTTAAAGACGGTATCCCTATCATTGGATTGCCTAAAACGATAGACAATGATTTAAGAGGAACAGATATCACTTTTGGTTTTGATTCTGCCGTATGGATTGCTACAGAAGGGATCGACAGGATCCATACCACTGCCCAGTCTCATCACAGAGTGATGATTGTAGAGGTAATGGGACATAGGGCAGGATGGGTTGCCCTTTATTCTGGAGTGGCTGGAGGTGGAGATATTATTTTAATTCCTGAAATTCCATATGATATCAATATTATTGCGGAAAAGGTAAGAGATCGAAACAGGAAGGGAAAAAGGTTTAGCATTGTTGTTGTTGCTGAAGGAGCGAAACCTAAAGGTGGCGATATCGTCATACAGAGGATCGTGAAAGAGAGCTCAGATCCAATTCGCCTCGGAGGAATCGGTTTTGTGATCGGGGAGCATATAGAAAAGATCACAGGCCTTGAAACCCGCTCAGTAGTGATGGGGCATCTTTTAAGAGGGGGTTCCCCTACTCCCTTTGACAGAATATTAGCAACTGGGTTAGGCACCAAGGCAGTGGATATGATAGAAGATAAAAAATTTGGGTATATGGTAGGAGTAAAGGGGAATTCCCTGGTAAACGTTCCTTTAAAGGACGTAGCCAAAGGACCCAAGACAGTTCCTTTAAATCATCCCATGATAAAAGCTGCGCGCTCTCTGGAAACCTGTTTTGGAGATTGAGAAAACAAATACGGATTTCGTGTTGCTTATGGACCGCTTTCCTCATATACTATTAAACCTATGCAAATCAATTCCAAAAATCTTTTTGGGGTCCTAATCTTTTTATTTGTTATTGCCTACCCTCCCTCCTCCCATTCCACTCCTGAATATGCTGAGCAGACAGGATTCGAGTGTAAAACCTGTCACATCGATGCCACTGGAGGAGAACTGACAAAAGCTGGAAAAGATTTCAGGGAAGATTTAAAAACCAAAGGCCTGTATCGTCCACTTAACCCAATTCAAAAAGTGTTTCGCTTGATCATTGGATATATCCATCTGCTTACAGCCATTGCCTGGTTTGGGACCATATTATATGTGCATATTCTCTTAAAACCAGCGTACGCAGCAAAGGGTCTACCGAAAGGGGAATTGATCCTTGGTTGGCTTTCAATTATCATCCTCATTATTACAGGAATATTATTGACCATCTCGCGCATTCCGGCCTGGAAGGTATTCTATACCACAAAATTTGGGATTTTATTGAGTCTGAAGATATTCTTGTTTCTGATCATGGTCACCACAGCGGTCATTGTGACGTTCTTCATCGGACCAAAACTCAGAAAACAGAGAGTTTCAATTTCAACTCAAACTAAGAACAAACTCACAGTAGAAAACCTCCATCATTTTGACGGGACAGAGAATAGGCCAGCCTACTTCGGTTATAAGGGGAAGGTTTATGATGTATGTTTAAGCAAGCTTTGGAAAGGTGGGACCCATTTTAAAAAACACCATGCAGGTAATGATCTGACAGAGCTTCTTAAAACTGCTCCCCACGGTGAAGAAAAATTATTTCAGATACCCGAAGTCGCAGAATTGGCGCCTTCCCAAGCAAAGGTGGGAAAATCTCCACATGAAAAAGTCTTCTATTTCATGGCCTATATGAATCTGATTTTCGTATTTCTGATCACCTTTATTATCGCCCTTTGGCGCTGGTGGTAAGCAAAAGATCAATTATCAATGACCAGTGGGCAATGACCATTAATCAATGAACATTGATAATTGCTTATTGTTCATTGACCATTGATCATTGACGTTATTCCTGCCTTGCGAAGATTTTCTTCAACAAACGGGTAGAGGATCAGTTCTTCCTCTTCAAAGTCAGCAAAATCAGGGCGGATCCCCTTTAACCTCTGCCTCAATTTTTTAATCTCCTCCTGTGAAGAAAAGTTGGCCATTACCGCTGGGAAACAATCGACGCCTTCCTCCACCAGGTTCTCCAATGCTTTTAATTGTAAGCCAAAACCTTCTGGTTTTACCCCGGTTAATCGTTCGAAATCCTCCGAACACGCACCCTTTAGGCTTACTCGGACATAAAGATTAGAAAAACGGGAGAGATCCTTCGCATAAGAAGGATCATGGCCAATTAAAATTCCATTCGTCTCCAAGATGAAACGGATCTCTTTGGGAATAAGTTGGAGAACCTTCAGGAGATGGGGTCGGTGAAGAGTAGGTTCGTTGCCGCTGATCCTGACCTGATGAAATCCTTTCTTTCTTGAAATAGAGAGGAGGTTTCGGGTTACCTCTTCTGGTGAATAGAATCGCCCAACCTTTTCAGGCTGAACGATGATGTGCCAGGACCAGCAGAAAAGGCATTTCAAACAACATCCCACACAGTCAGCGGTTGCAATCCCTCCATAAAAAGGAGCAGAACGGAATCGATAATATTTCCTTTTTTCTCCAGAACTTATAATCCTTTCAATCTTTTCAGCTAATTCTATGGGATCGATCGATGTTCCCGGATTGTACATCTTAAAGTCATTAAGTCATTGGGTAATTAGGTCATTTAATGACTAATGACTTATTGACCTAATGACACAATACCTTACATCCTCTCCTTTAATTCCATGGCTTCGGAAACCAGCTCAATCACCTGTTCAAATAGGAAGGGCTTGGAAACGATGAGATCGATCCCGCTCTCGTTCATCTTCTCTTTGTTCAATTCCAACCCCCATCCAGTGATCATGACAATGGGAACTTTTGGATTTATTTCCTTGATGGTCTTTCCCACTTCCCATCCTGAAATTTTTGGCATTCCAAGGTCGGTGAAGACCAAATCAAATATTTCGTTTTTGAATCGTTCAATTCCCTCCTCCCCATCAGAGGCAACCACGACTTGATGACCTTTAACTCTTAGCATCCGAGAGAGGATATCTCGGACTGAATCCTCATCGTCAATCACTAAAATCCGTGCCGGGCGCACCTCTTTAATGGGCTTTAATACCTTCTTCTCCGATTCTCTTCCCCCGAAACCCATCGGCAAATGAAGGATGAAGGTTGTTCCCCTCCCGGGTTCGCTCTCTATCAGGATCTCTCCTCCATGGCGTTTGATAATCCCATAGGAAACGCTCATTCCTAAACCAGAATTGGTCACCCCCTTTGTAGTGAAGAATGGGTCAAAAACCCTCTTCTTTACCTCTTCCGTCATTCCGATCCCAGTATCGGAAATCCTCACTTCCACCCAACCATCCGGTTGAGAATGTGTGGAGATTTTGAGTTGACCTCCTTCGGGCATTGCATCGATAGCATTGAAAATGATGTTGGTGAACACCTCTCTCAACTCCGATGGATTTCCTAAGACCGGAGGCACATCTCCTAACTTTCTGGTCAGTTCAATCTGTATGCCTTTCTTTTGTGCCTGATCTTTCCAACGGGGCTGGGTAATACTAATCACTTCCTCGATAATCTCATTGATTGGGAGAATGGTGAATTCCTTATCCCTTTTCACCCCTGTAAATTCCTGTATTCGACGAACAGTCTCCGCTCCATCTTTTGAGGATTGTTCGATGATCTTCAACCGTTCACGAACCTCTTCCGGTCTGAGATGATCTAATTGATGGAGGATGAGTTGGATGTTGCCGAGGATGGCAGCCAAAACATTATTGAAATCGTGAGCCACCCCACTGGCCATCTCCCCCATGGCCCTTAATTTCTCGGCCTGGACGATCTGATCCTGGGCTTGCTTCAACTCTTCAAGAGTTTGTTTCAGATCGGAGAAGAGTTGGGCGTTCTCAATAGAGATGCTCACCTGGCTGGCAAAGGAGGATAGAACCTTCAGATCCTCCTCATCGAACCCCATGAGTTCACTGCTCTCAATATCCAGAACTCCGATCAACTGATTCCTCACCTTAAGGGGAAAGGCTGCCTCTGATCTCCCTTGGAGTGATCCCGCAATATATCTGGGGTCTTTCGATACATCAGGGATATAAAGGGACTCGCCTGTCTTTCCCACCCAACCCGCGATACCATCGATACCCACCCTGAACCGCATCTCCTTCACTTCTTCGAAATCTCTGCCGTTGACCTCTCTGATATATAGCTCATCTTTTTCCCGATCCAAGAAGCAGATCACACATAATGGATAACCCCACTGTTCCCTCAGGAGTTCCAAAGCCTTTTTAAGCAATTCATCGAGATCAAGTGTAGAGGAGAGGGTTTTTCCAATTTCATAGAGGGTCGTCAATTGCTTGATCTTGGCCAAAGAATCTTCATAGAGTTTGGCATTTCCAATGGCAATGGCAGCCTGGTGGGCAAAGTTGAAGAGGAGGTCGATCTCGTTCTGTTGAAAATGTTTGTAAGGATCAGACGTGCTGACCACCATGGCTCCAATGATCATCTCTCTCACGATGAGGGGAACGCCCAGGACCTCTTTAAAATGATAGTCATCCAATTCTCTCAATCGGTTGGGATGCTGGTCATAATCTTGATAGAGGACAGGGGTTTTCCTTCTTATCACCTCTTCCACAACCCCACTTGATGAAAGGGAGAGCTCTTTTCCGATCAAAGAGTCTGACAATCCATGGACGATAGAGATGGCATAATTTTGCTTCTGATTATCCCAAAGGGCAATTGTTCCTGACTCCACCCCTAAGACGGCAATGGTGCTCTCAATGATTTTTTGAAGAATCACTTTCAACTCAAGTCGGGAGGCAATCTCCTGGCTAATGGAATAAAGGGTCCTCTGTTCTTCCAGACGTTTGACATTCTCTGTATAGAGAGAAATCCTTTCCATGGCACCGCCGATGATCTGACCGATGGCGTTGAAGAGATTCTTTTCATTTGGAGTAAATTTGTAAAAATCCTTTCTTGCGATGTTTAAGGTTCCATAGACCTTATCCCTCGCCTTTAAAGGGATGACCGCCAGGGATTTCAATCCTTCTTCAATTGCCAAGGAAAGGGCTTTTGGATGAGCGGGATAGTCTTCAACGAACATAGGCTCACCCGTAAGGGTCACTTTTCCTGTGATGTTATCCTCTAATTTCAATCTCTTCATTCCTTCCATAAATCTTTTGGAAAAATTTCGTTGAGCCGTGAAGACCAAGCTTTCACCTTTCTCATCCAGAAGGTAAATCCCCGCGGAGCGAATCCCTATCAACTCCGTGATCTTATTCAAACTATTATTGAGAATCTCATGGAGATCAGCGGATTGATTGACGGCTTGACTGATTTCGCTGAGAATGGAGAATTCCCTGTTTAGCCTCTGAATTTCCTCTTCCAATTCCTTGATCGATTTCTTCATATACCCCCCAACGAGAAGATTTAGAGAACTCTGAAAAACTACTTCACGCTCTCTTGATAGAGATTTCTGAACTTTTCCAGAAATCTCATTTATTCCACCAATATCACTCCATAGATATTTCTCTCTTCCTCATGCGTTCGAACCACTTCAATAGGAAATCCATTGTTCCTTGCGGTCTTGAAGACATCGATGCCACAAGCCTCCATTGAAGGCCTCGACTCATATCCATGTTTACAAAAACCGTTCGGATCGCACTCTTTGCAGAGGCGACAGGGACCCGAGCCCATGCTCCAAGCCTTGTAGTAGCCATCAAGAAAGATCTCTATTTCGAAACGGACAACGGTCTCGTTGAAACCCTTTGACCTTTCCCCCTTTTTTAATCTTCGATGAAGCAAGATGGCCTTCTCATAAGAATCGATCACCCTTCGAGTGATCTCCGGGGTGGGGGTGTGAGGAGGACAGGTGAGACTCATTCCAAAACCAGGGCATCCAAATTGGCATTTCATCCTCACCCATTCAGCGGTGACGATGGAACGAGGGTCAATCACCTTGACTCCATCGATCCCTAACTCTAATGCCTTTTTGCAATAGATTTCTAATGGCTTCATTTCCCATTCACCCTCTTGCAAGAACTCCGTAGGGGAGCCCCACCGTGGGCTCCCACCCTGAACCGATATGTTTGCAGGCCTGGATCGGGCGGCCACAGAGGGCCGCCCCTACGGGCCTTCATCCAACCTCCACCCTGCGAGACTGAAGGCTTGCCCTACAGAAAATGGTATTGACAATTTTTTAGCCCTGAGCTATTTCGCCTGGGTGAGTTCCTTTATTTCTCTTTGGACCTCTTCTTTTTCCGAACTTCCCTTCTCCAACCATTCAAAAGCCGTTTTGAAATGGAGGAGGGCATTGTTTCTCTCCCCTCTCAATTTGAAATGTTTTCCGAAATAGAAATGGGAAAGCCCTTTCTGGCCCATTCTTCCATAAATCGATCCGAGATTGTGATAGACTTCAACAAATTCAGGTACCTCTTTTTGGATCTTCAGAAAGAGTGGCAGAGCCTGGGCAAAATCCCCTCTTTCCTGATATCCCCTTCCGAGGTAATAAAGACCCAATAGATCATCATTCTGGTCTGATCCAGTCCGGGGGATGGACCGAATGGCCTCGAGCATTTCAATCGCCTGATCCAACTTTCCCGAAAGGAAATAAACGATTCCAAGCTCCCTTACTATATCAATGTCCTTGGGTGCTAACAAGTGTCCCTTTTGAAAGGCCTCTATCGACTTATCTAACCTCCCCATTTTGTGGTAGGCGAGGCCTAAACCGTAGTATCCCTCCAAATCCTGAGGGTCACCATCAACTAAGGACTGGTAATAGGTGACCGCTACATTGGGTTCCCTCTCCTCCACAAAGGCCTTAGTGTGAATCCTTTTGAAATTTTCAACCGTTTTGAAAGGTCCCGTCGGCCTCTGTCCGGACTGGAGGAGGTTTTCCAAGAGAGAAATTCGATTTTCGATGGCAGGATGGGTTGAAAGGTAGGGAGGTATTTGGGGTCCAGAGATCAAACCGGTCTTGTAAATTTTGTTAAGAAAGGTGATCATCCCATTGGGATCATAACCCGCTTTGATCATATATTGCAGACTGTTTTGATCCGCATCGGTCTCCATTTCACGGGTGTATTTAAGGGCAAGGGCTTCTCCCGTGGCCATGGCAGTCGTAGCAACGGCTTCAGAGGTTTTTCCACCTCTGCCCAAAAGTAACCCTGCGATGACAGCAGCCGTTGTGGCGATGTTTATCCTCTTCGATCTCTCGATCATCTGTGAAATATGTCTCGCTGTCACATGGGAAATCTCATGGCTAAGCACACCGGCGATCTCGTGTTCATTCTCTGCCAAAACGATCAGCCCCGTTGTCACGAAGATGTAGCCACCCGGAATGGCAAAGGCATTGGGGTCCGGTGCATTGATCAAATAGAATTTAAACTCAAAAGGGGTGGGGCCAACCTGGGCCACCAGAGAATGACCCAACCTTTCTAAAAAAGCCTGAAGGGTTAGGTCTCTCACCCATTCGACTCTCTTCTCCATTTCAAGGATGATCCTCTTTCCTAACTTTTTCTCCTCATCTGTTGTCAGAGCCCGGGCGCTTCTGGTGAAGCCCTCAAAGAGAAAGAAGAGAATGAGAATAGGGATAATCCAAAAGGGAAATTTCTTCCGAAGGACCATCTTGCTACCTCAAATAAATTAAATTCTACCACGTTCTCTTAATCTCTACAATAAAAAGATTTAGATGGGTATAAATGGAATAAGGGCTAGTGTACTGTCTCAGAAATGACTTTACACATTTTGTCATTCCGGACTTGATCCGGAATCCAGCCTTTTCAATCTGGATTCCCGCTGGAGTTTATCCCGCACTTGATGCGGGGCAGGAATGACAGCTCTCAGATTATTGTAAAGCCGTTATTGAGACACCACACAGGGTAAGGTCTTAAGAATAAAAAAAAGCCCTATATATCCTCTCCATTTTGGGTGGGGTTTGGATGGTAGGAATTAGAGGATATATAGGGCCCCAAAAACTTAGACAAACTTTAGCTCATTGCTCTAAAGTTGCAATCACCCCCCTTAAGGTGATTTTCTTTCATTCTCCTTTCCAATTCTTTATCGTCTCATTCAAACCCTTGATAGTGCCATAGAGTCGCCGGATAGAAATACCCTTTTCTCCTCTTTCCCGATGAAGTGGATAAACTCTTCCACCCCCCACGGCTGCCGCCTCACCAAACTCCACCAACTTTCCTTTCTCCCCAGCCTTGATCTTCTCCAGCTCCAGACCGTGTTCCAACTCCATTTCATGTTCCGTGAGGTCCCCTGTAATCCAAGCCCAACTCATTGGATAGACTTCGGGATTCCACACAACAGAATAAAGGTGCCAAACAATAATGGTGAGTGTAGCCAAAATCGCTTCGTAATAATGTATAGCTAGCGCAACATTATAGGTCCACATTGGGAAATACATCAACCATTCCGTCTTAAACCAGAGAATGAAACCCGTAACAGTCATGACGATCGTTCCCCAAATCAGACCAAGGTATTCAAGTTTTTCACGGAAATTGAAGCGACCCATCTTGAGCTCCTTGGCCGGCCGATTGA
>Ga0315274_10006676_pt1 | contig 16781 bp, 22 predicted proteins | sample YL17G02_20_MG_FD_203700 | JGI IMG/M metagenome (GOLD analysis project Ga0315274, IMG submission 203700) | Sediment microbial communities from Yellowstone Lake, YNP, Wyoming, USA - YL17G02_20 | ecosystem: Environmental > Aquatic > Freshwater > Lake > Sediment | place: USA: Wyoming | collected...
GTTGGAGGTTCAAAGAATAAGAGATGTTTTCCTGAAGTCCAGGCATCCGCGGTTCTTGAAAAGCTTCTCTTACAATCTTCCATATGGTCGGAGCGAAGATTATAGAAAGAAGATTGAGGGGGCAAGTTTGGAGAAGCTTGCGGTATTGATCAAGATTTGCGGTTTCCTACTGCAATCAAAAGTCTACTTATTTTGGAGCGGAGAAGAGCGCGCGCGCAGACGATGCGAGCAAGGCCGTTTGCCACTAGCCAAAACATAATACCTAGTCAGACATCAATGCACGCGCTATGTGACAGTTAAACTCCGGCACTGAATGAGTTGGGGTAGGTCAGGACTGGAGCGTGTTGAGTGTTCGAATCACGCTCACTTACTTTTCCTATTTGTTTGCGTTTAGACCTCGGGTTGCCAGTTTGCGCAGTTCCCTTAAGTGTAGCAACCCTTTCGAAATTGCTGTCTGGTCGGTCTTCGATAGGCCAAGCTTAGCATATACTATCTCGTCAATTTTTGAGACTATTTCAGCTTCCTTTGTCTTTGCATTTCTCAGCTCAACTTTGAGCTCCTCTTCAAATAGGCCTTTTTGCCCGATTGCTTTAGCTGTGAAGCGATTGAATTTCTCCTCAGCTTCATTGCGCTTGATCACAGCTTGATCGAGCTTAATGGCAAGGTCGTGGAGTTCTTTTTTCTCCGAATCGTCCAGTTCATCAGGGTCTAAGATTGGCAAATCTTTTAGTTCATAGACCTTTGTGTGAAGCATTCCACTGTACTGCCTTCCACCCAACTCAAGGAGAAATTGTGTCAATGTTGAGTAAAGCAATGCAGCAAACATTTCTTTGTCATGCTTGTCCACATTGATACAGTAGTAGAAATCTTGAGGGTGTACGTTTGCGTTGTTTAGAAGAGGCCTATACCTGTATCTGAACCACATGGGAAAAATGATTGATGGAGGTTTTCGTTCAGGCAGACTGTACCACGGGTCTCGGTTTTTGATCGTTTCCACCTTAGGAAGCCTAACACTTTCCTTTCGTCTCTTGCTCGGGACAGCATCGAGCTTCTCTCCGAACTTTATGTATCGAAGGACATTAGTTCCATGAAGTTCACTTTCTCTTTCATGTACCATCAGGAAATATTGCGTTATGTTCTTTGGTTGAATTATGAAACCATTGAGAGCTGAACCTGGGGGTGCACAAGGTTTCAGATATTTGTCTTCTATTTCCCATTCTTCAGCTTTTTCTCTGCTGAGAATGAAATACGGGTCATATCCTGTAGTATAGCCCCTAATAATCTCTGCAATTGTCCCCAGAGGTTTCAATTTGGGATTGGCGATTACCTCAAAATATACGGGTGGCGCTCTCAGATACACGTTCCATTTGCCAGACTCGATTTTTCCCTGTTCAATCGCAGTTATCTTCAGATATTCATCATCGGTTTTGTCTTCACTTTGAATTCTCTTGATAAGCTGATCTGGGGGCAGTGCCCTGCAAACATGGACAAACTTGATTTTGTTTTTGGACCTAGCTTGGGTGTTCTTCTGGCTTTCGGCTTTTTCAAGTACTGTGACCACAGTATTCACTTCGGCGTCGGGAAATACCGCCTTGTCAAATTCGATAACGTAGAGAAGTTTCGTGTGATATAGAAGGAATCGCTGGAAGGATCGACCATAGCCTACCTCGAGCCATTTGTTTGAAGATATGAACCCTAGACGCCTACCGTTCTTCAGAAACTTGAGGCCGTGGATAAAGAAGTATATGTATATGTCACTCTGTTTGTCAAGGACTATTTGGCCTTTGGTCTTTCTTGATGGATTGCCGATAAACAGCTCATTCTTGTATTCACTTTCAATCAAGGATTTAATTTTGGCTTTTTCCTTCTTGCCAAGCAGTTCCTGGCGGATATACGGAGGATTGGCTAGAACTACATCGAATGAAGGTGGTACGTTTACCAACGTAGTTTTGCCTTTGGTTGTAATGCTTTTGAATCCTGAGAGCGTTGCTTGCCCTGGCCTTATATCAAAAAAATCACTCACTGCAACGTTTACTTCTTCGATTCTGGCTTTGGGATTTTGGACAGCCAAATTTATGACAGTGAGATGGGCGGGAAACTGGTTTATGTCAATTCCAAAGAGATGTTCCAAAAGTTGCTGATGGAATCTGCCGTTCAGTGGCCCGTCGAGAATTTTGGGAATGTGGTTAAGTTCACGCAGTTTGTGATAGGCTCTCACAAGAAAGCTACCTGAGCCACACCCGGGGTCTAATACAAGATCATCAGGTTCGGTTACGGTGAATTGAACCATGAGATCTACAATCCCAGGTGGAGTGTAGAATTGACCGAGTCTTTTCCTTTCGATTGGTGGTATAAGCTTCTCGTAGATGCGCCCTATGAAGTCGCTCTCCATTTTAGAAAAATCAAATTCGTTTATCGTGTCGAGTAGTGTTCTAATGCGTTCTTTGGCTCTGGATGTGAAGGGTATTTGACTTATTACGTCGCTCTGATATACAGGTGCGTAGTCTATCTTTAGTACATCTTGGAAAAAGAGATTTAGAGCTTCAGAAACATCTTCTGTTTCATCTATTCGAAGGGGTCTCAATTTCTGAGGATAAATGGTCCGTATGACTTGATAGAACACGAGTTTGTTGAGCTGGAGATAAGTTGTCTGCTCAGCAACTAATTTGTCGGTTTCATCAGCTGTCTTGACACCTTGACTCTCCAACCAGTCCACATATCGCTGTTGAAATTTGCTGTCTTTGAGTTTTTCTTGGAGAGCCTTCTGAAATTCAGGGTAAAGATCGTTGAAAGCTTCGCGGAGTATGTCCACAAGCGTATCATGTAATGGTTTAAGACTTGCAGGAACTATGCCTACCGTAATCTTGATCAGAGTTTCTGCCCAATCCGTATCACGTTCGTAGTCAAATGAAGCTGTCTCGCTTTCGTAGGCTTTGATTCCTGGTCGTAGTTGGAACAAGACTAGACGTTTGGAATTGCAGGTAGCGTAGTAAGGGAAACCACCCACTGCCGCATAGTTTACAGCTTGGTCGATTACTGCAGGGTCTCTCGGCTCAATGTCGCGTTCGATTCCACCGACTTTCTTTTTGAACTTCGCTTCCACAATCAAAAGACCTTTTCCTCCTCGCTCAACAGTAAGGTCAGGTGTACCGTTAATTCTCTTTTCGAAATAGAAATCTGTAACGTCGCCGATTCCAGCAAGCTTTGCAGCTTCCTTGAGTCTGGGCAACAAGAACTGAGCTACAAAGTCTCGCTCAGAAGCAAACTTTATCTTGTATTGGGACAGAGAGATTCCTCGCGATGTTATCTGTGTTTTGCGCAAATAAGCTCTCGCTTGGATGCTTGTCGGGTGTCATTTATCGGGGCGCGCGAGGACAAATTCGTACACAATAACTATGATTTCAGGGTTCCAAGACCCTTGGCCAAAGATCTCTTCCCAGACATCATGAAATTCCCAGATATTGCTGCAGCCTTCTTTCTGAATGTCTTCCTGAGAAATGTCTCCGAGCCGTTGCCTGAATTTTCGCACAATAACTATGTATCCTTGCGGTTTGCTGAACCAATTATCTCGAACCGAATATCTTCTGCCGAGTTTCCATTCGTACTTATGGGTCTGGCGCGTCTGCGTCTTACGGCCTGCGAGAATCCGGATTAGGTGTTTGCGTTTGAAGATAGCCATTTAGAGTTCCTCCTCAGATGGTGGCAGCCCCTTCTTGTCCCGGTTGACTTCTATTAGAACGAGAATCTTTGCTGTCGCGTAATACCCGCTTTCTCTGAGTTCTCTTCGCTCAGCCGTGATGCCCGTGAAATCGTCTCGCATTGTGCGCGCCTGGTCCTGCTGGAAGAGTTCCTGGGCTTTCGCCCAGATTAGACGTCGGACGGGAGCCCAGAAACGGCCTTGTTTTCGCATTGTTATCACGTTATTATTATCTTGAGTTTTCGTCTGCAGACGGGTCCATGTCCCGCTAGAACGCTCGTTTTATTCCAGATCGATAGGCCGCAGCGCATGCATCTGGCAACATAAGGTTTCGCTTCTTCTGCTGCGATGAGTTTCCAAGATTGTCGACGGTGCAAGGGATGGATATTCGCTAATTTCGCCAGGTGATAGCGGGCGAGGACCTGGATTATTTCTGTGTGCGCCGGGGTCCAGTCTCGGCTGCCGAGAATGTATTTTGCCAGGTCGATTAATGTCTGCTTCCGGACGCAACCCTGCTCTTTTTCTTGGTCGTGCACAAGCTCCAGGAGAAACTTTGCTGGAGAAATTAACTGTTGTGGGGAAGGCGATTTCTCGTCGCCGCGCAAGACCAAAACTCTATTATTTGGTCGGGTTTCTGGATTTATGGCTTGCATTTTGCTTAGACCTCTAAAAGAAGGAGTAGGCACTGTCGTATTTAAGCCGTAGGGTGGAAGAAAGAGCTATGAGCCACCGGCTTTTTCAAGAGGTCTAAGCCTGAAAAATGATTCCGGCAGCCCACAGCCAGTAAGACTTTCTTGTTCTAGACGGATAAGTCTTGCGCGCCGGATTTCAAATCACCAAGACTCATTTGGCATTCGGATATCCGAAGGCGAAACGTCGTTGAAACTTCATTTGTCGGTCTTAGGGCTCGTTTTGCGGTTGAATCTTTCGCTTCTAGGCTAGACTGCCCCCGTTCATTCTTTCAAGCCCAACATGAGCTTTTGCCGATGCAGGTGAGACTCGTGAGGCAGGTATACCTCGCTTTTGATGAGCGCACCTGGGCTCGTGATACGCTCCTCTGGGCTCGTCGTGACGTCCGGGAACGTCCAGGTGATATGTGTGATATGTACAGGACCTGAACCTATAGACAGCGAGATCCTTTGGCGATACGTTTTTAGAACTGGAAATTCAACTATCATTAGAGGGAGGCTGCCGTACAGACCTTTCTACCCAGCCCGTAGAGGATTTTGTTACGGCAGCCTTTCTCTTCAAATAACTTATTTTGATGCGGCCTTCTCTGATCATCTGCAGCAGGTCTATCATGGTCTCGAAGTCTTCATCACTCATTTTCGTGGCATTTACTTGAGTCTTGAGACGGTCAATTTCTTTTTGAAGACTCTCTATCTGGAGAAGTTTTGCCTCGAGATCCTGAGGCGGCATTATAGCGGCCATGATGTCCAGGTGTTCCATTGCTTTTGCTTCTCTGAATGTTTGTTGCCACTTTGATATCATCTGCATTATGTAGCCTTGTTCATAGCTGCAGGTGTGTCCAAGGTAGACGTCTCGGACCTGTTTGTCTATTCCTCGGGCTGCCAAGATAGTGTTGACCCAGGCGCGAAGTCTGTGAGGCATGATCTTCTTGCCTGTTCGTGCTGAGGCTTGCTGGAAGAAAGAAATGATTGTTGACGTCCCTATGGGCGCTACGTGTCGAGGTCCCATGTGTCCTTTTTGATGTGTGAAAATGTATTCAGATGGCTTCAACTTGCGGTCCAAGAATCTTTCTTTGAGATCCTTGTAATTGTTGAGACCTCTCGCGGCTGTTTCGGTCAAGAAACATGCTTGCGTCAGTCCATCTGGATATTCGTCGCTTTCGTGTCCTTTCTGTGTTCTAATTGTGAATGGACTGTAGGCCTCGATTATGGGGAAGGTTTTGATGTTTTCCCATCTTGGAAAAAAGTCTTGTCCACAGTTCTCGCATCGTTGAAATTGGCCGTCTCGTATGGGTACTGATAGCATGAAGTCGAAGAGGATTTTTCCGTACCAGTTGAACCCTTCCCGGAAGGCCCGGAGATCCTCGTCTGTGAGATCCCCCTTGGGGCGAGGCTTGTAACTGCATTTGACTTCAATAAGGGGGATCCGGTTACTTTTGAAGAAGCTGCGAACCGCATCCATTGTTCTCTTGATCATAGCGTTTGAGAGTCCTTGCTGTCTTGCTTTGCTCATCCAGACTTCTGCGAGTCTTTCAGCCGGAAAGAACCTTTGACGTTGATTATCATGTCCTTTCAAATCGAGAAGCCTGCCTGGATCCTCCAGGTTCACGCACTTCAAGAAATGGCAGAGAGAAGTCACATAGCCTGGTCTTGTGGAATAACTGACTTTGTCGAGCCAGACTGAAACGTCAGGATTGTTCTTAACTACCTTCTTGTAATCTTCGGTCACGAGTGACTCGACGTCTAGGATTCTGATGTCGTTCAGGAGTTGAGCGTACTGTTCCGTGAAGAGGTCTAGCAACGTTCAGTGCTCCTGAAACTCTATGATTACAAGCGGGAAGTTTACGAAAATCCCTTGATTGTAATGCGATAGTTCCTTCATTTTCCGTGCACCGCTTTTCGCCAGGCTGCGACCCAGGGCTCGTTTGCTTCATCTAGCGCCTGCAATTCATCCTGATCAGGCGGTTCTTCGAGGTCCTTCTTGGGCCTTGGGGGCCGCTCTTTTTTCTTCGTTTTTTTCACCTCATACGTCTGGGAGTTTCCAGCCCTGAGCTTTCTTTTCCCGGATAACTTTCTGGATATCTTTCTGTAAAAGTGCGAATCTAATGTGATCGCAGTCGTCTGCATCATCAAGGTTGCAGTAGATTCCGTTTCTTCTGAAGGATACATCTGCGACCCTTCCCAGTTTTCGGTCGTGGATTTTTACTCCGTTATCGTCGAAGTTAATTTGCTCCATTCGAGGGACCTCTTTCCCTTTGAGTTCTTCCAATCTTCTTCGGGAGGAATCTTCCAGAAATTGGGCGAGGCTTCGGTAACCGTACTGGGGATTGGCTCTTATGAATTGTTCGAGGGCGTCAGCAAACTCGGTTTTCATGCTGACTGTCCGGTAAGGCGGTTTTTCACTCAAAGCAATCCGCTCCCTCTCCCATCAAGATTAAGGCATAATTAAAGTATAAATACGTTATTCTCATCAATCAAAGTTAACATATTTTTAAACTAAAATCTTAAATAGCCAAATTCATTGTTAATTTTAAATCAACATTAATGGAGAAATCAATTATGGAGACGAAAAGCAAATTCAGATCTGTGAGTTTGAAGGCAGACCTCGTAGATGCAGTTGAAGACTACATCGAGAGGGACAAGCGTTATCGGAGCATTGCCGAGTTCATGAGTGAAGCAGCTCGTATGCGCCTGCAGGAGATGAAAGGCGCGTTGCAGGAGGCTCCAATTGTCACGGATAGATGATCATAGTCGTGCCGCTCTTTTGCACGAGCTCGCTGTTGCAGTCCGGAAATTGTTCAAAGAGTCTCGTAATGAATTGCCGGAGCCTGATTGAGCTTGTTGGAACGTCTCATGAAAGTTACCGATATCGGTTTGAGAGGGAAAGACAAGACTCCGACAGTTGTTCTAGTCTCTGCCGAAGGCGAGAAGCTTCTTTTGAAGCTGGAAGTGATGCAGCAGCTCGACGGTTTTGAGCTTGACTCAGAATTTGACGTGAAGATCTCTCAGGGAGGTCAGACCAAACTTGATCGGGGCTCTTAAATGCGGCTGCCGAAAGGTTTCAGTCAACTTTTCGCCCCCGTCCTCGTTTGCCTGGGGATCCTTGGCAAGATAATGATCATTGTCGGTGCACGTAAGAAGGAGGCTCTTGATGGCTACTTGCAGGTTCAGTCCTAAGCATAAATGTCTTTCTTGGTATCGATGCTGCAAGTCCCCAACGTTCAAGCCAATCGACAAGGAGTCTCAGGGTCTTTTGAAACGCCTTAATCGTGTGGAGCGAGACGTCGACGACCTAGGCCTAGAGATCCGCGAGATTGCAGCGGAGGCGCCTACATGATCAGTCTCGACGAGTTGAAACAGCGTTTTCCAGTTCGGAATATTCCTCCATACGGCGAATGCGTCGTCATTCCAGGCAAAGAGTTTGATCCTGATTGGGAAGCATTCCTTGACGAACAAGGCTATGGCTCCGTTTTCACGGATATCGGCGGTACCCCAGTCACTTTGGTCCTTACCATAAAACGTCATGGAGATTCTAAGAAAACTGTTTACGAGCCCAGACGCTTGCCTGAGAAAGAGGAGCCTCCGACACTTGATGAACCTTTGAAAAAGCATCCATATATGATGAAGGGTCCAGTGTGGACTCGAAAAGATGAGGACCGCTTAGTCAGACGTTTCAGCGAGTTAACTGGTAACATGGAAGGAAAATCCAGAGCTCTCACGAAAGAGTTCCAGGGACGGAGCGCTAAGGCCTTACTGCAGAAATTCAAGAAACTTGTGAAGGCAGGCCTAGCTCGCCCGGTGAAGAGGGGACGACCTAAGAAGGTTCTAGGCGCTAAGGGTCTGGAGAAGGCTCTGGAGAATGTTTGTCCGGATTGCGGTTTGCCAAAAGATCTCTGTTGTTGTGATGAAGAAAAGAAAGAGAGTCTCAGACAGGAGCGAATGAATGAGTTAAGCGGTACCATGGAAGAAATCGGAAAAGGCACTAGGGCTCACGTTGAAAAGAGCCCTACTGAGAAAGTCGATGCGCCTCACGGGGTTTATTTTAAGGCATACTGCAGAAAATGCAAGACGAACCGAACCGTTGAAGACAATGATGTTTGGCGTGTGTGCCCGATCTGTCTGGAGCCTCTGATTGTTTGGAACGTTCAGGAGACCGAATGAATGACGGTTCAGACTCCTTTGGAATTCGCGGAAAAAATCGGCGAGTCTCTAGCAGTGAAGGCCGAGGACGTTGATGGTCTTTTCAATATTGAAGAGGACAAGCAAGGCTATTTCGTAGCTACTTTGTATCCGAAGAAATTCTTGAATAAGGAGCAGTTTAGAATGATGTGCGGGCTCGTCAAGGATCTCGGAGGAGAAGGCTACCTTCAAGGCGCAAAAGCGTGGCGAGTGCCTGGTCCTTTGGCGAAAAAGAGCCCTACGCCGACACCTACAGAAACACCTACGCAAACACCCAGCGCGCGCGAAATCAGTCAATCAAGTCAACTCGTCATCTCAACCCTCGCAGAAGACGAAGATATCAAAGGTCTCAGGGGCTCTTCGAAAAAGATAGGTCGATTGTATCCTGTTCTAGTGGATCCGGCTGGAAATGTGATCGACGGTTTTCATCGACTGAAAGCAGATCCGGATTGGCCTAAGTTTATGGTTGACGGGATCACGGATCCATTACAGTTGGCTAGGGGTCGCTTGATCGCTAACGAACGCCGAAACGTGAGTCCTGAAGAGAAAGGCCGATTGCTCCGCGAAATCTACGCCTATACAAAATGGACTGCCAAACAAATGGGTGAAGATCTCGGCTGGGACATCAGCACAGTCTACAAGTATCTGCCTGACGACTTGAAAGATCGAATCAAAGCAGCAGCTGGAGCTCTCGGGGGCTCTGATTCTGCTCTACGGCGTAGAGCAGACGATGGAAAACCCGTTTCAAATGAAACTGTGAAAACTCAAGATACGACAGTTCCGATCGAAACTCCAAAGCCTCAAGATACCAGAGAGGAAACTCCCCCCTCTGAAGAGAAATCTGAAAAAGAAGAGCCCAAGGAGATTTCTGACTCGCATTTTGGAGAGGAAAAGCAAGGCTGGGCTCGTCCTGGAGAAGCCGTCCAGATCGCAGAGTTCGATTGCCCCGACTGCCATCAACATTTAATCGTTGAACATCAGGCCAGCAGAAAACACGTTATCCGCATCGTCCGGGAGGTTGAATAGTTTTGAGTGATCGTTACTTGTACCGGAGGATTCCGGTTGCTCAACGCAACTGCTCCTGGTGTCAAAGAGCTATCCTTCGCAATATCGCAAGAACCAAGGACGGCCGCTTATGGCATTACGGTTGTCTCATGACTGCTAAAGATGCGAGATTTCAATGTTCTGAATGTGTCGGCTCTTTCGACGGAACAGAAGTAACCCTGGAGCTGAAGCAATCAACCTATGGCGATGATTTCCGGCAAATCATGAAAGCTTTCTGCCCGTCTTGCGGTGGTCCAGCGAAAAGTCTGATAGGTCAAGGAGGAATAGAATTTTGAAGAAGTGTCCGAAATGTGGCTTTGAGGATCCGGTGTGTTGGCGTCAGAACCGTTGGGTAAGCGCCGTTGATTATAGCAGAATTGAAGATTTTCAAACAGAGTATCCCGAGTTTGTTGACTTAAGGCCTGGCGAAACTCTCTCAGACGCCTGCAACTACTATTACCGCGGCAAGAAACAGAAGTTGTACGTTTACCGTTGGCCGAAGGTCCTCGGTCCTGAATATTATCCGAAGACTAGGCACATGTTTGAACGACATGTTCCACGACGTCCGCCATTGCCTGGGCAGAAAATTCTAACTGCTGCACCAAGTCAGGAGGCTTCTGCTTGAAGTTGCTGGACCTTTGTTGTGGGCTAGGCGGATGGAGCATAGGCTTCTACAGGGCAGGGTTTGACTGTACTGGAGTGGACATTCTTGACATTGGATATCCGTACAAACTTGTGAAGATGGACCTTAAAGATTATCATCCCAGTGAACCTTTTGACGTTGTTACTGCATCTCCTCCATGCACCGAATTTAGCACGTTAACTCGTCTTGCAGTTAGCAGACACCAACGTAACCCTGCAGACCCTGCCAAAGGCTTGGAACTTGTCAAGGAGAGCATAAGGATAATTCGAGAAGTAAACCCGAAGTTTTGGGTATTAGAAAATGTCTACGGTTCACTGCAGTATATTGAGCCATTGCTGGGAGTCCCCGCGATAATCATCAAGCCTTGGTACTTATGGGGAAAACTGCCATCGTTTCTTTTTCCACAATCAAACTTTCCGTCAAAAACAGATTCCCCCGTAGGCTCAATTCGAGCTAAAGCGCATGATCGCTTAAACTCAGTCTTCGCGTTTAATGCATTACGGTCATTTTTCAGGGCGAAGATTCCTCTTCCCCTCTCAATCCCTATTGCGCGGGCATGTGCAGAAGCATTGGCAAAAGAGTCTCATCTCTTGGGGGTTCAGCAATGAAGCTACGTCTCTCCCCCGATTTTGCCATCGACACTGATGATTACAAGCGTGAAGGCTTACGCTTTAGTATATTAGCTATGAGTGGCCACGGCAAGAGCAATGCTGCAGCGGATCTCGTCGAGGACGTCCTGGATAATCATGCGCAAGTAATCATAGTCGAGCCTATTCCTGAGTGGCACACGTTGAAAGCCCGGTACAATAATGTGGTCGTTGTCGGTGGGCCTTATCAGGATCTCCCCCTCGAGCCCGCGTTTGCACATGAATATGTCAAAGCTGCTTTGGAGAAGGGCATCAGCCTCGTCGTCAACGTCAGCGACATCGAAGATGATGCGGACCAGATCAAGTTTGTCTCCAACTTTTTGTGGAATCTTTACCGCCTCGAACAGAAGTACAGGCGCGTGCTCTTCCTTGTTCTTGAAGAGGCAGATATTTGGGCGCCGCAGATGTGGGATCAAGTCACCAAGCAATCTCTGTCCCGAGTGAGCCTTATCGCAAAACACGGCCGCAAAATCGGCATTTTCCCTATTCTTATTAGCCAGCGCCCGGCAGATCTCCATAAGAGCCCGTTAAGCCAGTGCAACATCAACTTGTTTGGCAAGTTCACGAGTCCTGCAGACCTTGACCCTAGAACTGGTCTCATGTTTGTCGTGAAAAAGCAGCATCTGGACATTAGTGAAGAGCAGATTATGAAGTTGTCTACGGGCTCGTTTGTGGTCAGTCACAAGGGCGGCGTCGACACGATCGCTGTTCGGAAACGTCTCTGTCCTCACGGCGCCGACACACCACTGATTGAGCCGAAACCGTTCACTGCGGATCTGTCGCGAGCCCTGGGAGGTCTCCAGGAAGAAATTGCGAAGGCGATCGCTGCTAAGAAAGAAGAAGAGTCAAGTGTCAAGCGCCTCGAGCACCAGGTTCAGGACCTGAAAAAGCAGAATGAACAACTGCAGGAGAAGGCGAACATCAAGCTTTCAGTGAAAGAAATGATGGAGGCAGGCGCTAGGCCGCAGGTGGCGGGTTCTGAACCCGCGCGCGCTCCAGACATGAAGAAACTCGAAGAGCGTGTCGTTTTTCTAGAGTCAGTGAAGAAGGATTTGGAAAAACGTGTGAACGATGCGGGAGAGGAATTGAAACTTTATGATGAGTTGAAGAGCGTTCTCCGACGAGTTTTGAATGTGCAGAATATCTACGACAATATTCACAAGGTCGAAGAGATAGCGAGGAGTATCCCAAAAGTCTCCGAAAAGTCGCTCTCAAGTACCCAAGAAGGCGCTGCTGCAGTCGTCCTTACTGAAAGCATTCCAGAGATTCAGCACAAAGTCGCTCGGCCAGTTGTGGAGACTGATGAGTCCACGCATGAAGGCCGCCTGATAACATTGGCCCTTCACGACTTCTTCAATGAGAAGAGGCGTGTTACCACTATTGCGAAAAAGATCACTGAGGTTTATGCTGTTCAGGTTAACACGAAGGCGCTGAATGACTCTTTGGACACCGTTGTTCAGAAGAAAGTATTGCAACGTCAAGAGGCTTCTAATGGCGGCTGGGAATACTGGCTGTTTCCTGAAGCCAAGGAACGCATCAAGGAGGTTTCTTGATGTGGAAGTGTAAGAATCCAACCTGTAATAGAACGTTTTCCATGCTAGCGAGGATTTCTGTAGAGAAGAGACCGCCGCCAACCTTTTCGCTGGACATGCCATCTCGCGTGATTGTTGAGAAGCCTTGTTGCCCTTTTTGCGAAAGTATAGAGTTTGAAGAAGTGAAGGTGAGGAATCAAAATGTTGAATAAAAATCAGATCAGAGAACGCATTGAATGGATACTTGAACATAGAGCAGTTGCAAGCAAGATATGGTTTGTTGAACAGTTAGAGTCGTTACTCTCTTCGATGTACTCACCTGAGATATTTGAGGCTTCAAAATGAAAGCGTTGTTGAATGATGAAGGGAAAAAGATTTGGGGTTTTGTCTTCCCGAATGGTGGAGTGCCTATCAAGGGAATTTCATCCTATAAAGCACAGCTTGAGGGAAAGGGAGCGATGGAAGTCTATCTGGTAGATTGGGCCGCTCTAACCGATGAGCAGAGAACTTTGATCATTGACCATTTAAAGAGTAGATTCGGAAGCTCAAAGGAAGCCGTTGAAACTGAAATCTTGAAGAACGGCCTGCCTTTGAGAGCAGCGCTTGTCTCTTGCGTTTCAATTCCAGCGAGATACTTCTGAGGTCTCACGGAACGATCTTGATCTAGGTTTTGTTCTTGGCTTCGAAAAGGCATCCCGGCGATCAGCTTTCTCGTAATGGTCGAGTTCAACAGTTCAATAATCGCTTTGAACTCTTAGGGTTGGGGCTGCAGGTCCTCAAGAAGCTTGGTGCTGGATCCACCGCAACAGAAACTGCGCGAGTCCTCGGTTGCTGTAAGAGTAACGTGACTTATTGGAAGAACAAGTTGCTGGACATGGGAGCTCTACGGCTTCAGGTTGCCGACGTCGTCAAGATTTACCAGCTGACACCTTTCGGTTCAAAGAGTCTCACTAGGAGTGAGGGGTGTTGTGTTGAGCCTGTGGTGTTGGAGGATCATGCTTTCAAGTTTGGTGTTTTGGAGGGGGAGAGGGTTCGTGTTGACTGGGTGAAGTTGGGGAGTCCTAGGAATTGGTTGAAGTTGGGTGTTCGTATTGGTGGTGTGCGGGTTGTGAAGACGAGTCGTAGTGTGATTATTCATCCTGGTAGGCTTCGGGGTTTTGATGTTGATGAGTTGAAGGTTGATGCTGGTCGTGTTGTGGAGCGTGTGAAGATGGTTTTGGAGCAGAGGTTTGGTATGGTGTTGTCGGATGATGGTGTGCCGTTGCATAAGCCGATTTATCGGTTTTACAGTGAAGAGGCTAAGGAAGACGTGAAGTGTGGTACCATAATTACTGAGGGTGTTGGGGCGACTGATAACAGTCCGCCGGAGCGAGAACCTCATGAGGAATATAGTGGTGAGGAACGTGCTCATGCTCGTCACTTGTTACCAGATTCGGTGAGACGTCTGGAGATGAAAGTTGACAGTCTGACAAGGGCAACTGAGGACTTGGTGAAATGTAGTTCTCAGGTTCTAGAGTTTCTGAAACAAATTGCAGGTCTTGAAGCTAATCGTCAAAACGAGCCCTTAGGACCGGATCACAAGAGGCTAGACTTCTATGTCAGATAATCCGATAATGTCGCTTGAAGACCGTTCAAACGGGTTTTTCGAGCCCTATGTGGGCCATGGGAAAAGTCCATTGTTTTCAAGACGAGCCCATACGAGCTCTATGGATGTAGATCAAGCAGGCTTAACTTTCGCATGTGTTGATGTTGGTGGTTTCCATGGGTGAACAGATCGAACAAGCTTCTAGCCCGAGCCCTGTGCAGTATCATAGGAAAGGGCGTACAAAAGAGGAGAAAATCGGTCGTCTCAAATATACTCTGGAAATTCTGAAAGACGTCAAGAAAGAGATTCGTGAACTTCGAGAGATGCAACGTGTAATCCTTAACGGTTTGAAGGGCGCCGGCTACTTTCATTTTGACACGCCTTTGATACAGAAATTTGCTTGTGTGGATCAAGTGGACCTTGAGATTCTGCAGCGTGTTTTCGAAGTTGGTCGAGGCGGCATCTTTCCGAAAGACGTCGCTGCGGCTCTGCCTGAATATCATCTTCATCATTGGCATGTGAGCAGAAGGATCCTTCGGATGAATAAACGGTTGAGACTTGAGACTGGTGAAGACTTGTTTGAGAAACGAGGGCACAAGTGGGCTCTTACGAATTTTGCAGTTGAGACATGGGGGAACGGTGAAAAGCCGCAAATTGACGTTGATTCGACTGCATAAAGCTTTTAAAAGGCGAATTACCCATTATATCAATTAACCAGGTCCAGTCGCCAGTTTCTGTTTCGCTGCGTCCTTTCTTGGTTAACGTGGCGTGAGTGGAGGTTCTAAGGTTTTTGAGGCATAAAAGAAGTGCTGAAAGTATTCTGAGACGGCAGATTCGAGGCTTGATCTTTCAACATAGCTTCCAGGATCCTCTGCGTGCGGAGACTGTTTGTAAATTGTCGCCGGAGGATATTCTCGCAAAGTTGGCTGGACCTATTCCTGTTCAAGTCAGTGACGTGCCGGATGTGATGAAAGGCGAGGTTTTAGTTGATTCTCGTGGTCAAGGCAGTTTTCAAAGATAATTTTTCGGCGGGGGGAGTGTGTTTTGGGCGGTAGAACGTCTCGTAAAACGCAGGTAGCCCGTCGTTTTTTCCAGTTGCGCAGGACGTTTAACCTTGATACTCAACGTTTGCGCAATAAAGCTGTCAGAGGCCTTGAGGACTTGTTTGATATGGCGTCTGCGTTTGCGAAGGGCACGTACAAGTTTCAATATGCTGATGGCAAAAGAGAGCCTATAACGATGAAGCAGCGCCAGATCTGGGCTCGAATTGCCACTTACGCTGCGCAAGTCATGAATACAATTGCTCAGGGGATTGATGAGAGACAGATTGACAAGGACCTTGCTAAGCTTGAGATGCTTGTGAATGAAGCAACGGCAAAAAACATTGTTGCGCAACCTGGAAAGGGGGATGGCCAAGAAACGCGAACTTCCTCCGCTCCCGGTGGATAAGGTTGAGTTTTTCGAAAAGATTCTGAAGATCAAACCGTTCTCGTATCAAGCTGAGTTTCTTCAGGATCCAGCTGCTCTGAAGGTTGTGCGGTGGCCTAGGCGCGCCGGTAAAACGATGACGATGTCTGGCGATGACCTGTATTTCGGTATGCATAATGCGAACTGCACGATCATTGTGACTATGCCGAAGTTTCAGCAGATCAAAGAGATTTATTTTCAAGCTTTTCATGAGCATCTTGCGCGGATGGACCCGGAGATTTATGATGCTTACATTGAATGCGAACTTCAGACTATAATTCGTATCAATAATGGTACCATAATTCTTGCTGAGACGCCGGAGCCTTTCACGATCCGCGGCCATGGCCCCAGAAAGATCAGTATTGATGAAATGAACTTTGTTCGTCAAGATGTGGATCTGTGGCTTAGCGCGCTCTTGCCTATGACGCTTACGCAGACTGTTCAGATCAACGTGGCAAGCACGCCCTGGAACAAAGACAGCATCTACTACAAGATGTGCTATGACAAGAGCTTCCGAATCTTCAGCGGCAACATTTTCGAGCGGGATCCTCCCCGGTACTTTTTGACTTGGAAGGAAGTGCAGAAACCCAATGGTCCTCTGGATCCGTACCAGGTTGAGGTAATGCGGGAGCAGTATTCTGGTGATCCTTGGCGTTGGAAGCGTGAGATGGAAAGCAGTTTCGTCGACGACGAGACTTCTTTTCTGCCGAGCAGCTTGATAATTCGATGTCAAAATGAGCAACTGGAATTTGCAAAGTTTGAAGACAATCTTCAAGGTGAGTTCTTCATAGGGTGGGATCTTGGGCGAGATAGAGATCCTGGTGCTATGGCGATTCTTCAGAAAGAATCTGATTTCAGCCGGCTAGTTCACTGCAAAAAGTTTGGTCTAGGTACTCCTTACGTGACGCAGATGGCATATATTAAGTCAATCTGCGATCGGTGGAAGCAGGTTAGAGCTGTCTATTACGATCACACTGGCACAAAGGGGATGGATGAGGAAATTAACAAAGCTGGCTTTCCTGGAATCGTCGGCATCGATTTTACGCAGCCTCTTAAACATGGCATGGCTATGGCATTGAAGCAATTGATGATGACTGTCCGGGAAAGCGACAAGTCGCTCTCTCTTGAGCAGGCTAGAAGGCGCTTTGAATTGCCTTTCGATCAGGACGTCCAGGCTGATTTCAACGTCGTGCAATGGGAGCAGCCGCCTGGGAGTGAAATCTATACATTCAGTCACCCGGAAGGTTCGCATGATGATAGATTCTGGGCCACGTGCCTAGCTGTGTATGCTGCGGTTA
>Ga0315274_10006680_pt1 | contig 16777 bp, 32 predicted proteins | sample YL17G02_20_MG_FD_203700 | JGI IMG/M metagenome (GOLD analysis project Ga0315274, IMG submission 203700) | Sediment microbial communities from Yellowstone Lake, YNP, Wyoming, USA - YL17G02_20 | ecosystem: Environmental > Aquatic > Freshwater > Lake > Sediment | place: USA: Wyoming | collected...
TGCGGACCTGGGGTTGGGGGTACTAACCGAAACAACCGGGGGAGCGATCCCAGAAATGAGGAATTATGAAATACTTAACAGCAGATGTATATACAGACGGGTGTGATTGCAGCAATGGCGGTATATCATCAAAATATAAAACATTAATGATCGCAGACATACCGGGACCGTCAGAAGAAAACGCTGATATCCCAATGGTGAAAATAGTGAAACGAACCATATACGGTAATGAGTATATGCACGTTGAACCAGTTACACCGGCTCCGAGCGGTTCAACAGGGTATCAATTCGGAGGTAATTTTTTGTATGCGTGTGATAGCAGATTTAGCGCTGTTGCAGCATATCCGATACCGATTCACGATAGAGTAGAATACTCATGAAATACCTCATTCTCATTTCAATTATTATCAACTATTTCTTAATACTGAAAAATGCAGGTATAATAACCGAAAAAATGAATTTACTGAAATGGAATGTATAATTACAATTAACCGAGGTATAAACTATGAGCCTTGAACCAAATCGCCTGTGTGGCAATTGTAAACGATCAAGAGCGTGTTGTATTAACTCACCCCCCTGTGATTCCTGCTTTTTCCATCGTGATGACAATGGCATGCGGACCAAGCCTTCTTTCAAACCCAAAAAGAAAAACTATAACAAAGGAGCTTAATGGCTACTATAAATACTATACTTTCAGCACTCAAATTCAAGGCTCAAAAATGCTACCCAGGTAAAAAAATTGAGCCCACCTGGACCAGTAAAAAAATTAAATCCTGGCCTGAGTGCATTCTCGTCACCGATTCCCATTACCAACCATGGTTCAATATCGATAAAACAACTCACTTGGTACAAATACCTAAACCATTTTCCGAAAGGATTCTCCATGATTAAGTGGCGTTCGAAAAATAACTATACGCATCCCAAACAAAGTATCCCGGGTTACATTGTCAGAAATTCTATGGGAGTATTCGCTTTCCGCTCTGACTTAGGTACCCTTTCATGCTCCCAGGAATGGGCCGCTAAAATTTATGCTCAAGAGCATTTCAATATTCGCTTAGGCCGGCCTCCCATTGGTTCTGACACTCTACCCGCAATCCGTGTCCCCGAACAACTCCGGGTTTCCCTTTTGAAAAAAGCTCTCGAACTCGGCTTATCGTTTCCTGATTCACGCAGAGAGGCGTACAGGAAATTTATACAATAATTTTTCAAATATTACACTAAGGAGATATATTGTGAACGAGCACGAGGATGAAATACTCTTTCATATAGATTATACCCGTTTTATCGAATACAATTTTAATATTCAGGAAATGCTCATTATCCTTATGCTTCTCGATGGCTATTCTATCACAGAGATTTCAGAGAGAAATGCCCTGTGCAGAGTGCATACTACTCGTCTAGTTAAACGTATTCGGGAAAAGTTTTCTTCATTCTTAGGTTTCACTTGACGTGTATTTTATTTATATTATCTATTGTCTAAATGTTTTTCCTCTGCCGCCTTCTTTCAGTCCCGAAGAAGGCGGCTTTTTTTTTGGAGTTTTTTTATGTCCTGGTTCACATTATACCAATACGCATCACTTAAAAATTGCAATAAACCTCTGCTTAGAGGCGTTGCCTTCCCTGTCGTAGCCTGGGAAATCTCCAACGACAATTTACATGTTCTAGCAGTTAAATTAAAAATGTCCGACTCTTCTCATGATTTCAGATGGTTCACCATAGGCGAAGTCGATCTTTTTAAATCCTGCAAAGAATACACTTTGCTTTTTTCCGGCGATCTTTCTCCCACGCTTTTTGATAAATTATTAAAAAAATTACACCTTTCAAGGGGATAAAATGCCAAACATTTTTGAAAATATTACCGGTATCACCGCTGAACGCGCCTTCAGCTTTTCCGACGATCCCGAAATGAAAAATCCTGCAACCAAGCAGGAATGGTTAAAATTCAGACGGTCCGGTATCGGTGCCTCCGACATATCTGCTATAGCAGGTATCAATCCGTGGCGCTCACCAATCGATGTTTATCTTGATAAAAAGGGCCTTTCCAAAGACCAAGGTAATGAAAAAATGAAATGGGGCAATCTCCTGGAGCAACCAGTAGCAGATGAATTCGCCGTCCTGGAACAAGTAAAAGTCCAACGTGTTAATGCAATTCTCCGGCACAAAGAAAAACCTTTCCTTTTAACCAGCCTTGACCGTGTTATCCGGCAGAACGGTTCTCCGCTGCCTATTTTCGCAGAGCATGGCAATGGCGCACTTGAAGTCAAAACCACAGGTTGGGGCCAGTCCTGGGAAAACGGTAATGTTCCTGATTATTATTTTATCCAATTACAATGGGAACTCCATATTTCCGGTCTGCAGTGGGGCCGGTTTGCAACCCTCATCAGTGGTCAGGAGCTTTTAATTACACCCGTTATTATGGCCGATAAACAAGTTGCTGAAAAACTTCAATACCTGGCCGAAAAATTCTGGCACAATCATGTAGAAAAAAGTGTCGTCCCCGAACCGTCGTCACCGGCAGACCTCGATAGTGTTAAAAAATTGTGGGATAAAGACTCTGGTACAACTATTACATTCCCCTCAGATTTTGACATCGTACTCTCAACCAGAGCAGCATGCGCTGCTCAAATAGACCAGCTCGATAATAAACGTAAAATTCTCGATGCGCAGATCCTCAACAAGCTTGGTAATAATAAATATGGCATCGGTAGTGCTTTTAAAGTCACAAAGGTCATTAAAAACTCATTAAGACTCGACAACAGCCAGATAAAAGAAAAGTATCCTGCGGCATACTCTGAATGTTTAGTGCCTTCTAATGCCGTTTACACTCTTCTAAAGCCAATTACATAATTACAAGTCTTATAAATTTATACCATTTTCTGAAAGGATTTTTTTATGAATCAAACCACTACCCCTAAATCCACCTCTCCCGTTCCTGACAAAGCTGCAGCTTTAAATGAAGTTCTCGACAAACGTTTAACGGTTACGTCAGATCCCAAAGGAGAACTTACAAAACCTGCTACAAAGTACGACACGTTCAAAAACCTTATCGAAAAATACAAATCGGATTTCGCAATGCTTGTTCCAAAAACCATGGACCCGGAAAAAGTATTCCGTCTTGCAATATCCGCAGTCCGACGCACTCCTAAATTACTCGAATGCGACCAACTAACGATCGTCGGCGCTATGCTTGAAGCCACAAGCTGTGGCCTTGAAGTCAATACACCTATGAAAGAATCCTTTCTTATCCCCTTCCAAAACAACAAGACCGGAAAATTGGAAGCCCAACTAATCGTTGGGTATCGTGGATATATTAAAATGTTTCTTAATTCACCCCGCGGTGTTACCATCTTCGGCGCCGCCGTAAGGGAACATGATATCTTCGATTATTCCTATGGCACTTCTGAATTCCTTCTGCATAAACCCGTTAAATCAGGTAAATCTGTCGACCGCGGTCCTATCGTAGCTTTTTACGCTTACGCTCGTATGGATCAAAACGCTTACAGATTCATCGTTATGTCAGTCGAAGACGTTAATATTATCCGTGACACCTACTCTGCAGGCTATAAGTCCGCCCACGAACGTAACAAAGACGATGAATCCCCTTGGGTATCAAATTATGAGGATATGGGTATTAAAACCTGTATTCGCGGTCTTGAACCCTTCATCCCGAAATCAGCAGAAGTTCAGCGCGCTATCCATGCCGATATGACCAGCATTAACCCTTTGGATGCAGATTATATCGACGTACTCTAAATCTTTTTTTTAACTTTAAAAATTTTAACTTTTACCTATATTGAGGCTCTTTATGACTACAGAATTTTTTTACTTCCTTGCTATTGTTGTATCCAATGTCCTCCGTCTCTCAAAAACCAATCATACACCTTCAGTCGCGTTTCAATGCCAACTCCTACATGACATCTCTAAAACTCCGTGCTCGTCTTTTGTTGCAGGCTCTACCTTGTATGGCGATCTTTACCTCTCACCTGCAGCTATCAATAAATCAATCGAAACCCTCAAAAATGTTTTCGGCTGGCAGGGATCTTCTATTTCAGAGCTCAATGAACCTATCCTTGCCGGTAAAACTGTTAAACTCGCCTGCTCCCTTGACGACTCCGGTAAATTGAAAATCAATTTTTTTAACAAACCTGGTCTTTTTAAACCTATGTCAGCAAATGAACTCTCTGAACTCTGCTCATCCGTCGACGTCCTGTTAAATGACGTAATCTCAAAAAATTCAGACAGCGAAATTGCTGAAGAAAGTTTGCCATTTTAACATGTCAATTATCATTAATATCTCTAAATCCCAGAAAAAAATTATCCCTTCAATTATTCAAACCGAAATCTCTAAATCTTTTTCTTCACATCCATTACTCAATCATCCCCCCATACTATTTATCAAATACCACCAATCACTTTCAATGGCATGCCTGGCTACCGTTTTCAACTCTCTTGCTTCAGCTTTAGGTAAATACAATCAACCCAGAATTATTTATGCCCGCACTGTAAATAATCCACTTACCTACATAATTATCAACCTAACTTCTCTAACCGAACTAATCGAGGAATCCAAACATGAAAATATTTAGTCTTTCTATCAATAATTACAAATCCATCAAAACGTTCAATCTTGAACTCGCCGGTAAGAGCCTTATAGTATCCGGCCCCACCGATACCGGCAAAACTACCGCTATCTCTACTCTATGGGATATCATCGAAAAAGTAGGCGAACCCGTAACCCATGGCGAGAAAAAAGGTCTGATTTCACTCACCCTGCATGATGGAAAACAAAAGGTTTTTGCAAAACGTGAATTTACCGAAAAAACAAATACCATATCAATTCTCACCTCCGAAGGCGAAAAGATTTCGGCGGCGCAATTCAAATCATGGATACATGCGCAGTCTGTCGATCCTCATAAGATACTCGACCTGGGGCCACTGGAACAAACTAAAGTTCTACTCTCTACAGTCCAATTGCCGGAAGGCGTCGATCTCGATAATCTTGCAAGCCGGCGGGAACTCATTGAGCAACAAAGAAAAACCATAGCCGCTCAGAAAAAATCCTTTGGCGTTCCCGAAGTTAAAAAAGAAGCTTACGAAATTCCCATTGAGCAGCTTCAGAGCGAACTCAATGAAATCAACAAAACCGCCAATTACAGAGGAGACTTAGACCGTGCAATATATAAAACCGAAGATTTAATACAAAACCTTACTAATAATCTTTCTGCATTAAATACTGAAATGGAAATCAAATCTAAAGAACGTTTAACAATATTAAAATCTCTCGCCGAACTTAAATCTGAAAGGGATAATATTCCTGTAACTAATCAAAATGACCTCTCCAACCGTCTTTCAGAAGCAATGCTCTCTAACCAAGCAGCTAAAGAGTATCAGGAATACCTTTCGCATTGCGACCAACTCAAAAACTTCGACAAACAACTCGAATCTCTCGAAAATGAATTATCCAATATCGAATCCATTAAACTCGACGCGCTCGAAAAAGCTGTCTGGCCCATGCCCGGTCTATCTGTCCGTAATGACTCAATATATCTCAATGAAACGCTTTTGGAAAACTGCGGGACCTCCGAAAGAATGCTTGTGTCAGCCGTGCTTGTCGGTCATGCTGTAGCAAAGTCACCGGTCAAAGTGGTTCGCATGGACGGAATTGAATCCATGAGTAAATCAGACTTCCTGACCATGATCGACGTGTTCGACAAGCTGGGTGTCCAGGTGCTGGCATCGAAAGTTATCGACGAAGAAAGATCTGAATCAATCTCCATCGAAGAATCGGTGGAGCCGGAATTCACGGTGGCGCTTCTCTAAATTTGCGGCGTACTTTCGCAAAAAAAACCCAAACATCGGAGTAAGATTGTATGAACAATTTCTTTTTCGCTACCATGTTCTTATTGTTCTTGGTCGAAGCTATAGTAGTGGGAATTATATGTTTCAAATCCGCCATGAAAAAACAATCACATTCTACGTTTCCCAAGACCTCTACGAAACCCTCGACTCGTTAGCAGGAGAAGGCGAAACAGTCCGAAGAATATGTAGGCAGGCTATGCCAGGAAATCGCAGAGACGGAATGGTATATCAAAAAAACGCAAACGGAAAAGGAGCCTTACAAAAATGAGCCGTAAAATACTAATGCCAAAAACAATTCCCACAGTTAGAATCATCGAGTTGCTCGATACTCTATTCGATGAAGAACAGGATCAACCCCGGCATATTAGCGAACCAATTATTCATCAAATAGCATGCTTGATCAGACTTATTACGGGGAAAAAAATAGACCCTTGGGAAATTGGATGGACTAAAGACGCTTACGACCTAATCGGTTGGAAATACAAAATATCCGGAAGTGAGATTAATTTTATACAATGAAAGGAAATCTTTATGGCTAAATTAACTCAAGATGAATTTGCACATGTCAGTAAAACGTTTTTCGACCGCCTTTCTCAACAAATGAGCTGCGCTAGCTGCAATGATTTATATGAGGATGAATTTCCAAAGTCGGTTATCCAAAAATTTAACAATGACCAGAAAGTTTTCGAGGAATGGCAGAAAGAAATTTGCGAATTATTTAAAATTCCTTTGAATCCTATCTCTAAAGGTTGTGCTATGGCACTCTTTAAATGTACAGTATGTGCTCCTAAAATAATGTGCACTCTCCTACGTTACGAACCGAAGGAAACTTTGGAAGAGCAACTAAAAAGGCCCCCTATCGGCTGCGTTGAATCTCTAAAGGAAGTATCGCCGAAATGGGAAGTATATACAGGCGATCAATCGTGGCCAGCTGCTGTTTACGCCCAATCACCAGAGGATGAATAAACTTATGGGTAAGAAAAAACTTCAAACCGACCTCTTCCCCGGGCAAGTCCTTAATGAAATCTCTCTCTCAGATTACCGCTCCTCCTTAACTCGTAAACCTCAACAACATGAAAAAAAATTCATGGATGATCTTATGAATGTCGCCTTCTCTATGGATCTTCCCTGTATTCATATAAAACAGTTTTGCGGCAATACTTTCATTCCATCATGCTCCGGGTCAAAATTCCATCCCCACTCGCCTTCTCTTGCGACCTGCAATATTTGTCACCAACCTATCAAGGCTGTTTGCTGCAAACGCACAAATTCGCACCTTACAGGTCATTGGGATATAATAGGCATTAGCTGGGCCATTGAAACGAAACACAAGACTAACGTAGGTCCCCAAGTCGCTATGCTGTCCCCTGGACAACAGTTCAAAGGACTGCTCTACAAAATAACCGATATCCCTGCCATAGTTGTCAATGAGTCTCAGAACCTGGATGCTTATACCTTCCTCCGTGATCTGGCAAACTCAAAACATTACTCCAGCGCTCTATTCTCAATAAAAGAAATCGAATCCGTGCTTACTAAAATATTAAAAGACCCAGGTGGGGCCTGCGGCCTTACCGAACCGGATGTACCTTATATTATTGAACGGTTAAAGGAGAAAAAGAAGAAATGAAATCAAAAATAATCAAACTTGCCTTCATCGATACCGAAACAACCGGCCTCGATCCTATCCTCAATGATCCCGTTCAAATTGCTATCGTTTATAAAGAGCTCATTCTACATCACTCCACGCTCAACCGTTTCTCATTTTCTTTTACCCCTACCACCGATCATAAAGTCTTTTATCTTAAACCCATCAACTTTGATTCTGTATCCCAAAAAGCTCTCGATATCAACGGCTTTTCCATAGAAAAACTCAACACTTTTCCCGATGCAAAAATCGTATTTACCGAACTGATCGCATTCCTGGACTCTAAAGTCAAAAAATACGACAACACCGATAAGTTATTTCCAGCCGGCTATTCCGTTAAATTCGATATGGATATGCTTTTCTCATTGGCAAATAAACTCCACTTTAACTATTTAGGATCCTACTTTAGCAGAAAAACTATCGACGTCTATGATCATTTCCGACATCTTTCACTTCTCTTCCCTAGCGCTTTCAATGATGATATAAAACTCAAAACCGTATGCGAAATATGTTCAATCCCTCTCGTTTCAGCCCATGATGCTCTATCAGATGTCATATCCACAATAGCATTATTCGAAGAAATCATGCTTCCTCAATTATCTCTTATTCAGAACTCGGATTTAAAAATTGCGGGCAAATTCAAATTTCTTTGAATCTGGAATCTGTCGTCTTGAAATCTGAAATCTCAAAACTCTGCAAGCCTAAAGAAATCGAATAATCATATAAATTATTAAGGCTGATCCTATCTTCTGTAGAAATCTGTTGCAACTCTATTTCTGGATGAAATATTCTTTGTTTCCCCTTGCATGGAATTGGATTCTTAAATTTAATCGGATTGCTAAACCAAATATAATTCTGCCCCACCTGGCACCAATCCGACAAATAATATTGATCGCTCCCCGTTATTATTACGGCACCTATCACCGCAGAATATACCCATGGCGAATGTCCACTCCTGGCTATATTCAACATCGCCAACTTCTTCCTTGCCATATGTAATGCTTCTTGCCCTAACCCCTTTTGCCAATCATCGTCAAATTGTTTTGACGCATGTATAAGTAGCACTCCCCGGAACCCACACTGCCATGACCTGTTTTCCACCGGCTTTATCCCTTCTAGTATAAAATACGCCCAAGGATTCTTTATCGTTATTGCAAATAAATTATTTCCCCTTCCGTCTTTCATTTATCTCTTCCTTTCATTTTTCACAACCTTTTTCTCAAAATAAAATATTACCGGTCTACATGTAATTTCTAATAGCCCATACCGCAGTGCCCTATCAAATTGTGATACTCTTTTTAGCCGGCTTACCTGCATTTCCAGCTCATGACGGAATTTTTCAATATCCCACCTGAATTTGAAATTGTTGCATTTCCGGCAAGCCGGATTCCGATTGTCTTCCCTATCAAGATCAATGCCGGGATATTTATAACTATCAGCTACCGGTATGATATGATCCATATGCATATTTTTAATCGTGATTTCTTCCCCGCAGTATGCACAGTGCCCGTTGTATTTTTGCCAGACTTTTTGACGATTAATCATGATCTCAAGACGCTCCTCCGCTACACTTTACCCATCCACAAAATTGCACACTGAATAAATGCCGCTCCCGTCCAATACAACGCCCTGGGCCAATTCCGTTCAATAATACACGCGATAAATATAATGGCATATTCTACCAGTAACAGCTTTATTAAAAATGTACTCACAACTTTTTAATTTGCGGAAAATCTTCATACAGGACCCGCAAAACCTCTGACGTTAATATCACTCCCGCAGCCCTAAGCTTCTTTACCAAACCCAATAACTCATCGCTAGGCTCATTCGCAATTCCCGTTGCGTTATTTTTTAAAAATTCTGCAGCTTGTATCCCTATCTCATAGTATTTTCTCAATTCCCTCCCCCTCTTTCCCTTACATACCTTTCCTACTATTTGTATCACTGCAATAATTTCATTGCAACACCCGATAATTCGCTCTTTCTCTATTTTTTCCAATTGATCCACTCTCCTTCCTTTTACGGATTCATCCCCACCACGTAAGTTTTTTTCTATCTAACCGTGGTATCTTTTCCATACCAAGCGGTTTAATTTTCATTGGCACCCGCCCGAAGTTGCGCTATGACCGCATTCAACCTTTTCTTGGTGTCTTTATTGTCTCGCAATGGGTGCCCATAACTACTGAAACAATCATCGATACATTCTCTTAGAACCAAAGCAATTTCTAACATAGCTGTGTTGTCTGACGTGTGCTGAGTACCACCTTCTTTGGCGGCACGCCCCAAATGAACCGATACCGTTTTTACATCATCACAACCATTTTTACACCGATTATATGTTGGCCCCATAACGCCGCCTTTACAATAAATTGTTGTATTTAGTTTTTCGCGCCTTTCCTTAGTGTCCGGCGCATCTTCGATTTCTTATATTTAATACTCACTAAATTCAATTCTATTTTCAAACAAATTTCCCACAACAATTGCAGGGTTTTCCGATTCTTGAAGAACCATACGCAAGGGCACATTTCCCCCATACTTCCGAGTTAATTCAGAAATGAACATCAACTTACCGTCCATTTCTATAACTAAATCAAGCCAATCATCATCCTCAGGATTAACTTTTAAAAAATCTCCATTACGAATGATTTTTCCAAATTTATCACGTAAAATTTCAACTATATTTTTCTGTTCATTTATTAATTGCCTTTGCATTATTAGCTTCTGCATATTTAAATAAATTTCTTTTTCTTGTTCTAGTTCATTAACTCGATTTTTGGCTGCATCATATTTTTTAATCCAATGTATTACGTCTGCATCTGTTACAATAGCTCGAAGTAAATTAAATAGTGTTTTTAATATTTTCATTTCTTTCTCTTTCCTGCGCCGGATTAATATTCAATTTCTTGGCGCGAAAAATTGAATGCAACGTCTACGAAACGTGTGCTGTGACTTTGCGACTGTCAATATAACCACGGCACCCAGTTATTGCGTCAGGAAGATATTTTGCCACACAACACGACCGTTCCCAAGTGCAAGAGTCGCAAAGGCATGGCATACTTTCGTTGTTGGTGGATGTAAAACTTGGTACATCCAGTTTGGCGGCACATCCCACGCAATAATTGAGATAGTCGGAATATTGCTGCCCACATTCGGAACATTCAAAAACAGTTTTTCTGATAAGTGCCGCCATATAACCTCCAAAACCAAGTTTTATTTCCACCAATGTGCGCCCTATGGTGAAGTGTACTCATTTACGAAGTGGACACCATAGGGCTGTTGGTGGATGTAAACCGCGCCTCCACATTCAACCTTTCGGCGCTCTTATACGGCGCTTCGTTCGCAGTAATAATCCAATCGCTCCGCCAACCTATATATCCTATCGCACGTCGAAGAGATAAAAGCCTCGAAATCAGAGCGCGGCGGCACAGGCGTATCTTTGCACGCTATCGCCCCGGCTGGCATGTCCGGGCCAATGACCGGAGAAAACTGACCCTTGATATGGTCTACAGCTTCGTCAAAACGGGCAAGCGCCTTCATTACCTTTTCGGCCTCGCATGCGAACTTAGACTGTGAAGATAATGCCGACGCTTTTTGTTCGTAACAAGGAGACTGCTGCATTTGGATTCCTTTCTTGCGCCGAACTATAATGCTCAGCGCGGTTTATTTCCACCAACGGAATGAAAGGGCTGTCGTTTTGAACTACAATATTTTTACTACGAAATTTCAAAATGTCAGCCTTTCTGGGTTGTGGGTTGTTCGCCCACTTCTATAGTGCCCTGCCGCCGCCACGCTGGTGTACGATCCTCTGGAACGTCTTTTGTACCAGCCAAACACCTACCGCGAAACCGTTGTACGTCACCAGCAGGCCCTTTACTATCGAAATGTATCTCAACTTTTACATGGGGAACCACATTTGTTGCACACCCACTTCTCTATATTCATAATTTCCTTTCTTGCGGCGGCCTATAAATGGTTCGTCGCAAATTGCAACCAACGTTTGACAAAGCAAGAAGTTGCCGCATTGGCGACATGACGGCTGCGAGCGAAGCGAAGACGCCGACGGAGCCATCAAAGCGGCAATTTGCCGAAGGCCGAGGGCGGCTTTGCGCCCGATGCTTGCTTTGTTTGTTGGCCGATAGTTCTTGGATTCCACCCATTTTCTTTTCTTCGCGGGGGGGCATTTATCTTTAAATTATCTGGTAAGTATTATGTCAACTTCACCATTATTATCAGAATTGTTTCCACAAATTTCTGTCTGCGTCTTTTTTGTATAAGGACTTTCAATAATTTCAATACTATGCTTTGGAAAATGCTTCTTTAGGATGTGAAGGGTAATAAAAAACGTAAAATCTCTATCGTCGGTTCTCACATAGACAGTACTCTTTCTTGCCATTAAATCAGCGCAATTTCCGAAGACAGTATCCAGCATATTTGCATAATTATCCTTTGAAACAAAACGTCCCTTATGCTTTTCTAAAGTTGCTTGCGGGTTTTCGGGGCCACCAAGTAGCCAAAGACGTAACCATTGATCGGCGTAATAATTAGTAACAGAACAATACGGTGGGGAAGTGAAGAGCAAGGAGAATTTTAATCCTGTTTCCATTGATTTCTGTGATATTTTACTTAATTCAATTGTACTGTCTCCAAAAAGAATTCGACTATCGAAAACCTCCGGTTTACCTTTCTCATACCGCCAATTCAGTTTATTCATTAGAAAACTTGCAGGATTTATTTCCGGTGGCTTTTTTAGATTTTGTTTCTTCCACCATTCTATAGAATAATTAATACCCATAGATTTTGTCATTTTCATTTGATTCGACAAAGCTTCTCCCAATTTGCCATGAAGATATACTAAAATAACAGACATAAGTGTCGCATCAGTGCTATTCCGGCGCCAATTCAAGAAATTCCTGGCAGTAAGAAGAAATTTTAGAACCTCATCACAATAACACATTCTATAAAATAGAGGCATTTTTTCCATGGCACGAGAATAATAATTTCGCCTTGAATAAATTTCGAGAAGTCTATCGGCTACAGCTTCTTTCTCCGCAGGCTGCAGTTTTGTTGACCCAAATAGCCAACCAACAGGATTAATTTCAATTCCTAAACTGTGCCTACCCAACACACCGCCGGCATAAATACTAGAGCCCCGCCCAGCAAAAGGATCGATAATGAAATCAGCCTCGCGCGAATATCTTTCCACAACTTCAAAAGCAAACTCAAGTGGGAATATTGCGTAATATGGGCCAAATCTCGCCCAGCGGGATTCGGCAGTTTGAAAACCTCTTACGATATTTTCAGTTTTAATCATGATTATCTGGTACAAGGTTATTAGCAATCAAAAACTTCTCATCCATTTTCAACTCCAATATAAAAGTGTTAAAAATTTCGCACAACGGAATGAAAGGGGAATTGTTTTGCGCTATAATTCTAAAAAGCAAAATTGTTCCCTTTCTGTGTTGTATTTAGTTTTTCGCGCCTTTCCTTAGTGTCCGGCGCATCTTAGTTTCTTAAAACGGCAATTCATCACTTTTTAAATTATATATGCTTTGAACAAGGGATTTAATTTTTTCTCCCTGTTCTTTTGTTATAACAATAACATCTGATCCAGCAATTTTTGATTCAACGTAATTTTCGCACTTTCTCTCTAGATCGTTCAATACTGTTGTATATTCATCGTCTTCACAATCTGCTGTAAGTTCGAGAGAGTGTTTTTTGTTTGTAAATCCTTCTCCGGTTACCAGCCTTGAATAGCCAACACAAACACATGTGATTCTCATAATTTATTTTCCTTTCCTGCGCCGGGCTATAATAATTTCTTGGCGCGAAAAATTGAATGCAACGTCTGCCGCACCGTGCGGCGTGTACTCATGCCGTCACTGCGGCTGTTGGGCGATGTGCCCGTTTTGCTCCACAGCTTCTGCGGCGGCTCGCTCCTTTAATGCAACAAACGCCGCGTTCATTTCCAGACAATGCTGGCCATCTTCTGTTTGATACTCACAAAACTCTAACTGATCAACGATACTCTGCAATGTTTCGTACATAGCCGCCGCCTTTCGATTTCTTGTTTTCAAAACGGGCATTTCGCCCAACGTTTGACCAATGGTGACGTGCCTACTCGCGACCTGTAAAGCCGCACCACTGACAATACAGAGCGAGACTATTATTTAGCTCACCGCACCTGGAGCATGGCGTACTTTGTTTGTTGTAAGATGTAAACTTTTTTTCCATAATGTCCAGCCCCGCACGAAATGCCTTAAAGCCACTATCCTGCGTGCCATCATCGAATGTTTGATACAGCAACCAATCCTCATTTTCTGTGCGGGGCATATAATCTCCAAGAAAAGGTTTATTTACACCAACGTTTCCCAAAAGCTTGACGTTTTAGACTACAATCTTCTCGCTACCAGATTCTAAAATGTTAAGCTTTGGCTGTTGTGAATCGTTTGCACTCGCTTCAATATTCTCTGCGGGCGGCTCTTCTTCTTGTTGGGGTTCTTGTTGCTGTTCGCATTGCTGCTCCTGATAGTACCGCTCTTCTTCCTGTTCCCGTTCGTATCTACGCTGATCAGCAATTGCCCGTTGTTGCCGTTTTTCTTGCGCCAGTTCTTCTTCGCGCTGTTCTTGCCGCCGCTCATCTTCCCTATGCTGTTCTTTACGCCCATCGTAGTAGGCTTGGTCTCGTTCTCGTGAGGAATACTCGTCGTAGTCGTAATTACGCCTACCGCGCTCTTCGTCCCGCCTACCTTCTCGATATGCCTCATCTGCTTCGTGGCTAAAATAATGACTCATTGTATTCTCCCTTGTCTTGCCGCCCGCCTATAATTCAGTCTTGCGAGTGCAAATGGTTTACAACCGGCAAACGTATGCCGTGTACTCATGGCACTACTTTGCCTGTTGTACGATGTAAACCGCGCACCCATAGTTTTTAGGGCGCACGGGTTAGCGCCACTCAAGCTTGCAGCAAGAAACCCCGCTTGCCTTTTCGTTGCACAGTATACGCAGGGCATCCTCAAGACTTTCCCCAGCGTAAACAAGTTTGTAATCATAACTACCACAAGCCGTAGCGCTCACAACTGGCACGTATGAATAAACCTCGTACTTGCTTCCCACCGTACCCTCCAGTGCGCCCGACTATAATTCCAGAGCGCGGTTTATTTTGTACAACGTCCCGGCCATCGTGTGCCGTGCGAACTACAAACCCTCCATAGTGACCTGTGAGCATGGCATACTGGCCGTGTTGTATTTAGTTTGCCGGGCCTCCGCTGTTTTCTGGCGCGGCTTCTTGTAAATCTTTGATGTCGGCATTAAGTTCTTCTATAGTTTCGTTTGCCGTTTCGAGTGATACCTTCGTCTGTTCCAGTTCACTTTCAACACTTTCTTTTTCTGCAATAGCTTCACAACAAGGACATTTTTCTCGGTATCCATACGGATATACCACTATTGCATCGCCGTGGTTCTCGCAAGTTTGAAATGATGCCATTATTATTTCCTTTCCTGCCGCGCCGTATAATTCTCAGCCCGGCAAATTGAATACAACGGGATGAAACTACCGTTGTTTTTGACTACCATCAACCTTCAAAGAATCCTTCAAAAATGACGGTATTTCTGTGTTGGTTGACGTAAAAATTATTACAATATTATTCCTGCGGTGCGTCCCCCTTATCAAACACATCTGATACAATGTCGAGACTAAATGGAGGCCCATCATTGCCAAGACGTTTTACAATAAAATTAATCGCCTCGTCAATAACTAATTGTTGTTGACAGGGACGACCAAACTTTAATTCTTTCATACAGTCTACAAGAGAGTATGCCACTGGTCTCTGTAAAGCATTTTCACGCATAGCACCGCCTTTTTATATAAAAATAATTTTTATGTTAACCAACGTTTGCTACATGGCCGATAGTACGCGCAAATCAGCCACGAGATCAGTTAATAATTCCCCTGCATCAACATCACCATTTTGAGACTCTATAGTTTCATTAACGATTGCGCGTATTTTGGCCTGTAGCTGTTGGTTGTCTGTAGGCGCGGACTCCACTTGCCTTGCGGCGCGTCCCTCGCATGTATCTAACCTCGACAAAATACGAACAAGGTGATTCCACAACCCCATTGTTGCCTCTACCGCCATACCGTTATCGGTACAATGCTTGATAATAGCTTCAGCGTGCTTTATACCATGCTCACTTAAAATCATGCGCCGCCTCCTTATATGGTTCCGCGCCTATTGCAACCAACTATCTAAAGTATGTACCTGTTTTTTGTATACATTTTCTCGATTTATCTATTTTACATCCACTTAACTCCTTCGGTGGTCCGACAACAATTGGAGTAAGCCGATTATATAACTCAGCCTTTCTGAAATACATAAGTATTGCCCGGCCACCTTTTACAATGATCCAAAATAACCTGTATAATTTCCCCTGACACTCCCTCCGCAAAAAGATCATTCATGTGTTCCTTAAATATGACCTTCCCTCTCCCTAATTCTACTCCCCTCTCCTTTTCTATTATCCGCATCTCTCCACAATATCTCGCAGCCCTACCAAACCTCCTGTTATTCACATAACAGTAACTACACTTGTGCGCACACTCCCCCCCTAACTCCGCATGCACATGCGTCACCCATCCATACATGTTCCCCTCTGACTTCCTTATTCCCATATCTTCTTCACCCCTTTTCATTACTAATATACTCCTCTCTCCCTGTTTTTGAAACATTACCAATTTCCTGTTTGTAAAGCACAACCCCGTTTTCCCAAGAGGTAAATGCCCCGCTTTTTTCCTTCTGTACCCACTCGGGGAAAATCGAACGGGTGTACCCATACACACTACTCTATTCACAAACTTATTTATATTAATCCTTGCTTTTATTTCATTCCTTTGTTATATTAGTATTCTCCTCTTCTCTTCTCCTCTTTCTTCTCTTCCTATCTCTTCCTATGTACTATATACCTTATACTTTTATACCTCATACTACTTATACAATACCATACCCCACTGCTTTCTAAATCATTCACTACCTTTTAAAAATTACTCCGCTTGTTTTAATATTACTCCGCAGTGTTTTAATATTGTCCGCTTGTTTTAATATTACTCCGCAGTGTTTTAATATTGTCCGCTTGTTTTAATATTACTCCGTAGTGTTTTAATATTGTCCGCTTGTTTTAATATTACTCCGCAGTGTTTTAATATTGTCCGCTTGTTTTAATATTACTCCGTAGTGTTTTAATATTGTCCGCTTGTTTTAATATTACTCCGCAGTGTTT
>Ga0315274_10006681_pt1 | contig 16776 bp, 5 predicted proteins | sample YL17G02_20_MG_FD_203700 | JGI IMG/M metagenome (GOLD analysis project Ga0315274, IMG submission 203700) | Sediment microbial communities from Yellowstone Lake, YNP, Wyoming, USA - YL17G02_20 | ecosystem: Environmental > Aquatic > Freshwater > Lake > Sediment | place: USA: Wyoming | collected...
CTCGTCCAGCCCGCGCCCACGTACACGATCGCCACGGAGTTCAGGCCCAAGTTCCCGTCTCAGGCCGAGGACGTCTCTTACGGCTACGGCCAGGACATCCTGCCCATCGTTAGTCCCGGCGCCGAGACGCACGTCCTAATTCCGACCGGCCCCGTCGCCAATTGGACGAACTGGGACTTCGACGACTCCGGCTGGACGCTGCGCGGCACGAGCGGCGTGGGGTACGAGTCCACCGTGGCCGGATGGTCGGTCAAGTCGTACATGGCGAACTTCTACGTAAACAGCCTCTCGCAGGCCGAGAGCGTGATCAGCACGCCCGGCACCCGGCGCGACCAGACCGTCTACGCCGAGAACACGCCCTCGATCGACTACTGGAACAACGGCGGCGCGGCGTACTTCGGGAACAACCGCAACATGCCGGGCGTGACGCCGCCGTACACCTACTGGGAGAACATCGTGATCGAGGCCACCGGCACGCTGACCGTGCCGGCGGCGGGCCTCTACACGTTCGGCGTGAACAGCGACGACGGCTTCGGCCTGACTATCACCGGCGCGACCACGACCTGGACCTACAACTCCGGCACGCAAGCCGGCTCGAGCACGTTCGATTTCCAGGGCGGCCGCGGCCCCGACAACACCTGGGCCACGTACAATTTTCCGGCGGCGGGCCAGTACCCCGTGCGGTTCGTCTGGTTCCAGGGCGTCGGCGGGGCCGAGGTCGAAGTCTTCGCCACACAGGGCAACTACCGCGATTTCAACACCACCGACTACCACCTGGTCGGCGACACGGCGAGCGGCGGCCTGGCGATCGAGAGCCTGCCGGTGGCCGGCGGAGGCGGGGCCGGCGTGTTCGGCCCGAACATCCATACCAACGTCGAAACCGCCATGAAAGGCATCAGCGCCTCGGCATACATCCGACTACCGTTCACGCTCACGGACCTCTCACAGTACCAGTCGCTGGTCCTCAAGATGCAGTACGACGACGGGTTCGTCGCGTACCTGAACGGGACGAAAGTAGCCGAGCGCAAGGCCCCGACGACGGTCGCCTACAACTCGGCGGCCACGGCCGAGCACGCGAAGGCCGACGCCCTGATCTACGAAGACATCGACATCTCCTCGTTTAAGAACCTCCTGAGGGTCGGCCAGAACGTCCTCGCGATCCAGGGCCTGAACGTGAGCGCCGGCGACACCGACTTCCTGATCCTGCCGTACCTGGTGAGTTACCAGGGGCTGGGCCTGCACTACTTCTCGACGCCGACGCCCGGCAGCGCGAACCTGACCAACTACTACGCTTACGCGGCCGACACCAAGTTCGACCACGACCGCGGCTTCTACGACGCCGCGTTCGACGTGGCGATCACCACGGCCACCCCTCAAGCCCGGATCTACTACACCCTCGACGGAAGCGCCCCGACCGAGACCGCGGGCGCCCTTTACACCGGCCCGATCCACATCTCCGCAACCGCGGTGCTGCGTGCGGCCGCCTTCAAGAACGGCTACGAGCCCAGCAACATCGACACGCAGACATACCTGTTCCTGGCCGACGTCATCCAGCAGCCCGCCAGCCCCACGGGCCTGCCGACCTCGTGGGGATATTTCAACGGGAGCCCGTTCCCGGCGGACTACCAGATGGACCCGAACGTCGTCAACGCGTACGCGGCCGAGATCATAGGCGACCTGAAGTCCCTGCCGGTGATGTCGGTCGTCACAAGCACCGGCGACATGTTCGGGCCGAGCGGCATCTACTCCAACACCATGACCGACGGCCTGGAGGTGCCCGGGTCGCTGGAATACTTCGAGGCCGACGGCGGCAAGGACTTCCAGATCAACGCCGCCATCCGGATTTACGGCGGCTGGGGCCGCCACGTGGAATACGGCAAGCACTCCTTCCGGGTCGACTTCAAGGAGCCGTTCGGGCCGACGAAACTCAACTTCGACCTGTTCGGCGAAGGCGCGACGCATTCACTCGACACCCTGATCCTGCGGGCCGGCTTCAACGATTCCTACGTGGGGGCCGGGTGGGCCGCCCAGTGGATGACGGACCCGTGGTCCATGAAGACGGTGCTGGACATGGGCCTGGCGGCCTCGCACGGCACGTACGTGAACCTGTTCGTCAACGGCCTCTACTGGGGCCTGTACAACCCCGTGGAGCGCCCTGACGACAAGTTCATGGCCGCTTACTACGGCGGGTCGACCGCGGACTACGACGTCATCCACGTCGGAAGCACCTGGGATGTCATCAGCGGCGATACGGTGGCGTGGACTCAGATGTTCAACCTGGCCAACACGGGTAACATCAATGGCGGCACGTATAACGCCAACGCCCTCGCCTCGAGCGCCAACTACAGCCTGATCCAGCAGTACCTGGACCTGCCGGACCTCGTTGACTACGTCCTGATGAACTACTACGGCAGCAACTGGGACTGGGACGGGCACAACTGGTACGCCGCCCGCAAGCGCGAGGCCGGCGGCCAGTTCAGGTTCTACCCGTGGGACTCCGAGGGGAACCTCCAGGACCCGAACGCCAACATCGACACCCGCAACACCGACGGCGGGCCGACTCGCCTGTTCTGGCAGTTGACGGCCAACCCGGAATTCAAGGTGCTGGTCGAAGATCGCATCTACAAAGCCTACTTCAACACCGGGGCGCTGACGCCGGCCGCGACCAGGGCGCGTTACCAGTCGCTGGCCGACGACATCTACGGCGCGGTGGTCGGCGAATCGGCCCGGTGGGGCGACTTCGCCGCCAGCGCCCCCACGTTCAACCATGAGCCGCCCTACACGCGATCCGACTGGATCGCGCGGCGCGACTGGGAACTCAATTCCTATTTCACCGTCAGGTCGGGCAACGAACTCACGAACCTCCGCAACACCGGCCTGTACCCGGCGCTGGCCGACAGCATCGAGGCCCCCGGCTATAACCAGGACGGCGGGAGCATACAGCCGGGCTTCATCCTCCAGATCACCAACCCGAACCCGGGCACCACGCTCTACTACACTCTTGACGGGTCCGACCCGCGCCTCGCAGGGGGCGGCATCTCGCCCAACGCGATCTCCTCGACCGAGTCCACGGTTTCCGTCACGCTGAGCAACAGCCGCATGGTCCGGGCCCGCGTCTACAACACGACGAGCGGCAGGTGGAGCGCGACGCACGACGCGGCGTTCGTCATCCCCACGCCGCCGCCCCTGCGGATCACCGAGTTGATGTTCGCCCCCGCGCCCCCGGGGTCGAACAGTTCCTGGAACGCTGAAGACTTCGAGTTCATCGAACTGAAGAACACCGGCAGCCAGCCGCTCGATATCGCCGGCATGCACTTCGGCGCGGGCGTGACGTTCACCTTCCCGGACAAGTCGCCGCCGACCAGCGGCTACATCCTCCAGCCCGGCGAGTACGTTCTCGTGGTGAGCAACGTTGCGGCGTTCCAGTCACGGTACCCGACGGTACCCGCTGGCCTCATCGCCGACGCCTACGACGGCCACCTCGACAACGCCGGAGAGCGGCTACTTCTGGAAGGCAAGTTCAGCGAGACGATCCTCGACTTCCATTACGGCGCCGACTGGTATCCGGCGGCGTCAGACGGCGAGGGATTCTCGCTCAACATCCTCAACCCGCTGGCAGACACCGCCACGTGGGACAAGAAGAACAGTTGGTGGCTGAGCCAGTACGCCGGCGGGACCCCGGGGGCCGACAACGTCGGCATGGCGCCGCACACGGTCGTCATCAACGAACTCCTGGCCCACACCGACGCCGCCGCCCTCGACTGGGTGGAACTGAAGAACACGAGCAGCGAGGCCGTGCCCGTCGGCGGCTGGTACCTGAGCGATTCCATCACCAACCTCAAGAAGTACCGCATTGCCGCCGGCACGACCATCCCCGCCAGCGGATACCTGGTGCTGAACGGGCGAGACAACTTCGGATTCACCGCGGCCGACCCGGGACGCCTCGAGGGCTTTGGCTACAGCGAGTACGGCGAGACCATCTACCTGACCGCGGCCGACTCCAGCGACGTACTCCTGGGGTACCGCGAGGTGCTGGATTTCGACGCCTCGGACCGCGAGGTCGCCTTCGCCCGGTACGTCACGAGCACCGGCAACGTCGATTTCGTGGCGGAGAGCGCCAACACTCCGAACAACGACAACGCGCCGCCGTTTGTCGGCGGGGTGGTCGTCAACTCCGTGCGGTACACGCCCGGCGTTATCATCCACGAGGTCATGTACCACCCGGCCGGCGACGCCGACGAGTTCATCGAACTCCGCAACTGCACCGACGTCGCCGTGCCGCTGTACGACCCCGTCAACCCGGCCAGCACGTGGACGCTGGGCGGCGGCGTGACCTACGCCTTCCCCGTCAACACGTCGATCCCGGCCGGCGGGTACCTTCTGCTCGTAAACACCGACCCCGCGACGTTCCGGTCGAAGTACGGCGTGCCGTCGGGCGTCCAGATCCTGGGCCCCTACACCGGCTACCTCAACAACGCGGGGGAGAACGTCAAGTTGTACCGTCCCGGCGAGCCGGACCCCCTGCCACCCAACCCGGTGCCGTACTACCTGGTGGACCGCGTGGAGTACAAAGACACGGCGCCGTGGCCGACGTCGGCCGACGGCCTCGGGCCGTCGCTCCAGCGCAAGGCCCCGGCGGATTGCGAGGCCTACCCGCTCAAGGATTACGGAAACGACCCCGTCAGCTGGTACCTGGGGCCCGACGAAGGCACGCCCGGCCGGCCGAACGGCACGAGCGACGTCACTCCGCCGCGGCTGGCCTCGGTCACGACCACCGACGGCCTGGCGACCGAGGTCACCGTGACCTTCAACGAGGCGGTGGACCCGGTCTCGTCGCACCTGGCGGCCAACTACGTCCTCGACAACGGCGTGACGGTGACCGGCGTCGGCGACGGCCTGAACAACCGTTCTGTGGTCCTCACGACCTCGCCGCTCGCCGAGGGCGCCGTCTACACGCTGACTATCGACCACGTGCTGAACCTGGCGGGTCTTGAGATCGACCCCGGCACCTCGGCCACGTTCAACTACGTCGACGCCGGCAAGGGCCTCAAGGGCGAGTATTTCCGGTGGACCAGCGAAGGCGACATATTCAACCCGGCCAACCTGAGGGTGACCCGGATCGACCCGACAGTCGACTTCCAGTGGTACAACGGGGCGCCGGACCCGAGCATGTCGGCCGATTACTTCGCCGGCCGGTGGACGGGGTCGGTCAAGCCCGCCTACTCCGAGACCTACACCTTCTACACCGTGAGCGACGACGGCATCCGCCTGTGGGTGAACGGCCAGCAGATCATCAACAATTGGACCTATCATGGCGACACGTGGGACTCCGGGCAGATCTCGCTCCAGGCCGGGGTGAACTACGACATCCGGTTGGAGTTCTTCGAGGGCGGCGGCTATGCGACGGCGCGGCTGCTGTGGTCCAGCCCGAGCCAGACCCAGGCGGTCATCCCCACCAACCGCCTTTACGATACCGCCAGGCCCACGCTGTGCTCGGCCAAGGCGACCGACGCGACCACCGTGGCGGTGGGCTTCACGCAGGAACTCCAGCGCGATTCCGCCCAGGACCCCGCCAACTACCAGATCACATTCCCGGTCAACCAGCCGGTGACCGTGACGGCGGCCGTGCTCCAGCCGGACCAGAAGACCGTGCTGCTCACGCTGGCCTCGCCGCTTTCGCAGGGGATCACCTACACAGCGACGTCGGCCAACATCGTCGCCCAGTCGGGGTACGTGGTTCCGGCGGGCACGACGGTCCTGTTCACGTATACGCCCGCGCCGTCCGGCTCGGGCACCATCCTGTGGGAGTGGTGGGGCGGCATCGGGGGCGGCGCGGTCTCGGACCTGACCTACAGTCCCAACTACCCCAACTACCCCTCGGGCAGCGCCTACCTGACGTCCTTCGAGGCCCCGACCGACTGGAACGACAATTACGGCACGCGCATGCGGGGCTACGTCACGGCCCCCGCGACCGGCTCATACACGTTCTGGATCGCCAGCGACGACAACTCCCAACTGTGGCTCAGCACCAACGAGAACCCGGCGAACGTCCGGAAGATCGCCTGGGTTAACGGCTGGACCAGTTCGCGGGCGTGGACGTGGGAATCCAACCAGAACTCCTACAACAACGTCGGCGCCATCACGCTGACCGCCGGCCAACGCTACTACATCGAGGCGCTCCAGAAGGAAGGCGGCGGCGGCGACAACCTCGCCGTACGCTGGCAGTTGCCGAGCGGGACCATCGAAGAGCCCATCCCGGGCACGCGCCTCTCGCCCTACGTCGTGGTTCCACCGAACACCGTCAGCATCCAGGCCACCGACCCGAACGCCTCGGAGACCGGCCCCGACAAGGGCACCTTCGCCATCACCCGGACCGGCAGCACAAGCGCGGCCCTGTCGGTCTACTACACCGTCACCGGGACGGCGAGGACGGCCGACATGCAGCAGTACCTGACCGGCACGGCGGTCATCCCGGCCGGCAGTTCGCAGACCACCATCGACGTCATGCCCGTGGACGATGCCGCCTGCGAGGGCGACGAGACGGTCATCCTGACGCTGGTGCCAGACCGCACGTACGCCATCGGCACCGCGTCGGCCACCGTCACGATCGCCGACAACGATGGCAACCTGCCGCCGGTGATCGGGCCGCAGACGTTCAGCGTTGCGGAGAACAGCCCCATCGGCACCGTCGTGGGGACGGTGGTCGCCAGCGACCCCGACGCAGGGCAGACCCTGACTTACGCCATCACGGCCGGCAACACGAACGGTGCCTTCGCAATCAGCGCCTCGACCGGCCAACTCACCGTCGCGAACATCTCGGCGCTGGACTTCGAGGCAACGCCGACGTTCAGCCTGACGGTGCAGGCGACGGACAACGGCTCGCCGGTGCTCTCGTCCAGCGCCACGGTGACGGTGAACCTGACCAACGTCAACGAAGCGCCGACCGACATCGCCCTCTCAAACGCGATTGTGGCGGAGAACCTGCCGTCGGGGACGGCCGTCGGCACGCTCTCGACCACCGACCCCGACGCCGCCGGCTCCTTCACATACACCCTCGTCAGCGGCAGCGGCGGGACCGATAACGCGTCGTTCACCATCGCAGGGAGCACGCTGAAGACGGCCGCCGCGCTGGACTTCGAGACGAAGAGTTCCTACAGCATCCGGGTCCGCTCGACCGACCAGGGGGGACTGGCGACAGAGAAGGTCTTTACGATCACCGTCACGAACACGAACGAAGCGCCCACCGACATCACCCTCTCAGGCGACACAGTGGCGGAGAACCAGCCGTCGGGGACGGCCGTCGGCACGCTCTCGACCACCGACCCCGACGCCGCCGGCTCCTTCACATACACCCTCGTCAGCGGCAGCGGCAGCACAGACAACGCGGCGTTCACAATCGCAGGTGACACGCTCCAGACGGCCGCCGCGTTCGATTACGAGACGAAGAGTTCCTACAGCATCCGGGTCCGCTCGACCGACCAGGGGGGCCTCTGGACCGAGAAGGTCTTCACGATCACCGTCACCAACGTCAACGAATCGCCGGTGATCTCCGACCAGACCTTCAGCGTCCCGGAGGACAGCCCGAACGGCACGGTCCTGGGGACGGTGACGGCCAGCGACCCCGACACCGGCCAGACCCTGACCTGCGCCATCACGGCCGGCAACACGAACGGTGCATTCGCAATCGACGCCGCGACGGGCCAGATCACGGTGGCCAACGCCTCGGCGCTGGACTTTGAGACGACGCCCACGTTCGCGCTAACGGTGCAGGTAACGGACAACGGGGCGCCGGTGCTCTCGGCGAGCGCAACGATGACCATCACGGTCGAGCAGCGCCTCTACGTGACCAGCGTCGCGCTCAACGGCCAGCCGGGCGAAGGCGTGGGCGCCATCGACCCGAGCGGCGGGGGCGTGCAGAGCATCAGGGTGACGTTCAGCGGAGCCGCAACCTTCGACTCCGAGGCCGTCCTCGTGCAGACGGTCGAGTTCGCCGGCAGCGACGAGAGCGTGACGGGCACGCTGACGCCCCTGGACCTGGCAGGTTTCGGGACGAACGCCATGACGTTGACGTTTGCCCCGGTGTCGGTAATCGACACCTGGGTGAAGGTGACCCTGAAGGGCAACGGCGCCCTGCGGAACAGCGCGGGCCTGGCGCTCGACGGGGAGCCGAAGAGCGGCGCCGGCCACTCCTACATTTACGATGCCTCGCTGGATCTTCCGAGCGGCAACGGCGTTCCGGGCGGCGACGCTGTCTTCTACGTCGGCAGTCTGCGGGGCGATTTCAGCCGCGATAGCACGATCGACGAGGGGGATATTGAAGGGTTCCTCGATGCCTGGCAGGCCGGTCGGCTGTCCGCCGACTTCCGCGGCCCAGGTTCCAGTTCAACGGCCCCGGACGGCGAGGTCACGCCGGCCGACCTCGGCGCGTTTCTCGCCATCTATAACAGGGCCGCGGCGGAAGGGCGGCGCCTCGATCCGTTGCCGGATCCCGGCCCACTGGCCGCAGGCGAACCAGAACTCGTGGCGGCCCCCGGCGGCGGTTCTTCGACGGCGTCTGCCCTCGGACTCGGCGCGGCGACTCTGGCTGCCACGCGCGACGCGGCGTTCGTCGTGCTCACCGGTTCCGACGCCTCTGAAGGGGCGCAAGAAGCGGTTGCTCCGGCATCTCCGGCGATGGCGGCCACGGAGGCGGTTCCCGCCATCGAGACCGGCCCGGCAGCCGAGACCGTTCTGGCCTGGTCCGATCCGGGGTCATCCGCCCTGCCGCAGACCGATGCGGACCTGGCAGCCGATGATGTCGTCGACCTCCTGGCCCTACCCGCCCTGGATGTGCCGCTCGGCCTGTAATCAGGCGGCGTGAAACCGTCCGTCTGCCGGCGGCCAGTTTGCCCCGCACGGGCCGGAGACGGATCTGCGAGCAGAACTGTGGTGCGGCACCGGCAAGGGCATTCACCACCGAGAGCACGGATAACGCAGAGAAGGGCCTTCTCTTCTCGAAAGAGAAGGCGGCCGGCTTTCATGGCATTGTGGCTCTATGCCCGCCAGGGGCGCGGGCGGTTCTGGGCCCGGGCGACGGCGGCGCAGGCCAGGTCGCAATCTTCCTCGACCTGGAAATCGAACATGCCCACCGCGATGAAGTCGGCCCCGTTGTCGAAGGCGTGCGGGAACCCGTCGCGCGGATGGATGGCGCCGGCGGCCAGGACCTTGTAGGCGATCCAGGGCTTGGCCAGCGTCTTCATGAAGTCGATCGTCTCGGGCGCATCGACGCACCACATATTGTCATAGTAGCCGGGGCTACCGTCCATCCACATGAAGTCCTTGCGGAGTTCCTTGGGCGTGGCGGAGGGGTAATTGTCTTTGTGGAGCGTCTTGACGTAGAAATCGGCGGGCACCTTGTTCTTCTCGCAGCCGACTGCGACCTGGAGCGAATGGCCGCCCACGCCGACCGGCAGGTCGTACGCCTTGGCCAGGTCGACGGCCCTGGCGAGCCGGTCGAACGCCCCGGCCTTCGCGAGTGCGTCGGCCGACAGGCCCCAGACATACAGGGCGACGGCGCCGGAGTCGACCTGCTTGCGGATGTGGTCCAGGAGTTCGGTCTCAGTCTGCTTGGCGCTGACCTCGATGTGGGGGATGAACTGCATGTGGCCGCCGCACTCGCGGTTGAACCGCTGGACGTAATCCGCCCCGGTCTCGAAGACGGTGTTGATGCCGCGAGCCTCGGCCATTTTCATCGTCTGGAGGATCTTCTCCGGGGTCATGTAGGCATGGAACAACTTCCCGACATACTGGAGGTCTCGCGAGTGTGTGCATCCCGAGATGAGGTTGCCGCCGAGCATCATGCGGCTGATCCTGGCCTTGCCGAGCGTGCCGCAGGGCACGGTCTTGGAGTCGGGGGCCGGTGGCTTGACTTGGGCCGCAGGGCCCGCCGGCGTCGCGGGCGTCTCGGCCGCCTTCGCCACGCCTGCGGCGCCAGCCACCAGGCCGAGCGCCCCGGCCGCAGCCACGCTTGTGCTGAGGAACTCGCGACGACGTAGAGGCTTGGACTCCGACATGCCGTTTCCTCCTTCACCGGCGAACCCAACCGGGCCTTGCCGCTCGACCGCTGATCCACGGTCATCATGGGCGATGCCTGGAGTAGTCTAACCCAACTGCCCGTCGCGGCAAGTGGAATCCAATGGTCTCGGGCTTCAGGATCAGCGCGGCGAGTCAGGCGGGACCTCTTTGCCCTCGGCGAGCGCCGCCCCCGCCGCAAGGCGCCTGAGCATGCCGCGAATGTCGAACACGCCGCGGATCGCCACGTAGACGGTGACGGTGCAGTACCACACCAGGCATGCCGCCGTCAGGAGCCACCAGAACCAGTGTTCGATCATGGGTCACCTGGCTTCCGTCTGAAGGGCAGTCTTGAGCGTCTCCGGCGGCCGCGCGGCAGGCTTCAGCAGCGATCCCACCACCATGGCCAGGGCCGTAATCACGAAGGCCGCGATACCCGAGTAGTGCGGGCCGATGTGTCCTTTCACAAACTCCGAGGTGCCGGGCACCTTCTCGAGCACCAGGTAGAGTGAGGGGATGAGGGCGCCGAAGAGGATGGCGGCGGCGGCCCCCCAGTTGTTCGCCCGCTTCCAGTAGCAGCACGCCACCAACAGCACCGACATGCTGGCCAGGTAAATCGTGCCGGTGATCGTCAGGTAGTCCCACAGGCTGCCCTCGAGCGGATACCAGAGACCGTAGACCAGCAGGAACACGCCGATCAGGGCCACGATCGTGCGGTTCCAGAAGAGGCCCTTCTTCTCGGACCACGGCGTCTTGCGAAACGGCGCAAGGATATCGTTATAGATGACGCTGGCCCACGTGAGCATGTACGAAGAGTCGGTCGACATGTCGGCCGCCAGCATCGCGGCCACCAAGAGGCCCATCAGCCCGACCGGAACGAACTGGCTCAGGAAGACCGGCATGGCGTGAAGGGTGTTGCCGCCGAACGCCTGCGGCGACAGCATCGCCAGGGCCGCAATGCCCCAGATGCCGGGGATCAGGAAGCGGCAGACGAAGAAGAAACTCGTGCCCGTGTACACCTTGCGGCCGGTCCGCGTGTCCTTGGCGGCCAGAAGGCGCTGGATGGTCGTCTGCCAGGTCAGCACGGCCGCCGTGTTCAGCAGGGCGTTGAACACCACGTACTGCCAGCCCATGCCCTCGTGAACGAACGGGTTGAAGCCGCCCGCGCCATGCTGGGCCTGCACCGCATCCACCAGCCTGTCCCACCCCACGTTCACCAGGATGAGCACCGTGACGGCAATGAGGCCGATGCTCATGACGATGAACTGGAGGAAGTCTGTCACCAGCACCGAGAGCATGCCGCCGAGGATGGTGTACACCGCCACGGCCAAAAGGAGGACCGTCATGCAGATCTCGAGGTAGTGGGCGCTGACGAAACCGCCGAGGGTGCCGGCATCGGCCGCGGCGGTCTGGATCGGGAGGCCGCACACGAGGACCAGGAACTCGCCGCCCGTGCGGAGGAACACGCCCATGTTCAAGAGGCCCCCCAGCACGATGACCACGCCGGCCAGCCAGCGGATGCGCTGGCCGAACCGCCTCTCGAACAACTCCGGAATGGTCATGACCCCTGCATCGCGAAGCGGCTTGACGCAGAAGCCCGTCAGCCCGACCACGAGCATGGCCGCCGCCATCAGGATGCCCGGCGTCGCCCCGGCAAATCCCTTGTCGTACCCGTTCTGGGCCGTGTACATGCACGTGACGACGCCGAACTCCGTGGCCGCCAGCGACGCGATGCCCAGGTACACGTTCATCTCGCGGCCGGCTATCAGGAAGTGCTCCACCTTGCCGACGTACTTGCGGACCATGATCCCGACTACCATCGTGGCCAGCAGGTAGAACCCGACGATGCTTCCGTCCAGCCAGGTGAAGTGCGTCATTTGAGGTCGCCGATCCGCTTATTCCACCGGCGGTCCGAGTTTCGGAGGCCCGAATGGGAACGTACTATCGGCTACGCGCCGCGGGTTTTCAACTGTTATGTGGCCGCGACGAGGAGCAGGAGAACCGGCGGGCGGGGTCGGGGTTCAAGAAGCACAACGCGACAAAAGGATCGGCGAGATGACCAGGCGCGGCACGTTCATTCTCTGCGTGGCCCTTGCGGGCCTCTGCCCCGCCGCGGCCTCCGCCGCAGACTGGCCCCAGTGGCGCGGCCCGGCCTTCAACGGGTCCACCGCCGAGACGGGCCTGCCTGAGAAGTTCAGCCGTACGGAGAACGTCTTGTGGGCCACGCCGCTGCCCGGCCCGAGCGGTGCGACGCCCGTCGTCTGGGGCGATCGCGTCTTCGTGAGTTCCGTCGACGAGAAGACCAACCGCCTGCTGGCCCTGTGCATCGATGCCGCCACCGGCAGCGTCGTCTGGAAGAAGGAGACCGGACAGAACCGCCAGGCCCCGCGGAACAACATGGCCTCGCCGTCGCCCGTCACCGACGGCCGGACGGCGTGGTTCTTCTACGGCACGGCCTTACTCTTCGCCTTCGACGTGAGGGGCGACCTCCTGTGGTCGCGTGATTTCGAGAAGGACCACGGCCACAACGCCCTCATGTTCGGGTACAGTTCCAGCCCCCTCCTGTACAAGGGCAAACTGTACATCGTCGCCATCCGCAACCGGCAGCAGGACCTGTACGGCCGCGGCCCGCCGGGCCAGACCGACCCGTACCTCCTTGCGATCGATCCCAAGACGGGCAAGGACCTGTGGAAGCAGCCGCGCGTAAGCGACGCCCGCGGCGAGGTCGAAGAGGCGTACAGCAGCCCCATTCCTTACGAGGGGGGCGGCGGGTCGCAGATCCTGGTCTTCGGCGCCGATTACCTGACCGGGCACGACGCCGAGACCGGCAAGGAACTCTGGCGCTGGGGCGGGTACAACCCGCGCCGCATCAACCATTGGCGGATCATCCCGTCGCCAGTCGTCGGCGATGACCTCGTGTTCGTCTTCGGCCCCAAGCACTCACCGATGTACGCGCTGCGGCCGAAAGGTTCGGGCCTGCTCGACAACTCCTGCGTCGCTTGGACGTTCGGCAAGACCGTCCCCGACGCCGCGACGGGCCTCTACTACCAGGGCATGCTCTACGTGCCCGACGATGACCGCCGGGTGATGACGTGCCTCGACCCCAAGACGGGGACGCCGAAGTGGCAGATCGAAATGGGCGGTTCGCAGGTCATCCGGGCGTCGCCGCTGGGCGCCGACGGCAGAATCTACTGCATGAACGAGGGGGGCGAGGTCATCGTTCTGGCCTCCGGCGACGAGCCGAAGATCCTCCACCGGGCGGAGATGAGCGACCGGGAACTTACGCGATCGAGCATCGTGGCCGCCGGCGGACGGCTATTCATCCGAACGACCGAGAAGTTGTACTGCCTCGCGCGTGCCGCCGGCCCTCGTTCATGAGGGGAGGCATGCGCTGAGCGCGCCGGGCGCGGCGTTCCGGCCGCCTCGCAAGCCGCGCTGTGCCAGGCGCACACAGCCGGTGACCTCCAACGCATGGCGACACCCGCAAGACTATTGCAATTCGGCCGGCGGATATGTAACCTTCCTATGGCAGAAGACAGGTCGTGTAGCGGAGAGGCGCCATGAGTGTCCGGATTCGGTGTCCGAAGTGCCAGCAGGTGTTCGATGCCGAGGGGCCCGGTCCCGACGGCCTGACGGCGTGTCCGTCGTGCGGGCAGCGGCTGAAATGGCCGGCGAAGATCCCAACGGCAGCGGAGGTTGCGCCGCCGCCAGAGGAGTTGGCGCCCGTCAGACTCGTCAGCCGGCCTGCGGGGCAGGTTCCCGGAGGCCCTGCCAAGCGGTTTGGGCCCGGTCTCATCATCGGCCTGGTGGCGGGGGGGGTCGTCGTGGTGGGCCTGGCGGTCGGGATCACTTACATGGCCATGTCTGGCGGATCGCCGCCCCCGGCGCCGAAGCCGCCCGAACCGGTGGCCGTGGCGCCGCCCGTGAAACCGACGCCAGCGCCCCAGCCGACTCCCGTGCCGACCCCGGCGCCCGTTCCGACGCCGACGCCCGCACCGAAGCAGGCGCCCATGACGTCGCCGACTGACCTGGACGCGGCCGCGCTCTTCGCTAAGGCCTCGCCGGCGGTCGTTACCATCGACGTTATGAACCCCGAGTACCAGAAGGAGGGCCAGGGCTCGGGCTTTGTGGTCTCCCCCGACGGCATCATCGTGACGAACCATCACGTCCTTCACGCCGGCCGCCGCGGGCTGGTGCATTTCAGCGACGGCAAGGGCCTGCCGGTGACCGCGATCCTGGCGCAGGACGAGAAGAAGGACCTGGCGGTGGTGAAGGTCAACGGCGTCAACCTTCCGTATCTCGAGGTGCTGCCCAAGGAGATGAAGCCGGTGGTCGGGGCGCGGATCTTTGCCATCGGCACGCCCGTGGGATACGTCAACACGCTCTCGGAAGGGCTGGTCAGCGGTCTGCGAGAAGAGCCTCACCGCTCGGTCGTACAGACGACCGCCCCCATCAGTTCCGGGTCGAGCGGCGGCCCGCTGATGGACCCGCGGTGCCGGGTCATCGGGGTCAATACCTATGTGCGGGGCGAGCGCCACGCGGGGGAGGTCGTCGAGAACATCAACTTCGCGGTTGCCAGCAAGGAGGTCCACGTACTCCTCGACAAGGCGCTGGCCAACCGGGCCAAGACCAGCACGGCCCGCCTGAAGCAGCCGCTCGACGCCCAGTCGGCCGCAGACCTGGCACAGGCCCACGAACTCATCGGCAACAATAAATGGCTCAATGCCAAGACCGTGGTGGAGGACCTGCTGAAGAAGAACCCCGATAACGTCCAGGTCCTGCTCCTGAACGGCCTCATCAACACGCGCCTCAATTTCACCGACGATGCGATGAAGGCCTTCGAGGCGGCGATCCGGGTGGACCCCCAGGAGCCGGAAGCCCACCTCGGCCTCGCCGCCGCCTGCTTCAAGAAGAAGACGTGGAAGGAAGCCGCCGACGCCTACGCGCAGGTCGTCAAACTCAGGCCCGAAGATTCCGAGGCGCAGCGCGGCCTGGGGCTGGCCCTGGCGCAACTGGACCGCAAGGACGAGGCCCTCAAGGCCCTCAAGGAGGCCACGCGGCTCGATGACGAAGATGCCGCCACCTGGATGGCCCTCGGCGAGATCTACCTGGCCCAGAACCTGTTCAGCCCCGCCGAGGACGCCTTCCAGAAGACCATCCACTTGCGGCCCGACAACGGCCTCGCCTACGCCCACTTGGCCCTGGCCGCGTGCCAGAACGGACACGTGGACGCGGCCCGCAGGGCCGCCGAAACGGCCATCAGGGCGCTGGGGGGCTCGCCGTACTCCCACTACGTCATGGGCATGGTCCTGCTGAAGTCGGGACACATACCCGACGCCGAGCGGATCGTCGAGGCCCTCCAGAAAACGGACGCCAAACTGGCCAATCAACTCCTGGAGGCCATCAAGGCGGCTAAGAGCGGCGCCAAGAAGTAGCGGGGCGGCCGTGCAAGGATTCGCCTTCTGAGCGCGGCGGGCGGTTTTGTGCGCCGCGTTTCTTTCGACCGATTCGGCAGGCGGGCAAGACCGCCCGCCGCGCAAGGTCCGGCCGCCGCCAACCGCTGAACGCTCTAGGGTCCCACCTTGGCCTTCAGGGCGGCGATCTTCTCCGCCAGGCCCTGGATGTGCACGCCGGCCGGGAGACTCTTCTGGCCTTCCTCGTAGATCTCCAGGGCCCGGCGGAAGTCGCTGACCCTCTCGTACTCGAACGCGAGGCGGAACATGAGGTTCAGGTTCCTGACGCGCTCGTTGGCCGGAATGGTGTCGTAGACGGCCCGGTAGATCGCCACGGCACGCTGGTAATCGTGGGCCTTGTCGCAGGCGGCGGCCAACTTCTCCTTGGCGGCCCTGGCCTCGGTGATGTGCTTGCGTTCCGTAAGCACCGCGATCTCGCTCTCGTACATCGCGATGGCGGCCTTGTAGTCGCCCGCCTTCTCAAACAGGTCGGCGATCCTGTCCTGGAGGGTCTTTCGCTGCATGAAGGCCTGGTCGGCGAGCGCGGCGAACCGCGGCTTGGCGTCGACCTCCGGCGTCCGCACCGGCCGCGTCAGAGGAACGAACCTCGCGTCGAACGGCTGCAACTGCTGGGCGAAGCCGATCAGGGCGGCCTTGTAATCGCGCAGCAACTTGTTACTGAATCGGTTGTTGGCGATATCTTCCGCCGCCTGGTCAGCCGTCATGTTCAGGGCCTCGAGCATCTTGCGATGCGACTCCGAGGCGTTCACGACGACCTTGGCCACTTCCTCCTGGATCGAGAGGAGTCTGCCCTGGAGGTCGCCGAGTTGCTTCTCAGCGGCCGGCGAGAGCGGCTTGGCGGGGGCGGCAGGGGTCGCCGGTTGGGCCGGCGCAGCGGGCCCCGGCTTCTGCCCCGGTTGCTGGATCGGTCCCGCCTGCGCGAGCGCCGTGGTCCGGAGGTACACCTTCTTCTCCTGGGCGTCCAGGGTGACCACGTACCTTCGGAAGAAGTCGAGGCCCACGACGTTCTTGTCGGCCAGGACGAAACGCGGGTTGTCGACCGACACGCCGCCGAACGAGACCGCCTGCGGCAGCGCCCACTCCAGCCCCTGGGCCTGCTCGGTCTTGCCCTTCCACGAAGACTTGACGATCAGCGAGACGTTGACGCTGGTGTCGACGATGAAGTCGATCTTCTCGCCGTCCACGGCGCCCTGCATCTTGAGGTGGTACGCGAACGTGTCGGCCGGCACCTCCTTGCAGCCCGCCAGGTCCG
>Ga0315274_10006682_pt1 | contig 16774 bp, 9 predicted proteins | sample YL17G02_20_MG_FD_203700 | JGI IMG/M metagenome (GOLD analysis project Ga0315274, IMG submission 203700) | Sediment microbial communities from Yellowstone Lake, YNP, Wyoming, USA - YL17G02_20 | ecosystem: Environmental > Aquatic > Freshwater > Lake > Sediment | place: USA: Wyoming | collected...
AACCAAAAAGACAAAAAAAAGAAAGAAAGACGTCGGTCTCTCTCTTCTCCCTATCTCTCCCTGCCACTCCGTTCTCTCTCTCTCCCTATCGTGTCTGCCACTTCCCCCTGGGGGAGGAGGAGATGCCGTCCTCGTCGACCCCGACGCCGCCGCGGCCGCAGACGCCGCGCTCTCGCTGGCCTCGAGGGAGTCAAAAACCTCAGCCCGCTGATATTTCACTTTTGGTCCTCGCCCCTCTTCTACTTCTCCACGAGCTGGTTGAGAAACTGGTCCACGAGGAACCTCCCTTGCGACGCGACCTCGACCGCCTGCGCCGCCCGGACGTACCGCCCCCTCTCGAGCCGATACCTGAGGACCAACCGCCGGACGACGTAGGCCCTCTCGTCGATCTCTATGCGGTCGCCGTTGTGCGTGTCCGGGGGCAGGTCGTGCAGGCCCAGGGAGCGCGGGGGCGGGGTCTCGACGAGGACCTCGAAGAGGCCTGGGGGGCGTGTTTTGTTGGTTGGGGGAAGAGAGAGAGGTCGGGGGCGGAGTGCAGCGGCGACGGGCGGTGAGTGAGAGAGAGAGAAAAGAAGAAGAAGAGGTTGAGATTTCCGAAGGAGTGAACAGAGAGGGGTTGAGAAAAAAAAAGAAGTGAAATATCAGCGAGCTGAGGTTTTTGACTCCCTCCTCCTCTATCTCGCGTTTCTTTCCCATCTCACCTGGACGTTTTTTCCGCCTGCCACCCCCAGAGCCGGAGACTCCATGACCGCTGCTGCCGCCGCTGTTGTGGGGAGAAGGCTGGCTGTTTCCTCCTGACGAGGAAGAAGAAGAAGAGGAGAGCGACATCGTCACCGTCGAGCTTCGTCGCCAATGCTGCTGCGTCGTGGTGAAAGCGCGTAGCCGGCTCCTGGAAGGAGCCCACGCCGGCGGCGGCATCGTCGAGGCTGCCGACGTGGAGGGAAGCGAAGTGCCCGTGAGGCCTCGCATCGGTCGATGAAAGCCGTCACCCTGTGCTGAACCGCCCGCAAAAGGGTCCAGCGAGGGCTTCCGGAAAAATAAGAGAGAGAGAGAGAGAGAGGAAAAAAGTGAGTTGTTTCCGTTCTCCTTTGACGACGTTTTTTCGCTGACACTCTCTTTTGTTCGGTCGCGCTCGTGCTCGGTGTGTTCGTCGTCGTGCTCTTTCGGCGGCGCTCTCTCTCTCTCCCTCTCTTTCTTTCTTTTCGCTTGTGTCTCTTCCTCAGCGCCAGTGAGAGTCGGCGAGATGGACGCGATTACGCTCCTCGAGAACGTGGCCGCGGAGCTGCAGGTGAGGGAGAACGGGGATTGGGAAAATAGTTTGATGGGCGACGGCCGTCGATCAGGGAGTTTCCTCTCCGCCCTGCCCGCCCGTCGCTTCAACCTCTTCCCTCCGTTTCCTCACCCCAATCTCTCGCCTCAATCGCGCCGATCCACCCACCTGGATAAAACGACAGAACCCGGCCACCCGCTCCGCGGCAGAGGCGGCCCTCCTCGCCTTCCGCGCCTCCCCGGGGTGCCTCGAGGGGGCGCGCGCGGTCCTCGACTCGACCGCCCCGGCCGCGTCGGCCGGCGCGAGGTTCCAGGCGGCTCTCGCGCTCCGCGGGGCCGTCCTGTCGCGGTGGAACGAGTTGGGCCCGGGCTCGGTCGACGCGCTGCGGCGGTACCTGCTCGACAGGCTGCTGCAGACGGGCGCGGGCTCGAGCTCGAGCTCGACTCCTGCGGACCCGTCCTCTTCCTCCTCCTCCCCCTCCTCCTCCTCTGCCGCGGCCGCGGGGGAGCGCCTCGTGCGCACGCAGCTCCTCGCGGCGCACGCCTGCATCCTCAAGCGCGCCTGGGGCTGGTCCGGATGGACCGACGACGACCGCCGCGCCGCTCTCAGCGAGCTCGAGGCCGCCGCGGCCGGCGGCGCGGGGGCCAGGGCCGCGGCGGTCGCCCTGGCCTCCCTCGAGGCCGTCGTCTCCGAGTTTGCGCCCGCGACGGCGAGCCCGCTGGGACAGCCGTGGGAGTACCACGAGCGCTGCCGCGCCTCGCTGCAGCGGGAGTGGCTCCCCAGGCTGTGGGGGCTGGCGGTCGGGGCGTCTGCTGCCGCGGCCAGTGCGGCGGTCGGAGGAGGAGGAGGAGCGGGAGGAGGGGGAGGAGGAGATGCCCTCCTCGTCGACCCCGACGCCGCCGCGGCCGCCGACGCCGCGCTCTCGCTGGCCTCGACCGTCCTCTCGTGGGACTTTCACGGGACCGGCGGCCGCGGATCGGGAGGCCCTCGCGGCGGCGGGGGAGACGCGCCGTCGATCATCCAGGTGTGCCCCACGAGGGAGTTCCGGGATCTGCTGCTCCGCAACCCGGCGGTTTCCGCGCTCCTGGCGACGCTGCCGCGCCTGCAGGCCGCCGCCCGTGGCGCGGAGGGCTCGAGCGCCGGCCCCCAGGCGTCGAGGCTGTTCGCGAGCGCGCGGCAGGTCGTCGTGCTCCTCTGCAGCCTCGACGGCATCGGCGTCTTCCCCTCGCCCTCCGCCTCCCACAAAGGGGGGAGCGGGGACGCGAACGCCGCCGCCGCCGCCGCGGAGGCGGCGGCGGCCGAGGCGAGGCGCGCGAGGGCAGAGCACTCGGGGTCGATGCTCCGGGCGGTGCTGCCGTGGGCCTGGCCCCCTCTCGAGGCCGCGCGCGCGGCTCAGACCTTTGCGAGCGACGGGTCCGAGCTCGCCGACGCGGCCCGGGCGCTGGGAGCCCTGGCCGCGGCGCAGGGGGCCGCGGCGCTCTCGAGCGTCGCCGCCGGGGTCGAGACCCCGGCGGCGATCGGCGGCCTCGCGGCGCTCGCCGAGCTCGCCGTCGCCTGCCTCTCCACGGGAGGGGCCGACGGGGACGCCGACGGCGGCGGCGGCCCCGCCGGGGACGCCTCGGCGGTGCTGCTGGACGGCCTGTGGGACGCGCTCGGCAGGGACGAGGCCGAGGCGGCCCGGGCCAAGGCGGCCCTCCCCACGCCGCTCCCCCCCGCGGTTGTCGAGGCGTCGCACCGCGTCTTCGCCGCGCTGGTCGCCGCCGAGCTCGCCTCGGCGGCCGCCGGCGCAGCAGAAGACGAAGCCGAGGGCGAGGCGACGGCCGCGGCCGAGGCCGAGGACGCCTCCGCAGCCGCCGACGGCGCCTCCCGCGCCGCGGCGATCGGGCACGCCTCGGCCACCGCCAGCTGCCGCCTGCTGGCGGGGGCCCTCGCCGCGGCGCGGGCGGATCTGGCGCGCGCCTCCGCCGCGGGCGCCGACCCGTCGGCGCCGCTCGAGCGGCTGGTCTGGCTGGCGAGGGCGAGCGCGGCCCTGCTCGCGCCGGGCCCGCCCGACGACGGCGAGCCGGCGCTGCACCCCCGGCTCGCCGAGGCGAGCGCCCTGGCCGCCGCCTCGGGCGGCGAGGACCCGGTGCTGGCCCTCAGCTCGGCGCTGCTGGAGGCCGCGGCCTGCGTCGGCGGCGGCGTCGGGGCGGCGCCAGCGGGCCCCTCGCCGCCGCCGTGCTCCCCTCGCCTCCTCGAGGCCCTGTCCCTGGCCCTCTCCCGCTGGGCGGCCACCTACCTGCTGCCCGACCTCCCCGCTCCGGACCGGCAGTCCAGCGCGCCGCAGTGGAAGCGCACGCCGTTCCCCGCGGCGCTGGCCCTGGCGTTTGGCGGGCCCGCCGCGGGCGGCCGCGGCGAGGCGGCGCTCGCGGGCCTGGCGCGGCTCGCCGTCTCCTGGCTGGTCGCGACCCCGGGCGAGACGGACCTGCACTCGGCGGTGGCCAGGCGGCTGCTGCCGAGCCTGGAGCGGAGGGCCGAGGCGGCTGCGGCGCTGCTGGTGAAGGGGGTCTCGCCGGAGTGGAGCGCGCTCGCCGAGGCGTTTTCGTTCCCCGGAGGAGGAGGAGGAGGAGGAGAAAGTGCTTCTTCTCCGCCGCCGCCGCCGCCGCTCGTCCCGGCACTCGAAGCGCTCGCCGAGCCGCTGCTCCGCGCCCTCGGCGCCGCGCTGGCCCGCGCGGCCTCGGGCGCCCCCGACGCCGCGACGGCGAGCGCGTTCGTGGCGAGGCTCGCCGGCGGGCCCTCAGCCGAGCTGGCGCGCCTGGCCGCCGCCGAAGCTGCGGCGGCCGCGGGGGCCGCGCCGGGGGCGGGGACGAGCCGGGCCGCGGCGGCGCCGGCCCCGCGCGTCCTGCGGGCGGCAGAGGCCTGGCGCGGTCTCATCGAGGGCTGCCCGCTCCGGGCTCGCCCGGCCCTCTCCGCGGCCTTCGGCAACGGCGCCGCCGCCCCCGTGGCGCAGCTCGCCGCGGCGGCCTTCCGCGGCGCCGGCAGCGATCCAAGGGTGGCGAAAGCGCTCCTGCGGCTCGCGGCAGACGCCGTCGACGCCCTGGCGCCGCACGCGCCCTCGCCGGCCGACGGCGCGGCGCTGGCGCGCTGGGCGCTCGGGATCGCGCGCGCGCACGCGGCCTCCAGGGCTGGCTTCGTGGCCGTGGCCGCCTGCGCCAGGCTGCGCGAGGCCGAGGCGGACGACCGGGAGCGCGAGCTCCGAGCGCTGGTCAAGCTCGTGGCGAGGCTTGCCGCCCGCGCCGCCGTCGCAGACAGCACCCCTGGCGGCCCTCCTCCGCCCCCCCGGGCGTTTGCGGCGGCGGCGGCGGCGGCGGCGGAGCCCGAGGACCCGGCGCGCTCGGTCTTCTCGGCCTTCGAGGCCCTGCTGCCGTTGGTCACCCCCGAGGCGCTGTCGTACCCCAAGCTGGCCCGAGCCTACTACGGCCTGCTTGGCGACGTCCTGGAGACCTGGCCGGAGCGCGTCCCGGCGCTGCCCGCGCGGCTGGGCGCGGCGCTGCTGGCCTCGCTCGACGCCGGCGCGGCGTCGGGCGACCACCGCAGCGCGGGGCCCTGCCTCGAGGCCCTCGGCTCGCTCGCGCGCTGGGCCGCCTCCAACTCTCGGGCCTCGGCGGCCGGTCCCGAGGCGCAGCAGGGGGCGCAGCAGCTCGGCGCGGCCCTCGCCAGGAGGTTCGTGGGGCCCCTGCTGGCGAGGCTGCTGCTCGACGGCGGCGGCGGCGCCGGCGGCGGCGGCGGCAGCGGCCTCGGCTCGGGCCTGGCCGCCGTCGTCAGCCGCGAGGCGACCGACGCCGGCGCGGACGCGCTGCTCCCCCTGGCCTCCGCCGCGCCGCTGGCGTGGAGGGAGGCCTGCGACGCCCTCGTCGCGTCCGTCGAGAGCGAGGAGAACGGGAGCGGGGGGAGAGGCGCGGCTGCTGCCGCAGGCGCGACGGGAGCAGGGAACGAAACCCGCGCGGCGAGGCTGCGGGCCGCGCTCGCCGCGCTCGAGGCCGGCGCGCGCCCCGACGACGGCATCGTCGCCGGCGCCTCTCCCGGGGCAGCCGCTGCTGTGACCCCGAGCGGCCGCGCCGTGGTGAGCTCGCGTGTGGTCCAGGAGAGGGCCGTCAAGCGCAAGTTCCGGGCGGCGATGGCGCGGTTTGTGGCCGACGCGCGCGGGATCGTGAGGACGTGTTGATGATGAGGTCGCGGAAGAAAGAAGAGCGAGAAAAAAAAGTAAGAAAAGAACCGAAAACGAGACGAAAATCAAAAAAATACGTTTCAAAAAGACGAAAAAGAATCCGAAAAGAGAGGGAGGCATCCCGCCTGCGCTCGACGCCCATTCGACATGACGCGCCTCGACGTGAGGGAGCTGATGCGAGCCGCGCGGAAGCAGAAAGAATCTTCGGACGGGGGGGAGGCAGCGGCGAGGAGGAAAAGGGAAGAGAGGGCGATGATAATCGATCGAGCAACGCGAGCTGCCGCGGCTATCGCCGAGCGCGCCTCGACCTCTGAGAGCGACCCGCCGAAAAAAGTCGCCCTCGCCACCGATGTCCTCGAAGGGGTCTGCTACTGGCCCGACTTCGTCAGCGAGGAGGAGGAGGCGAGTCTGGTCGCTGCCATCGACCTCGTGTCCGAGGGAAGGTGGATCGGCGGGGAGGAGAGCGACGACCGGTTCGCTGCTGCTGCTGCGGCGACGGCGACGGCGACGGCGACGCCGAGCGCTGTTCTCCCTGCGCCCGGCCGCCGCCGCCGCCGCCGCGCCAACTTCGGAGGCTCCCCCTCCCAGCTCGCGTCCTCGGAGGAGCTCCCGCAGTTCCTGCAGAGCCTCTGCGACGCCCTGACGCGGGCCGGCGCCTTCGCGGCGGAGCAGCCGGCGAACCACGTGCTCGTCAACGACTACGCAAACGCCGCGGGCCTGCCACGGCACAGGGACGGTCCCCTCTACGCCGCCTCGGCGACGATAACGCTCTGCGGGTCCGCGGCCCTGGAGCTGCACCGAATAGGAGAGGGAAAAGGAGAGGGAAGTGAGGAGGCGGAGAAGACGGCGGAGTCCGGAAAGGAGAGGGAGTCCGGAAAACAAGGAACCGTCCAGCTCCTGCTCCGCCCGCGGGCGGCGCTGTCGCTACGAGGGGAGAGCTACGAGAGCTGGGAGCACGGAGTCCCGGCCGTCGGCGTCGACATCATTCGGGACGAGTGCGCCAACTGCGGCGCGGCGGGCGTTCGGGTCGGGGAGAGGGTCCCTCGCTCTGCGCGGCGGATAAGCCTCGTGAGTTTCCCTTGTTCGCTTTGTTGCGTTTCGGGGGAGGGGGAAAGAAGCAAACACAAAACGGGGGAAAAACCCGTCACTTTCTCAACCTCCTCTCTTCGCCTCGCCCTCTCTCTCCCCCTCAAAAAAAAAAAAAAAAAAAAACAGGTGTTCGTGAACAAGAGGAAAGTCGTCTGACGAGAGCCTCCTTTTCAATGCGCTCCACTCTTGGAATGAAGAGACGGCGCGAGCGCGTGCGCGCGTGTGTAATTACAAAATAAAAACAACAAAGAAAAGCTGATGAATGGATGGGAGCGGATTTTGTTTTTTGTTTCTTTGTTTTTCAGGGTCGAGGTCCGAGGTCGGCAACGGGCGGCAGCGCCCTTTCCCCTTTCTCGCCCCCTTTCCCCCCTTTTTTTGCTTTCAAAGGGCAACGTGATCTGTTAATTTTTGTATCAAGGCAAAGAGTACAAGCTCGTGGGGGAGAGAATCAAAGCGGGAGGTTTGTTTTATTTTATCAAGGCACAGAAGTGAGAGAGAAAGCTAAGGGGGACAAAAAAGAGATGGTTTTGAACAGTTCAAGAGAGCACCCCCTGGAAAAGCCCGTCGAGGGATCGCAACGTCCCTCCTCCTCCGCCTCCCCAGCCCTCTCCGCCCCCGCCGCGGCGCCCCACGTCCTCCTCTTCCTCGTCCTCTTCCTCCTCGTCGTCTTCTTCCTCGTCGTCGTCCTCGTCTTCGGTGTTCCCGTCGTCTCCCCTCGAGGGGGAGACCCCCAGGACGGGGCGCAGCGCCGCCGAGGGCGAAGGGGGGCTCGTGCTCATCATCATCATCATCGCCCCTCCGGCGGCGGCGCCGCCGCCGCCTCCTGCCCCCGCCCCCCGCGCCCTCGCGGCGGCCGCGGCGGACTCCGCCGCGGCCGAGATCGCAGCGACGCGCGCCTGCAGCTGCCTGAGCTGCGCCCTGGCAGTGGGGACCGGGCTCCTCCCGAACCTCTCCGCCGCCGCCGCCGCCGCCGCTGCAGCTGCTGCGGCGGCAGCGGCGGGAGCAGCGCTCGACCGCACGACGAAGACTCCGCCCGCCCCCGCGCCCCCTCCCCGCCCGCCCCCCGAGACCCCGAGCGCCTCCCTGTCCATCTCGCACTCGTCGTCGTCCGAGTCCGGGTTGTCGCCCTCGAGCCCCTCGATCTGGTCGACGACCGCGGCGCGCTCGAGGATCGTGCGCCCGACCTTGTAGGCCTGCGACGCCTCCGAGGCCGCGACGTACCGCCAGCCGATCGGCCCCGCCTGGCAGAGGGCGCAGAAGGCGTCGCGCACGACGTGCGCGCCCGTCGTCATGAGGCGCGCGGTCTCGTCCCCGAGCGAGACGTTGGCGACCTCGTCGAAGAGGTAGGCGCGGCCCGAGCGGGAGTGGAACGACTGGTGTGTTCGAGGATGGTGGTTCGCGGGGTTAGAGGGAAGCGTGAGCGTGGAAAGCAAAGAGAGTTTCCGTCGCCCCGGTATGCCGGCGCGGCTTTTGCTTCGCCTCGCTTCGCCTTGCTTGGTCGAGGGAGGGGTCGAGGTCGAGAAATGAAAAGCAAGAAGAAGCTCCGTCGCAGCATGTCGGTGCGGCCTTTGAACGACTCCGTCTCGTCGCTTCGTGGTTGGTCGGAGGAAAAAAGACCTCGATCGCAATCTCTCCAGCCTTCTCTCTCATTTTCTCCTCCCTCCCTCTTCGATCTCTGTTCACACCTTGCTGACGAGGCTCTCGGCCGGAGCTAGCGAGGTGCCGCAGCTGGCGCAGCAGTAGACCCTCTGGCTGTCGAACTCGACGCAGAAAATTCGGCCCATTTCCTGGTCGACTGGCTTTTCTTGGCTTGATGGCGAGACCGATACTTTATCGCCCTCTCCCTCACGGAGCCTGTGCTGCGAAGTCGGGACCCTTCTTCACAGGAATGGGGTCGTCTCGGTGTCGCGGCTTCTCCGAGAACGAGCAAGAGACGGTCGAGAGAAGGGAGAGAGGTGTACGAGGTGTTTTTGAGTTGGGACGCAACAAAACAACACGACGCGCGAGAGCGAGCAGGGCGAAGGAGGAGACAGAAAAAATGTGACCTCGCAGCGTGTTCTTTCGGGGTTTTGTCGCCACCACTTTCTCCTTACCCATTGACGGCGCCTCCGATTGCCCCCTCTCTTTCTCGCTCTCCGCTCCTCTCGTGCCTCTCTCTCTCGCTCTCCCTCTCTCTCTCTCTCTCTTGCTAGCCAACTCATGCCTCACTGGAGCGTCTGGCCCCTCGCCGTCGTGGGAACCGTCGCCTTCTCGCTCTGGATCGCGACCTGCTGCTTCGGCGAGGAGAAACTCCGCGCCCTGCTCGGCCGCCGCGCCGCCGAGGCCTCCGCGGCCGACAGCGTCGCGCTGCCGGGCCGCGTCGGGGCTGACAGGCCGACGAGCGACCTGCTGGCCGACCTGGAGAGGTCGTAGAGATACAAGTTCCGTTTTTTCCCTCCTTTTCGGAAGGGAGAGAGCGCAGAGGGGGGAGCGAAGCGGGGCGCGCAAGGACAGGGCGCAGAGAGTCGAGGGACGAGGACAGCGGGAAAAAAGGGGAAGAAAAAGGGGGAAAATGCTCGTCGTCGCACTGGTCTCGGGCGGGAAGGACTCGTGCCACGCCCTGGGCCTCGCCCTGCGCGGAGGGCACGAGGTCGCGTGCCTGGCCAACCTCGCGCCTCCCCGCGCCGTGATGGACGCTGCGGAGAGGAGGGGGGAAGGGGCGGGGGGAAGCAAAGGAGGAGCGGGCGGCTTTCCGAGGGACGAGGGGGATGGGGGGACGGAGGAAACCGAAGACGTAGACTCGCACTGCTTCCAGACGGTAGGGGCCGTCTCCGTCGCCGCGCTCGCCGCCGCGACGGGCCTTACTCTCGTCCGCAGGCACCTGCTGTCCTCTCGGCCTTCTTCTTATTCTCCTCCTTCTTCGACGAGCGCTGCTGCTGCTCACGCCTCGTCTCCGTCCGTCGACAGGAACCTGTATTACGATGACGCCGTCGCGGGGGACGAGGTCGAGGACCTCGCGGCGCTGCTCGCCGCCTGCAGGCGGCTCTTCCCCGGCATCCGAGGCGTGGTATCGGGCGCCGTGGCCTCGGACTACCAGCGGCTGCGGGTCGAGCACGCCGCGGCAAGGGCCGGGGGGCTGATCTCCGTGGCGCCGCTGTGGAGGAGGCCGCAGCAGCAGCTGCTCGAGGAGATGGAGCGCGACGGGCTCGACGCGGTCCTGGTCAAGGTGGCCTGCGTCGGCCTGGGGAGGCGGCACGTCGGCATGCGCCTGCGCGAGGCCGTGCCGGAGCTGCTGGCGCTCGCCGGGAGGTTCGGGGTCCACCCGGCGGGCGAGGGAGGCGAGTACGAGACGATGACGCTCGACTGCGCTGCCTTCGAGAGGGCCAGGCTCGTCGTCGCCCCCTCTCGTTCTTCCTCTGCCGCGTCTCCCTCTCTTGCCTCGACTTCCTCTTCTCCTCCTCCTCCCCCGTCTTCTCCTTCTTTCTCCGTCGTGGACGCAGGGGCCGGCACATTCGTTGCCACCGGGCTCAGGCTCGAGGCCGTCGTCAAGAGCGGGAGGGAAGGGACGCCGGAGGGCGAGATCGTGTGGGCCGACGCGGAGGCGCCGCCGCCGAGGCTGCCGGGGCCGCGCTCCCCGCCGCCTCCTCCCGCTTACGCGCCTTCCTCCTCGCCGTCCTCCGCCGACACGTCTTCTCCGTCTTCTTTCGTCCTCTCGAAGTGTGGCAGCGTCAGGACGAGGGTCGTCTGCGCCCGCTCGAGCGCCGGAGGGGTCCAGGTCTCGGCCGTCGCCGAGGCGAGGCGACCTCAGCGACCCCCCAGGCGCAGGGAGGCCGGGGCGCCCGCCGGGGCGCCAGCCGAGGCGGCGGCCTGGGCGGCGGCCGGGGCGGGAGGGGCGGAGGAGGGGAGGCGCGGCGAGGCGCCGCCCTTCTCCGACGAGGCGGTCGCCGAGGCCGTCGCCGCGGCCCTTGACGCCGCGGGCGCCTCCCTGCGCAGCCTCTCACGACGAGGAGAACACGAGGGTGACGGAGGAGGCTGCGACGCCGGCGCCGGCGCCGGAGCCGACCTTTCGCCCTTCTCCCGCGCGACGCACATCCGCCTCTACCTCCCGAACATGGGAGCCTTCGCAGCCTCCAACGCGCGGTACGGCGAGAGGATGCCGCGGTCGAGCCCGCCCGCGAGGGCGTGCGTGGCGTGCGAGCTCGGGAGAGGCGACTTCAGCGCAAGCGAGGCAAGCGGGGGAGGAGAGTTTGCCCCGGCCGCCGTCGTCGACGTCCTCGGCCTCCCGCCGCCGTCCGCCGCCCCGCCCTCCCTCCCCTCCTCCTGCCCCCCCTCTTCCCCCTCGTCGCGCTCGGCCCTCCACGTCCAGTCGATCTCCCCGTGGGCTCCGGCCTGCATAGGACCCTACGCGCAGGCCGTGGCCGCGGCGGTCGCGGGCGGGGGCGAGGGCCCGGGGCTGCTGAGGCTCGCAGGCCAGATCGGGCTCGACCCCTGGCGGATGGAGCTCGTTTCGGCCGGCGCCGGCGGCGGCGGGGGCGGCGGGGGCGGCGGGGGCGGGGGCGGCGCCGAGGCCGGGCCCCCGGCCGCCGCCCTCGCGGCGAGGCTCGAGGCCGCGCGCGCCCTGCGGAGCTGCCAGGCGGTCGCCGTGGCGTGCAGGGCGGACCTCCGATCGGGAGGGATGGCCTCCTGCGCCGTGTTCGCGAGCGTCGGGGCCGGGCGGCGCGGGCTGCGGGAGGCGAGCAGGGCGCTCGACGAGTTTCTGGCGGGCGACGGCGGCGACGACGGCGGCGGCGGCGGCGGCGAGCGAGGAGAGGAAGCGCGGGACGCGGAGCTCGAAAGTCGCTTCGAGGACGAGTACCTCCGCCGGGTCCCCCCGCCGGCGAGCCGGACGACCCCGGGCGGCCCGCTGCGGACGTTCCTCCTCGTCGCGGGCCTGCCGCGGGGCGCCGCGGTGGAGTTCGAGCCGCTCGCCTGGACGGCCGGCCCGGGCTCGGGCGGCGGGCGGCGGGGGCGCGGCGGGGGGGGCCTCTCCGCGTGGGGCTCGGCCTCGCCGACCTCGAGGTGCGACGCGCTGGTGGCCTCCGGCTGGCTGTGCATGGCCCGCGCGGTCGCGAAGAGCGAGGGCGAGGGCGAGGGCGAGGGGGGCCTCGAGGGAGCGTTCGAGGACGCCCTGGGAGCGATCGCCGCGGCGCTTGGGGAGGCGAACGAGGGCGAGCGCGGGCGCGAGGGGGGGCAGCAGCTCCCCCTCGCCCTCGTCTCCGCGCGGGCGTTTTTCCGCTCTTCTGAATCGGAGACGATCGCGTCCGCCTCCGCGGCGCTGGCGAGGGCGTGGGAGGCCAGGGGGCTCGCGGGGGCGGCGGAGGGAGCGGCGGCTCCCGTGGCGGTCCCCGTCGCCGCGCTCGGCGCCGACGCGAGCGCCGAGGCAGACGTCGCGGTCGAGGTGCACTTTGAGAGGTTTGGAGACGAGGGCGAGGGAGACAGCGACTGAGCTTTTCGCTTTCTCGTTTTCTTTTCTTTCGTTATTATTTTACTAGGCACACACAACAGGAGGGGCGAACGACATTGCAAAGGAAGAAACGAAAAACACTGAGCAGGGGGGGGCATGCGAAATTCAACAAAAGCGGAGAAGGTGGGGGGGCCCTCAACTCCGCGAACGAGGATGAAGAGAACAAGGGGAAAAAAGGGGGGGAAAAGGGCCCCAGGAATGGAGAGGCCGGCATCTGCCTCTTGCGCCGGCAGTTTTGGAGTGCGTCCTGTCTCGCTCTCTCTCTTTCTTTTGGTCAAGCTCATTCGAACAAACCAGGGCACCCGGAGGCACCACGAAGCACCAAACTAGAGCGATGCATGCCCTGTCTTGGCCGGAGACGACGGCGCAAACGCCGATGGCTTGGCTGAGTCGAACATCGGAAGAGACGGCGTCTCTGCCAGCGCCGCGGCCTTCCTCTCGTGGCGCCTCATGGCGACAAAACCCAGGGCGCCCGCGCAGGTCGCGGCGACGAGAGAAGCGACGACGGCGAGAGCGATCGCCCAAGCGGGCGTCGCCGACTGTGCAGTCGAGCCTCGGACAGGTGGCGACGGTTCAAAGCTCCTAGGCTGCTGCTTCGTCCCGCTTCCCCCGCTTCCCTCCCCCGCGCCGCCCTCGTTGTCCCCTCCAAAAAAAAGGGGGCTCTCGCCGCGGGCGACGCGCGCGACGTTGCTGAAGCCGTCTCGGGCGACTTGGTCGGGCGAGAGGCCGCCGAAGCTTCCTCCTCCGAGGCCGGTCCCCGCGAACGACGCGCCGGTGCCGCCCCCCGCGAAAGAAGCCCCGCCGCCGCCGCTGTCGCCGCCGCTGAACCCGGTCATCCCGTTGGCGCAGGAGCACGACACGGAGCGCGCGTTCGGCCTGTCGCGGCAGTCAAAGTCCATGTCCGCCTCCTTGCCGCCGCAGCGCTTGAGGCACCTCGACCGCTGGTCGGCGCAAAAATCCGCCGAGGCGGAGGAGGCGAGCGAGGCCAGGAGGACGAGCGCGGCGAGCGCGGTGAGGGCGAAGGGGCGCTTGGTGCCGTGGGAGGGCATCGGGGGCGGGAAAGAGAGGGGGGAGTCGGAGTCGGGTTTTTTGCGGAAGAGCAGCTGCGATTGGAAAAGGTGTCGAACAGTGAGGCGGAAGAAACGAGGAAGAAGGAAAAAAACGAAAAAAAATCTCGGCCGAATCGACGAAGAACCGACGGCTCCTCCCCACTCTTTTTCACTGCAACTCCTCGGACCCCTCTCTCCCTTCCCCCTTCCCTTCCGCTCCCGTATCGCAATGGTCGCTCACGCATCTGTCCGCTCCTCGCTCGCCGCGCGCCCTGTCGGCGGTGCCCGCCGCACGGCCGTCGCCGCCAAGGCGCAGCCCGCAAAGGCGACCGCTGCCGTGAGTTTGTCCTTTTCTCGATGGAGAGAGCCCCCTCAGGGGGGAGATCTCCGGCCAGCGTTCTCCCGCTCCGCCGAGCCCTTCGCGTGCTCCCCTCTGCTCTCGGATCCAAACGGCTGGACGCGCGAAGCAGCCTGACCCTCGTGGCGCTGCGGTTTTCGCGTCGACGTATCGAGCAGCGGGGCGCGGAATCGGTCGTCGTCGTCGTCTTTTTCCTTCTTTGCTTTCTTTCTTCTCACCCTCTTCTTCCCCCCTCTCGTCCTCTCGCCGCCAATTCTTTCCCGCTCTCAGGCCGCCGCCGCCACGCCAGTCGCCGCCGCCGCCGGTGCCGTCGCCCTCATGACGATTGCGCCCGCGGCCAACGCCGCGGTCGAGATGATGACCCTCGCCGAGGTAAGGGCTGGAAATGGAAGCGGGAGACAAAGCAGAAAGCCGTCGTCGACACCCGGCGACGCAAACTCTCTGCGGTCGTCCCTCCGTCGCTGTTTTTGGGAGCCCGGGCACGCCCGTGCTCGCCTTGACTCGACGCGCAGTGCCGCAGAGCGATCTGGCCGTGCCCATGAACGGGGGAGAAGAGCAAAGAGAGCCGCGAAACCTGGCGATCGTCGCTCGTCGAATTTCGACCAAGTTTTGATCAACCGTCTTCGGCACTTTTTTTTTTCCACTCACCTTTGCTTTTCCTCTCAACCTCGCCTCCTCTCCGGCCCCTCGCTCACCCCCCCACCTCTCTCCCCAAAACAGGGCGAGCCCCTCATCGTCACCCTCGGCTGGGCTGCCACCTGCGCCATGTTCTCCTTCTCCCTCGCGATGGTCGTCTGGGGCCGCTCTGGCCTCTAGAGAGAGCATTTTCGTGATACAGCTGAATTTTTGCCCCAGAGCCCCCACAACCCCCCCTCCTTTTCTTCTTTTTGGGTGCGGTTTTGTTCGAGTGAATTGAGCGGGAGCCGCGCGCTCTTCACCCTTTCGGACGCAATGACGCACGACTCCATTTTTGTTCTGTTTCTTGATGTAAAGACGCGAGAGCAGAGAGAAGCGCAGTCGCTCCCCAAAATACTTTTCCCGTCTTTTTGTTTCCTTTTTCGGGTTTTTTACTTCCATCGTTTTTTTTTCACGCCTTTCTTCTTCTCCCCGTCACTTGCTCACCCCTGGCCACGGCGCGGCCGGCCTCGCCGCGAGCCCGGCCGCGGCGTTGAGCCTCCTCGCCAGAGGGCGGATGGCGACCGGCGCAGGCGTCGCCCCCGACAGCAGCGCCCCGCGGTCGAGCTTCCCTTTCGACGAAGGAGCATCGCCGCCGAGCGCCGCGCGCGTGAGCTTGTCGCAGGGCGCCAAAACGCCGACCCGCAGGGAGAGATCCGCCATCAAGCCCCGAGAGACCCTGTAGTCCGGGGCAGAGCCTCCTACGAAATCGAAGCCGAGGTCCGCGGAGCGGTAGAGGCGCGGCGAGAACCCTCTCCTCTTTTCGGCCGCGGTCGAAGTCCTCGCCGCCATCGGCACGGCCAGGCACAGCGACGCCCCGGCGCGCAGCCTCGCGGGGCTCCCCGACGAGAGCCTCCCCAGCTCCTCGCTCCCGAGGAACGCCAGGGTCGCGCACCGCCTCGCCCCGAGCGCGACGCCGGCGCCGATGGACGCGACGCGCAGGACCAGCGGCGCCGACCACCACCCCCGCTGCCCCGCGACCTTGGCGAGCACCAGGGCCCTGCCGGCCCCGACGGTGACGCCGGCGCCCGCCGTCGTCTCGAAGACGAAGGCGACGGCGGCGCAGGCGTCGAGGTCGTCCCTGTTGAGCGGGGGGGCGCTGGACTGGCCCGGGGTCATCGCGGGGGCGTCGATGGGGGCCGTCGTTCCTCCGCCGGAGCCCGCGGACGAGGGGCGATGGGGCGAGGAAGGTTCGCCGCCGGCGCTCGCCCGCCTAATCTCGGCATCGAGCGTCGACGCGCGGGCGAGCGCGTCCAGGAGCTCTATCGCCGCGAGAACGTCGAGCTCCAGTTGAGACGATGCCGCCATTGGAAGAGAGCGCGAGGGAAAGGGGACGGGCGAGTGTTCGGAAAGGGAAAGTAGAGGACGATTTGGTTTCAATGCTATCTCTCGACGGAAAAAAAGAAGAAAAAAGTGGGAAAAGGTCATCAGCTCTCCCCGAGAAACCCCTTGAGCTGTGCAACTCGCGCGGCGTGCCTCGCCCGTACGGCGTCGCCCGCCTCTCCCCGACGCGCCAGCTCCTCGAACACCGCCAAGGCTGCCCTGGCGTGCGCCCTCGCCTCCCTCCGCGAGAGGCACAGCGACTTCGGAGGGGACGAAGCGAGGGGAGGCGAGGCTCCGCCCTCCTCGCCGCTGGCGGCGGCGACGAGCCAGAGCGCCAGCGCCGCGTTGAGCTCGGCGAGCTCCGCGCTGCGCGCGCCCAGCGCAAACTCCCGCACCGCCGCGGCCCTCTGCAGCCGCTCCCTGGCCTCCCCGCGCATACCGCGCCTGGCCGCGAGCGCCGCCTGGTTGAACAGCGCCGAGGCGACCGCGGGGTCCTCGGGCCCCAGCAGCGCCTCCCTCGACGCGAGGACCTGCGCGTAGAGCTCCCCGGCCTCCGCGTACCTGCGGCGCGCCGCCTCGCGGTCTCCCTGGGAGGCGGCGCGGGCCCCGGCCGCGACGAGGAGGACGGCCGCGTTGTTGGCCGCGGAGGCGGCGGAGAGGGAGAGGACAGGGGGGGATAGAGGAGAGCGGCGCGCTGCTGCTGCTGCCGCTGCAGCTGCCGCTGCCCTCGCCGCGAGGGAGGCGCGGTAGCAGGCGAGGGCGTCCGCGTCGTTCCCGCGGTATCGAAGGATCCCCGCAGCCCCCTCCAGAGCCTCTGCCTCCTGCTCGAGTGCCAGCGGAGAGAAGGACGATGGAGCGGCGGAGGCCGAAGCTGAGCTGCTGCTGCTGCTGTTGCCGCCGCTGCTCGCCCGCGCCGCGGCTCTGGCGTAAAAGTCGGCTGCCGACCCGAGGTCCTGCTTGTAAAGAAGGGGAAAATCGAGAGTCTCCAAGAGGGTGAGAGTTGTTGGGTCTCTCCCCCTCCCTTGCCTGCTCGCCCTCTCACTCTTCTCTCTCTCAAAATACATGAATAAACTCACCCCTTTCACTTTGTACTCGACCCTCGCGATCCATGACACGATGCGGTGCCTGCCCCTCTCGCCGGACTCGGGCAAGGCGTCGCTGTCCCGCAGGGAACGCAAAAGGGGCTCCCTGGCCTCCTTCCAGCTCCCGCGGGAGCAGAGGGAGGCCCCCGCCGCCCAGGCGGCTCTCGCCCCGTGAGCCCGAAAGGAGCTCCCTCCTCCTCCCTCCCCTCCCGATGCGGCTGCGGCTGCTGCCGCGGCCG
>Ga0315274_10006684_pt1 | contig 16773 bp, 13 predicted proteins | sample YL17G02_20_MG_FD_203700 | JGI IMG/M metagenome (GOLD analysis project Ga0315274, IMG submission 203700) | Sediment microbial communities from Yellowstone Lake, YNP, Wyoming, USA - YL17G02_20 | ecosystem: Environmental > Aquatic > Freshwater > Lake > Sediment | place: USA: Wyoming | collected...
AAAACCTAGCACTTTGATGACGCGGAGTGGCCGCTTCGGCCGTACAACTCCTCGGCGCCCGCGCCGAGTCGGGCCGGTCTGCTCGACCCTGCCCTAAAGGACAGGGTTTGCGCAGACCACTGATCAAAATGGCGCTTTCATGTGCCGCGAACGAAGCTCGACAGCTCGCCCGGATCTGGCCCACAGAAAAGTTAACCCTAATTTTCGACCAGCTTTTTCACCCAATTAGTATAATGTTCGGCCATATGCTATAATAGAAATGGCTGGAATCGGGCCAAAAGATATTTTATAAAATAATATCATATAGTTATTGGTGAATCAATGAGACGACGTCGCTTACAGGACCTCATGGATTGGAAGATTCGATCCTCCCGCAAACCTCTGCTCGTGCGCGGTGCGAGACAGGTTGGAAAGAGCTACCTAGTCCGCGCCTTCGGTCAAGATAACTTCCGCAATGTGGTCGAGATCAACTTCGAGATGCGCCCTGATCTAGCGTCCATCTTCGCTGGGAGCCTTGATCCGGAGCGATTGGTGCGCGACATTAAGATCGCTACCCAGCAGGAGATTCACCCAGGTGAGACTCTGATATTCTTCGACGAGATCCAAGTCGTACCGCAGGCGCTGACAGCGCTGCGCTACTTCTACGAGAAGATGCCCGAAGTACACGTGATCGCAGCCGGATCCCTCCTGGAATTCGCTATAGAAGAGGTCGGCATACCGGTCGGTCGGGTCGAGTCACTGTATCTGTATCCGATGAATTTCGGTGAGTTTCTTGAGGCCCGTGGTCACGGCAAATTATATGAGCTTGTGGAGGAACTTGGAGACGGACAGCCAGTCAGCGAATGGGCTCACAAACAACTATTAGCACTTTTATCGGAATACTTCGCTGTGGGAGGGATGCCCGAGGCTGTGCGGGTATGGTCGGAGACCCAGGACCTGCAAACTGTTGCCCGCGTGCACAGCACCCTAGTCGACAACTACCGGCAGGATTTCCCTAAATACGCCCGTCGCGCACAGGTTAAATATGTCGAAACGGTGTTTCAAGCGATACCACGACTGCTTGGGCGTAAATTTGTTTACTCCCACGTCGACCCCAGCATTAAAGCTCGTGACCTCAAAGCGGCACTGCAGCTTTTGTCCAAGGCGGGCGTGGCACACATAGTTCACCATAGCAATGCGAATGGCATTCCGCTCGGGGCCGAAACAAAATCAGACGTGTTCAAAGTGGTCTTCTTGGACGTAGCCCTAGCGCAATCATTGCTCGGCTTACAGCAAGGCTCCTGGATCTTGGATCCCGCGACACAGTTCGCCAATCGCGGCCCCATCGTCGAGAGTTTTGTTGGCCAAGAGATCCTGGCAGCAAGCCCCCCGCACAGACGCGCTGAGCTCTTCTACTGGGTGAGAGAGAAATCTACCAGCCTCGCCGAGGTTGACTACTTATGCACTAAGCAAGGACGCATCCTACCAATAGAGGTCAAAAGTGGCGGCAGGCGCAAAAGTAAGAGCGTGCAAATGCTCCTAGCAGAAAAGCCCCATATCCACGAATACCGGCAGTTTTCGGTAGATAACTTCCAGATGTTACGAGACGGACTCAATGTCCCACTGTATGCAGTGGACCGTGTGATCCTGTGATTCGAACAATGGTTGGTTGGCCGTATTGGCTCATGCAATAAGGCGCTTTGGCAAGCCTATCTCTCTTTTCAATTGGCGGGTCGCGTTTTAACGGCGGCTCCCTTAGGGACCACGACGCCGCTTCTTTCATTCGACGTGTTAAGCCTCGACGAGACGTCCATTGAAGTCGACTTCAACAAGGCGATCAGCACTGTTAAAGAGGACGATGTGGCGCGTGATGAAAAAGGCAACCCTTTGACAAATAGTGATGGAGTGCCTACCAAGACCATATCCAATGCGTACGATGTGGTGGCGGGAAGCAAGCATGTGCATGCTCAATATGCGAGTGATGCTGTTTTTATCCACCAAGAAATTAAGCTGGTAAGTCAATATCAAGATATTTATGCGCCGGCTGCCTTTGTTTGCGGGGTTCAATATAGTTTTGCGCTCCCCCCAAAAGCAGATCCTATCAAGCCTATGACTCTCACAGATCAAAACGCCTTAGATCGGTTTATGACCGGAGACGACGGTCTGGCTAAGCTGGTGAACTTAAATCGGCCCTTGGTTTTACACATAGATGTTTTCTTCGATGCTATCGAAATCTCCGCAGCGATATCGCTATAGCCAATAGCGTCGCCCGACCAAAAAGCCAGAGTCGTCGCGAGCATTTCGCCGGTGAGCTTTCGCTGGCGCTCAATAAGGCCGCTCGCCTTGGCGACCTGCTCTATTTCACCAGAGGGAAAAAATGTCGTGGAATAAGCGTCTCGTCTCTGCGAGCATACCGGTGGCCTCCCTGCCAAGGTTCGCTTTGGAATGGTCTTCTTTGTCGTTACCATTGGGAGGCCATCTCACCAAAAAGTCTAGGTAATTTGCCTTTTTATATCAATTTTGCTCTGAACCTCGCGTCCGACGCGAGGTTCAGAGCTTTGACGTTAACCAATGCCTTGAGGCTCAAGGCATTGGCCCTAAATTGACGCCTATGCTATTAATTGCTCTACTGACCGCAATGAAAATTGCAGACCTGCAACACCGTCTCGCGGGATGATCGGCTATTTAGACAAAACGACCTGGCCGCCAGAGTTGGACACCGAGATCACGACTGACTCATCCCACCTGGTCTTAAACCTGAACTCGCGCACCGAACGTGAGTCCGACTCGACAGTACCGCGACAGGTAAATACTCCAGCGTTTAGACCGGCCCCGTCGTTGTACCAAGAGTGCCCCCAATTGTGGCTGTAGGTCAAGCCAGGGGCAATGACTGAGGTAGCAAAGTCAGCCTGGTCACCGTCTAGACCCTCCAGTTCATCGCTTTGGCAGGAGACCGTCACAGGTAGTCGGGTCCGATTGCTGATCGTCCAGATCGTTGGGTATGCAAATAGCTCCGTGGCAAACAAAAGGCTCGAAAACACACCGCAACCTATGGCCAACCGGCCGTTCACTATAGTCATTATAAATCCTCCGTATAAAATATTAATTTATACATCATAATTAAATAATTGCCACAACTAATATGCCTTGACCAAACTCAGCCAAAATCACCTATAAATATCAATGAAAGCATAGGCTCATACAGCCCGCCTTCAAAGCTAAGTTCTGGCTTGGGCGGCCTTAAGGCTCAGCACTCGCCTAAAAAGCTTGCGCTAAGTCTGCTAGCAGATCATCGGCTGCCTCGATCCCAGCCGACAAACGGATCAATTGCGGTCCAATTCCCAATTTGCGCCGCAGTTCTTCCGGAACTGAGGCGTGCGTCATTTTTTCTGGATGGTTGACCAGAGACTCGACGCCGCCCAGACTTTCCGCCAGGGTAAAGACTCGCAGCTTTTTGAGAAAGCCCACGACGTCCGTATAGGATCCAGTATGATCGAAGCTAACCATACCGGAAAAGCCGCGCATTTGCTGGCAAGCGACATCATGGCCCGGATGCGAGCTGAGGCCAGGATAGTAAACCTTTTTGACCTTCCTGTGAGATTGCAGGAAGGCTGCGATCGCCAGTGCATTCTTTTCGTGCTGCTGCATGCGTACCGCTAGCGTTTTAATGCTGCGGTGCAGTAAAAAGCATTCCAGCGGCGCCGGTACCGCGCCTGCGGCAAATTGAATGAACTTCAGCTGTTCAAAAAGTTTGCCATCATTCACCACCAAAGCGCCGCCGATCATATCGGAATGACCGCCGATATATTTGGTCGTGCTGTGGATAACGATGTCGGCACCGAGTGCCAAGGGTGACTGAAATATGGGCGATGCAAAGGTATTGTCGACGACTAAGAGCGCCCCCTTCTCTTTGGCCAGCTTCGCCATCTTGGCGATGGAGGTGACCTTCATCGTCGGGTTTGACGGTGTCTCAAGCCAAATTAATTTGGTCGCGGCTGTGGCGCTGGCTTTAACCAAGGCATCGTTATTGAAATCGATAAACTGAAAATCGAGGTTGTAGCGGGCAAACAAGCGGCGAAACAGCCGCCCGGTGCCACCGTAAACGTCATCGGATACCAAAATCCGCGCGCCGGGATCTAAGAGTTGAATGATCGCCTGCTCAGCGGCTAAGCCCGAGGCAAAGGCCAGTCCATGCTGGGCCCCTTCGATGCTGGCCAAGGCCTTTTCGTAAAGCGCACGGGTGGGGTTGTCGGCGCGCGAATAGTCGTAGCCCTGGTGCACGCCTGGTTCCGACTGCACGAAGGTCGAGGTCATGTAGATCGGCGGCATGATTGCGCCGGTGGTTGGATCTGGCTCAGCACCGGCGTGCACGACTTGGGTAAAGCTCTTAGCATCGATAGCCATGCGTGCACCTTTGGTGGTTAGGACCTGTGGCGGAATTATTGCGCGGCTGTTTTTAGCACGTCAGCCAGCTGGCCTTTGCGGTGCATCTCGGCTGTGATGTCTGAACCACCGACGAATTGACCGTTGACGTATAGCTGCGGCACGGTCGGCCAGTTGGTGTAAGCCTTGATTCCTTCGCGGATATCCCAGTCGGCTAGGACATCGACGGCGTGGAAGGTGACGCCGTATGAATTAAGAATCTGCACGATATGTGCAGAAAATCCGCACTGCGGTGCAGCTGGTGTACCTTTCATGTAGAGGACGATGGGGTTGCTGGTGACGGTTTCTTTAATCGTGGCTTGGACGTCTTGTGCGCTCATGATGGGGTCTCCCGTATGTTTGCTTAGATCAGCAAATTACTGGTTTCGCCTAGGCATAGCCGCGGGAAACCGATCAGCGTTCAACACTGGCTTATTGAACGCGCTCGGCCGGCGGTCGCCGCGACCGACGGCGAGCAACCAAGCGGCATCTCCGCAGGAGCCGACACGGTCGGGGCGGCCGCGCGGTAGTCAACGTCTGCTCACGCGGTGCACAGCAACTGGGCGTCAACCTTGGAATCTGGGGATAAGTGGGAAATGTGTGTTGCTACTACAAGTGGATGATTGCGAATAAAAAATGAAACAACGCTGGTATCTACCAGGATCATGGCATGCCGCTTATTCGGATGGATCTTTACGCTTTTGGCGGTTGCCATCGTCGCGTACAAGTTGCAAGGTCTTGCCAAAAGCGTCGGCCTCTTCGGCCGTCAGCCCGAGATCCGGGATAAGGTCTTCGAGATGCCGATTGAACGGCACACCTTGCGCTCTGGCAATCGCTAATGCCTCGCGTTGCGGCGGGGTAAGCTTACTCGCATCGAATGGCGGTTTGCTCGACTTCACTTTATCGCGCTCCATCTCAGTGTCCATCGAACTGCCCCTTTTGTTTTCGGCCAAGATTGACCAGACTTTAACGTCATCTTGTATTTATGACTGTCGAAGCCGCATCCTAGCAAAACCAACACGGTCACGACACCGACCTGGTCCAGGTCGTCCGCCCCCCTTGGTGGTTCACCAGCCGGCCCGAAAAATGTAAATGTTCGATATCAAGGTTAAAAGTGATTAACTTTGCGAATGACTTATTTACTTCAATGATTGAACCAAGTTTGGTCCTGCCTGGCAGCCGCTGCACCGGCTCCCGGCGCGGCCGATGCAGCGAGCTAAAAATCCTCGGATCATGCAACCTCTTATTACCGTCCTCTAATCCCCATACAGATATAAAAATAGCTAAAGGTTCCGGCGCGAGTTGCCGATACTACCTTGACACGATCGCAAGCCGCCACACATTGAAGGTGGAACGATTGGGTCCTAGACAGACGCTAAATATGCTCGGTCGTCGTTAAGCCGGGTATGTTGTTCCTAGATCCTTTTGGGAGGTTGAACAATGCAGTTTCATTTTGCGTTCAAACACATGGATACGTCGCCCGCTCTACAGGCTTATGCCGAGGAGAAATTGCTTGAGCGAATTGAAAAATTTGTGACTAAACCGATTGCTGCCACTGTGACCTTTTCCGTACTGAAAAATCTCTACACGGTTCACTGCCATCTGGAAGCTGGCGATGGATTCAGTATCGACGTTGAACAAACCTGCGATGATATGCATACATCAATGGATGTCGTGGCGGATAAGTTGACGACCCAGCTAAGAAAACACAAAGAAAAACTCAAAGATCACAAGGCGCCACGTCGCGTCATCCCACTGATTGACCCGGAGGCGCACGCCGCCGAAGCCGTCGATGCGGCGGATATTCTCAAGTACGAGCAGGGCCGTCGTCGGGCTGGGGCTCGGTAGTTTTCTGGTGCTGAACCTTCACAATTTTTCTTAGGCCGGCTCGTTGCCGGCCTTTTTATTTGGTGCCGCGTCTGGGGCGGTCGATTTACGGCTCTTTTAGCGTCCGCCAGTCGCGGTACAGTTTAAAGCGATTCTCGACGGCGCCCTTGCCGGTAGTGACTTGGTATTTTGTGATGACTCCGCGCTTGACCAAATAGGCCAGGTCTGCGGCAGCCACCCCATTCGCGGTCAGCTCGGCCTCGGAGATGTCCCGCCCATGATTTTTTTTGTGGGCATCCACCATGCGCGTCACGCGTAGGATTGAAAACTCATCCACGATCGACCTCCAGTTTGTCTGCTGGTCATAGCATCTGTCAGCCCACTCGCCAATGGCGTAGGTGCGCGGCATCAGCCACCTGCCGAGGATTCTTCCTCCCATGTGCAAGCTGCCATTAACGTTGTTCCAAAAACTGTGGGCCGCAGCCTAAGGTTGTCAAATCACTTGCACTTATATTACGCCCGCGAAAATACCCTGGCTTAGTGGCCAAAACGACCTCATTGATCTAAACTTAATATAAATATTCAAGCCATCGTAAAAGGGGACTCTATGACTCGTCGATTGAGTTGGGGCTTAGTTGTGCTCGCAGGCTTTGCCACCTTTGGGACCCTGGCAAGCGCGAAGCCGTTCAATCTCGATAAAGCGCACGTCCCAGGTCAATTGATCGTGAAATTCAAGCCTGGCTTTGCAGGCCACAGCGCCTTCGTTGACGAGGTTGGCGCCACCTCACTGCATACCTTTAAATCCAGTGGTGCGCAGCTGATCGCCTTCGACCAGGGCTTTGCTGAGGATGATCTTAAGGCCATGGCTGAGTCCTTAGCCGCTGACCCGCGCGTCCAATATGTCGAGGCCAACACCATCCTCCATATCACCGACACGACGCCGAACGATCCGCGCTTTAGCTCACTTTATGGATTAAAAAATACCGGGAAAAATGGCGGCATTGCCGGTGCAGACATCCATGCAGTCCAGGCTTGGGACGTCAGTACCGGGTCGCGCGACGTGGTGGTTGGCATCATCGATACCGGAGTCGACTACAACCATCCAGATATCAAACCTAATCTTTGGACCAATCCAGGCGAGTCGGGCCTCGATGCCGCTGGCAAGGATAAGACCAGTAACGGCATCGATGATGATCACAACGGCTTCGTCGATGACTGGCATGGTTGGAACTTCGTCAGTGATACCAACAACGCTAGCGATGATAATGAGCATGGGACCCACGTCGCTGGAACCATTGGGGCAAACGGTAATGATGGGGTCGGCGTCGTCGGTGTGAACTGGAAGGTGTCGATGGTGCCGCTAAAGTTCCTCGATGCCTCCGGCTCTGGATCGCTGGCTGATGCGACCCGTGCCATCGACTATGCCTCCACCTTGGGGCTGACTCTGACCAGCAATAGCTGGGGTGGTGGCGGCTTCTCCGAGACGATGAAGGCGGCTATTGAGGGCAATCTTAAAAAAGGTGTTTTGTTTATAGCTGCTGCTGGTAACGATGGTGTTGACAACGATAGTTCGCCACACTACCCGGCCTCTTATGATCTCGATAACGTCATCTCGGTTGCCGCTACGGATAATCGTGACAGTTTGGCGCGCTTCTCCTGCTACGGCAAGACGACGGTGCACTTGGGCGCTCCCGGAGTAAACATCATTTCGTCGATACCTGGGGGTGGTTATGCCGCGCTCAGCGGGACATCGATGGCGACACCGCATGTGTCAGGCGCTGCGGCGCTGATCAAAGCAGTCTTTCCTGAAGCCACCGCCGCCGACATCAAAGCCCGCCTGGTCAATAGTGTCGATGCCGATGCCGCACTAGAAGACAAGACGATCTCTGGTGGCCGCCTCAACATCGCCAATGCGATCTCCAAGGATACCGCGCCTCCCGGTACGGTCTCTGACCTGCAGGCAACGCCGCTTGGTATGACCAGTGTTCGTCTCACGGCGACTCCTGCACTTGAATCTGAGTCGGGCAGTCCCGCTGCTCGCTACGAAGTACGCTATGCGGCCACGCCGATCACCGATGAAGCCAGTTGGAGCCGTGCTAGCCGCGTCTCGGCCAAGATCAGTCTGAGCGAAGTGCTGGCTTTTAGCGCTGACCTCAGTGGACTCGGCCTCAATTCCTCTGGCTTCGTCGCGGTCAAAGCGATCAGTCGCATCGGCCGCGTCGGTGCGATCTCAGCTTCGGCACCGTTTCACGTCCAGCCTGCTGTCCAGATCTATACCAACGACGCTGAATCTCTCCAAGGGGTCAACGCCCAGACGCCATGGGGCTTGGAGCTAGACCCGACGCGCCATAAAAATATCTTTTCCCTGAGTCCTGGGGCCCGTTACCCTAGTGAGCTAAACACTGCTTTGACCTTGCCGCCGGCGGAAGTACGCGGCGGACAAGCGATGCTCACCTTCGACAGCTGGTCTGATCTTGAGCGCTTCTACGATGCCGGCCACGTCGAGATCAGTATCGACCATGGCACGATTTGGACCGAGGTCGACTTTGTGACCGGGCCGACGCCTTGGACAACGAAGTCGATCGATTTGACCCCGCAGCTCCACGGCGCAAATAGCGTGCTGGTTCGCTTTCGCGCCACCTCCGACGGCTCGATCAGCGGCTCGGGATGGCGCCTGGATCACGTCGTGTTCTACGGGCCTGCGGCACCTTTGAACTGAGGATTGCCTCTGGCGGCGCACCTGCTTTTCAGGACGGGCTAAAGTAAATTTTGTGCATTGATCGAAGCCCCTTGGTCTGACCAAGGGGCTTTCACTTTTACTGTTTTCTCGCTATATCAGGGTGTTAAAGTGGATATAGCTCTTTATTGCATAAATCCTGCCCTCCTACCTTCTCGCCCTCCCAGTTGTGCGGAATAAAAGCCGCTGCCCAAAAACTGGGAGGGCGAGAAGGTAGGAGGGCAGGATTTATGCAATAAAGCCTGGATCTAGCAATTTGTCGGGAATATGGATTTAACTATATGTAACTATTGATGAAAGAGACATTTTAGAGGTGCCGTTGACGATTCGCTTAAAGGTTTTCGAAAATTCGCCGATGTTCCCTGTGGGAGCAAGCAGATGGCCATTCAAACCCTTATGCACCAGCGCGCTGGCACGATTCGACGTGTCGTGCGCCGCGGTATGCTTCACATCTGCGGGCTTTGTCGGCGTCAATATAGTGATGAGGGCGACGCGCATGAGTGCGTCGTGTCTTGTTGGACCGAGTTGCTGAGTCTTGATCCGGTACTGCCACGCCGCGCCTTGGCCGTCGTCAATTATCGCTGCCGCTTTTGTGCTAGAGACTATCGCGCCAGAAGTTTAGCGCATAGCTGCGCCAAGCTTTGTCGTCGACAAATGATCGATGCGTTTGACCTTGAGGAAGAGCTTTTTCTTGCTGGAGAAGGCACCGATGCTCGACCAAGGCGCCGGGTCAAATCCCGGCCTGTGGCCCAGGCGCGGGTACAGAGGACGGCTCCAAAGCTCAAGCGTACAGTCGAAGCGCCTGCGGTAGTCCCTGATGCACCGGTGAATGAAGACGCTACTTCGGCAGCGGCAGCGGCCGCAGCAGCGGCCACGGGGGCTGCGGCTGCCGCAGCGACCGAAGCAGCCGAAGGAGGGGCAGAAAAGGGCAAGAAATATAAGGACGGTGACATCTTTACGCGCGACGGTGCTCGCTATATCTGTAAGGTTTGTAAGAAAAAGCACTTTACTCGCGAGGACGTCGTCGCCTGCTTTGAAAGCCATAGCGAGGCTGGTGGTGCCACGGGGTAGCGGGACTGTGGCGGTTCTAAGTCGGTTTAGCTAGTCCTCGGCCTTTCCAAACAGCGAAAATAGCCGGATAAACCAAAAGCTCAAGGAGGCCTGAGGTGGTGACACCGCCAACCATCGGTGCGGCGATCCGCTTCATCACTTCAGCACCGGTGCCGGTGCTCCACATGACTGGGAGTAGTCCTAGCATCGCGGCGCCGACGGTCATCAGCTTCGGCCGAATGCGTTGGACCGCGCCTTCGTGGATCGCAGCATTTAGCATCTGCCAATCTCTGGGGCTACCCGCCTTGATGCGGGCGTCATAGGCCTGGGTGAGGTAGAGCAGCATGACCACGCCGGTTTCGGCGTCAAGTCCGGCGAGCGCGAGAAGTCCGACCCAAGAGGCCACGGAAAACTTGTAGTGGAGGAGCCACATCAGCCAAACCGCTCCGATCAGCGAGAATGGCACGGCAGCGAGTACGATTCCGGTTTCAACACCTGATTTAGTATTGAGGTAGAGCAGCAAGATAATGATGAGCAGCGTCAAGGGTACGACGTAGGTGAGCGTCTCTTTGGCTCGGCTTAGGGCCTCAAATTGTCCGGAAAACTCGAGTCTGACGCCTTCCGGTAGTTTGACCTCTTTGGCGACGGCCGCCTTGGCTAGCGTCACATACTCAGCAAGTCCCATATCCGGCTCAACGTCCGCGTAGACCAGGCCGAGGATTTTGGCATTTTCGCTGGCAATCATCGATGCCCCTGAACTGACTCTGACGTCCGCCACTTGTGCCAGTTGGACCTGTCCCCCCGAAGGCAGCGGGATCGATACATCGCGAATCGCCTGGAGGCTTTGACGAAAGTCCGAGGCATAGCGAACTTGAATGGCGTAACGCTCTCGACCTTCGACCGCGGTCGATATCACCGTGCCGCCGAGGACCGTTTCAATGATTTGGTGGATGTCTGCGATGTTTAGGCCATAGACCGCGGCAATCTCGCGTTTGACGTCGATGTCGATATAGGAGCCCGCCTGATTTCTTTCGGCAAAGGCTTGACGGGTTCCCTTCACACCTTGGAGAGCGTGCTCGATATTCAAGGCTGTGGCTTCGACTTGGGCGAGATGTTCGCCGAGTACTTTGATGCCGACGGCGGTTCTAATGCCCGTCGACAGCATTTCAATGCGCGTCTGAATGGGCATCCACCAGACATTGGGCATGCCAGGGAATCGCAGTTTGCGGTCAAGCTCGGCGATCAAGTCATCGTAACTGAGGCCCGCGCGCCACTGATCTTTAGGCTTCAGCGTAATCACTGTTTCAAACATATTCAGCGGCGCTGGGTCCGTGGCGGAGTTAGAGCGGCCAGCCTTAGCAAAGACACGTTCGACTTCGGGCAACTGGCGAATGATTTGGTTCTGCTTCTGCATGACCTCCACGGCCGTATCGATGCTCATCCCGGCGACGGCGGTGGGCATATAGAGAATCGTTCCCTCATTTAGAGCAGGCATGAACTCCGATGGTAACGCCAGGAACACCGGGATCGATATAAGTATGAGGCCAAGGGCACTGGCGATCACCATGTGGCGGCGTCTCACGACGAAGTCGATGACCGGGGAATAGACGCGGTGACATTGTCGACTCAGCCAGTTGTCCTGTTCGCTGACGAAGCGACCCTTAAGAAAGAGCACCGCAAGTGCTGGAGTTAACGTGATCGCTAAGACCGCTGCCCAAGCCATCGATACCGACTTGGTGAAGGCGAGAGGCATGAAAAGTCGTCCCTCGCGCCCCGTCAAGGCAAAAATGGGCAGAAACGACACGGTAATGACTAGGAGCGAAAAGAATAGTGGTTTACCCATGTCGACCATGGCTTCGGTGATGACATGGCGTCGCTCGGCCTCTGGCATATCGTTGGTGTTGCGTCCTTCGAGCTTTTTATGGGCGTTTTCGACCAAGATGATGCCAGCATCGACCATGGCCCCGATGGCCAAGGCAATACCGCCAAGCGACATGATGTTCACCGTGAGGTTGGTCGCCATCATCGGCACAAAGGATAACAGCACGGCGATCGGCAGAGGCAGGATCGCCACCCAGCTGGAACGAGCGTGCCAAAGAAACAGCGAGACGATCAAAGCGACGACCAAGAGCTCTTCGGCTAGGGCCCGCTGGACCGTGCTGATGGCGCGGTGAATCAGATCTGAGCGGTCGTAGACAGGGACGATGTCGACGCCGGGCGGCAGCGTTGACTTGAGCTCTTCCAGCCGCTTCTTGACCCCGTCGATGACGGCGACGGCATTTTCTCCGACGCGCATGACGATGATGCCACCGACGGCTTCGCCTTGGCCGTCTAGTTCGGCTGCTCCTGACCGCGGTGCGGGTCCTGCTTGCACACGTCCGACCTCGCCGACGGTGACGACGCGTCCCTTGGCCGAAACGACCGGAATTTTGGCTAGGTCGGTCAGACTATGAACATAGCCGCGGCCGCGGATGACATACTCGGTGCCGGCCATCTCCATAGCGTTGGCACCGACCTCCTGGTTGCCAGCTCGGATAGCCCGCGAGACTTGCAACGGCGAAATGCGTAGGGCCTGGAGCTTCACCGGATCCAGCAGGACCTGGTATTGCTTGACAAAGCCGCCGACAGCCGCGACCTCGGCCACGCCGTGGACTGATTGCAGGGCAAAGCGAAGATTCCAGTCCTGCAGCGCCCGAAGTTGTGCGAGGTCGAGATGACCGCTGCGGTCGACGACGGCGTATTGATAAACCCAGCCGAGACCGGTCGCGTCTGGGCCAAGCGACGGCGTCACTCCTGAGGGGAGAGACGTGACCGAGGCCAATTTTTCTAATATCCGTGATCTTGCCCAGTAGAGGTCGGTGCCATCTTCAAATACGACGACGATCTGCGCGGCGCCAACCATCGACAGGCCGCGGACGTACTTAACCTTTGGCGACGACAACAAGGCCGTGACCAGTGGATAGGTGACCTGGTCTTCCACGAGGTCAGGCGAGCGGCCAGCCCAGTCGCCGAAGACGATCACCTGGGTGTCGCTCAGGTCGGGGAGGGCGTCGAGCGGTAATCGATGCAGTGACAGCGCCGTCAGCACCGAGGCGACAAGCACGGCCAGAATGGTCATGGCCGGGTTGGCAGCACAGAGGCGGATGATCCGAGCGATCATGGACTCCTCCACTTTGGCAACGCCGACTGCAGCTGCGCTTCAGAGCTGAGAAGAAAGGTGCCACTGGCAGCAACACGCTCACCGGCGTTTACTCCAGAGCGAATTTCCGTCCAGTCTTCGCTGCTTTTGCCGGTCATCACTTCTTTTGGTTCCAACTTGCCTCCGCCGCGGTCGATAAACACATATTTGTGCAGTCCGGAATACAGGATGGCGGTCGTCGGCACAGCGACATGGCTGCCGAGGTTGATGGGAAAGCGCAGATCGACGTAAAGCCCTGGCCTCAGCCCTGGCACGGGTTCATCGGCCACGACGCGGACACTGCCGGTACCCTCGCCCTCGCTCACACTGGGATAAATAAGATCGATGTGGCCTTTGTAGCTGCGGCCGTCGTCTTCGGGTAGCGTCAAGGATACGGCCTGTCCGACACGGAGATCGACGAGGTCCTGTTGGAACACCCGGCCGACGACATAAGCCGTACTAAGGTCGCCGATCGTATAGAGCGATTGACCTGGGCTAAAGCTCGCCCCTTCCCTGACATTGACCTCGAGAATGGTGCCGGTTTGTGGTGCTTTGATGACGACCGTCTTGTCAACCGCATTGGCCTTTTTGACGCGGGCGATGTCAGCGGCGGTCAAACCGAGATTGCGCAACCTCTCGACGGTCGATTGATGCAGCGCTGCTCCCGAGTCACCGCCATGCGATTGTAAGAATTCGCTCTCGGCGGAGGCTAGTTCCGGGCTATAGACCGTGATAAGCGGAGTCCCAGCAGTGACATGGTCGCCGACACGCCCGCGAAACTGGCTTTCGACGTAGCCACTGTAGCGTAAGGTCAGCTCAGTCCGCCGTGTGCTGTCAGCCTCGACCAGTCCAGCGGCGCGTAGGGATTTGGTGATCGCGACTATTTTTGCCTCAGCAAAGCGGACGCCGATTTGCTGCATGCGGTCAGCGCCGACGGGCATGATTTGGCTTGGGGCGGTGGACTCGCCGGCATGACTCGTCGACGCTCCGTTCGCGATCAGACCAGCGCTTCCCGTGGTCAATGTATAATTAAAAGTTTGTTTTGACCCGGCGGCGTCGACTCCGATCACGACCACCCAGGTGCCGGCCATCGCCAGGTCGTACGTGCCACGGTAAACACCGCCGCCCTGCGGGGCTACCTTAGCGCTGGCATTCATCCTTGGCATCGTGCCCATGGACGGCATCCAGATGCTAAGATGGACCTCTGCCTTGTCGAGCGCTTGACCCTTCTCGTCTTGCAGCTTGATGTCGAGGATGTTCTCGCCGGCTTCGGGCGCCGGCGGCTTTTGGGTGAAGCTCATCTTAACCTCCGCCTCGGCGAAGGCCATGCTTGGTGCGACCCATGACCCCAAGATTAAGACTAAGGCGAGTCTGACGCTCCACGGCAAATGTTTCACATGCTCCCCATTCCGCCACTCGCCTTCGAGGGCTCTTCGGTTGCGGGCGTCGGCGCCCCTCCACCAGGTGCTGTTGACTCCGGGCGTCCCCCCATACCTTTAGTCGCTGCAGGGCCCATCCCGCCTTTACCGGTGCCCATATCGCCGCTCTGACCTCCCATATTGCCGAGGACCTGTGGCGTCGGTTGGTCGAGGGTGTCCCCTTCAAAGCCGGCAAGGATCCGCTCCCGAGCCACGATCGCTCGTGCATAGCTTTGCCTAGCGTCGGCTTCGGCGAATTCATAGCGCAAGAGCTTCTCTCGGGCCGTGGATGCCGCAGCAAAGCTGGCTCGTCCCAGGGCGTAATCCGAAAGCAGGGCCTGCAGATGCTGCTTGGCGCTGGGTACGATCTCCTGACTGAGCACGCGCAGCGTCTGCGCGAGGACCACCAGTCGGCGTTGGTTTTGCTTCAGCGCTAAGGATCTTTTACGGTCGTGCCAGGATAAGTCGAGATTAGTTTGGGTGGACGAGGTTGCTTGTTCGTCGTCAAGGCTGCTGCGAATCCTACCCGAAAAGACCGGCACCGAGATTCCGAGCATCACGCCGACTGAGCGCATGCCGTCGTCTTGCTGCATGACCATGCCGGACGCTGTTAAGTGCGGCAGGCTCCGCTTACGTTCGGCTTCAAGACGCGACGTGGTATCCGCTTCGGTCTGCAGTCGCCGCTCGCGAGTCAAGTCAATCCCTGTGGCTGCCTGCAGCACGCCGCTCCCGGAGTAGGCTTCGGGCAGCCGCAGATCGAACGTTAGATCCGTGACGTCGCTGAGGCCAAGGATCTCGGCGGCGTGGTCCTGGATGTTCTGTAAGTCCGCCTCTAGAGCGGCTAGGTTTAAGGTGTGGACTGCCTTCTCGTTTTGCGCCTGAATGAGTTCATGGTGGGAACCCACCGCATTGCGCAGTCGGGCGGTCGCGCTCTTAACAATCGACTCGGCATCGGCGACACTGGTTTTCTCGAAGTTTGCCGTCTCTGCCAGACGTACCATATCGATAAACATATCTTCCGCTGCCAAGCGCCGTAGCGTCGCAGCCATCCTTTCGTCGATCCCTACGCCTTCAGTCGTGGCCCTGGCCGCCTTTTCCTGCGCCGCAAGAGTGCCCGGCCAGGGAAGGGTCTGAGTTAGAGTGAGTTGCGACATCGGTGCGTTCGCTGTGGTGTCCATCCCCCTGCTGGCGCCAGGGATAGGTAGGTACTGGCGGGTCACGGCGATGTCGGGGTCAGGCAAGGCGCCGGCCTTAGCCTCAGCTTGTTTGGAGCGAAGGGTGGCGAGCTGCGCGGCGGCGGCTTCAGGGTGGTTACGTTCGACTAAACTAAGGAATGTGACAAAATCGACCGGTGCCTGGGCGTAGGCTACTCCTGGCAGGAGCAAGAGCGCGGCCATGTAAAAGACGATGTTCATTGGCGACTCCACAGCGAAGCTGACACTAGTACGCGCGGACTCGGAGATTGTGACGTTGATCTTCCATGTCTTAAATTATTTAGCAATTACAAAAGGTTAAATGGTTCGTCAGGCTTTTTGCCTAAATCCTGCCCTCCAGCCTTCCCGCCCTCCCAGTTTTTGGGCAACGGCTTTATTCCGCGCAACTGGGAGGACGGGAAGGCTGGAGGGCAGGATTTAGGCATCAAAGCTGGTTCGTGGCGGCCTGTCACAAATAGCCGTCTGCGCCGTAGCCTAAGTCGAGAGCGTCGCTCAAGACGCGAGGATTCGATCAAGGGTTCAATCCATGACTAGAGTATTCGGCAAAGATGGCGTATCCGACCGTGTGCGCCAGGAAATCTACCAAGTGGTCGAGCGCGACCTGCGGCCGTCGTGGGCGATGGTCTACGCCAAGACCGGCGTGTCGGTCCTGGTCGGTGGCTTAGTTTCGTTGTTCTTCTGTGGTCAGTTTCGGCTCGGTTTCAGCAGCTTGGCTCAGTTTGTCAACGGCTGGATCATCGCTCAGGCGGGAATGCTTGGCTGTACCGCCTATTGTGGAGCACTCTTCGCTGTTCTACCGGTCCTGGTGTTGCGCCTCATGTCCACGCCGCTGCAGTTTCGCGCCCTGCGGTATAGGTTAGCGGTACCGACCTTGGTGTGGATTGGAGCGTTCGGCGCCTTTATGACCCAAGTTGACAACATGGGGAACAATCCGCTGTGGATGCTGCT
>Ga0315274_10006685_pt1 | contig 16772 bp, 16 predicted proteins | sample YL17G02_20_MG_FD_203700 | JGI IMG/M metagenome (GOLD analysis project Ga0315274, IMG submission 203700) | Sediment microbial communities from Yellowstone Lake, YNP, Wyoming, USA - YL17G02_20 | ecosystem: Environmental > Aquatic > Freshwater > Lake > Sediment | place: USA: Wyoming | collected...
GCCGCTGCCGCGGCGCCGGCGTAGTGACCGTGTCCGAGTCAAACGACAGGAGAGCCTAATCATGTTGGCATCAACAGGCAGAAACTCACGAGTGAGGCATTCGACCGCCGAAGTGGGAGACCATGCCGGGCGGAGGAACCATTGCCGTCCCCGCCCGCGCTACTCAACAGGCAGGGAGTGCACGGTCAACCACTTCACGGGCACGCCGTACGACGAGAGACCTGATAAGGAAGGCGCCCAGGCGAAGGCCGAACAGGAATAAAGAATACGTCCGTGGGCTGGCGCCCACGGCTCTGAGGAATAAAAGGAGAAGAATGATGTCCATGGACGGTGTGACCCCGATTGAGCTTGCCAAGGAACAACCGGGCTTCGTCAAGACGCCGCTGGTGGAGAGTATCGTCGAGCGCTGCCTGGTTTATCTGGGCGCGGGCTTCCCGGTCCACCTGACGGGGGCGGCCGGGACGGGCAAGACGAGCCTGGCGCTCTACGTCGCCGCCCAGATCGGCAGGCCGGTCGTGGTGGTGCACGGCGACGAGGAGTTGGGGACCTCGGACCTGGTCGGCGGGAACTACGGATGGCGTCAGCGGAAGGTCGTGGACCACTTCATCCACTCGGTGAAGAAGCTGGATCACTCGATGGAGTCGAGGTGGGTGGACAACCGGCTGACGGTGGCGTGCAAGCACGGCTTCACGCTGGTGTACGACGAGTTCACGCGCAGCCGGGCCGAGGCCAACAACGCCCTGCTCTCCGTTCTGGAAGAGCGCGTCCTGGACATGCCCGCCGGGCGCGGCGACCAATCCTTCCTACGCGTGAGCCCCGACTTTCACGCCATCTTCACCAGCAACCCGACGGAATACGCCGGCGTCCACCGGGCCGCCGACGCCCTCCAGGACCGGATGATCACCATCAAGCTCGGCCATTATGACCGCGAGACCGAGATCGCCATCGCCACGGCCAAGAGCGGCATCGACCGGGCGCAGGCGGAACGCATCGTGGATCTGGTCCGCGGGGTCCGCGAGCACCAGACCAAGGGCAAGACAGGAGAGGGCAAGAACGGTAATGGGATCTGCCCCGCGACGGTCCGAGCGTCGATCATCATAGCCACCGTGCTGAAGGCCCATGACCGCAGACCCACGGCCGGCGACGAGAGTTTCGTGTGTCTTTGCCACGACGTGTTGGATTCGTCGCGCCTGGGCGCCATGCCTAGCCGCGGCATCAAGGACGAGGTCAACAGACTAATCAAGGAATACGCGGCGTAACGGTGTAGGGCAGGTGGTTCTCCGCGCCGGCGGAGGTTCACCTGCCTTCAGACCCAGGAGTCCGCCATGCCCACGGAATGCAACTATCTCTATGGGGTTATGCCGGCCGACAAGGCGAGGAGCTTCGGTCCCATCGGCATCGACGGCGGCGAGGTCCGCGTGGTGACGCACGGCGTCGTCGCCATGGTGACCAGTCCGGCCGCGCGCATCGACTTTTCCCGGCTTCCCCCCGAAAAGGCGCTTCAATACCTCGCCGAACACCAGCGCGTCCTGGAGCGGGTGATGACCGACTCGGCGGTGATCCCGCTGAAGTTCGGCACGTTGGCCGACGATGACCGGCAGATTCTGGACATCCTACAGTCCGGCAGTCCCGGCGCGCCGGCATTCGCGCACGCCCTGGAGCAGTACGCCGGGAAGTTCGAGTGGGACCTGGTCGCGTGTTGGGCGGACCTCCAGGCCGTGCTGTCCGAGATCGCCGCCGAGCCGGCGGTGGCGTCCATGAAGGCCGAGGTCTCCGCCCACTGGCCGGCAAGCCGGTCGGCCGGGCCGACCACGGAACAACGGATCCAGCTGGGCCGGTTGGTGAGGAAGCTGTTGACCAGGCGGCGAGACCGCATCGCCGCCGAGGTGGTCGCCGCCTTGCGGGCCCAGTGGCCCGAGATCGTCGTCAATCCCACGAAGGATGACGCGATGATCCTCCATGTGGCCGTCCTGATCGGTCGAGATGAGGAGAGCCTTTTCGATCAACTCATCGACCGGCTCAATTGCGATTACAAGGATCGACTCAACTTTCGCTGCGTGGGCCCGCTGCCGCCCTACAGTTTCGCGACCGCGGAGGTACGGGCCGTTGACGCCGAGGAGCTGGATGCCGCGCGGCAACTGCTCGGAGTGGGCGAACGCCTAAGCCCGGCGGAGATCAAGGCGGCCTATCGCCGCGTGCTGCCGGAGGTTCACCCGGACAGGAATCCCGGCGCCGACGCGGCTGAGCGCATGAAGGAGCTGGTCGCTGCCCATCAGCTCCTGGAAGAATATGCTTTGAACTGCAATCAGACGCCTCCGGCCGACAAAGGCCGGCCGGTCATCGTCAAGATCAGAACCCTCCCCGAACTGCGCGCCCGGGCCGGCGTTTCCAGAAGTGCTCCGAATCGGTCGGCACGCTCGGAACCGTTGGTCGCCGGAGCAAGATAGACAGAGCCGGGAGCGGAAGCGACCGGATAGACGTGCCGTATAGAGGAGCATGATCGTGTCGCAGGCCACAGTAGCCGTAGGACAGGTGCTCGCACCTGCCTTAGCCAGTGAACCGCCCTCGGCGAGTTGTGCCATTGCTGTGTCAGCAGCGGCAAGGAGCACTGCTCAAAGAGCAGTGGCACACGCCGCTGCGACGCGACGCTATATCTATTGCATCATCGACTGCCCTGAGCCGACCACCTTCGGTCCGATGGGCGTGGGGAACGATGCGGAGGTCTTCGCCCTGCCCTATGAGGGGATCGCCGCCGTCGTCAGCAGCACTGCGGCCGAGAAACTCGAAATCTCACGCGAGAACACTCTGGCGCACCAGCGCGTGCTGGAAGCGGTCATGCAGCGCGGACACACCGTCCTGCCGGTCAGGTTCGGCACCCTCGCCAAGGACAAGCCGGACGGCCCCGCCGACGCCGAAAGCCGCATTGTCAACCACGTGCTGGTCCAGCGCCGGGACGAGTTCAACGGTCTGCTAGCGCTCTACCGTGACCGCGTGGAGCTGGGCGTCAAAGGGTTGTGGACTGACATGAACGCCGTGTTCGCTGAAATCGTCAACGAGAATGACGCGATCCGCCTGCTGCGCAAGAGGGCGCTCAGCGGCGTGTCGCCCCGGTGGCACTGCTCTGGAGCAGTGGCACACACACGCTCCGGCGGCTTGCCCCTCACGGTGAGACTGGGCGAGCTGGTTAAGAAGGCCCTGGATGCAAAGAAGAGCGCCGCCGAAGCGGAACTGCTGAACTATCTTGCGGGAACGATACTGGACGCGCGCCAGAACAAGACTTTCGGCGACCCGATGTTTGCCAACCTGGCCCTGCTCGTCAACAAGTCGCGCCAGGACGACTTTGCGGCCGCCCTGTCGGCGTTCGAGGACCAACGGGCCGGGAGGGTCCGGCTGAAGCTTGTCGGCCCGATGCCGCCGTTCAATTTCATCGAATTGGTCATCACCTGGGACGATTGACCATGGCATTCCTCCTCGATGACATCCTGCTGGCACCCTGCAAGCTGGTCCATTGGGTCAGCAAGGAATTGTACGAGCACGCCGAAGCGCAGGTGACGGATGACTCCGCCATCCGCCGGGAACTGCTGGAACTCCAAATACGCTTCGAGCTCGACGATATCAGTGAGGAGGAGTGTCACAGGCAGGAGGCCGTCCTGATGCAGCGGCTTGATGCCGTCAGGGCCTACAAAGAATCCAGAAGACCGGACTAGCGGACAAGTTAGCCCACGAGGAGAACGCCCATGGCAGAGGCAATGGTTCAAATGATTCAGAAGGCCCGAGAACAACTCAGCGACATGACGCACCTGGAGCTGGGCAGCACCCTGTCGGTCCGCAAGGACGACCGGGTCTGGCACGTTCAGGTGGAAGCCCTGGAGAAGAAGTCTCTGCCCGATTCCCAGGACATCCTGGCGACCTACGGAGTGACCCTGGACGAGGGCGGCAACGTGCTGGACTTCGCCCGGACCAGCATGCGGAAGCGTAGCGATACAGCGGTGCCGGAGGGCGCGGAGTAATAGGCTGATGTCCGGTTTCCTGGTCAACCTATCCGAACCCCAAGCGCCAGCGCGGGGCCCAGCCAACGAGCTACGCCTGGTGATCTTCGGCGGCAAGGGGGGCGCCGGCAAGACGACCTCCGCGGCGGCGACGGCCGTCCACCTGGCGCGGCGCCGGCCAGCCGGTTCACCGGAGCCGGGGCGGAAGATCCTGCTGGTATCGACCGACCCCGCGCATTCCCTGGCCGACAGTCTGGATGTACCCGTCACCGACGCGCCCGCGGCCGTGCCGGGAGTGGACAACCTGTGGGTGCGCGAGTTGGACGCCCACGAGGCGGACCGGCGCTTCCATGAGCAGTATGACGCGGCCTTGAGGACGCTGTTCGAGCGTGGGACCTTTCTGGACGGCGAAGACGCCCGAAGCATTGTTGAGTTGCCGCTGCCCGGGCTGGATGAGGTGATCGCCGTCCGAGAGCTGGCCAACCTTCTCACGGAGAACGCCTACGACCTCATCATCATGGATACCGCACCGACCGGACACACCCTCAGGCTGCTGGCGTTGCCCAGGGTCATGGAGCGCTGGGTGCACGCCTACTCCCTCATGCAGCGAAAACACAAGTACATGCAACGCACGTTCGCGGGACGTTGCACCCCCGACGCGGTGGACGATTTTCTCAAGACTTTCGACGCCGACCTTCGCCGCGTACGGGAACTGCTGTACAACTCCGCCGCCACCGAATTCGTCCCCGTGGTCAATCCCGATCCGATCGGGATCGCTGAGACCAGGCGCCTGGTGGACGCCCTCGCGGGGATGGGGATCGCGGTGCGCAGTCTCATCGTCAACCGCGTTCCGCCGGACGGAGACTGCCCCCTCTGCCATGCCCGGCACGCCGGGGCGAAGTCATGGCTCACGCAGATCGAGCAGGACTTCGCGTCGCTCAACCTCGTACGCGTGCCGTTGATGGCCGGCCAGGTCCGGGGCGTGGAAATGCTGGCGGGCTTCGGGGCGACGTTATTCGGGCCGGGATTGCCGATTGCCGATTGCCAACTGCCAATTACTTCCGCATCTAATCGGCAATCGGCAATCGGCAATTGGCAATTCGTCAAGCCGCTCAGGCATCGGCGCACGCCCTTGGGTGAATTGCTAGATGGAGCCTGCAAGTTCCTTCTGTTCGGCGGCAAGGGCGGCGTGGGGAAGACGTCGTTGGCCGCCGCGACGGCCTTGAGGATCGCCGAACAGCGCCCCACGGAGCGCATATTGGTCCTCTCGATCGATCCGGCCCACTCCTTGTCCGATTGCCTCGCGTGCCCGGTAGGCGGCAGGGCCGTGCGTATCAGCGCCCCGGGTCTGCTTGAGGCCAAGGAATTGGACGCGGAAGAACTCTTTGAGGCCTATCGAGACCAGTACCGGCGGGACGTCGCTCACGCTTTCGACGTCGCCGGGGATGCGGAGTTGCGATTCGACCGGGAGGTCATGGACGAGCTCCTCTCGGTCTGGCCGGCGGGTCTGGACGAGATCATGGCCCTTGTTTCGGTGCTGGACCTGGCCGATGCCTATGACCTGGTCGTGCTCGACACCTCACCCACCGGGCACCTGCTTCGTTTCCTGGAGATGCCCGAGTTGGCCCGGCAATGGGTGAAGGCCGTCCTCAGAATCATCCTGAAGCACCAGGCGGTCATCGACCTCACCGACGCCGGCGAGAAACTGGTCCGTTTGTCACGCGATATTCGCCGCGTCCAGGAAATACTGACCAATCCCGATCAGACTAGGTTTGTCGCGGTGACCATCCCGGAGACCATGGCGATGGCTGAGACCCACAGACTGCTGGCGTCTCTAAAGCGCCTGGGCGTGGCCTGTCACGACCTGGTCGTCAACATGGTCACGCCCGGCCGGGCGTCGTGTCCATTCTGCCGCGCACGGCGGCACGAAGAGCACGGTTGCATGCGCGAGATGTGGCACGGCTCCAGAGCAGTGGCACGCTCCGACCTGGCCGTAACCGAAGTCCCGATGCTGGCGAACGAGCTCCGGGGCATCCAAGCGCTCAACCTCCTGGGCAGCGCCGCCTTTGGTCCGGCCGGATCCTGGATTCGGCGGTTCCTCGGCCGTGTGCCACTGCTTTTAAGCAGTGGTTTGGCGGGAGATGCTCAAGCAGACCACTGCTCAAGAGCAGTGGCACCCACGGAACATGCGCTGGTCGGCAATGAAGCCAGGGAGGAAGCAAAGACGTGAAAAGCCAGGATGCCGCCGTCGTGCAGGGCCCCCACCCAGCGACCCTGGCGGATGTGATCGACCGTATCCTGGACAAGGGTCTGGTGATCAACGCCGACATCGCCGTTTCCCTGGTCGACGTCGAGCTGCTGAGCATCAAGATCAGAGCGGTCCTGTGCTCGCTGGAGACGGCGGCCAGATATGGGCTGGAATTGCCTTGCGGAACAAACCTGGAGACCGACGCCTGGAGAGAAGCGCAGATCCCCAGGGACAACTGTCCGCAATGCGGCAAGCGGAGCGCCGTGGAGGAGCTCCTGGGGGAGGGCTGTGCGTGGTGCGGCTGGGTGTCCGCGAAACTCGCAGCACCGGTTGAGGCTTGGTAGTTCCGGCGCGCCGGGATAGTCAACAATGGCAACAGAGAAACCGACCCAAGAGGAATTGGCTGAGCAAGTAAAGCGGCTCAAGAGGGAGGTCCGCGCACTTCGCGGGGCTTCCTCTGAACCCCCGACCCGGGCAGAAGGCGTGGCCGAAGGCGTCGTAGCCGACCTGGGAAGGATGATCCCCGGTTTGCAGACGCTGATCGACGCTGCGTCGCAGATGCCGGAGTTCCGCCGGCGGCTGGCATCGATCGATGAGGAGATCAAGCGCAAATTCAAGGAAGAACCGCTGCGCCGAGTCTCCGGGGAGGTGGCCAGGGGTGTCGGTAGTCGCCGGATGGGCATTCCGCCCGGCGTTCGCCGCGGGCGACTGGGACCGCCCGTTTCAGCAAGGACGGGGAAGGTGTGGTCCTCGAGCAAGCCCCGCGTATCCGAACCCAGAGCGCTAGCGACGGGCCGGTCCGGCCCGCCGACGGTTCATATCAGCCCCCAAACGCCCGACCAGCTTCCCATAGACGTATTCGACGAGGGTGACAAACTCGTGGTTCTGGCGGAGTACGCCGGTCTGAAGCGGCGCGACATTGCGGTCTCCCTGGATGGCGCCGCACTTGTGATTGCCATCGACCGCCCACAGGGAAAGAGCGTCCAGCGAGTCGAGCTGCCGTGCGAAGTCACCGGCCAACCCAACGTATCCCTCGCCAAAGGGATACTGAAGATCCAGGTGAGGAAGAGGGACAAGACATGATCAAGATCGACGAAGGGAAACTCAAGGAGGGCGTGTTGGGCCTAGTGATGGCCGTCGTCGAGATCATCCGCGACGCCCTGCAAAGCCAGGCGACCCGCCGCATGGAGTCGGGCAGGCTGGCCGAGGAGGAGATCGAGCGCTTAGGCCGGGCCCTGGCGGACCTGGACGTCGCCATCGAGGACATCAAGCACGAGCAGGGGCTTGAGCAGGCCGTCCAGTCGGTACGCGACGGCTTGGATGACCTCGTTAATCTCGTTGTCCAACAGGTGGCCGAACCGGGCAGAGAGCTCCCGGAGCGGCCCGGCGCCCAGGCTCGAGAACGCGTTGGAGCGCAACGATGACGGCTGAGGCCGCCGCGAAACTCGGAGCACCGGGCGCAAGCCCGGTGACACGTCCGTGGGCTGCCGCCGACGGGTCAGATGGGCTGTACGTCTATTGCGTCGCCCGCGGCCCAGGCAACTACTCATTTGGCCCCATCGGGCTGGACGGGGCGGACGTCTATACCCTGGCGAGCGGGGACGATCCGGTCGCTTCCGCTCCCGGCTCTGATTCCGCGGATCTCTGCGTCGTAGTCCAGCACTGCCGGGCTGAGACGCCGGCAGGCCGGCTTGCCGGCCGCTCCGAGCAGCCTGACACCATCGAGCGCTGGATGCTGACCCATCAAAGCGTGGTCACCGAAGCGACCCAGGCCTTCGGAACGGTCCTGCCGATGGCCTTCAACATGATTGTGGCCGCGAGCGAGGGTGGCACTGGTCTAGAGCAGTGGCACACGGCGGGAGAGAACCTCATGGCCTGGCTGGACGAGAAGCGGGACAGATTCACCGGCCTGTTGCACAAACTCGCGGGCAAGGCCGAATACGGCGTCCAAGTATTCTGGGATCCCAAGGTGATCACTGCCGCTGTCGTCCAGCGCGATCCCGAGCTTCTCAGAATACGAGACGAGGCCCGCACCAAGCCGAAGGGGCTGGCCTACATGCTGCAACAGAAGTTGGCCAAAGCGGCGCGGGCGGCGCTGGAGGCGCAGGCCGACCGACACATCAAGTGCTTCTACGCCCAGGTCTGCGAGTGCGTGGAGGACATCCGCGTCGGCCCCATCCGCAGAGCACCAGGCGCGAGCCCGGTGACATGTCCGCGGGCTGGCGCCCGCGGCTCCGACGGCGGGCAAATGCTCTTGAACCTCTCCTGCTTAATGGACCGGGGCAGCGCTGCCCTGGGTCGGGTACTGGACGAGATTCAGAGGACCGAGGGCGTCTGGGCACGCTTCACCGGTCCGTGGCCGCCCTACAACTTCGTCAGCGCTTGACGAAAAGTGCGAAGTTCAAAGTTCGAAGTTCAAAAACGGCACTTGAGGTTTTGAACTTTGAACTTTCAACTTTGAACTTCACGGACGGGGGACCGGCTGTTAGGCAGGGATTAGGGTTGAAGGGTCAAAGGGTTGAATGGTTGAATGGTTGAATGGTTGAATGGAACCTGAGCTTCCTGAAGCGTACATAGGACGAGCCACCCTCTCGGACTTGTTGGACAGGATCCTGGACAAGGGACTGTTCCTGCGGGCCGACTTGGTTATATCCGTGGCGGGCATCCCCCTAATCGGCGTGACGCTGATCGCGGCCGTGGCCGGCATCGAGACCTTGCTTGAGTACGGCATCATGTCCGATAAGTTGGAATGCGGAATGGTGAATGCAGAATGCGGAATGTCGAATGTGGAATGCGGAATGGTGAGGGCGGAATGCTGAAAGAGCAACGGCGGAACCGCCGCGTTCACAATTCCGCATTCACAATTCCGCATTCGCCGTGTTTCCGCATTCCGCATTCACCATTCCCCATTCGGGAGAAAACCAACCCATGGGTCTCATCGTAGGCATCGACCTGGGCACGACGAACTCTGCGGTGGCGTACCTGAAAGACGGACGCCCCGTCATCGTGCCGAACCTGGAGGGAGACGCGCTGACGCCGTCCGTGGTGGCCTTTACCGACGACGACCGCCGGTGGGTGGGGCGGATCGCCAAGACCCAGGCCGCGGCAAACCCGCTCAGGACCGTATTCTCCATCAAACGGCGTATGGGTCATACCCTCGACGCGACCGAGGCTCGACGCGACCGAGGAGGGAGCGCGGTGGCCGCCGTGGTCTCTTCGATCAAGCGGCGGATGGGTTCTGACAACGTGGTGAGAGTCGGCCGGCGCACCTACACGCCCGTCGAGATCTCCGCCATGATCCTCGAGAAACTGAAGGCGGACGCCGAGGCCTACCTGGGCGAACCGGTCGAGCGGGCGGTCATCACCGTTCCCGCCTATTTCAACGACAGCCAACGACGGGCCACCCGAGAGGCCGGCGCGGTCGCCGGTCTGGAGGTGGTGCGCCTGGTCAACGAGCCTACGGCGGCGTCGCTGGCCTACGGTCTGGACATCGAGAAGGCCCACACCGTCATGGTGTGGGACCTGGGCGGCGGGACGTTCGACGTGTCCATCCTGGAGCTGGGCGGCGGGGTCTTCGAGGTCAAGGCCGTCAACGGAAACACCCAGTTAGGCGGGGACGATTACGATCAGCGCCTCGCCGAGTTGCTGGTGGAGCGTTTCCACGACGAATGCGACGTGGATCTAAACGGTGACCCGACTGCCAGGCGAATGACACTTCAGTTGGCGGAGCAGGCCAAAATACGCCTTTCCAGCGACACCGAGACGCGGGTGGTGCTGCCGGCCTATCTGGGCGGGGGCCGCGGCTGTGCGGTAACGGTCACCAGAGACGCCTTCGAAGAGGCGACCGCCGACCTTATTGAGAAGATGGTAGCTCCCGCGGAATGCGCCCTGTCTGATGCGGGTATCGACCCGATCGACCTGGACCGGGTTGTCCTGGTTGGCGGGATGACCCGAGTGCCGGCGGTCCGGCGTCTGGTTAAGAAGCTCACCGGGATCGAGCCCTACGGGCACATCGATCCGGACCAGGTCGTCGCCCTGGGAGCGGCGATTCAGGCGGGCGTGCTCGCCGGGCAGGTCCGCAATGTCACGCTGGTGGACGTGACGCCGCTATCGTTGGGGATCGAGACCCAGGGCGAGCTTTTCGCCCGCATCATCCATCGCAACACCCCGATTCCCACTACCAAGAGCAAGCTGTTCACCAACGCGATGGACGATCAGACGGCGATGGAGATCCACGTCCTTCAGGGTGAACGCGAGCTGGCCTCCGACAATGTGACCCTGGACCGGTTCGAGCTGTGCGACATTACGCCGCAACCCCGGGGCGAGGCCAGGATGGAGGTCAGCTTCGACATCGACGCCAACGGGATGGTCCATGTCTCGGCCACCGATCTTCAGACCGAGACGACGAAGCGGATTCGCGTCGCGGCGGCCTGCCAACCCCCCGCCGAGGAAGTGACGCGAATGCTCGCGGAGAGCCGAGAAAAAACGGAGTCTGACCGGCGCAGGCGCGGAGAGATCGAGGCCGCCTTGCGGGGAGAGAATCTGATTCTGGCCCTGGGGAAACTCGTCGGCGACATGGACCTGAGCCACACGGTTCACGGTGTGGATATTCGGGAGACACCCGATCGGGCAGTCCGTCAGGCCATCGAAGCCGCGGAGAACGGCGCCGCGCAGGTCCGTGCGGCTATGGCCGACGGCAGACTTGAACGCATCACCTCGGCCAATGAAACCCTTGAGGCGCGACTGAAGAGGCTCGACCGTGCGATCAAAGCCGCCTGTCTGCCTGACAGGCAGGCGAGACAACCGGCTGGGTGCCACTGCCCCTGAACCCCGGCATTAATGCCGGGGCTATGGCCCAGTGCTCCGTTCAATGCAAAGGAGAATGAAATGGCGAGAAGAGACAAACGTAAGGGTGAGGAGAAGGCCAAGGCGTCGCTTGATTTCGGCCTGGGTGGGCTGTTCGAGGGAATCCAGAAGCTCGTCGAGGCCGCTGCCGGACTGAAAGAGTCCGGCGGGGTCGATAAGACGGGCGAGTTTGCCATTCCGGGGCTTGGCGACAAGGGCAAAGGCATCTTCGGGTTTTCCATCAGGACCCTGGCCGGTGGCGATCAGCCGAGCGTGAAGGTCCAGCCCTTCGGCAACATTCACCAGCGCGAAGAGGGAATGGTTGTCGAGGAAGCCAGAGAGCCGGTGGTCGATACCTTTGAGGAAGGCGACCGCATCCGCGTCATTGCCGAACTTCCTGGTGTTTCAAAAAGCGATATCAAGTATGAAATCGACGGCGACGTATTGACGCTTTCGACTGAAGGCAACCGCCCCTACAGCGCCGAAGTGCTCCTGCCCGCCGCCGTCGAGCCGGGCGACGTCGAGTTTTCTTACACCAACGGTATTCTTGAACTGAAACTCAGGAAAGCCAAGGATTCCTAGTGGGTGCATGACCGTTTATGCGGCGAGCTTTTTGCGGTTCCGGCGCGCCGGGGCAGGCGTAGGGTGGCGGGATCATGCCCCCCGTTTGACACCGCCTGCCGCCCCGCTGAAGATGGGCTTGGCATCCGCCCGTCCGAGCCGGTGAGGAGGCGTCATGGCTCGCGACTCGATGCTACCCCGTGAACGTACTGCCGCGGAGGGCGGGATCTTCGGCACGAGCAGACGTAGGGTGCGTTTCAATGCACCTTTCGTGGTTTGTGGTGCATCAAGATGCACCCTACGAGACCGGAGCTTTGCCGGGCCGGGGAAGGTGAACCACGTATCAAGGTCGCCCGCTCTGCTAGACCGGCCCGGTACGCTGATAGACTACCGTTCCGAAATGCTCGTGGGATACATTCCCTCCATTGTTCCTGTGCGTGTCCTTGACCTGGAACTGGAAGATCTTCGCATTGGGCAGATCCCTCGGCAGGTCCAAGGCCACATCCAGCAAACCGGTTGCCCCCGTGGGAGTGCCGACAGCCGGCACGGCAACGAATGCGAGAGGCTTGTGGTCGACAACGCCTTGGGAAGCGGTCACACCGATCAGTGTGACATCCACCGGCACACCACCCTCTTCCGTAGCCAGTAGGAACCGCACCTTCTCTTTCAGCTCGACGACTTGAAGATGTATGCGCCGCAGTTCGATGGTCGTCTCGAGCGTTTCCTGAACGACGTTAATATCGTCGCCCATAGTGTCCAGTTTGTCGTTGATGATTGTGTGGTGTGTCGCCAGATCGGAGTCCACATCCGCGAGATCAGTATGCAGGTGTCCGACACGGTGATAGGTGCCCTCGATCTCTGCGGAATCGATGGCCCCCTCGCAGAGCAGCATATTCTCGTGCACCGTCTTCGCCGCAACGAAGAGTACGTCGCTCACGATGCAGAGCACGGAGAGGTTACCGCCCTCCCCGATAATCGTGAGGTCCTGTTCGCAAACCCTCGACGCGGCCTCTTTAAGCGCCTCGGCGCCTGCCAGAAGATTCTGGGAGGTCAACACGAAGAGGTCGTCTTTCCGGTTGGCTATGCCGTCGCCGTCCGGGTCGCCGACGCAATAGTAGGGAATGACCGCCTCGATTGTCTGAGGTATGGCCGGTATGAGGAACGCGCCGAGGAAACTGATCACGCTGGGAAGGTCGGAAGACAGAATGGTGATAACGAACTCCAGAGAGTCGATGTGCGGATACTCTGCGCTGGGAAAGTCCGGGGACGTTGTGAACAAGTTGACGTTTGGGCTCTGGGCGTAGACCAAGGCCGTCAGCTGGTCGATTCTCTGTCGCATCTGCTTGACGATGGGCGCCAGCATCTCTGCCGGGGCCAATTCCTGGTCACCCGCAAGCTCCAGTTCACGCCCCGCGGACTCCAAGGCCGCCTTCAGTCCCGTGTCAAGCTGCTGCGCTGCGATGTTTCTGTAGGCGTTTACGACATACAGAAGATCCTTCCGGAGCCCCGTCCGATCTGCCCCTCGGCCAGTGCCGTCCTCAGCCAAGACGGACGAGCCACCCAAGAGAAGGGCGACGACCGTCGCCGGCGCCAGAAAGCCCGATAAAATACAAACCCGATTCCTACGCTTCATAGTTCATCCCCTTTTATAAATGAAAAGGCCTAGCACGCCAGACACCCTTACAATGGTGCGGGCGTCTTGCCCTCTTTCACCCCGCCGCTCGCGTGTTACTCCTGCTTGTCAGCACTAAGGCACGTCAGGATATAGCGCCCTACATCAAGGCCGCAACGTTGCCGTGGCCTCTTCGCTTAGGACCATGGTAACCGTTCGCAGTAACCTACCCCATTGGCCCCCGCTTGTCAAGACACGCGGCCAGCTTTTTTTCCGGCCTTGCCGGCCCGATTTTGCCGATGAGCAGGTGCAGACTCCCATGCGAAGGAGCCCCGGCGCGCTGAGATGAGGGAGCGGTCATGCCAAAACCGCTTCCTGACGGGCGCGGCTCGGTTCGCATAATCGCCGCCAATTCCGAGACGCTACACTAGATCCTCTTGATTCTCACGGCCTCTGCCGTTCGACGATCTTATAGGCCGCTTCCATGTGTTTCATGCTGATCGTGAATCCGCCGTAGTCCGCGGCGCGGGCAGGCCCGCCGGCGGGGTCTTTGTGCGTTGCGAGGTGCTCGCGGATCGCCAGCAGCGCCGCCTTGCCGCATAGGCCGGCCAGGTCCGCGCCGGAGCGGCCCTCGGTGGCGTCGGCTATGGCCGCCAGGCTCACTCCTTTGGCAAGCGGTTTGCCGCGTGTATGGATCTGGAGGATGGCCAGTCGCGCTGCCTTATCGGGCAGCGGCAGATCGAGTAGGAGATCGAACCGCCCGGACCTCAGGATGGCGGGGTCCACAATGTCCTGGCGGTTGGTGGCACCCAGCACGACCACACCCTTCAGTTCCTCGATGCCGTCCAGCTCGGTGAGTAACTGACTGACCACGCGCTGGGCCACTCCGCTGTCGCCGCTGTGGCCCCTGGCCGGCACCAAGCTGTCGATCTCGTCGAAGAACAGGATGCAGGGGGCGGCCTGCTTCGCCTTGCGAAACACCTCCCGGATGCCCTTCTCCGACGCCCCAACCCACTGGCTCAGCAGCTCCGGACCCTTCACGGAGATGAAGTTGATCTCGCTCTCCTTGGCCAACGCTTTCGCCAGGAGCGTCTTGCCCGTTCCCGGAGGGCCGCTCAGCAGGATTCCCTTGGCGGGGCGGGTGGCGGCGATCTTGAACAGCTCGGCGTGCTGAAGCGGCCACTGAACCGTCTCCATCAGTTCTTGCTTGACTTCCTCCAGGCCGCCCACGTCCTCCCAGCTCACGTCGGGAATCTCCACAAACACCTCACGGATCGCCGACGGCTCGATTTCCTTTAGCGCCTCCAGGAAGTGGTCCATGTGGATTTCGAGATTGAGGAGCTGCTCATAGGGAATCTCCTCCAGGGCGAAGTCAATGTTGGGAAGGATGGTTCGCAGACAGGCCATCGCCGCCTCGCGGCAGAGCGCCTCCAAGTCGGCGCCGACGAAGCCGTGCGTGATCTGCGCCAGGCGTTGAAGGTCTACATCCTCGGCCAGGGGCATTCCGCGGCTGTGGATGTGAATAATACCCAGCCGGCCGTTCGCGTCGGGAATGCCGATTTCGATTTCCCGATCGAAGCGGCCGGGCCGACGCAGGGCGGGATCCAGCGTGTTGGCGATGTTGGTCGCACCAATCACCACGACCTCGCCACGCCTGCTCAGCCCGTCCATCAGCGCAAGCAACTGGGCCACCACCCGGCGTTCCACCTGCTTTTCTGCGCCCATCTCCTCGCGCTTGGGCGCAATGGCGTCGAGCTCGTCGAGAAAGATGATCGCCGGGGCGTGGGCCGCGGCCTCTTCGAAGATCGCGCGGAGCTTGCCCTCGCTCTCCCCGTAATACTTGGCCATGATCTCCGGGCCGCTGATGTGCACGAAATACGCATCGGTCTCGCTGGCCACGGCGCGAGCGATCAAGGTCTTGCCCGTCCCCGGCGGACCGTAGAGCAGCACACCCTTGGGCGCGTCGATGCCCAGCCGCTGGAAAACCTGGGGGTATTTCAACGGCAGCTCCACGATCTCCCGGATCCGTTGGACTTCCCGCCCCAACCCGCCCACGTCCTCGTAGGAGACACGCTGGCTCCTTGGCTCATGGGTCTTGTCCTCCTTGACCTGGATGAGTGTGGTGGCGTGCACCAGGACGGGGCCCGCGGGCGTGGTGCTAAGGACGCTGAAATCGTGGGACCGAGCGCCGAACAGCGTCGCCCGCACGGTATCGCCGGCCACCACCGGCAGGCCCTCCAGCAGACGCCCGAGGTACTTCGTATGACGCTCGGCAGCCATCGAAGGCAGCTCTTCGGCCGGCGACAGGACGATCCGTCCCGCAAGCCGCGCCGTGACCTTGGACACCTGCACTTTCTCATCCAGTCCGGCCTGGCAGTTTCCTCGAACCAGACCGTCTATCTGAATGAGGCCTTTCCCGCGTTCGCTTTGGAACGTAGGCATGACCTTGGCGACGGTGCTTCGTTTGGCCTTGAGTTCGACGATGTCGCCCACATCCGCCCCGAGCCGGCCCATGTCTTTCGGATCCATGCGCGCAATGCCCCGGCCAACGTCCTTGGGCAACGCCTCGGCCACTTTCAGGACTCCCGGCGCGCCGGGATCGCCGACTCCGTCCCCTGCTTCAGAGCCGGAAGCGGCAGCGCCCGGATGAACCGAGGAGGGTTTCTTCCGGGCCGGCTTCGCCTCCTTTAACTCAAGTCCGTCAGACTTACGGGTAGTTGCCATGCTTATGCTCCTCTCGGAATGCGGAATGGTAAATGCGGAATGGTGAAAAGCCGGTTTAACCCACCATTCTGATGGGTTCGTCTTTCCGCATTCCGAATTCCGCAATCCCAATTCATCGCTGTTGACCTTCTTCAACCCGTGTTTCTTCGTCTCGGCGCGCCGGGACCACAGGATGGTCCAGGCGCGTCACCACAATGTCCTCGGCGAGATACGACTCGACGTTGTGCATGAGTCCAAGAAACAGAATCCCGGTGCGCCCCGGACGGAGCGACTCATGGATACGCCGGCCCAGGTAGGCATCTCGTTCGGCCATCAGTTGACGAGTGGTGAATTGTGAATGCGGAATGCGGAACGGGCCCTCCTTTTCAGCATTCCGCATTCCGCATTCGCCGTTCGTTGGGCGGCTCGCCAGCGCAGCCTGCACGTTACGAAGCTCCTCAAGGAGCAGTTTGGGATCCTCCGTGCCCACCAACGTCGCCCCCCGGCTGACCAAGTCCAGGACCAACTGATGGTTCTCGCTGCCCTTCGCGGCGGCCGCCTTGACGATCTCGAGTTCCTTGCCGCAGACCGGCAATCCGTCCTGGTACAAGTCCACCCGACCATAGTCCAGCCCCAGCCCGTCAAGACCGGCCCGGACCGACTGCCAGAACGTAGCCAGCATGGCCACGTAGTCATCCCAGTGCCGACGACCCAGCCGTTCAATGCAGGCTGCCGCCAGCTCGGCGCCCATGGATCCCATATCCGCCGGAGAATGGATGATCGGGACGTGAATCAACCGCCGGGTGTACTCTTC
>Ga0315274_10006687_pt1 | contig 16771 bp, 19 predicted proteins | sample YL17G02_20_MG_FD_203700 | JGI IMG/M metagenome (GOLD analysis project Ga0315274, IMG submission 203700) | Sediment microbial communities from Yellowstone Lake, YNP, Wyoming, USA - YL17G02_20 | ecosystem: Environmental > Aquatic > Freshwater > Lake > Sediment | place: USA: Wyoming | collected...
GCCTTCAGCAGTGACAATTGTGCGGCATTCATCTCCATCATTTCCCTTGCATCCAATGGAACCTTCTTGACATCGATGGATTTGGGCCCATTTACCGTAACGTCAAGGAAACACTTGTCGGTATTCATGTCGCCAAAATCAAGGCGCTCTATTGAACCGGGATACCAGACATTCTTGAAATTCTGCTGACAATGCAGGTGACCAGCAAGGATTAGGTCGTAGCCCTTAACTCTGTCATACGGAATAATGTCTTCATCAAAAACCTCATAGTCAACCATACGATTAGCAAATCCACCTTCGATGGTTCCATGCATTACAAGAACCTGAGGATATTTAGACTTTTCACATTGAGGAACCTTATCGGCCTGTGGTGCGGTTGAATAGGGGAAGAATGTAAATTCCACGTCTTCTACCGGATAAACGGTGATTTTGTCGAATATGTTTAATCTCGGGCCTATAAACGGCACAAATTCGGCGAGTGTATGAGTTTGCCCACGAGCTCTGTAACAATCGTGATTTCCGGGTATCATCAGCATCTCGATATCGTTTTCCTGTGCCGACTTGATTATCTGCGCCAATATCTGCCTGTGCATGTTAGACGGATCTTTTTCCCTGTAAAGGTCTCCACCAACTATCAGTGTCTTTATCTGATTGGTAATGCAATATTTAAGAATGGCCACCATCTGCTTCTGTATGTCGAGCAAACGGCCATTATATCCGTCGATCTCGGGACCACGGTGTGAGCCGATATGCCAATCAGCAGTGAAAACAAATCGTGACATTAAACTATCTCTCCTTTAGTTCTGGTGGGCGATGAAGGACTCGCACCTTCGTAGGGGCTACGCCCCGTTTGCTCTACAGGCAAATGCAATTGCTGCTATGCGAATCGCCCAAATTTCCTATATCAAAAGCGTAATCGTCGCCATAAACGGCGTCACGAACGCCAACAAGCTGGCTGGCACGGTACGAGTCGAACGTACAACTTTCCCGTTAACAGCGGGGTGGACTACCATTGTCCTACATGCCAATATTTCTGGAGCATCGGTCCAGACTCGCACTGGAATGGTCTTCCTTACGGGGGAAGTGCCTATCTGCTTCGGCCACCGATGCACTTGGAGCTCACGAGAGGATTTGCACCTCCGACCTTGTCCTTACAGGGGACCTGCTCTAGCTAACTGAGCTACGCGAGCATTTTTATGTCGATCGCATAATCTAACGTTATTCGTTACTATCTGCAACCGACCTATTATGGCAGTCCCGAGAGGACTCGAACCTCCATGTTTACAACTTCGTAGGTTGTTGGCTTATCCAGTTGGCCCACGGGACCATCTACCACTATATTATACTACGTTCTGGGGTTCCTGTCAACACGTCCAGATATAACCTTGGTAACCGGATCCATGACAAGTTCCGCTACACATTTCTTATTTCCGGTATTAAATTCCACCTGAATACACCTGTCGTCCCAAAGTTCCAGCATTGAATAATCCTTTTCTGCCGTTACGGCCAACCTTGGCAGCTTGCATTCCTGCTCCAGCCAGTCCTGAATCAGGGTGGTTTCTTTGGCTATTTCTTCGTCACTTTGTCCACAATGACTCACTCTGGCCGTGAATATCCTTACTTCAATGCCTCCCCTTATCCATTCCCGTATCCGTTCGACCATTGGCCATAGTGGATCACCTATAGACCCTTCTCCCGTTAAACGAGGACCGTAATAGGCAAGAGTTCCATCGAGGTCCACTCCAATCCAGCCACTCATTGTATCCGTTCCGACACAATAACGTGTCTAACAATCGATCCAATGTCCAGATTTTTGTCTCCCAATATCGAATTAATTGCATTAATATACGCGACTATCATTTCGGCACCGTCTTCTGGAACACCATATATTTCGGTGACGGCACGCTTCATTGCTTGGTCCGTATCATCGTCTTCATGGTAAAGTGCGGAATATACATTGCTACTCATATTAATCTTGCCCTCCCCTAATCAATGGTCCGTCATCCTGATTCAATGGAGGCGGTCCATCCCACGTATACCCCTCATCCACGAACACATATGATATTTGAGGATCATCGAAATCCGTATGTACAATAGGCTTAATATTATTATCCTTGATACATATAATCACTGAATCCGGTCGCTTAACCAGATCCGGATTCTTTTCGGCCCATTCCTTGTATCCTCTTTGCCAAGGCATTAGTATCGGTGGCCCGTCCTTAATTATGTTTTCGGGTATGGAGGTAACCGCTGCCGGTCCCTCACAATGATTGCAAAGACGATCCTCGCCCTTCATGCACATACACATGGGAATTTCAGGATTATCACAATGTCCCATAGCTTTGGATTCTATTTTGCCGCGCCTGATGGTGCGGGGGCGGGTGCATACCCACCAACGACAATCGCGGCAAACACCTTTGGGATTGTCATCGTCGTGGGCGGTCTTGCCGCTATCGTGCTTTTTGGCCTCGCGTTCCATCAATCGGTCAAGTTCTTCCTTGGAATACCTCATCTCTTCTCCTTTGTTACCATTACAGACCTTCTTTCGACACTAAGCCCGTATTGAATGTCCCAAAGTATATGTGCCAACCATTCAAGTATTTCGCGGTCTTTTTCCTTGATATGGATTACGGGTGATTTGGCCACTTCCCCATCGATGTGATTGACCACATTGATGGCTTTTGCCAGCATCTTGGAATTGATTTCGATTTCTAACGGCGTATTGTGATTCACTTTGTTTTCTCCGACAGTACGCTGGCTATCAGCGCATCATTCGCTGCCAATCTTCTACCGTGCTTTTCACCCATCGCATGGTATGTCTTGGCCTGATCATTCATCATTTTACAGTACTCTCTCTTTTGGTCGTCCATGGCTATAGTGCCCTGAAGACTGGCACATAACCATCCCATAACTGCCCCCACCACAAACACAAACAGTATCGCAATCACTTCTCTCCTCCTTTTTAATCCTTGGCGGAAGGTACAGGATTTGAACCTGTGGTCCCCTTTCAGGGACTTTCGGTTAGCGACCGAACTCCTTAAACCGGACTCGGACAACCTTCCATGGCGGGCCATGCGGGAATCGAACCCGCTAGTTACGGCTTCGGAAACCGCTGTTTTTCCGTTAAACTTCTGGCCCGTATATATTATACCACTAAATAAGGGCGTTGATCGTTCCAACCACCCCATTTACCGTGTCCCAGTCTTCCTTTCTTTGCGCTTCCATAAGCTTATCAGCTATGTTGCGCAGGGCATTTTCCATCGCCGCCATCCTGTTCTCTGCATCTTCGGTTTCTGTACAGTCAGCGCAGTGCATGTTTATTACGTCGCCCTCACTTTCTATGCAGAACTTGGCACCCATAAGCATGTTAAATGCCATGTTTCTTGCTTCCGATGGTGACACATGCGATCCACCCGCATCCAGTATGATTCCATTCGATATTGCGTTTGCCACCTTATCCACATTTATGCAGACCCCGTTGACGCTGTTTATCATGCGCTCCTCCTGACCAATTGTTTTGCTCGTCATTTTACATGGATCTGGAACGCTGTCAAGGAAAATATTTGAAGCTGGCGTCCCCGATGAGAATCGAACTCATATCTGATCTTTAGGAGAGATCTGATCTGTCCGTTGAACTACGGGGACTCTGGCGTGCCCAGAGGGTCTCGAACCCCCGACAGCCACCTTAGAAGGGTGGTGCTCTTCCAACTGAGCTATGGGCACATTTACCAACCACTATATTATACTACTATACCTTGTCCTTGTCAAGCCCCACTCCATTACAGTTGAATATCGTTTTGCCTATATGTTCATATACAACTATGGTGTATTCCTTGTGTGGCTTAGAACAATATGTCAATATTCGTAACCCATCCCTTTCGTTTTGATCGGCAGTTCGCTTGGCCGCACTTACAAATATCTTAGCTCTATTCACTGCCCAACTATGTCCTTTCTCGGCAAGGGCTTCGTCCTGTTCCCAACAATCAATACTGAAAACGTCACTACCACAAATTATTTCCGTGCGCCATTCATAGTCTTCAGGGTTTATGGTGGTTCTATGAGCGCGAGTCAATACTGTCACATCAGAATTACATATCTGATTTATCCATGAATTTTGCGGAGGATATGTTGTCATGGCAACTCCTTCTGCCTTACAAACTGTCCAGCCATGCCCTTCATCGCCCTGCCACGCCACCTCTGTCCGAATACATCGATAACCTGATACTCCACACGCTCATCCTTCTTCCTTGGAAAAAGCAGGGAAATGAAGTTGTTCCAGTAGGACTGCTTGAAATCGGGCTTGATATAGTCCCTCATCCACTCGACTTCACCGACTACGATACCGCTCATATAGACCAGCTTGCCATCCCACCCTATCCACATGGTGACCGCATTTTTAGACAGGTGGCCAAGGGGACTTGCCGCTATCAGGATGTCGACCTTCTTTTCCATTGGTATATTGTCGTACATTTATTTACTCCTTGGTTCATTATCGATAATGTGGACGGCGCTTGAATCATCAATCCTAAAAAATGACATGTTATCCATCATACAAGGGAACACCTTCCATTTAGCCCATTGTACCCAATGGGAAAATTCAAAGTTTTTAAAATCATTCAGTCCCGCATCTTTTGCCTTGTCCAATGAAGAAAAGATACCGCAAAAAACAGGGCTGTCATGATTGCCGTTGATAATACTGCCACCCGTCTGAAACCTAATTAGCGCCCAAAGTTCTGTCATATTATATCTCCTTTCAATTGATCCTCATATGCCGCCATCGTTCGTCGTCAAGATTATCACCAAATGGCCCGCCTTTCTTTTCCGGTCCCGGAGGCACAGGCCATCTCAATACCTGAATGTGAGAATCCTCCACTTCCTTGATATCCCTCGATGTGTTGGGCGTTATCTCCTTGAATGGAACCTCCGGTTTGCTGCCCGAAAGGATTGCGTTGCCACAGGTGATCCTGCCCAAGTCCTCTTCCTCGGAAGCGATGAACACCAGAACATCGTACCCCCTTCCTTTCAGGTCTTCCTCCATTTTCTGGTATGGGTGGTATTCCGTGTAATTTCCCTCGGTCTTTACGTCGTTTTTCAATGCCGTATGCGTCTTATGCATGGGTGTAAGTTTGACAATGTAATGTGCGGGGTCAAAATACTTCCATAATATTACTGGATCAACTTCATATCCTGCAACGGCAAAATTCAGGGTTATCTTGCGTCCTTTGGGCCTGTCTATGCTGTGCATTATCTTTGCAATTGCTTCCAAGGAAAGGGCATTGCCATTAAACATTTTGCGCCTTTCTTCTTCATTTGTTGAATTGATGGACAGCTGTAGCCCTGCATTGCCGTTATACAGGTCATTCTTAATATTCATCCATGCCCCAAGGAAGGCCGGAAGCCATTCATTGCCCTTGGGCATCATGGTCGAAACAACGGGATGAACATGGTATTGAGAGTTAAGCTTGTGGAACGCCCATTTAGCGCACTCCAATACATTGGGATTCCACGTCGGTTCCCCCATCCTCGCAAAATGGATGTTCAGGCGGTCGGTATGAAAAACCTCCGGATGCAGTTCCAATCCCCGAAGTATCTGGCGGCACAGGTCGGTTATGGTTGCATTCTTTCCCGGACCAACCAAGGGAACGTCGCAGAAGTTACATCCCATGGAACAGCCATACTGCGTGGATATTGTGATGACCCACTTCTCGGTCAGGGAGAGGAGCTTAGTGTGTTTGACGGGATCCAGCTCCCTAGTCAGTCCAAGGGCGTCACACTTGATGTTCACGTCCTTGCCATAGTCACCAAGGGACAGCATCTCCAGCTTGCCCTTCTCACCCTCAACCACCAGTATGTTTCCGGTGGGCACTTCCAGATTGCGTAAAATTTTCATTCTTTCTCCTTTATTATTTTGGTAGCGGAGAAGGGAGTCGCACCCTTTTTCCTCGCTTATGAAACGAGTGTTCTTCTGTTGAACTACACCGCCATTGGTACCGGCAGACCGAGTCGCACGGTCATGGTCCGATCCACAGTCGGACGCACTACTGTTGTGCTATACCGGCGTCAGTTTTTATCCATCAATTCCATCATCGACTTTAACTCGGGGAACGTCATGAAGAACGTGAAATACCCCACATGTTGACTTGCAAAATCCTTCTTTTGTGTTTCAAAAACAACATCATCAATGAAATCCACTATTTTACGGCCGACTATAACGCCGCCCTTATTCACCGCGATCAGAATAATCTTTTTCAAAGAATTTGTCCTCAAGCAATTTTACCACGAATTTGTCCACTTTGGCAACATCGGGATAATTGGGCAGGGTACATTTGTCATATGCGGCCTCTGCACGCTTAAAAAGGGCTTCTGCCTCCTCCTTCACCTTCTCCAATGGCCATTCACCGCGCTTAATTTCGAGCAATTGCGAGGCATCGTCACGGAAAACATACAGGATGCCTTCGTTCATGAACTCAATTCCCATACGCAACAGGCGGATCAGGTGGGCGGCGTTCTTCGTGTCAAAGCCGAACTTCTCCACCAATGCCTTTCTTTTCTCCCCCATATACCCATTATGTTCAAACCTTGTCATTCTGGACAGCTGGTCGTGCGCATATCCGGTAAAAGAATGGTAAATCTTCTTGCTCGTAAACATGTCACGATTCTCAATCAATGCATTACCGATCCTGTCCCTAAAAATGTAATGCTGGGGCTGAAGCCACAGCAGGGACAGGACGTTGGGATTCGCGCCGATAAGCAGTCGCACAAACTTGCGCAGTTCATAGGATACTGCATCCCACTCCTTGATAAAAACCTCATGGTGTTCTTTCGTGTTCAGTCCAAAATAATTCTCGATGGACGGCACAAATACGCCCATAATGTCCTTGTCATCAATGGAATTGGGATTGGTATTGGGAACGTAGCAGTTGTGCGCAATGGATCCCCTGTATCCAAGCAGAACCAGTCCTTCAGGCAAAAGCCTGTCAACTTCTTCAATGCTCAATCCCTTGAGATGCTTTTCTGCGACGCAATACTTTTTAGATCTCTGCCAAGTGTCCATTGTTATTTCCTTGAAGTAAGGTCCGCGCCAGCTTTCAAAACTGGCGCGGACCAGTTAAACTAGATGTTCCCCTGACTGAATTCGCTGATTACCTGTGGTGCGCTGGCATCAAATCCAGCCACGTTAAGGCACCCAGCGTCACCCTCGTCGAACACACTGTATTCGGTTGCAGTCATCGCAACCGCCACAGCCTTAGCCTCAGGATTGAACTGTTTGCGGTAATCCTTCAATGCCTGTGACGGATGGACCTCGCCAGCCCATGTTTCGTTATCCGTATAGATGACGAAGGTGTCCACGTCCAGCTCGTTCTTCGTTGCGTACAGCATCGGCAACGCACAGTTGGTTGCGCCGAAATCCAGTCCCGCCATATACTCCGTGACCTTCGCAAGGTTCCACTTCGGGGAGATCTTGAGCGGGGTTATCTCAGTCCAAGAATACCTTACCTTTTTTATGCCGCCAGCGGTGAATCCCACTATCTCGTAGTTAGGTTCCACACGCGCAGTGACAAGCGCCATTGCGGCCGCAGCCTCACGGCAGGACAATCCAGTTTCCCCTATTTCGCTGCCCATGGATCCAGATACGTCCAGTGCAAGCAGCCAATTCTGGTTGGTCGGTTCGACGGAAGCGAACGCCTTGTAGAATCCTTCGTCAAGGGCGTCCAGTATGGCGCGGACCGGCTTCCATTCCAGCTTGCCCTTGTTGCCATGTCCCTGCTCGTATGTCTTGAGCGCCATCAACATCGACATCGGATGGACACGCCCCTTCTTCAGGACTTCCTCGTCAGTCAGTGCATCAACAACCTTCTTAACCCTCGTATCAAGGCTCGTCTTCAGCAATCCAACATTGGTCATCTTGCCGAGGTTACGAATCATCGCCGTTATCGGCATATCCTCAAGCAGGGCGTTCCAAACATCCACGCTGTTTAAAAGAACAGTGGGAAGTGCCTCGCGGGGCAGATTGAAATCCCTGATGAGTTTACAGGCCAACTTTACATCGGCAGGTTCGTCCTTCAATGACTTGGCACGCTCATATGCGCCGATCAATCCATCATCATCGGTCCATTCGACTTCCATGTCGTCTATCTTGCCGATCGCATAGGCAATCAGGGCGTTCTTTTCATCGTCCTTGGTTGAAGGATGGGACAGGCTGATGACGTCCTTGTGTGTCCAACCATCGCGCTGGCGATACTTGATCAGCTGCATGGCAAGGTTCTCGGTGTCCCTACCAGTATAGAAGTTGGCAACACCCCTGCGCAGGCCGCGTCCCCACTTCCCCTTAATGTCCTGAATAGCCTGCATGAAGTGGAACAGGTGGGTTCCGATACGACAGACCATCGGGATGGCATCGTGGGCGGCACAACGGGTTTTTTCATCACCATAGGTGCAGGCAAGTGCCAAGGCGAATATCGCAGGATCGTTCTTGTGTGCGCGTCCACCAGTCGAAATATCGACGATCATCCTGACAGCTTCAAGTCCGTTGTTCTTGATGCATTCGATGACGTTCTTCGTATTGTCAACGGTAAGCTTCTGCTCAGTCGTGTAATACGTTCCGCCCTCAGTTCCCAATACAAGGAAGCGGTTGAGTGCGGTAAGCGGCGAAACCTTATAGACATACCCACCCGCCGCATTCTTTACCTGATCAGTGTTCGGAATGGGCTGTGACTGCGGAGTCTTCTTGACAGACAGAGGCGAACTGTAACGGCCGATATTTGACATTGCTTTCTCCTTTTGCGGATAAATTGACCCACGAAAGAGTCCTGCTTGGATTAATTTGTAGTCGTATGGGGTTTCGAGGCCCCAGAGCCCTTTCCTTTCGGCAGGAATCTCTTCATACCAGATAAACGAGCTACGTCGACCCAAGCTAAAAGTCCACAGTGTCGGATTAAAATCGGAAATCGCATACGTGCTGCTGTTACACCAAGTCGGGCTTTCACCCGGTACGGAGTTGCACCGTTCCTTATCATCTATAGTGATAAGCAATTTCCAGCGACCCAACACTTAATAAGCCAAATGGCCGGATAAAATTGGCGTCGGATTTTCGGTGGATGCTTCGTTCCATAGAACGAAAGCCCATCAAAGCTTTCGATGCCCACCTATCCCCCTTTGGCAAGGGGAGCGCCTTGGCGGGACTTCCACCCACCGCCCATTTTCTACGAGTGGACTTTTCAAACTCGTTCCAGTTGTGCCAACGTCCCTATTACGGGAAGTTTTGACGGTAGGAAATCACCGCCTAACGGTCACCTTTTGACAGCAACCGAATTGCGTCATGTATTGATAACCGAACTGCCTGCGACCCAGCCATTTTAAACGAAGACAAAAAGAAAGATCCGGATTAAAACGAGATCCCAGTGGCCTTTCAGCCGGTTCTTGTCTTAGAAGATAAGGGATACTCAACGACCCAGATCTTTACTATGACCGGACCAATAAGAAAACCAAGTGGTTACTTTTGAAACGGTCTCTCACCAACAGACATATTATATCACGATCCATCAGTCCTGTCAAGGGACACTCTTTGCAGCTATTTTAAGGCGTATATTTTCCACTGAATTCAGGCCCGTTATCTGATAGCCCCCATTACCCAACCGAGCCAATACACAGGCATAAACCCCGCCCTTCTTCAGCTCCTTTCCATAATTATCAAAGACACTGGCAAACATCAGCATCGGTTTCACCTGTGGACCGAACACGTCGAAGCCTTCGCAGAACGCCATCATATTCGACCTTTTGTCGGGCCTTTTTATGACGTCCGTCATCTTTATTACCGCATATCCGGTGTCGCCCATCTCAGCAACCGGACCGCCACCAATGAAGTCCACGACGTCTTGGTATTCAGATAGCATGCCACTCAGGGGAATACCAAGGACCGCCGCCTCATCTATCTTCCCTATCCCCCTGTAATTGCCCACATCGGGCAATCCGTCCAATGCATGAATACCATGCAACAGAGCGACCATACCCGGTCCCAGTTTTCCCGTTACGTCCTTAAGGCATTTATAGGGGCGGTTTGCCATGATCTTTTTTACCCCCACATCGCCTATCCCCTTGACGAATAACATGCCCCACCTGATAACATCGCGCGGTTTGCCGTCCGAATCCGTTATATGCTCCACGGAGAAATCCATCTGTGAGGTATTGATGTCAGGACGCAGGACGCCTATCTTGCGCATCATGACTTCCGACAAATATCCCGCCCTGTCATCGTCCGCCGAATGGTTGATGACGTTCTTGAAAAAGTGCAATGGATGATTTGCCGCAAGGTATTCGCAGGTATAGGACAGCATTGCGTACTGTACGGCGTGACTCAAGTTAAAACTATAGTTGCCTGCTGCTTCCACCTGCTCAAGGACCACCTCCACTTCCTTTGGGTCGCGTCCAAGTGCCAGTGCCTTCTCCCTGAATATGGGGATATGTGCCTTGATGATGCTCTGATCCTTTTTACCAATACCCTTGCGCAGGTTCTCCACTTCCAATGGAGTGTAACCCGCATACAGGGCGGCCATCCTCATCAGGTCCTCCTGATAGATGCAGACGCCATAACTGGGTTCCAATATCTTTTTCAGGTCGGGATGGATGTAGACGGCCTGCTCCAATCCCTCCCTCCTGCGCAGATAGACCTCGAGAAGTCCCGCATCCAGCACACCGGGACGGTTCAATGCTATGATGTCGGCCAGATCCCTGATATTGCGTGGATGCATCCTCTTGCATATTTCGGAGCATATCCTTGATTTGTCCATCTGGAATACGCCCGACACTCTTCCCTCGGCAAACAATGCATAGGTCTTTTCGTCGTCAAGCGGTATCTTCTTGACGTCTATTCCCAGCTCCTTGGCGGTCTCAAACACCAAGTCAAGGGTTTCCAGTCCCAGCAGGTCGAATTTCAAGAACCCAAAGTCATCTATCTCGTTCATGTCGAACTGGATGATGTTTGTATCTTTCTCGTGCCTCATGGGAAGATGGTCGGTAAGCGGTTCCGATGATATCACTATACCCGAAGCATGCACACCGGCATGACGCGGTATGCCAAGCAATCCATTCAGGTAACTCCATATTGCCTTGCCATCCACACTCTTACTAAGTTGCTTCTCGATTTCACTGCCGTCCAGCTTTTCTATCTCGTCTGCACCAGCTATTTCCTTGGGAACCATTTTACATAGGGCTTCAGCGTAAGACAGAGGTTTTTCTGCTGCGCGACAAACGTCACGAATAAGACTCTTGGGTTTCAAATAACTGTAGGTGGATATATGTGCGACCTTGTCCACCCCATATTTCGCTATTAGGGCATCAATAATGGAATCCCGCTTGGCACGAGAGATGTCAATGTCGATGTCGGGCCAGTCAGGACGGAACTCGCTCATGAAACGCTCGAACAACAATCCATATTTTATGGGATCTACGTCGGTTATGTTGAGCGCATAACAGATAAGTGACCCACCAGCCGAACCACGCCCCCAACCTATGGGACAGCCATGTGATATTATCAGGTCGACAACTTCCTTGACGGTAAGCATGTAGGCGGAGAACCCCATCTTTTTTATCACGCCCAGCTCAAACTCAAGGCGGTCCAAGTATTCCTGTGTGACCAATCCCCTCGAAATAAGTCCTGCATGCGTCATCATGTCAAGCATCTTGTCGGGATCCTGCACGACAACGGGAAGTTTCATGGTCCTGTCGAATATCTCGTAATTGTCGATCTTCTCGGCAACTTCAAGGGTGTTCAACATGTATTCGGGGAATATTTCCTTCATCTCCTTGACACTCTTAAGATGGTAAAGTCCGTCATATTTCATGCGCATCGGATCGGACAACACCTTTTTTGTGTGCATGCACATTGCCACGTCGTGCATCTTCTGCTGCTCCGGTTCAAGATAGTGGGAGTCATTGGTCGGTATTATCTTGATGTCGAGTGACTTGGATATTCCTATCAAACGTTTGTTGACGGTGCGCTGGACATCGGCGGCCATCCCGTTTTCCATCACCTCAAGATAGTAATCGTCCCCGAAAGCCTCCTTGAATTTTGCGGCTATCGGTCGCGGATCCCCCTCACCCAACGCCATCTGCCCTATCTCGGAACCAACACAAGCCGAACTTACAATAAGACCTTCCTTGTGCGCCATAAGCGCCTTCCAGTCCATCTTGGGGGCATAATAGAATCCCTTGGTCTGGGCAATATTATTAAGTGCTATCAGGTTTTTGTATCCCTTCAAGTTTTTGGCAAGCAGGATCAGGTGATATCCCGTCCTGACCTGTTTGCCACTTGGCGACCTGAACAGTTCATGCACTTCCAGATCGGGCACGGTGTAAGCCTCGATGCCGATTATCGGCTTAATGCCCTCTTTTTTACATGCCTTATAGAACTGGGGAACCGAACTCAATGTTCCGTGGTCGGTAATGGCGACGGCTGGCATCCCCCATTCCTTGGTTTTCCTTGCGAGATCGCCGGGGTCTATCAATCCATCAAGGATGGATCCGGTGGAATGGACGTGTAAATTAACGTAATTATCAATCATTTATTGCACCCTCCTTAAATCATCGAGGGCCCTCTCCAAATCTTTTATTCGTAATATTAATTGACGAGGGACCGGATTCTTTCCTGAATCCATGTGTCCTCCACGATACGATATTACGATCTCTGCTGCCAATATCACCGTTTTTGTGAGATCCATTTCTTCTTCGTGCATATCCATTAAATCATTAAAGTTCATTTATTGTCACTCGCTTTCGTCAGGCGGCGATACCAGCCTGAGCGGATTTCCTCGTCAACGCGGCAATAACAACGTCTTGGAACGTATTGCATTGCCCTACCGATATATTTGCACCTATACCCATAAACCGGGTATGGAACCAGATGTCCGCAGTTGTGACACCCCCTCACAAACTTCTTTTTATTATTTTTTTTCATCGGAATCTCCATTGTCACGGTAGAAAACCAGATAATAAGAATTGGGGACTCCGTTGGAACAAAAAACTATCTTGGCATCGCGATCCCTTGTCCATGCGCTTCGACCACGTCCCGCATGTGGATCATGTTTGCGCAAATAATTCAATATGCCCTTCACTTCCGGTATTGAATGAGCCACGGCGCAATTCCATCCGGGCTGATTAGTTATTTCAATGTTAATAGTTTCCACTGCGGGTTTGTCCTTATCCAGATCACACCCCATTAATCCAGCAACGATAAGCAATAGCAGAAAGTATCGCATCATTTGATCTCCTCATCCTCCATCATTGTTTTTGCCATCTTCAACGATATCACCGCCCCCATCATCACCCACTCAAACATGAGCGTCTGGATATATGGTGGCAATTCAGGGGTCGTCGTCTTCATCAGGTCAACCGATGCACTGAACTCCTTCCACGTATCAACCAAGCCCCTCGGAACATATCCATCCATCTTGATCCACACCTTGTCTTGTGGATTGATATCCATTGTTCGCCTGTGTTTGTCAATGATGTCGGGAAGGCGCTTGATGAATTCCGCGAATGGCCACTTTTTCATGATGGCAGTCAGTTTATCTTTTGTCTCTTTCTCCATATAGCCTTCGCCCTTCTTCACCATTTTCAGGGTCAGATCATTGGTGCGCATGTAATGCACAAACTCCAGCCCATCGGTTATCATGCCGACCATGGATTTGTCGGCGTGGACAATGGTGCAGTCACGCTTGTATATGGGCGAGGACGTCTTGAACGACGTCACCACGTCCCCCGGCTCGTATTCCATCCTTAATTCATCCACCTATTGTCTCCCTTATCCTTAACGTTGCTTTGTCGAAAATCATGTTGATAACCACCTGTCCAATACCCGAACGATTCTTGGCCACGCACAGTGCAAAGTTGCCGCCATTCCTGTTTCCGTCCAACCGGTCCTTGTCCAACTCCTTCTCCGACCTCTGCCTTATTGTCATCAATACGTCGCAGTCCTGCGCATAACGGTAGGACTCGCCAACTTCTTCGCCTGTGGGCATACCACCGTCAACTTTATTGTGTTTGACACCCTCTTTACTAAGTTGTGCTATGGCAAGCACTGGAAGTCCTATGGAGTTATCCTGTGTGATAGCGCCTTTGATCATGCTCGATATCGCCACACCTTTCTCGAACAAACTCTCTTTTGACCCGCCACTTTGTATTAATTGTATGTAGTCTATGATAACCACCTTGATATCGTATTGCTGCTTGTATTTCCTGATGAGTGCGACTATCTGGCTGATGGTTACCATGCCACAATGTGCCGTGTAAAACGGAGATCCGGAATTTTTTATAAAGTCCTGCGCAAGCGCAACAGTTTCCTTTTCGTCAAGGGTACCCGTCAATATTTTTGTTGCGTCCGCACCATTGATCTGTGACAGCAGCCTTGTCGACATGTCCAACTCGGACATTTCCAAGGACAGCCATAGTGTGGGCACTTTCTGGCGGAATGCCATGTCAACGGCCCAATTCAGGGCAAGGGCCGATTTACCAACGCCCTGATTGGCGGCAAGGATATATATCCTGTTATTAACAAGTCCCTGCGTTATCATGTTGAGCCTTGGGAATGCGTCACCGAATGATACACCAAGCAGTTCGCCCGGATGCTTCGCCCTTTCTATGGCGTTCTGTATTCCGACCTCCATCAGCTGGGTTGACGTGCTTACCCTGATATCATCCGTGATAACCGACGCTATCCTGTTCAGGGTGATGCCAAGAACGTCCTCAAGTGGTTCCGACATGTTCATTGACGCATGCACAGCTTTGGTCAGGACACCCTTGACATACCTCCTGTTAGCTATGTCAACAAACTGCTCGACATCCCCCTTCGTTAATCCCTCACGCTTGTATGGTTCCTCGGACGGGCTTAACCCGTCAAGGATTTCCTGATATTGCCTGCGAACCCTGATATTGGAAAAGAACTTGGCGGGGATCTTGCCGACGATATCGTGGTAAAGCTCACCCTTCTCGAACAGGTGCCACACTATCTTTTCCTCGAGTGTGGTGGTGTCATGCTCAGCCAACTCAAATATCGACTCTATTTCGGTGTCGGGGATGCCCAATGCCTCAGCTATCTTGGTGCGCAGCTTGAGGACTATGATGGACGGCAGGCCGTCAGACACATCCTGTGCTATCGACTTGATGAGCGATACCTTGGCGGTGAGCGTATCACCCTTGAAATGCCTGAGACGGTTGTCCAGCTTGATCTCAAACGGATACTTGGCCTCGTTTATTATCTTGGACAGCTCGACCAATGCTCCCGGACCACTGCTGATGAATTCATCCGGGTCCAGTCCGTTGGGTATCTGTGCAACCCTGAACATGGCCGGTGCGCTCATCATCGCGTTCATACCGGCCTTATCGCCGTCAGTCACCAACACTATGTCAGAATATCCACATTCGGTCAGGTACCGTCCCAACTCGTTCTTCGTGTCCAATCCCATCAACCCACCAACATTCTTTACTCCTGCACTACGCAAGGCAAGGACATCGTTCGGTCCCTCGACAAGGATTATCTGCCTTCCCTTGATAAGGTGTTGGCCGTATACCCTTGCCGAACGAAACGGGAACTCCTTCTTGTTCGCAATGTATTTGAAATCGCTGAAGGCATTCAGGTTCCTTGCACGGAACCCCGCTATCCTGCCCAATCCGTCAAACGTTGGGTATATAATGGCACGGTCAAACATCTCCGTCCTGAAGAACTCCAACCTTGCCGCATCCTCGAATGGTATTTCCTCGGTCAATTTCCTGAACTCGGCATATGACGGTGAATACCCCACCATCATTTCGCGCAAGGTTTCCGGGTTTATGCCCCTTGATTTAAAGAACGAAGCCGGATCCTCCATCTCGACATTCGCCATAAGCTTGCTCAGGATGCGCCCAAGTATCTCCTGAACGGTATCGGCAGGGCGTTCCTCACCCGCCAACTGGTAAAGGCGGTCAATCGCCATTTCCTTGGGTAGGTTCTCCATGGCCTGAATCAGGGCAATGTGATCCATCCTGCCAAGGTCGGTGGAGCACGCACCCTTGCATTGTGCCGTCTGGTTTATCTTGTCGAACAGGAACGATGGCTTGGTGTCATGGTGGAACGGGCAAAGGGCATGCACCCACTTCGCCGTCTCCTGCTCGGCCTTTATACCAAGGGCATCCCCCAGTTTGTGTATGGGGAGCTTGGCCTTTATTGCTGTAAGGTCACTCATCGATGGTTTTCCTTATGGCGGCGGCTAAAAATTTACAGTTATCCATTCTTTGATCTCTTTTGGCGTCATTTGTCTTCCTCCACCTCTTTCAATGCGTCTTCCAACACCTTGGCACTCTTATCGTCCATCACTTTGACGTCCCTCAATTCTACCCTCGCCATCTTTTCCGTCGCCTTTATGGATTGCTCGGCGTGGTAATTGAATTCCTCCAGCTGAAGCATGACCAATGGCATCCCCAACTTGGCCACCCCTTCCAGCCATTCCGCAAGCGTTGCCGGATGTATTGCATTCAATAGGCTGGATAGGTCATCCAGCCTCACCGAATAATCCGCATACAATACCGTCTGATCCAGCGTAAACAGGTTTTTGGATCCCCTCAAATCAAAGTCGGCAAGTTGGCGCACCTTCTGCTTGCCCCTGCGTATATCGCTCCTGAAATCGCATTGCCGCATTATCTCATTGGCTGGAAGGCCCGGATTGGATTTCCTTATCCTTTCTATCTCGGAAGCCACCGGTCCAACCCCGGCATTGTAGCACTTTTCCATCAACCGTATCTG
>Ga0315274_10006688_pt1 | contig 16770 bp, 17 predicted proteins | sample YL17G02_20_MG_FD_203700 | JGI IMG/M metagenome (GOLD analysis project Ga0315274, IMG submission 203700) | Sediment microbial communities from Yellowstone Lake, YNP, Wyoming, USA - YL17G02_20 | ecosystem: Environmental > Aquatic > Freshwater > Lake > Sediment | place: USA: Wyoming | collected...
AACGACGCGACCGCCATCCGCGCCCCCGCGCGCACCGCGGCGTCGAGCGGGTCGCCGCCGCCCGCGGCGGCGGCTAGCGCCGCCGCCTCCTCCTCGTTGCAAAACAGGATGTCGACCAGACCGGCGGCGATGGCGGCCCACAGGGCGTCGCCGCGCGCGGCGACGACCTCGACCGACGCGCAGTCGAGCGAGGTGGTAGCAGTCGGGCTCGCCCGCCGCACCTCCTGCAGCAGCCCCTCCACCAGCCCTTGCCTCCACAGCGCATATCCTTCCACGTGCACCGCGGTCGCGCCCTGCGCCCAGCCCGCGGGCGCGGCGGTCGCCTCCCGAAACGAGGCCGCGGCCCCCAGGCTCGTGCGCATCGTGCGCTGGCCGTCGGGTGTGACGAGGGCGAGGCAGACACCGGTTGTGGTGGATGGAGGGGGGGGCAGGAGGAGGGCGGTGACGGACGCGGCGGTCAGCCCGGACGCGTACTCTGCCGCTGCCCCGTCGTCGCCCGCGGCCCCCATGAACGACACGTCTTCGTCTGTCAACGCGGCCACCGCGCGCGCCACGTTGGCGGCCGACCCGCCGGGGCAGCGCCGCTGGGCCGCGAGGGGGACGCCGGCGAGCAAGGCCTCCAGGGCCGCCGCGTCCACGGGCACGCACCCGCCCGCCGTCACGCCGGCCGGTAGGCCGTCCACGGTTGCCACAACGTCCATGATCTGAAACGGGAGAAAGGGTGGGCGGCGCACGGCGCGGCGCCAATGGCAGGCGCCCATCGGGGCGTCCGCTCGCGTACCGGGTCGCCCACGCAGACGACGCGTCGCTTGCTCATGGTGGGGAGGAGGCTTGGAGGGGCGAGCGGGGAGGAGAGAGAGTGTGGCGGACGCTGCGCTTTGCACGGTCACTCTCTCGCCCCCGAAATCACACGGCAACGCGCCCACGCATTCCGCACACGACCACTCATCTCTCCACATCACCATCACGACGCGGGCGCGGGCGCGGTGGAGCGGCGCTTGCCGCGCGCGTCGACCGCGGCCGCGAGCGCCGAGTCGAAGAGGTCGCACCGGATCGGCATCTCGGCCTCGTAAAACGGATTCTTAAGGACGTAGTCGGCGTACAGAGGGTAGACGCTGCAGGAGAGAGGAACGGAGGAGGGTGGTTCGCGCCGCGTCCGATTTTGTCGCCAAACTCAACGACCCCCTCCTCCCCTCTCCCACACACATCTCCCTCAAAAACCTCGCCACGTCGGCCGACCCCGGCCCCGCGAGCGCCAGAAACTTGGCCCCCGTCGCGGCCGCGAAGCAGTGCAAGTCGAAGCCGTCGCCTTGCAACAGGTCGGCGCCGGTGCAGCCGGGCACGGGGGAAAGCTGGGCCGAGATGGCGTGCAGCGAGTGCCTAGAGGAGAGAGGAGGGAGGTTGGTCGGCGATGGTTGGCGGCGCAATCGGCCCTACGTCTCCTTCTCCTTCTTTCCCTCTCGCAAACCAGATGCTGGCAACGCGCAGCTTGTCGTTGGTGCTCAGCGACGCCATCGGCGCGAATTCCTGAAGAGGTGGGACGGGCGCGTCGGCGCCCATCGCACGCCGCGCCCCCACCGCCGACGCTTTAGCCTCCCTCCTCCTCTCACTCGGTTGTACACGAGGCTGCCCGACTTGTTGATGAGGTAGATCGCGTACAGGGCGGGAGGGGCCATGGCAGCGCGGGCGGCCGGCACTGGGGAGGCCGTGGTCCGGCCAGCGGCTGCGGCTGGCCCGCTGGGACTTGACTGGGGGCGCGGCGGGCGGGCGGCGCCGCCGGCGGCGGGCGGCGAGTGTGGGTGGGGCAGAGACTGTCACACCTCGCCCCGGGCCGCCCTCGGCCGCGCGAGCGCCGCGCGCGCGCGCCCGGGGTCGGGCACCGCGCCGCGCACTCCCGCTGTCAACGCGGCGTGATCGTGTTCCAAGTGCGGGCAGTGGAGAGGGCGGCGGCTATCCTCCCCCTCCCCAACACGCGCCCGCGGCCACCGCCAGCCGCACGCCCGCCGCCCCCGTGGCCGCCACCGACACCAGAGCGCAGGCGGCGGCGGAGAAGAGGTTGAGGCGGTCGCTAAAGGTGGTGGCCACGCCCGCCGCGCGCCGGTGCGCGACGTGGAACAGTTGCGGGGCGCAGAACGTGGCGGGCAGAAACAGGGCCGCGCCGACGAGGGCCATGACCTCGCCGAAAAAGGGGAGCGCGACCGCGGCGGCGGTCACGCACGCCAGGTACGCCGCCCGCCCCGCAGCCGGCCCCAGGCGGGCGGCGGCGGCCTGGAAGCAGGGTTGGGAGAAGAGGTGCAGGCCGGCCGCGACGTGGAGGACGACCGCGGCGTTGGCGGCGGCGGCGAGGCCGCGCGGGCCGGCTCCCGGGGAGAGGAGGACGTCGTCCGCGACGGACCCGCCAAACGAGGCGGCGCCAGTGACGGCGACGGCGCCGTAGGCGGCCGCGACAAAGAGGTAGGACGACGCGACCGCGGCTGGCGCCTTTGCGGGCGACGCCATCGCCGCGCGCGCCCCTGCCACGACAAAGTGGCCGCCGAAAGCGAATCCAACAGTGCCTACGGCCGCAACGCGGGCAAGAAGGGAGGGGGAGCCAAGGATCGGAGGCGTCGGCGGCCGCGCCGGGTCGGCGAGCGCGCGCGCGGACGCGACCACCGCCGCGCACACATACAGGCAGGACGCCGCTGTGCCCGCGGCCGACACGGGGGCGAGGTCATGAAAATCGGGGGCGAGCACGGCGACGGGGAACTGAGAAGCGGGAAGAGGAGAGAGGGGTCGGGCGGGTGCGCGCCAGGCACCGACCTCGACCTCCCCTCCACCCTCACTCGGGCCACGGGCCACGGTCTCGCGGGCTGCAGTCACCTGGGCCACGCCAAAAAGGAGCGTCCACAGCGCGGGCCCGCCGGGCGCGAGGGCCGCGGCCGACGCGCCCGCCGTCACAGCGTACGCGACGCTGAGTCCCGCGGCGGCCACTAGTTGCGCCGCGCCCGTCGCGGCCGCGGCGCGCGGCCCCAGGGGCGCCGCGAGTTCGGCGTAGGTCGCGCCCGCGTTGGGCAGGCGCGCGAGGAGCAGGGCGGTGTGCAGGGAGAGGGCGAGCGCGGCGCCCAGCGTCGCGAGCCCGCCGCCCCACCCCAAATCAGCCACAGCGCGCGGGAGACCGAGGACGCCGACGCCCACAACTGCGGCCGTGATGTGGGCGGCAGCCGCGAGGCAGGAGTCGCGGCCAGCGGGCTTGGAGGGCGACGGGGCCGGCGAGATGGAGAGCGGCAGCAGGGCGCCGCGTTCGCTCGAAGGTGCCGGCGGCTGGCGCGGCGGGGCGGCCGCGGCCGCCGCCATCGCGGCCGAGAGTGAGGTCAGCGCATCGGCGACCGCCGACGCCACAAAAGAATGGCTCCCCGCCGCGCCAGCGCGTCCGCGGTCGCCTTTGTCTTCGACATCGACGGCGTTCTGCTACATTCCAAGTCCCCGCTGCCCACCGCACGCGCCGCGCTCGCCGCGGCGACCGCCGCGCGCGCGCCAGTCGCCTTTCTGACCAACGGCGGCGGTGTGACCGAGAGCGCGAAAGCGAGGGAGTTAGAGGAACTGTTAGGGAGCCCCGTGGCGGAAAATCAGGTCATCCTGGCGCACACGCCGTTTCGGTCGCTCGCGCCGTCGTTTGCGGCGCGCCCCGTGCTCGCCGTCGGCCGCCGGGAAACAGTTGCTGTAGCTTCCGGTTATGGCTTCAACGCGGTGTCGCCCGCGTCGGTCGCGGCGGCGCACCCGCACGCGACGCCGCTGGCGCCGGCACGGAGCGGCGCGCCGCCTCCCCTTCCCCCTCCCGGCGTCGGCACTTCCGCCAACCCTTTCGCCGCAATCTTCTGCTTTGCCGACCCCGCGTGCATGTCGACCGATTTGCAGATCGCGATCGACGTTTTGGTCGGCGGCGGCGACCTCCACGCTCGCCGCTCGCGCACCCACCCCCCGCTCTTCTTCTCCAACCCCGACCTCCTGTGGGCCAACGCGCACCCCACCCCCCGCCTGGGGCAGGCCGCGTTTCGGGCGGCGCTCGAGGCGGTGTACGAGCGGGTGGCGGGGCGGCCGCTCGACGCCGACAGAGTCACGACGGTCGGCAAACCGACGCGCGCCCCCTACGACCTCGCCCGCTCCGCCCTGGCCTCCCACGCCTCGCGCCTGGGCGTGCCCATGCCGGCCCGCATCGTGGCCGTGGGGGACAACCCGTACGCTGACGTGGCGGGCGCGCGCGCGGCGGGGGGCGGGTTTGAGCCGGTGCTCGTCCTCACCGGCGTCGCGGAGCGCGACTCGACCGTGCACCCCGCCGACCGCGTGTGCGCCGACGTGGGGGAGGCGGTCGCGTGGGGGCTGGCGGGCGGGTAGGGAGTCAGGTGTTTTCTTTCGTTTTGGTTTCTGCTGCGACAAGCCCCGCTCCACCACTCACTCCCACTCCCACGCGTCGTCGCCGCCGGCCTTGGTGGCCGAGGCATCGGCGGCCGGCGCGTCGGCGTCGGCGGCCGGCTCGACGCTGCCCGGCACGGCGTCGGCGCCGTCAACCACCGCCGCCTCTCCCTCCGCCGCCGCCTCTCCCTTCTCCTCCTGCGCCGTCAACGACGCCAACGCGTCCCGCACCCCTTCCGGCAGCACGCCCGCCAGCGCGGCCGCGGTGTCGGCCAGCGCGCCTGGCGCGGCGGCGACCGCGCCGCCTGCCGCGGCGCGCACGCCGCCGCCCGCCGCGGCGAGCGCGGGCGCTGCGGCCGCGAGCGCGGGCGCGGCAGCAGTTCTCAAGTCGTCGCCGGCTTTGGCGAGGGCGGGAACGGCCGCGGCGCGGACGCCGTCTGCCGCCGCTTTCACGCCGCCCACTTCCGCGCCCACGCCCCGCGCAAAGTCGGCGGCCTCGGCTTTCCAGTCGGTGGACGCGACCGCGTCCACCAGGTCAGCGACGGTCGCGGACGCAGCGGCCGCGGTGGCGGCCGCCGCCGCAGACGCCGCGGCACCCGCCCACGACCACAGCGACGGCGCCGGCGCCGCCGGCGGCGGCGGGTCAGAGTCCTCGCTCATCACGCCTTTTCGTCGGGCGCGACGACGTCGAGCACGGCGTCGGCGAGCGGCGCGAGCGCGCCGCCCGCGCGCGCGGCGGTGTCGAGCGCGGCCGCCGGGTTGGCCGCGTCCAGGACGGCTGCCGCGGCAGCACGAACGTGGGAGTCGGCCAATAGGCCGGCGAGCTCGGGGGACGCGGCTGGAGGGGAGGGGACGGGGTGTGAGGGGACGCGGCGCAGAGACCAAGGCACGCCAACCCCGCCACCCCGATTTCTCCCTCCCACCGAGCGCGTCAAAGTGGGCCCGCGTCAGGCGGCAGCCGAGCTCGTCGGGGTCGAGCGCGGCCTCGGCGGCGGCGTGGAGACCTGGGAATAGAACAAGGGAGAGTAGAAGTCGATGCCGCGCCGCCGCCGCCCCTGCCGGCGCCCCCGTCTCGCATCCATCGGGCTACATGCGATCTTGAGCCTCTCTGGCCGGGTTTTCGTCTGACGATTGCGCCCCCCCCCCAATCCCCCAATCACCTTTCGGCGGCGGCACGCGCGGCGCAAGCGTCGGGGCAGCCACCGGCTTGGGCGGGTCGAAGCGAACCGACACGCCAATCACGGCGCCGTCGGCGCGGCGCAGCGTGCGCACGCGGCCGGCCGCGCCGGCGGGGGGCCGGACGGCGCCGTCGGGCAGCGCCCCGATGCGGGCGCCGCCGTCGGCCAGGCACACGCCGCCGTCGGCGGACGCGACGACTGCGGATCCGGCGCGGGCGGTGGGGGGGAGGGGGGCGGCGAGAGCGACGAGCTCGAGGTCGGCGCCGACCATCGGTTGTGGCCGGCGCCACTCTCCTCTCTCTAAACTCTTCTCAGCGCCCCGCCCTCGCGCGCCGCGCCCGACGCCGGCCGTCGGCCATGGCCGCCACCCGGTCCCGCTCCCGCGGCGCCCGCCCCCCGCCCGCGCTGCGCGCGCTCACCCTGGACCTGGAGACGCAACTGGTCGACTACGGCTGCTACCACGCCCACCCCGGCAACCAGGTGGGCGGGGAGTGGGGGAGGGGGCGGGGTGCGGGGCGCGTTTTTTTTCAGGCGGCGACCGCGTCCTCCCTTCGACCGCCTCCACCCTCACTCGTGCTCCCGAGATCGTCCACTTCTTCTTCGTCCCCCCCCTAATGCTCACCGTCGCCGTCTGGCTGGCGCGTCTGGGGCCGTGGGGGCCGTCGCTCGCGCCGGCAAGCGCCCCGCCGCTCCTGGCCGCGGCCGCGCTCCCCAACGCCGCCTTGGCCGGCTTCGCGGCCTACGTCGCGTACTACACCGCCCTGGACCCCGGCGCCGGCCTGGCCTGGGGGGCGTGCGTCGCGCTGCCGTCGTGGCTCGCCGCGACCGCGTGGGCGTCTCGCCCGCACGCCGCCCTGGAAGCGCTGGCCGTCCACCTCGCCTCCTGGGCGGTGCAGGTGGGCGTCGGCCACGCCCTGCTTGAGAAGAGGCGCCCCGCCCTCGTTGACGCGCTCTCCCAGTCGCTCGTGCTGGCAGGCCTGTTCGCTTGGTTTGAGCTCCTCTTTGCCCTCGGATACCGGCCCGCCCTGCGCGCCGCGGTCGACGCAGGCGTGGCGCGGGACAGGCGCAGGAGGGGGGCCAAGTAAGAGAGCGCGAGAGAGCGAGCACGGCGCCCCTTCGTCACACACTCCGCCCGCCCTATCTCCCCGCCTCTCTCTCTCGCCTCTATGCGCCGCGCGCTGCTGCGCGCCGCCGCGGCCGCGGCCGCGGCGGCCGGCGCTGGCGCGACGACGCGGGTGCGGCGCGGAATGCGGAGGGGGCGGGGGCGGGGGCCGCGGCCGCCGCCCGCCCGCGCGGCACGGCGAGGGTGGCGCCGCGTGGGCTTCCGCGGCGCGTGCGTCGTGCGCGCGCCTCCCCGCCCCCGCCGACCGACGCGCCACCTCCCACCCTTCCCAGGCCCTGCCCGCCGCCCCGTCCCGCCCCCTGGCCGGCCTTGCCGGCACGTTCGCGCCTGCGGGGCGCCCCGTGGCCCCCCGCCCCGCTCCCCGCGGCGCGCGGGGCATGTTCGTGCAGACGCAGACGACGCCCAACCCCGCGTCCCTCATGTTCCTGCCCGGTGAGAGAAGGAGATGGGTGTGGGGTGGTTGGGGATGGTGGTGGCGCTCGCTCGTGGCGGGCCGGCTGTTTTCGGCGCCGCGCGCGTCCCGACCCCCGCACGCCCGCCCCTCCCCGTCTCCAGGCGAGCCCGTCATGACGTCCGGCGCGTCCGCCACCTTTGCCTCCGCCCGCGACGCCCGCCCCTCCCCCCTCGCGTCCGCCATCTTCCGCGTCGACGGCGTCGCGTCGGTCTTCTTTGGGTCCGACTTCATCACGGTGACCAAAGCCGAGGCCGCGGCCTGGGACGCGGTGAAACCGGGCGTGTTTGAGGCCATCATGGAGCACTATGCGTCCGGCGCGCCCGCGGTGGACCCGAACGCGGCCGCCGCTGCGCACCCGTCCGACACCGCCCCCGCCGACGACGACACCGACACCGTGGCCATGATCAAGGAGCTCATCGAGACCCGCATCCGGCCCGCGGTGCAGGAGGATGGAGGGGACATTGATTACGTGTCGTTTGACGAAGCGGACGGCACCGTCGTCGTGCGCATGCGCGGCGCGTGCGCGGGCTGTCCCTCGTCCGCCATCACGCTCAAGTCGGGCATCGAAAACATGCTCGCGCACTACGTGCCGGAGGTGCGGCGCGTGGTCGAGGCGGAGCCCGACGCGGCGCAAAACGCGGGCGACGCCGCGTTTTCCAAGCTCGAGAAACACCTGAGCAATTGAGTCGCAGGGGCGGGGGGCGTGCGCGCGTGTGTGCTTGGGTGTGTGAAACACTGGGCGGCAGCTACAGTCGCGGCGGCGGCACAGAAAACACGCTCCCCTGTTCACGCCACCGCGTTCGTCGCCCACACAGCGGCGCCATAAATCGCAACCCCAAGCACTTGCGCCCCCGCCCACGTCACTGCCCCATACGCGTACCCGCCCACGTGGGCGGGCGCGGTGCGCAGCATGGCGGTGAGCTCGGCGGCGAGCGTCGACACGGTCGATAGCGCGCCCGCGACGCCGAGCTGGAGCGCGGCGGCGACGATGGAAGCCGCGGAGCCAGGGGCGGGGGGCGACACAGCTAATGCCGCCGCGACGGCGTACGTGAGCGCGCAGCCGGCCATGTTGGCGGCCAGGGTGCCCGTGGGGAGAAACCGCGCGCGGCCGGGGAGCGAATAATTCAGCGGAGACAGCCCCCACCGCACCAGAGCCCCCACGGGCGACACCAGCACCGCGGCCCACACGCCGCGGCGCACGGGGTGGCCGTCGAGGGCGGTGAGGGTGGCGGCCGCGGCGAGGCACGCGGCGCCCGCGGTCGCGACGACCGCCTCGGTCTTGGTCACGCCATGGGGGAGGGAGGGGCGCGACAGGCGCCACTGGCGACGCCGCGAGGGCGGTGCGGAGGGTGTGGCGGCGGCGGCGCCGTCGGCGGCGGCCGCCGCGCGGGGCGCGCGCCGCGGGACGGTCGGCGCGTCGCCCTCGACGGCCGGCGCGCTCGCCGGCGGCGGCCTCGCCGCCGGCGCCTCAGCCATCACCATACCCGCCGCGCGGGCGGCGGCCGCGATGGCGCCGACGGAGAGCGTCGCCTCGCCGCGCGCCACGAGCGCGCGCCCGGCCTCGGCGGCCGCCGGATCCGGCAGGCCTTCCTCCTCGTCGTCCGACGCGAAGAACACGCCGGAATGCCGCTCTCCGATCAAGTGCTCGCCCGCGGGCGAGCGCGCGGCCGCCGCCGCCGCGCGCGCCGCAGGCCGCGCGTGCTCGGGCCGCAGCCGGTCGTCCAGCAGGCGCGCCACGTGCTCGCCCAGTGCGTAGGAGGCCAGGGCCGACGCCGCGCCCACGACCCAGCCCCAGAGCCACTGCGGCCAGCGGCCGCCGAGCCGGCCTCCCCCCCCGACGAGTTGTTGGACGAGCGCCAGCGCCCACCCCGAGAGCGTCGTCATCGACCCGCAGAACCCGGTGCGCACCCCGATGTGCAGCGCGGGGCGGGCCTGCCACGGGTGCGAGGCCGGCAGCGCGGCGACCGGTTTGGGCGCGCCGAGCGCGAGCGTCGACGACGCCGCCGCCAGGCCCATGACGAAGCAGCCGACCGCGTTGGCGGGCAGGTCCCGGAAGTAGGCGCCGAAAGGGTCGCCGGCGAGGCCTGAAGCAGGGAGGAGGGGGGGCGTCGGCGGCGGCGATGCCGCATGCCGGCGGCGCGCCCCCGCCCGCCCCCAATCCCCTACCCAGGCTCGTCAGGCACGCGCCCCAGCCACCCGTGCAGCCGTCACCGAGCGCGGCGTCCACGCCGGCGCGCGCCGCGACGCCGAGCTGGGCGAAGAGCGCGACGTGGACCACGACGGACGCCACCTCCCTCCTGCGGGCGGCGTCAGGCGAGGGCGGAGACGGCGGCATGGCGGGCGCGGGGTGATCGGGCCCGCCGCCGCGGGCGGCGGTGAATCAAAGTGTGTGCACGCTGCACGGCCGCGCGCCAACCCCTCGCCCTCCCCCCTCCCTCACAGGCTCTTGACCCAGTTCTCCACGATGGCCATCCCACCGTCCGTGATGATGGATTCGGGGTGGAACTGGACCCCTTGGATGTGGGGGTGGTCGACGTGGCGCACGCCCATCACCGTGCCGTCTTCCGTCCACGCCGTCACCTCCAAACAGGGCGGGCAGGTGGCCCGGTCAATGACGAGCGAGTGGTAGCGCGCCGCGTTGAAGGGCGAGGGCAGGCCGGCCAACACCCCCGCCCCAGAGTGAAACACGGGGTGCGCCTTGCCGTGCACGACGCCGCCCGGCGCGCGCACGACGGCGCCGCCAAACGCTTCCCCGATGCACTGGTGCCCCATGCAAACGCCGAGGAGGGGGACGGTGGGGCCAAGGCGGGCCACCGTTTCGAGCGAGACGCCCGACTCGCGCGGCGCGCCCGGCCCGGGCGAGACGAGCACGCCGGCGGGGTCGAGGGCCGCGAGTTCGTCCACGGTGAGGGCGTCGTTGGGGTGGACGACGTAGTGCGCGCCGAGCGCGCCAAGGTACTGGCGGCGAGGACGGGCGAGGGGGGGGGGGGTCGGCCGGCGCGCCCTCGCGCTCTCAACCCACCCGCCACCCTGCCCCATCGCCCAACCACTCATCACCTGGCACAGGTTGTACGTGAAGGAGTCGTAGTTGTCGACGACGACGACGGGGCGCCGCCGGGACGCGGACGCGGCGACAGAGCCGCGGCCCGCGGGTGTGCCTGCCCTCCCGACGTTGACACTGGGCCGTCGGGCGCGCAATGCGGGCGCGCGGCGGGGCGCGGGGCGCGCGGCGCGCGCCGGCGCTGGCGCCGCGCGCGCCGCCGCGCGCGCCGCCGCCATTGCGACCGCGCGGGCGGCGGGGTGGGGGTCACCCGCCCGGGGGGAGGGGCGGCGAGCGAGGCGGGCGGTGTGGGTAGTGGGGAGAGCAGCGACGCCGGCCGACGGCCGCCCCGACCCGAGCGTCGGCCTCAAAGGTCGCACCCGCCGCGCACACCGCCCGCTGACGGTCATGGCCGCGGCCCCGCATGCGCCCTCGACGCCCCCGGCGGCGGCCGCGGCCGTGCCAGCCGCCCGACCGCCGCCCCCCTTCCAAAAAAAGAACGGCGACCCCCTGGCCACCGCCCGCCGCGCGTTGACCGACGCCGCGACCGCGGACGCGGCGTCCCTGGAAGCCTGTCTACGTGAGGCGCGCGCCGGCCTGGCGGTCTCGGCGCGGGCGCGGGAGGAGGTGGGGGTGCGCGTGCGCGCGGCGATGAAAGTGGCGGCCCTGGAGGCGGCGAGCGCTGACGCCGTTGAGCGGGAAGCTAACTCTGCTCGCCGGGACCAGGACGCGGCGGCGTCTGAAGCGGCCGCCGCGCGGGACGCCGCGGCCGCGGCGCGGTCGGCCCTCGCCGCCGCGCGCGCCGACGCCGCCGCCGCGCGCGACGACTGGCGGGCCGCGATGCAGGCCAAAGCGGCGTCCACGGAGGCCGCGGCCGCTGCGGCGGCGGACGCGGCGGCCGCCGAGCGCGAGGCGGCAGGGTCGGGACGCGGCGTGGCCGCCGCACGCGCGGCGGCCGCCGCGGCGGCTGCCGACCTGTCGGCGGCCCTCACCGACCTGGAAGCCATGCGCGCCGACGTGCGGGAACATAACATGCGCCGCTTGGAGGCCGACGCGGCGGCCGACGCGGCGCGCGGCGCGCAGGAGCACGCGCGCCCCCAAGTCGCCGCCGCCCGCCTGGACGCCGCCCAGTTGACCGCGGCGTGGCAGGCCGAGCTCGGGGCGGCCGCGGAAGCCGACGTCGACGGCGACCGTGCGCGGGAGGCGCGGGCCGACGCGGTCGCCGCCGCTTCTCTGACCACCACCCAACTCGCCGCGCTGCGCCGCGAGGCAGCCGCCGCGGCACGCGACCGGTCGGTGCTGGACGGGAGGCGTGGTTGGCTGGCGTCGGCCGTGGCGGCGGCAGAGGCGCGGGCGGCGGCGGCGCGCGAGCGCGCGAGGGGGGCGGCCGAGCGCAGCGCTGCGGCGCACGCGCACGCGCCCTCTGCTCGGGCCGCCGCCGACGCGGCCGAGGCTAGCCTGCGTGACGCGCGCGCGGCCCGACGCGCCGCAGAGCACGAGGCGGCGGCGCTCGAGGCGGCGGCGCGCACCGCGGCAGCGGACGCGGCCGACGCGGCGGCGGGGGGTGGGGCTGCGGCGGCTGAGAGGACTGGGGCCGCGTCCGCCGCCCTTGCGGCGCACCAGGAGGCAGACAAGGCCGAGCGAGAAGCTGTCGACGCGGCCGTGGTGGCCAGCGAGAGAGAGGAGGCGGCCTGCGCGGCGGCCGCTACCGCCGACGCGGCCGAGCGTGCTGCGGCCACTGCCGAACGCCGCGCCGCCCTCGCCGCCGCCGATCTCGCCGCCGCTGAGCTGGCTCTCGGCGCGACGCGGGCTGACACCGAGCGCGCGGTGCGCGCGCTGGAGCGCGCGCAGCGCGCAGCGCCAGCTGCGGAGCCACGCGACGGCCGCGTTGAGGCCGCGCGCGAAGCGACAGCGGCCGCGCGCCGGGCCGCCGCCGCGTCCGCGACCGATTCTTCTGCGGCTCGGGCGCGCGCGAGGGCGGCCGACGCGGCACGCGCGACGGAAGCCGGGGTCGAGGCGGCCGACGCCGAAGCCGCGGCGGCGGCGCTCGGCGAGGCGGCTCTGTTGCGGTCTCGGGCGGCCCGCCTTGGGGCTGCCGCCGACGCCGCCACGGTCGACGCTGCGGCTCTGGCCAAAGAAATCGCTGCCCTGACCGCCGACGCCGACCGCCTGGCCGCCGCGGCCGCCACGGCCGACGCGTCCCGCGGCCAGCGCTCGGCAGTCACCCGCGCGGAAGCCACCTCCCGCGCCCGCGAAAGCGTGGCCAACGCGGAAGCCGACCGCGCCCGCGCCCGGCGCGCGGCGGCCGCCGCGGCCGAAGCGTCGGCGACCGCGGAAGCGGCCGCCGCCGCCGCCGACGCCGAACGCTGGCGCCGGCGGGTGGACGGCGAACAGGCCGCTAGAGCGGGTGTTTGTGAGGCCAAAGGGGCGGCCGCGGCCAAGGTGGCGGCCGCGGCGGCGACGGGCGCCGCGCGCGCGGCGGCGGCCGACCGCGAGAACGCCGCGGCCGCGCTGGGGCGCTCGGTGGAGCGTCGGGCGACCGCCCAAGCAGCTGCGTCCCGGGCGGCAGGCGGGCGGGGCGCGGCCGGCGACAGGCGCGGCGCGGCCGCGCGCTCGGCGCGCGAGCGGGGCGCTGCCGAGGCCCGCCTGGCGGCCGCGCGTCACGCGCTCGAGGCCTTGCTTGACGAGCTCGAGGGTCGGGAGTAGCGAGCGAGTGGGGTGGTTGGGGCGAGTGTTGCACGGCTCGAGCCAAAGGGTCGAAGAAGGGGTGGGGGAAGGCAGGCTGGGGGAATGAAACGGGCAATCACACAAGGTCGCGCATCGACGATCACTCGCTGCACTCGCCGAAGCGGGCCGGCCGGCGGCGCCAGCGCGACGGCGCGCGGCGCGAAGGGGCCGCGGCCGCGTCCGCGCTCGCCCGCAGCTTGCGCGCAGGTTGGCGCCCATTACGCACCGGCGTCGATCCCCGGCGCGGCGTGCCGGGCGCGGCGTCGGCCGCCGCGCCGTTCTCGCTCCCAGCCTTTGGCGTCGACGCGCCGTCGTCGTCGCCCGCGGGCGCGCCCGCCACCGCGCCCGGGTTGACCGCGACCTCCGGCGGCGCGTCGGCCGCCCACGCGACAAAGAGGGGGGCCAGGCCGGCGCCGCCGCCGCGCGGGCGGTCGCGGCCGAGCACCGCGTCAAGGCAGCGCGTGTCGAGCGAGGCCAGGGAGCCGAATGAAGGAAAGGAGCGTGTCGATGCCAGGCCGAACGCGGGCTGGTTGGGGAGGGGGTGGGGAGGGGGGTTGGCGGGCGGTGGTGGGCGAGGAAGGCGCCGGCGACGGCGCGCGCGACGACGCGGCCCCGCATTGACACGGCACGCCTCGCACAGCCGCCCGCAGACCCACTCCTGCTCGCGACGCGTCACGCCCACGACCCAGGACCCCGTTTTTGGCGGCTCAACGCACCGGACGGGGCGGGGGCGGCGGCGCGCGCGGCACGGCCAGCATGTCCGCGGCGGCGCGGGCGGCGGCGGAGGGGCGGCGGCCGAGGGGCGGCGGCGGGGACCCCAGCCCCGGTGTCGGGCGGCGCGGGGCGGTGTCGGCCGGAGTTTCGGGGGCGGGGCGCAGCGCGCGCGAGGGAGACTGCGGTACGGTCCGGCAAGCGCCCGGCACCCACCACACACGCACGCCCCCCCCCGAAACGCCCCCCACCCCCCTCCCCCACCTCCCCTTCAATACGGCACATTGCGCGGCAGGTTGCGGTTGACGTTGCCGCGCAGGGCGGCCCGCATGTCGACCTTCTCCGCGCGCACGCGCGCCTTTTGGGCCTCGCGCCGGGCCGCGATGCGCACGGGGTCGGACTGGGTGGCGAGGACGCCGAGAGCAGTGTAGCTGGGGATTACGGGTGCGTGGGAAGGCGTCGGGGGGCGCGCGAGGCGGCCAGCGCCAACCCCCCCTCGCCTCCCTCTCTCTGCGTACCGCGCCACCAGCGCCCCCCGCAGCGCCGCCCCCCGTCCCGCCTCCCGGACCCGGTGCGCCTGCTTGTAGTAGCGGGCCAGGTGGCGGGAGCCGAGCAGGGCGCCGGACGGGAGGGCGAGCTCGTACTCGGCGAGCGCGGGCGGATGGGTCGCCCCGCCGTCGACCACCATCGCCGCCTCCGCGCCCCCGCCGACTTCGTCCGCCGCGTAGTCGTAAAAGTCGTCGTACTCGCCCTCGTTGCCCTCCCATGCGAGCTTGCACTGGGGGGGGGGGGGGAGAAATGCAGGTTTGTTGGTGGCACCAGTGGCGTCAACACAACCTCGATTTCCTCTTTCCTCCGGTCAACCCACCCCCCCCACCCTTCCCGCCTCCCACCTGTCCCGAGTCGACCATGTGCCGCTGCACCGCGTGCAGGGACGGCCACACGCGCGCCCCCGCGTCGTCGCCGCGCGCGTGGAGCGCGACGCGGCCGTTGGCAAGTTTGGAGCCCAGATAGGACAGGAGCCCCTCCGCGTCGGCCAGGAAGGCCGCGTCGGGCAGGTAGAAGCCGTACGTCTTCCACATGTGCTCCAGGCAGGCCTCGACGCTGGGAGAGGGGAGGGGAGGGTGGTGGAGGGGTCGGTCGTTGCGGCGGGCGCTCCCGCCATTCCCTGCACCTCGTCCCACCCCCCTCCCTTGCCTGTCAAACAGCTTGTTGTCAAACAGGGACCGCTTGGGGTCCCACTCGACCCAGTCCGCGGGCAGCGAGTCGCCCGAGTCGGACGCGGTCTCCCACCCGGCGCCGTCCGCGGCGGCGGCGGCGGCGTCCGCGGGCGCCGCCGCGTCCGCTGTGCGCGTCTCAAACGTGGCCCCGTTGGGGACGTCGACCCGGAACCCGGGGGCCGCGGCGGGCGCGCGCGGCGGCGCGGCCGCCGCCTCCACGGGCTCGCGCGGCGCGTGCGCGGTCACCACCGGCGCCGGTGCGGGGCCGCCCGACGCGCGCACCAGGTCCTTGTACTTGTTGGAGGCGACGAACGTCTTGTAGGTCGCCTCGGACGCAAACCGCTTGCGCGTGAGCGGGTCGAGCCACGACCGCGGCCCCGCGTCCGCGCCAGCGCCGCCGACGGCCAGCGCGGCGGCGCGGGCGTCGTACCAAGCTTGGGTGACGGGGGGGAGGCCGGCCACCTTGCGGCGCAGGTTGTAGCTGGGAGAGGTGGGGAGGGGCGTGGGCGCGTCTCCCGTGCCCGCCCGCCGGGCTAGAGCGCAGCGGGTGGCTAGCGGAGCGTGTACGCGGCGGCTGGCGCCCAGCGGCGCGTCCCCCGCCGCGGCGGGGCCGGCCGCCGCATTCGCGCCGCGCTGTCCGCCCGCGGCCGCCGCCCCGGCGCCATGCGCGCGGCGCCCCACGGCGCCACGAGACGCGTCACGGCGCGCAGCCACCCCCCGACCCTCCTCCCCTCTCACCGGTGAAAGTCCGACTTGTAGTGCGCGTGCAGGGACGCGGCGTCCGCAAAGTAGGTGCCGCTCGTGGAGCAGTAGAGCGCGTCGGGGCTGCGGTCCGGCGGGGGGGCGAGAGGGGACGCCATGGCGGCGGGGAGTGCCGGCCCCGGCGGGGCGCCACCCTCCCCACTCTCCCCTCGCTGCATGGCCGGCCCGCCGCCTCCTCCCGCGCCGCGCCCCCGCCCCCATATCGCTCCTGGGCCGGCGCACGTCACCGCGGCCGCGGGCAGCCGCGCGTTTCGCGCGCTCAACTTTGAGCTCTACGCGGTGAGTGCGGGGGGATGGGCGGGCTGGGGTGGGGTGGCAGGGATGAGAGCAACCTTGGCGGGCCGTCGATGGGGCCGATGGCGGCAGCGCCGACTTCGCGCCGATCCACCTCCGTCGCCCTACCCCTCCCTGTTCTTTCAGAAACCGGTCGGCTTCGTGCGCACCCTCTCCTTTGCCGGCACCGCGGCCGCGGCGGGCGTGCTGATCTACTTCTGGGCGCAGGGGAACAAAAGGGAGGCCGGTCGCCGCGCCGGGTGATGTCGTCCCTCACGCCGCGCGGCGTGCGCGATGGGGGCCCGTCGTCGGACGCGGACCAGCTGATTCAGGCGGCCAGGGAGCAGGTGGGAGTGGGGGCAGGGGCTGGGCGGGGCCTTTCGCAGCGTCGCGCGGCGTCCCCGACCCCTCCCTGCGTTCTCCCCAGATCCACGCGCTGCGCGCCGAGGCGACCGCCATGCTGACCGCCATCGCGGCCGGCTCCACCCCTGCAGAAACCGCGGTGGAAGCGTCCCGCGCCGCGCGCGCCGTGCGCGCGGCCGCGCACGCGGCCGACGCGGCGGCCGCCGCCCTCGCCCAGGCCGGCCTGCTCGCCCCGCAGCCGCGCGACGACGACCCCGACACCGTGGCCGACGCGGCGGCCGCGAGCTCGTTGGCTGCCGGCCGGCTCGCGGCGGCCGCCGCGCTTGCGGCGGTCGACGCCGCGCTCTCGCGCGCCGCGCCGCCGCGGCCGGCGCCGCGGCCCCCACCGCCGCCGCCGGCGGGGTCGCCCGAGCGGGCGGCATTGGCAGCCTATTTGGCTGCTTTGGCCGCGCGCGTGGCGGGCGAGGCGCGGATGCGGGTGGAGCTGGTCGCGGGCGACGGGCGGGCGGTGGCCGCCACCGACTCGGCCG
>Ga0315274_10006690_pt1 | contig 16769 bp, 12 predicted proteins | sample YL17G02_20_MG_FD_203700 | JGI IMG/M metagenome (GOLD analysis project Ga0315274, IMG submission 203700) | Sediment microbial communities from Yellowstone Lake, YNP, Wyoming, USA - YL17G02_20 | ecosystem: Environmental > Aquatic > Freshwater > Lake > Sediment | place: USA: Wyoming | collected...
AGTAGCTATTGCAATATCTTGCAGCGCCTTACGATAACTTATGGCTTCCGATGTGTTATTGAACAATCCTACCGTGAAGATCGGAATGCTCTTGGCGATGGCCAGATCGGCCACTTCCTTGGTGGTGGTGTAAGTAACACTGGCATTCTCGCCACCGTCGGTAAGCGCCACGACCGCCCTCACCAGGGTCGAGGAGGCGGCTTCTTTGGTCGCCTCTAGAACACCATCAGCCATGCCGTCATACAAGGCGGTTGAGCCGCCGGTCAGGTGCGCCTTATCGATCGCGCCAAAAAGCAATGATGTATTCGTGACCGCGGTCATAGCTTGCTCTACCCAGGCTGTGTTATCCAGGAAGATAATAGCCGCTTTATTGCTGGTTGAGGAATTGGCCTCTTCAGTTATAAAGGCTTTGGCCGCTATCTCTTCTGAGGTCACCTTGGTCAAGGTGCCGTCATCCCAACCCATGCTGCCGCTCTTATCCAGCACCAGCGCCGCATTCACGTTTTTGGCCGTGCCGCTCCCTCCGCCGCTGATGGCAGAAAAGGTCAAGGTGACCACCGCGGTGGCCTGGGCCTTGGCTCCGGCGGCCGTGATAGTGGGATTGGTCTGATATATCGCGCCACCGAAGTTGCCGGTGCCCATCCCGGATAAAACCGCATTAGCCTGGTTCAAAGCGGACAAGCTCATGGTCAGCTGATTCCCGTTAACCACTATATTGGACGCAGAAAGCTTGACCTGGGTGGTGCCGGCTGGCGGAGAACCCGAACTGCCGCTGGTGGTATCTGCCACCTTGGCGCAGCCGAAGATCGCAACTCCGACGAACAAAACCAGACAGAAAACCGCTGCTTTTTTGATCATCTCTTATACCTCCTTATTATAACTGGATCCTATAACCCGCGTCGGCCCTAAGACCGGCGATGGTGTTATAGCCAACCTGTGCCTGCCAGGGTGCCATTACCACGCCCCCCACCAATCCTACCCCAACCCCGCTCTTAATGGTCCCGGAAAGCAATGGAACATCTTTGACATCCTTGGAATACCCGGCGTAATTGACCTCGAGCCCTATAAACTGCGCTCCCAGGGAATAGACGCCTTTCACTCCGGCATCAATGATGCTGAAATTAGTGCCGATGGCATACCCCAGCTCCCCGCCCACGTTCATCGGTCCCATCGGCATTAAAAGCTCACCCGCGATCAATCCTGCCCCGCCTGCCAGACCACCCTTAATGATCAGGGTCTTGGGGGCCGCCGGGCCGGAGGGCGCTTTTGCTTTGGCCGCAGCCGCCGGAGAAACTTCTTTCTTGAGGTCCGCTATCTCCTTTTTATAATCATTGATGGTCTTTTGGAGGCGGAGTCTCTGGGTGCGGTTCTTGGTCTTGGCCAAGGTCGATTCGAGCTTGCTGACTTCTCTTTCTAATTTGCCGGCGCGGTCATCTTGGGCGAAAGAGGCTGCCGTCAGAGAGATGAGGAAACAGGAAAGGATCACCAGGCCTACAATTTTTTTCATCAAAAACCTCCCTTGTTTTTGTTGCCTAACGGAAAATATAACACATAAGTATAACTTGTCAAGCCATTTTAGCGCCTGTATAATTAAGCAACTTGGCAAAAGAAGAAAAAAACGAGGTGGAAGAATTTTTCGAGGGGGCGGAGGGGGCTTGCGAGGCCTGCGGGGGCGAGCTAAAGCCCGAAAAGGTGAACCTGGAGGAGCTGGAGAACGGCAAACTCTACCTCATGGAGAACGTGCCGGCCATGGTATGCGAGGGGTGCGGCGAGATCTGGGTCCCGGAACCGATCCTCAAAGAGTTCGAGAAGATGATGGAAACCGCCAAACTTCACCGGGCCAAAAGCGCCAAAAGCCAGAAGATTGCCAAGAAGCCCCGCAAGTGATATAATTGCCAATTAATTTTATGTCAAAAAAATCAACTTTATTATTAGCGGCGTTATTTTACCTGTTGACCGCTTGCCCCTCTCTCGCTCAATTGCCGATGTTCAGCAACTCCAACCCCAACCTGATCGCCGATATTGTGGAACAGGTGGGCCCCGCGGTGGTAAATATCGATGTGGTAAAAATGGAGCGCCAGAGGATCTTTAACCCTCTCAAGGACTTCGACTTCGGTTTTGGCTTCGAGATGGATCCGGAATTCAAGCGCTACTTTGAGGACCGCCTGGTCCCGCTCAAGGGGGCGGGCTCTGGTTTCATCATAGATAAAGAGGGCTACATCTTCACCAACGCCCACGTGGTCAAGGGCGCCGATAAGATCAGGGTCACCTTAAAGGACGGCCGTTCCTTTGACGGCAAGGTGATCGGATCCGACTCCACCCTGGATGTGGCGGTAGTAAAGATCGAGGCGCATAACCTGCCGGCGGCCACTTTAGGGGATTCGAGCCAGGTCAGGGTGGGAGAATGGGTGATCGCCATCGGCAATCCCTATGGCTTCTCAAACACCGTTACCGCGGGGATAGTGAGCGCCATTGGCCGGACCTTGGGAGAGCTGGGCAAAAAAGACCTCATCCAGACGGATGCCGCCATCAATCCCGGCAATTCCGGCGGCCCCCTCATCAACTTGAACGGCGAGGTGATCGGCATTAATGTGGCCATCGTGGCCCAAGCCCAGGGCATTGGCTTTGCCATTCCCATTAACGAGGCCCGCGAGATAAAGGAAGACCTGATCCAAAAAGGCAAGGTGGTGCGCCCCTGGCTGGGCATCTACATGCGCAACGTGGACGAGAAGGTCAAAGCCTATCTCGATCTGCCGGTAGCTGAAGGAGTGGTCATCACCGAGATCCTAAAGGACAGCCCGGCCGAAAAAATGGGCCTCAAGCAGTATGACATCGTCAAGGAAGCGGACGGGCAGAAGATCAAGACCAGCGAGGATATCCAGAAGCAGGTCGCCGGTAAAAAACCCGGGGACCGGATAACTTTTGTGGTCTACCGCGACGGCAAGAATATAAGTTTAGCGGGCAAAGTTGGAGAAAGGCCACAGGAGTAAAAAATGGATATAGAACTGGGAAAAGGAAAAAAGACCCGCCGGACCTATGGATTGGACGAGATCGCGCTTTGTCCGAGTATTATCACTATCAATCCGGACGATACCGACATCAGCGCCAATTTGGGTAATTATAAACTTGAGATCCCGATCATCGCTTCGGCCATGGACGGGGTGGTAAGCCCCAAAACCGCGATACTCATGAGCCAGTATGGCGGATTAGGGGTTTTAAATCTACAAGGTCTTTGGACGCGGTACGAAGACGCCGAATCCAAATTAGAACAGATCTCCCAGGTCACCAAGGAAGAATATGTGCCGCTGATGCAAAAGCTATATCTCGAACCCATCAAGGAAGAACTGGTGACCAAGCGCATCCAGGAGATCAAATCAGCCAAAGCCAAGACCGCGGTCTCCTCCATCCCTCAAGATGCCGCCTGGCTGGGTCCCCTAGCCAAAAAATCGGGCGCGGACCTTTTTGTCCTGCAGTCCACCGTCATCTCCACCAAGCACCGCTCGAAAAGCAGTGAACCTTTAAATTTAACTGACTTTTGTGAAATGATGGGGATCCCGGTGCTGGTCGGCAACTGCGTAACTTATGAGGTGGCTTTGACCTTGATGGGAACCGGAGTGGCTGGGGTCCTGGTAGGCATCGGCCCCGGCGCGGCCTGTACTTCCCGGGGAGTTTTAGGAGTGGGAGTTCCCATGGCCACGGCTATTTCCGACTGCGCCGCGGCCCGCGATTCCTATTTTAAGGAGAACGGCAAATATGTCCCCATCATTGCGGATGGAGGGCTGGTCACGGGCGGAGATATCTGCAAGTGCATTGCCTGCGGGGCGGACCTGGTAATGATGGGCTCCCCCATCGCCAAGGCGGAAGAAGCTCCCGGAAAAGGTTTCCATTGGGGCATGGCCACCCCTTCCCCCACCCTGCCCCGCGGCTCGCGGATCAAAGTCGGAACGATCGGGACTTTAAAAGAAATTTTACATGGCCCGGCCAAATATGATGACGGCTCCATGAACCTGGCAGGGGCCTTGAGAACCTCGATGGGAACTTTAGGCGCGGCCAATCTTAAGGAAATGCAGCAGGTGGAAGTGGTGATCGCGCCCTCGCTCTTGACCGAAGGCAAGGTTTATCAGAAGGCCCAACAATTAGGTATGTATAAATAATGAAGCACGACCTGATCGCCGTTCTTGACTTCGGGGCGCAGTATGCTATGCTCATCGCCAGGCGGGTCCGGGAGTGCAATGTTTATTGCGAGATCTTGTCTCACAACGTTTCGGTTGCTGAATTAAAAAGGCGCAGAGTCAAAGGGATCATAATTTCAGGCGGACCCGCCTCCGTTTACGACAAGGGCGCCCCCTCCCCCGATCCTAATCTTTTAAAATCCGGCATACCCATTTTAGGCATCTGTTACGGCACCCAATTGATCGCCAAAGCCCTCGGCGGACAAGTTAAGCCCGAGAAAAAAAGGGAATATGGCCGCACGGAACTGCTGGTAGATGACGAGACCAATCTTTTTGCCGGACTAAAAAGCCGCCTGACCTGCTGGATGAGCCACGGCGATTCCGTGGTAAAGCTCCCCAAGGGTTTTAAGGTCCTGGCCCATACCAAAAATACCCCCCTGGCCGCCATCGGCGATCCGGAGAGGAAGCTCTACGGCGTCCAGTTCCACCCCGAAGTGGTGCACACCGAGTTTGGCGTGGAGATCATCAAGAACTTTGTCTATATGGTATGCGGCTGCAAGCCCACCTGGACCACCAAGAACTTCATCACCGAGACCATAAAGGAGATCAAGGCAACCGTAGGCAAAGAAAAGATCCTGTGCGCGCTTTCGGGCGGGGTGGATTCCACCACGGTTTCGGCCCTGGTGAGCCGTGCTGTGGGCAAACAGCTCACCTGCATGTTCATAGACCAGGGATTCATGCGGAAGAACGAAGCCAAAAAGATAAACGACATCTTCACCAGGAAGTTCAAGATCAAATTCGTGCATATCAACGCCGCCCAAAGGTTCTACGACAAGCTGAGAGGCGTGACCGATCCCGAGGAAAAGCGCCACCGCATCGGCAATGAGTTCATTCGGGTATTTGAGGAAGAGGCCAAGAAATTGGGTCATATGCCCTTCCTGGCGCAGGGAACCTTGTATCCGGATGTTATTGAATCGGCTGTGCCGGGCCTCACCGCCACCACCGCGGTTCGCATCAAGACCCATCATAATGTGGGTGGCTTGCCGAAAGATATTAAATTTGTTTTGGTGGAACCGCTGAAGAAGCTCTTTAAGGACGAAGTCCGCGCACTGGGGAGAGAATTGGGAGTACCGGAGGAGATAATAAGCCGCCAGCCCTTCCCCGGCCCGGGATTGGCTATCCGCATCATCGGCGAGGTCACCCCGGAGCGGGTCAAGGTCTTGCAGGAAGTGGATGACATCGTGGTAAGCGAGGTCAAGAAAGCCGGCTATTATAAGAAGGTCTGGCAATCATTCGGCGTCCTGCTGCCGATAAGGACCGTCGGGGTTATGGGAGATAAAAGAACTTATCTGAACACTGTTGCTATTCGGGCGGTGACCTCCACCGACGCCATGACCGCCGACTGGGCCAGATTGCCCTATGACCTGTTGGATAATATTGCCAATCGGATCGTGAATGAAACCCCCACCGTCAACCGCGTGGTCTATGATATCTCCAGCAAGCCGCCTTCGACTATCGAGTGGGAGTAGAAACTTTTAGCCTCGCCTTCTGATGCTCCTGCCAGGTTGAAGAAAAAATATGCGAGCCGTCTTGGTTGGACACAAAGTATAAATAATTCGTTTTCGCCGGGTAGATGGCGGCCCGAATCGATGCCAACCCCGGATTGCATATCGGTCCTGGCGGCAAACCCCGGTGAAGATAAGTATTGTAAGGCGAGGGATACTTTAGCTGGTCAAGATAAACTATCTTAGTAGGTCTTTCCAAAGCATATTTGACAGTAGAACAAGAATCGAGCGCCATGTTGATGTCCAGCCGGTTATGGAAAACCGAAGATATGATCGGACGCTCCTTATCCAAAGCCGCCTCTTTCTCGATGATCGAGGCTAGGATCAGCATCTGACGCAGGTCGTATTTGGTAGCCTTCTTATTCTGCTCCCAGTAGGGTAAGACCACATCGGCGAACCTCTGTCGCATTAGATTGGCCAGGGCTTCAGCGGTGATCTCCTTATCGAAAATGTAAGTGTCGGGGAAAAAGTAGCCCTCCTCCCGGGTGAGCTTGCGGAAATTCTCAAAATCCAACATGGCCGCCTTTTCTAAAATGCTTCCCATCTTGTAGATCGAGGTGCCTTCGGGGAAAGCCACCGTGAGCGGCTCGGGGGCCATGATTTGGCCGGTCTTGAGCTTTAAAACCACTTCGTATAAGGGCGTTCGAGATTTAAATTTATAAAGACCCGCCTGGAACTTGGTTTGCGAGCCCAAAAGATAAGCGATCAGCTTGAAGTCCCGGGCGTTTTTGATAACTTTTTGTTTAGCCAGGTCACGGGCAATGAGGGAAGCCGAAGAGCCGGCTTTGATCTCCACTTTCACCGATCTGGGATTTGATCCGATACTGAGTAGCAGCGACAGCGCCGAGTAGGCGCCAAATATCAAGAAAACTGCCGCCGTTACGATGATTATTAATTTAAGGTTTTTCATTTCTTGGCCCGGCTGTCCATATAACTTTGCAGAATAAAGGTGGCGGCGGTCTTGTCCACGATGCCCCGCCGCTTTTTGGCCGATACCCCGGCCTCCGCCAGGGTGCGCTCCGCCAGCACCGTGGTCAGCCGCTCATCCCAGGTAGTTATGGGTATCTTGAAGGACTTTTTAAGGGCTTCGACGAATGCGAGCACTTTTTCCGCCTGCTGCTTGATCTCCCCCGACATGGTCTTGGGCAGGCCCACCACGATCTCATCAATGCCCTCGAACTTCTTGATGATCTTTTTCAGCTCCTTGATGTCTTCCTCGAAGGTTTCCCCCTTGCCCACCACCGCCACCGCCTGCGCGGTAAAGCCCAGAGGATCCGACATGGCGATCCCGATGCGCTTGTCCCCGTAATCTATGCCTAATATCCTCATAGTGATGAGCTCGCCTTATTGAACGCTTCCCCAACTTTGGAAGGATCTTTCCCTCCCGCCTCAGCTTTGTTGGCCTTGCCGCCCCCGCCCCCACCGCACACCTCCGCTAATATTTTGGCCAGCTTCCCGGCATTATATTTGGTGGTTAGATCGTCCGAAACCGTAACCAAGAACGAGACCCTACCGGCCTCCACACCCGCCAGCATCATAATTCCCGATCCCATCTTGCCTCTCAATGAATCAGATAATATCCGCAGATTTTCGATGCTTAAACCGGGCATCTCTGCCGCCAGGACCCGAACTCCCTTGATCTCCTTTACTTGCCGGATCACCTCATCCGCCTTAGACAGCGCTTCCCGGCCCCTAAGCTTCTCGATCTCTTTTTCAAGTGACAAATTGCGTTCCTTCAACCATTCGCGGCGCCCTTCCAAATGCTCCAGGAATTTATTGACGTTCCCGATATCCTGGGAATCCACCGACTTGGCCAGTCTGTCCAGCTCCTCGCGGTCGATCTCGAAGATATCGGCCTCGAGGGTTTGGGGAAGCTGCGCCTGCAGCAGGCGATGGTGCTGCATCAGCTGGTCGATCAGGAGCTTTAAGCTCTTGCCGCGGAAGACAACTGAGACCTTGGCCGCCGACCCCGCTACCGCTTCGATGCGACGCACCCCGGCCTGCAGGGCCTCTTCTTTAACGATCTTGAAGAATGCGATCTCCTTGGTGTTTTTGACATGGCAGCCGCCGCACAGCTCGCGGCTCACCTCGTCAACCTTGACGACCCTCACCTTATCGCCGTACTTCTCGCCAAAGTATGCCAAGACCCCCAGTTTCCGCGCCTCCTCCAGCTCGGTCTCAAAGATCTCGACCGGAATCGCCGCCTTGATGGCCTCATTTACGATCTTCTCCACAGCCCCGATCTCGACCGGGGTCAAGGCCCGGTTGGAAGTATAGTCGAAGCGAAAATGATCCGGCGCCACCAGTGAGCCGGATTGTTTAACCTCTGGGCCGAGAACTTTGCGCAGGGCCGCTTGCAGGAGATGGGTGGAAGTATGGTGGGCCGCCGTGGCGGATCGTTTGCTTAGATCGATCTTCACCTTGACCTTCTGCCCGAGCTTTAGATTATCCACGCGGTCGAGCTTATGGCCGATCAGGCCGCCGATCTCGCCGTAAGTATCCTGCACCAAGTTCTCTCCCATTATCCCCGTATCCCCCACCTGGCCTCCCCCTTCGGGATAGCAGGGGGTCTTATCGAGCACCACGACGCTTTCCTCGTTGATGATCCCCACGATCTTGGCTTCGGCCTCGAACTTGTCGTAGCCGATGAAATTGGTCTTGCCTAGTCCCTTAAGCTGGGAAGGATCGAATTTCTCGCGGAATCCGCCCGAGGCGCGCGCTTTACCTCGTTGTTCCTCCATGTTCTTCTTGAAGCCCTCCTCATCCACCGCTAGCCCCGCGGCTTGCGCCAGCTCACGGGTGAGCTCTATCGGGAACCCATAAGTATCGTGGAGCTTGAAGACCGCCTCCCCCGGCAAAACCTTCTTATCCTGGTGCTTGGCCAGCAAATCCTCAAGATGCTTGAGCCCGGACTCCAGCGTGGCGCCGAAAGCTTTTTCCTCGGCATCAATTATGCTCAGGATGTTTTTCCGCTCCCGCCCCAACTCCGGATAGGCGGCCTGATTGTTCTTGATGACTATCTCCGCCAGGCGGGCAAGTTTGGCCTCGGTCAATTTTAATTTCCTCAAGAACAGCGTGGCCCGGCGGAGGATGCGGCGCAGAACATAGCCCCGCCCCTCATTGCCGGGGCGCACCCCGTCGGCCAGAAGAAAGGTTACCGCGCGGATATGGTCGGCCACCACCCGGGCCGGGAGGCTCAAAGGGTCCGGCAATTCCGCAACGATCGGGGTAAAAAGATCGGTGTCAAAATTGGTCTTAACGTTCTGCAGGAGGCGGGCGATCCGCTCGAGTCCCATCCCCGTGTCGATGTTCTTTTTAGGAAGCGGAACGAGCTGGCCGGATTCCTGGCGATCGAACTCTATAAAGACCAGGTTCCACACCTCCAGGAACCTTTCGCAGTCGCAGGCGGGATTGCAGTTGGGCCTGCCACAAGGGGTGCCGTAGTCGTAATAGATCTCCGAGCAGGGCCCGCAGGGGCCGGTGGGACCCGCCGCCCAGAAATTATTCTCCTCATCCAGCCGATAGATGCGGTGAATAGGGACGCCGATCTGCTTGGCCCAGATCCCGGCGGCTTCATCGTCCTTCTCATAGACCGCCGCCACCAGCTTTTCTGCCGGCAGTCCGTATACTTTGGTCAAAAGCTCCCAGGCCATCTCAATGGCTTCGGTCTTGAAATAATCCCCGAAGGAGAAATTACCCAGCATCTCAAAGAAGGTATGGTGGCGGGAGGTCCGCCCCACGTTCTCGAGGTCGTTCATGCGGATGCATTTCTGCACGGTGGTCACTTTTTTATGTTGCGGTTCCTCGATCCCTAAAAAGATGGGCTTAAACTGCAGCATCCCCGCCAAAGTCAGCAAAACCGTCGGATCGGCGGGGATAAGGGAGGAGGAAGGCAGTACCTTATGCCCCTTGCCTTCAAAATATTTCAAGAACGTCCTTCGTATCTCTTCGCTTTTCATAACTTGACCAGGTCCCTGATCTTACGGTTGACTTCCTCGATCGAACCCACGCTTTGGATGACCTTGATCCGCTCGGGGTTGTCCCGCGCGATCTCCAGGTATTTATCGCGCACCCTCTCGTGGAAGGCCAATATCTCCGTTTCAAACCGGTCCTCCGCGCCCCTCTGCCGGGCGCGCTTCAACCCTTCCTGGACCGGGACATCCAACAGGAAAGTGATATCCGGTATCAATCCCTTGCAGGAGATCCAGTTCACATAGCGGACCAGGTCTTCCGGCAGACCCCGCCCTCCCAGCTGGTAGGCGATGGTGGAATCGATATAGCGGTCGGAGAGCACCACCTTGCCGGCCGACAACGCGGGTTTGATCACTTTCTCCAGATGTTCCACCCGGTCGGCGGCAAACAGGAAAATCTCGGATAGGACCTCCAATCCGGTCTCCTTATTAAGCAAGGTCCGGCGGATGGCCTCCCCCACCGGGGTTCCCCCCGGTTCATGGGTGATCACCACTTCCCTCCCCGGCGAAATTAAATGCTCGGCCAGCAGTTTCACATGGGTGGACTTGCCGCAGCCCTCCCCACCCTCAAAAGTGATGAACATGATGCCTCCTAGTTCAAGCTGAAGCTGAAGTTGAATTCGTTGCGCAGAGCGCGATAGGTCACCCCTATACTATAACAATGGAAGCCGATTTTGAAGAGATAATCGATATCTTGCGGTTCGCCTTTGGGCAGGTTGTAGAGCGCGCTCACCCCCAGCTTGCTTAAGGCGAAAGAATAGATCAGCCCGGCGCTGATCTGGTCGGCCGGATTAAAGCGGTACTGCTCGTAGCGGAAGGGGCTAGCCCCGATGTTCATAAAATAGTGATGATAGCCCAGGCTGGTCATAACTTGCGACCCCCAGAACCTATCCCAGATCACCCTCCCGGTGATCTTACGCCAGTTGGTGTGATTCCCATAATAAGTTCCGGAAAGATTCACCCCGGGGGTCAGGTATCCTAAGGAATCAAGTCGGAAAGGCCGAACCAGGTCCACCCCGGCCGAGATGCGGGCCAGGGAGGCGCCGGTTGATTCTTCGGTGATCAATCCCGCCTGCAGCTCGGCCACCCCCTTAACCTCTCCCCAATCGATCTGCTTGACGCCTAAGGTCAGGTTGGGCAGCTGGCTCACCCTTTCGTAATTGATCCGCTCGCGGTAAGAAAGGTTGGAGGAAAGGGAGTATCTCCTGAAGGTGGGCAGGTTGAACAGATGGAAATTGAACTCCTCGGCGGGCAGGATCTCGTCGCCAAAGCTATACTGATGGGTCCAGCCCCCCCATATTTTATCCTGGCCGTTGCCGGCTAGCCGCACATTGCCGGAATTAAGCTCGTCTCTTACATAATTAGCCTCTCCCCCCAATCCCAGGCCCTTCTTCTCCAAGTAACTTACGGTGACGCTGCCGAACAGTTCCCGGCTTTGGGTCCAGGCCAGGCTTTCGGAAACATAATTGCCGTCATCCGGATTGCTGCCCAATACCGGATAAGGCAGGATATTGCCCCGCCCCCGCCTTTGCGCCTCCACATCGTAGATATAGATGGGCACCGGCATGGTGGGCAGGTCCCCCAGATAGAAGATCCCCCAGTAAGATACCAGCCAGCCCGCCTTGGGATAAAGCACGATGTCGGAGGCGGTAAAATGATAGTGGGGCTGGGTGAGCCCGCAGCCGTTGAAGCTGGCCGCCTTTAGCTCCAGTTTACTGCGGTCGAACTTGACCGAACGGCCGGAAAGCAGGACCCGGTCGTATGCGGCCTCAACCTGGATGGCCGCCCCCTGCCGGGTCTTGACCTCATAGGTCAGCACCTGGCCGGTGAGATCGACCTCCCCGAATTTAAAGTTAAAGCCCCGGTCCATGTAAAGTATCTTGCTGTCGGTGTGATAGATCAGGTGCTCGCCGTAAGCCGTAAAATCCTGGTAGAGGGCCTCCACTGATCCAGTGGCTTCTATGATATTGTTGATATTATCGTAATTAACTGAATGAGCATTAATAGTCAGATCTTTCTCTTGAGCATAGGAACAGGAATAGAGTAATGCGAATAGAGTAATGCGAAGAATTATATTCGCATTACGCGTTACGCAGCCCCCAGCCCCTCTAACCAACCTCCTCATAACGACTTTCCTTGTTGACGAATTTGGCGATATCCTTGCGGAAGACCAGTTCCACGGTGCCGATGGGGCCGTTGCGCTGTTTGGAGATGATGATCTCCGCCAGGTTGCCCTTCTCGGACTGGGGGTTGTAATAATCGTCGCGGTGGATGAAGATCACCACATCCGCGGTCTGCTCGATCTCTCCCGATTCCCGAAGGTCCGAGAGCATGGGAGTGCGGTCCTGCCTTTGCATCACCGCTCGGGAAAGCTGGGAGAGCGAGACCACGGGGATATCGAGCTCCCGGGCCAGGGTCTTGAGCGACCGGGTGATCTCCGAGATCTCCTGCACGCGGTTCTCGACCCTCCCCCGGCCCGACATCAGCTGGAGGTAATCGATCACCACCAGCCCTAATCCCTTCTCGATCTTGAGCCGCCGGCATTTGGCGCGGATCTCGGTCACGGTGATGGCCGCGGTATCATCCACATAGATGGGGGCCTCCGAGAGCTTGGAGAGAGCGCGGGTGAGCCGTTTCCAGCCGGCGTCAGGCAAAGAGGCGGTCTTAAGCCGCAGGGCATCGATCTCGGCCTCGGAGCAGAGCATCCTCTGGGCCAGCTGGTCCTTGCTCATCTCCATAGAGAAGATGGCCACCGGGATCTTATGGCGCAGGGCGGCGTTCTGCGCGATGTTTAAGGCCAGCGCGGTCTTACCCACCGAGGGGCGGGCCGCCACGATGATAAGGTCGGAATTCTGGAAGCCAGCGGTCAGGTTATCGAGATCGGTGAATCCCGTGGGGATGCCGGTGATGTTCTCTTTCTTGCCGTAGAGGCGGTCGATCTTGTCCAGCACCGATTTTAAGACCTCGTCCAGCCGGTGGAAACCCTCCCGCGTGCGCTTGAGCGCGATCTCAAAGATGCTTTTCTCCGCGCGGTCCAGTATCTGGTCAACGTTCTCGACGGCCTCAAAGCTGCTGCTAACTATTCGGGTGCCGGCGTCGATCAGGCGGCGGAGGGTGGCTTTTTCCTCCACGATCTTGGCGTAATATTCGAGGTTAGCGGCGGTGGGCACGGAATTGATAAGGTCCGCCACGTACACCGAGCCGCCCACGGCCTCCAATTTTCCCGCCTTGCGCAGGGTCTCGGTCGTGGTCACCAGGTCCACGGGCTCGCCGCGGTCAAAAAGCTCCAGTATCGCCTCAAAGATGAAGCGGTGGGCATCGCGGTAAAAGCTGTCCGGGCGCAAGATCTCGATGGCCCGCACCATGGCGTTCTTGTCTATAAGTAAGGAACCGATGACGGACTGCTCCGCGACCAGGTTTTGCGGTGGGATGCGCTCCTCAGACATGAGGTATCTATTTTACCTCAAAACCCTGCTCAAAGTCCAGAAGGTACTTGACCCGATCGGTGATAGGCGGCGTGCGGGAGAGCATCTCTGCCACCTCCCCGCGGGTCAATATCTTGAGCGGGGAAAAACGCCCGCCCTCCAGGTACTTTAGGATGCCGGCCGAGCGCGCGGTATAGATCTCCGGGAAGGCCCAGTAGCGGCCCGGCACATCGGGAAAGGGGGTCTCGATGATGGGGGTTTGGGGAAGTTTGGCAAAGCGCGCCAAGGTCACTACTCCCTCGGCCCGGTTGATATCTTTGCCGGGCTTAAAGACCTGCCCGGGATAGCCCTGCATAAAGCGGGCGCGGGCCGCGTATCTAATGTAAGCAGCCGCCCAGTTGCGGGAAGAAACATCGGCAAAACCGGTTTGCACCTGCTCCGGCTTTATCTCCGGGCTGGCAATGCGCGATAGAACGGCGGCAAATTCCGCCCGGTTGACACTGCGGTCGGGCCGGAATATCCCTCCCGGATAACCCTGGATATAACCCAGGGTAGCCAGTGCCTCGATGGGGGCGCGGGCCCAGTAGGTTCGCTCCACATCGGTGAAACTGATAAGCCGCAGGAGGCGCAGCTGCTTCTCTTCGAGCAGGCGGCCTTCCTTATCCAATCCCTGGATGATGATCAAGTTCTTGCCGTAATTTAAGGAGACTAGGGTCTCGGAGAAGCCCTCCTGTGATGCGGTGACCGGCACCCCATTGACCAAAATCCTATCCACCACCCCGTCCACCGCCTGCACCAGCACTTTTACCTGGTCGCTATGGACCGTCGTGCGGTCGGCGGGGCTTACGATGTGCACGCGTTCTTTTATTGCCGCTTCCGGCACCTCCCGGAAAATGCCGTAGCTTAAGGAGAAATAATGGGTATCGTTCTCCACCAGCCCGTAATACTGGTGGAAGGCGTAATCAAAGCGGAAGCCGTCAACGAAGATGCCCACCCCGGCGGTGAAGTTGTTGCTGACATCAAGCAGTCCCCCGCCCTTGCCGATGATATCCTGGTCGATACCGGTCCGAAGGTCCAATATCGGCACCGGGGACCACTCCAGGCCCAGATGATATAAACTGGGAATATTGGGCCTAAGCGGAGTGAAGTCCCCGTCAAAATTGAACTTAAGCTCCTGCTTGCCCACCCGGCGCAATCCTTCTTTTCCTATTAGCTTAACGCTCAAGCCGGTCTTAAGGGTGGAGGGAAAGGACTCTTCCGCCCCGTTGCCCCACCGGATCCTCCCGCCCCAGGAATAAGGCAGGGCGTTCTGGACCGTAACCCCCAAGCGCAGGGCCGGGCTGGGCTCGTAAAGCATGCCCACATCCATGTCAAAACCGCGGGCGGTGCCGCCGGTGATCTGCGGGCCGGTCAAGATGGGGGAGAACATCTTCATGGTCACGCCCACCGAGAGCGCCCGCCAGGGCTCTACCCCGTAGCCCAAAAGCATCACGCTGTTGTTGTAGCCGTAAGAGACGGTCTCAACGGTGGAAGGCACCACTCTTACCCCATCAATGGACTCCAGCGTTGCGGCGGGCCCGGAAAAGGAGATGTCGGAGCCGGTGAAACCGAAGGCGAAAGTGCCGAAGCGGGTAGGATAAGCGTAGCCCAGGTTAAGGTAATTGAATTCGTTGATGAACTTGCCCGACATGGAGGTGACTTGCCAGTTCTTGATGCTGGCCAGCCCCGCGGGATTGATAAAGAGCGAGCTGATGTCGTCCGCCCGGCCCAGATAGGATTTGCCCATGCCCAGGACCCTGGCACCGACAGATATGCGTGTGGGGTCGGTGGCTACTTTAGTTTCTGCGATAACAGCGGTGCTGAGAAGGATTAGCAAAATCACCAGAATTGGGCTGAGGGCTAAGTAACGCGTAATGCGAATGGGTCCCAGCTCATTACTCATTACGTATCCCTTAGCCCTATCCTTCATCAGAATATTGCCATCCTTCCGGTGCCAATTATGCGCCCGCCGGCCACCAGCTTGTAGACATAGATGCCGTTACCGAGGGCAGAGCCCGAGATCTCGGAGCGGCCGTAGAAGGGCACCTCATTATACCCCGCCTTGCCGCCCTCGGCACCCGACAGATATTTGCCGGTCCAGACGTTCTGCCCGGAGATATCGAACAGGTAGATCATGAGGTCCTGATCGGCGGTCAAGTTGTAGGCGATCCTGGCCGGCGTGCCGCTCAGCGGATTGTAGGTGGTAGGATAGGTGAGCACCGGGCCCATCACCCTGGCGGATTCGTAGGAAACCTTGAGGTCCTTAACCTCCCGGGTGGTGGAATTGCCCGCAATGTCGGCGGCCGCCAGCTTGACACTGTGGGTGCGGACGGTCTCCCCTTCCAGGTTGGAGGTCGCAGTGTAGCTGACCTCATATTTGGTAGCGCTGATCTCGGTGATGGTGGTTGAGACCTCCAGATCATCCAGGTAGAACTTGATGGTGGCCCGGCTCACCCCCAGATTGTCGGTTATCTCCCCCTTGAACCTGGGTTGTTTCGGTATGTAATCCCCGTCCTTCAGGGTATTGGCCACGCCCTGGGAATCCACCCTCTGGATGATGATATGGGGCGCTTCGGTATCCCCTCTCTGGGCCGTGGTGAAGGTGGAGGAGAAAGCGGCCAGGTGGTTGCCGGCCAGGTCGGTAGCGGCGGCGGACTCTCCTACCGTATAAAGCGTATTGTACTCCAGCGCCGCAGAAGGCGTAAAGGTCATGGTCTTCCCATCCGAGCTCCAGGAGAAGCCGCCCGCCACTGCGGGTGAAGCCGTAAGCGAGAACGCATTCTGGGTAACTTCCTGGCTCATGGCCTTGCTAAAGACGATCGCCGCCTGCGTGGTAAGCGCCACCGAAGTGGCCCCGTTGGTGGGCGAGACCGATAGAATGGTGGGCGTAATACTGTCGATCGTAAAATCCGTTGCGCTCCGGGCGGTGCCGGTATAGCCGACATGATCGGTCGCTTCGACGCTCACCCGGACGGTGGTCGAATTGATCGCGGGGACCGTCCAGCCATAAGGGCTGGTATTGGGACGGCCGGCGGCGATCAAGTTCCAGGTGCCCCCGCTGTCGGTTGAATATCGGAGCGTTATGGCATTTACCGGGAAGCCCACCGGATCGGTGGCCGTCCATTGAATATTGAAGCTGGAGGCACCCGCGATCCGCTCCCCGCCCGCCGGCGCTACCACCGTAACTCCGGGATTAGAGCTGTCTATGGCAAAATCCGCATTGCTCTTATCGGTGGCTACCCGGCTTAGGCCGTCGGTCGCCTCAATACTCACCCTACAAGTAGTGGAGTCAATGAGCGGCGTGGTCCAGCCGTAAGTGCCGTCATTGCTTTCATTGCTCGCAATTAAAGTCCAGCTTGTTCCGCTGTTGGTGGAATACCTGAGATTGATGGTCACTGGTTCCACCTCTCCCGTGGCGGCCCAGGTGATATTGTAGGCAGTATTGCCCTTCAGATATTCCCCGCCATTGGGATAGAGCACGGTAGCTGTGGGCTGGACATTGGAGATGGTGAAATTGGCGGGGCTCATATTTGACGCTTTGTTGCCCGCCAGGTCCTCCACCTCCACGCTCACCCGGCACTGGCTGGAGTTCACATC
>Ga0315274_10006691_pt1 | contig 16767 bp, 17 predicted proteins | sample YL17G02_20_MG_FD_203700 | JGI IMG/M metagenome (GOLD analysis project Ga0315274, IMG submission 203700) | Sediment microbial communities from Yellowstone Lake, YNP, Wyoming, USA - YL17G02_20 | ecosystem: Environmental > Aquatic > Freshwater > Lake > Sediment | place: USA: Wyoming | collected...
TTCTATCAGGTCATATATTTGCATTTGTATTGTTTTGACACGAACAAAGTTTCATAATCTTCAATTATATTGCTAAAATTATTTATCAGGTCTCGCATTATCTCTCTGTAATGTTTATTATTTTTCGTCCACACATTCAGCTCGACATCCCACTTTCCAATACATGAAGAATATATCGTAAAAAATGGGTGGGACTTGACATGCTTGAAAAGTTCTTTTTCGTCCTGGTCGGTGAAGTTTCGAAGTTTTATCGGAACCCTGACTTTATAATATGTGTCGTCCATGCATGAACTGTCTATTAGAATCGAAAATTTCTTTATTATTCCTTCGCGCCTCAATTTCTTAATTATATATCTGACAGCACTTGGCGGAATCCCGGAAGATTTTGATATTGAACTCACGCTTATCCTCGGACTTTTATTCATAAGTTCTATCACAAGTTTTTCCTTGTCAGATAGTTTGTATGTGCTGTGGCCTCCCCCAAACAAAAGACTATCATAACCGAGATTGGGTTGTTTGTCAAGAAAAAAATCCAGAGAAAACTCATGAGACGATGTGAAGATCATTATTTCATGATTTCTGAAGAATTCACCATATTTTCTATTGATCGATTTCCATATCTCATCGAACTCATTCACAGATTTTGCAACAACGGTAAATGCAAGATCAAAACTGCCTTCCAAAGATGCGGCCCATGTAACGTGATCGTTCTTGCATATGAAAGCTATGAGTTCCTCCTCTTTAATGGAATCTACCTTGTGGAGCTTTATGTATATTTTATAATACGTGTATCCCAATTTCGTTATATCAATTGCGATATAAGTATTCCTTACAGCACCTGATTTTATCAGATTTTGAAGCCTGTACCTAACAACCTCCTTCCTTACGCCGATTTTCTTGGCTAGTTTGGTCAGAGACTGCAAAGAATCCCTATCAAGATGATATATTATTTTCTTATCCTTTATGTCCATATTCTTATCAAACCAGCAAAATATTTAAATATAGTTTCAATTTGATTAAAAAACTTACAGAGTGTTTTATCTAATAAGAACAACTAATGTTAGTTATGATTGATGGTGAAGAACACCGCACAGCAAACGAGCAGCATGAAAAGGATAGCAAATCGACTGCTAATCCAAATCCATATACCCTGGTTCTGATACCCACCCGCAAAATGGTTGGTGGAGTAGATATGCCCACGTACAGTGTAGGCGAAGGTGTCCCGTTTGTCAAAAATAATGACAGAACCGAGTAGATCAAAATTGGATAGAACACCTCACAAAGGAGTATTTACTGCTGTAATGAAACCCACGCTAGACTGCAATCTGGGATGCTTGTATTGCTATGTGGGGGACACAGACAGCCAAGAAACGAGAATGAACGACACAACACTATCACATTCAATAACCAAGGTGTTGGATTTCGGAGAAGACAGAGCCGTGGAATTTATTTGGCATGGTGGAGAACCCCTTCTGATGGGAAAGGGATTTTATGAAAAGGTCGTAGAAATTCAAAAAACTGTCGGGAAAGACCGCACAATAATAAATAGTATGCAAAGCAACGGAACCTTGCTGACAGAAGATTTCGCAGATTTTCTTGATATCAACAATTTTCAAATCGGATTCAGTTTAGATGGTCCGCCAGAACTGCACAATGCCATGAGGCCGTATAAAAAAGATTCCGGAGGCGGTCCTAGTTATGATGATGTGGTATATGCCATGAACTTGGCAAGAAAAAGAAAAATCGGCGGAATAGGTGCAATATCGGTTCTAAATAAAGCGTCTGTTGGAAAAGTAGTAGACATCTATGATTTTTTTAAAAAGAGCTGTCTGAATCTCAAGTTCATATCATTGTCTTGCTCGGGCAGGGCCAAAGACAATTATGGCGACTTATCAATATCTCCGAAAGAATATGCAACTGCTATGATAGCACTGTTTGACCGATGGGTTTTTGACAAAGACCATGAAGACGGAATTAAGCTGAATGTCGAGCCGTTGGGACTAATAATTAGAAACATGCTTGCTGAAAATCCCATAGGATGCAACTATTCCGGATCCTGTAGAAATAATTTTGTTGCCATAGGACCGAACGGAGAGATATATTCCTGCGGGAAATTCATAGGAAAGGATGAGTTGTGCCTTGGCAATATAAATGAAATAGACGTGAACCAGGCATTCAAAAGCGAGGTCTACAGAGAAATGCAAAAAAGAACGATAGAGAACATGGGAGATTGCTCGTCATGCGCTTACGGAAAGATTTGCAATGCAGGTTGTATGTATGATGGTTATGTACTAAGAGAAAATTTCATGGACAAGGATTATTATTGCGCCGGAAGAAAACTGTTGTTTTCGCATATGACACAAATTCTTAGAAATGAATTCTCGAAGGAGGTGATGTCATGAGTTATTTAGGTATAGACGTGGGTAATGCTAGCCCAAAGAATCCTATAATTGCGCTGTCCCTCAGAAGAATATCTGCTGAACAAAAACACAACATAAACGCATACAGTTGCAATACAGGCGACTGGTTTGGCGATTCAATGGGCTGTCCTGACTATGATGTGCATGATTCCGGCAGTCTAAAGAGAATAATGTAAAAGACCTATCTAAATCTTTTTCTTTTTAATTATATATCATGACAAAAGCAGAATCGAAACCAGACCACGATATCATTATCGTCGGCGCAGGTATAGCAGGCTGTTATCTAACAGAAAAACTGACAGAAGCAGGACTTGATGTTCTCGTACTAGAAAAAGAAAAGTCGAAACTGAAAAGCCGTTCCGAAGGAACGGAGACTCGTCTCAAGGATGATTCCGGAATAGTTTCCACCCATATAGAAAAATTTATCCCTGATTACAAGAAATTCCTGACAGACAAAATAAAAGAAATGCGGTTCGAATCTCCCTCGCATCATGAATTTTGTCTGAAATCCGAGCAGCCATTCGCATATCTTCTTGACAGAACCAAGCTGATAAAAGAAAAAAGAAAATCAATCAAATCAGTCTTGTCCTATGAAACGCCTGAAAGCATCATAATAACCAAAGACAAGGTAATGGTAAAGACCAATGAAAACTGGCATATGGCATCAATGATAATCGGCTGCGATGGCGCATTCTCGAAAGTCCGCAATGCAATGCGTGTGCCCTCTCCGAAGATATGCTACGGAGTAACAGCAAAATCGAAATCAAAGAATGATAAAATTACAGTGTATGTAAATAAGAATTTCTCTCCTGATTTTTTTTCGTGGAATATCCCGCAAAGAAACGAATGGGGCATGATAACTGCAAAAAATCCAAAAGACTACTTCCTAAAATTCATGGCAGAAATGAAACTCGAAAAGAAACAGCCAACTGGCCAGCCCATACCTATAGGGACCACAAAATCATTCGCCAACCGGTGCCTCCTCGTAGGAGATTCAGCAGGCATGACCAAACCGCTGACAGGCGGCGGCTGGATTTTTTCCCTGCGGGCATGCGAGCACGCCGCCCGCGTGATCGCCGGGTGCCTTGAAAAAAATCGCTTTGATGCCTCCGTCTTATCAGAATATGAAAAATCGTGGAAAAACGATTTCGGCAATGAAATCCGAAAACAGCTCTTCGCCCGCAGATTATATGAAAAACTAAACAACAAAGACATCGACAAGCTCTTCAAAGAATTCGGACCCAGGATAGAAAAACTCAACGACTTCGATTATGACAATCTGAGCATCCTACTCAAGCATATGCCGAAAACGAAACTGCTGGGATTGGCGATGAGGAAATTGATTTAATCAATTATCAATCCATTCTTCTTGCACATCAAATATGCATATCCGCGCGCGTCAGGATTCGAAATGTCTATGTTAAGCATCTTCGCAACATCGAATAGTTTCTGCCTGGTATCCTCGACACTCCCTAAATTTTTGACAGCTTCGATCTCGATGAAATAACCCAGATCTTTGACATTATCTAACCCTATTTCGAGCTCATCATTATACAGATAGATTTCCCTGACCTTATCCACAACGCAAAGTTTTTTAAAATTCAATACAGCCAATATCTTCTCTAATCTCTCTGGATCATCAATAACAGTTTCATATTCGTCACAATGAGTGGTAACCCAGGCATTCTCAGGATACCAGTGCTTGTAACTAAGAATATTCTTTCCGCCTCGCCTGCGAATGCTCAGCCATTCGAACGGAAGTTTGGTAGCCACAAAATTCCTATGAGCAGGAGTATAATACTCATCCACCTGACCAGAACTTTTGATAAACTTGGCGATGGATTTAAGTTTCTCTGTAAGCTCTGAGAATTTGTCCTCATTTATTGGTATCTTTATTTCAATTTCTACATCATTATGTGCCATATCTTCAACTTATTCATATGTTTATTAAAACTTTGATAGAGAATTCTGATTATGATCCCTTCAAAAATTCGAGAAGATTTTACAATCCTACAGAAACAGATAAACGGAAAGCCGATTGTATACATGGATAACGCCTGCATGACGCTAAAACCAAGGCAGGTAGTTGAAAAAATGAATCAGTATTATAACGAATACACCGCCTGTGTTGGCAGAAGCAACCATAAACTCGGCAAAAATGCTACCGAAGAATATAATAAAACCCGCGAAAAGGTGGCAAAATTCATTGATGCCAAAAAAGAAGAGATAATATTCACAAGAAACACCACGGAAGGAATAAACCTTATTGCAAATTCCTTTGGACTGAGGAGAGGGGACGCGGTTATCAGCACGGACAAGGAGCATAACTCCAATCTCGTGCCATGGCAGGTATTGGAAAAGAAAATTGGCATCCGCCGTGTTATAGTTCCTTCAAGAGAGGACAACACCTTTGATCTGGAAATGTTCAAATCAATGATGACGAAAGACATCAAGCTCGTCTCAGTAGTGCACACATCGAATATAGATGGAGTAACCAATCCTATCAAAGAAATAGTGAAGATCTCGCATGACCATGGCGCAAAAGTCCTTGTCGACGCTGCCCAATCAGCCCCTCACAAAGAGATAAACGTCAGGAAACTCGATGCAGACTTCATTGCATTCAGCGGCCACAAGATGTGCGGCCCAACAGGCACATGAGTTCTATACGTAAAGCATGATCTGGCAGAAAAACTCGAACCATTCATGACAGGCGGTGAGACAGTTGATTACACGACCTATACTGAACATAAGTTTCTGAAACCTCCAGAAAGATTCGAAGCAGGACTACAGAATTATGCAGGCATGATAGGTCTTGGAGAAGCCTGCGATTATCTGCGAAAAATCGGCCTCAAGGAAATAGAGAAGCATGAAATCGAGCTTAACAAAATCATCACAGATGGCATCATTCAAATCCTTGGCCTCAGAATCATCGGACCGCAGAATCCTGAACTGCGCGGCGGTGTCATATCCATGCTCGTTGAAAAAATGCATCCGCACGATATCTCGCTGATGCTTGACAATCTCCAGAATATTATGATCCGATCAGGCCAGCATTGCGTGCATTCTTGGTTCCGCGCCCGCAAAATCGAAGGCTCTGCCCGTGCATCCTTATATTTCTACAACACCAAGGAAGAAGCAGATCTCTTCGTGGAAACCATGAAGAAGATTGTGAAATTGAGGTAAGAATTATGTCTAAAAAACTATGGCGATGCACGGTTTGTAACGACCTGCATGTTGGCGAGCATCCGCCAAAGGACTGCCCGACCTGCCACAACATCGAAGTATACGTGGAAGTGGAACAGGAAGAATTCCAAAAAATTCTTGAAAAGGTGGTATAAATGGCCGACCCGCAAACCGATAATCTCATTAAACGTTGGCAGGATTTTGTTGAAAGGCACGACAAGTCAAACAAGCAAAAAATTCAGCTGAATCCGGATCGAGAAAAGGTGGAATTCATTGCCAAGAATGTTCTTGCAAATGAAGCAAAGAAAGGATTCAAGTTCTGTCCGTGCAAAATCACAACCGGAAAAACCGCGGACGATCTGAAAATCATCTGCCCGTGCAATTTCTTCGCCCAAAAAACATGGAATGAAAGAGGAGACTGCTGGTGCTCACTGTTCATGAAAAAGTGATGAATTATGGTAATTATTGATCTTGTTATAGCAGCAAAACTGACATTCATACTAGGCATAACGAACATCATCTCGCTGATACTTGTATGGTTCACGTGCAGGTGCACGCTTGGCAGAAAACTGACGAACAAACTATGGAACTATGAATGGTACAAGAAACTCTACAACCTTCACTGCTATTTCTGGTGGATATTCATTGGATCTGTGATCATTCACGCAATACTCGCTATATTAGTATTTGGAATTCCTTTCTAGTCTTCCATCACATATCATCGCTGCCCATATTTTCTATCCCACAATTGGTTCTTTTTGCCAGATTACTATAGAAAGCGTCCTTGATTCTATTAAAATATGCCCTGGACACCTGAAGCCGCTCACCCCTGCTCCTCTCAGGGTATCTCAAAGCATCGCGAAGGAGGCATTTCAGTTTCTCGGTGTGATAAAGAAGGGATCCCTCTGGTATTTCTCCTCCCATCCGATATGTTTGCTTAAACGTGACAATCTGCAAATTGTATTCTTTCAATACGGACTCAAATGATGTTTTGTTCCCAGCATGGGCACACGTATAAAGCTCATCCAAAAGGCTGAAAATAAATTCCGCATCCTTCACTTCTTTGGTCTGCACTTTCTCGGTCTGCATCATATCATAAAAAACAGAACCCTTATAAACTCTATTGATAATTTAATGTGACGATATTATGGTATTTTGTATAATCGCAATGGTTGCTTTTGGAATACTGGGCATTTTTTCAGCCAAATATAGGACTTACTTCAAGGAATCCCTCCATTGTGTCGGAAGAATGCTGACTCTGAGGCCTTGCAATACTAATTTTGACCAGGAAATGAAGAATAAAATAGTTGCAAAGCTATCGACTAAAAGCGAACGATTTGCAAAATTTGTGTATAAGCGGTTCGCGCTGCTATCATGGCTTTTCCTCATAGCATTCGTGATAAGCCTGGCTTACACAGCATACAGCGTGTTCAACCTGGCTTATTATGGTACCTGCGATCCAATAAACCCAGGCAGCTGTGTATTCAATCAGCTGGAAAATCCGAATCAGGTAATATGTCCATACCAAAATCTAGAGCCGAAAACAAGCGTGCCGTCAATCGGCGGATTCGATAATATTGTAAATGCATCAGTAGAAGGCAAGCCAATAGTATACTTCTTCGGTACTACATGGTGCCCTCACTGCAAATGGGAGCGGCCGATTTTCGTAAATGCTACAGGTAAATTCGGAAACTGGACCGGCCTGCAAACAGATGACCTGAGCAATGCGAAATTCGAAAGTCCTTATATGACCGTGAAAACTCTGGAAGTAGACAAACAGTCTTCGCCTGACATATCGATCTTCAATCACTACTCCCCGAACGGAACCATACCCCTGATAGTAATCAGTGGAAAATACTTCAGAACAGGTTCTGGTGAGAAACTGGGCACGGATCAGGAAACACAAACCCTGACTGCTCTATTATGCAAGGTATCAAACAACCCGATAGCAGAGTGCAACACAACTGAAATAATTGACCTGACTACACTAATCGAATAAAAACTCGGCATTATCAACTTTTATCTTTTATCATCCTAACCCATTCTTATGAGATCACAAGACATCAAGTTCGTCAAAAACTTCGAGAATCATGTTAAACAGACAATCCACAAATATAAGCTCCTGACAAAGAAAGACAAAGTCCTGGTGGCCTGCTCTGGCGGAAAGGACAGCACAATAGTTCTATACATTCTAAACAAGTTCGGCTACAAACCAGAGGCCCTGATAATAGATCTCGAGATCGGGAAGTGGTCTGATGAGAATCTGGAGAATCTGAAATATAATATTATGACCAGAAACGGAGTTTTTGGTAATCTGCAAGGCAAAGACATTCCACTTCATGTCATATCTCCACGCGAAATATTCGGCACATCTGTCTGTTATCTCAAATCACTGGCAAAGGAGAACGCAGGCATCACATCCTGCATGATCTGCGGCGTCATGAAAAAATGGCTGCTGAACAAGAAGGCGCGCGAACTAAATGCCACCAAAATAGCGACTGGCCACAACATGGACGACGAGGCGCAGAACCTTATTCTTAACATGCTGAAAGGAAATCCCGAAATGTGCGCGAATCTGGGGCCAATGACAGGCAAGATAAAAGATAAACTGTTTGTCGACAGGATAAAACCACTGTATTTCACGCCAGAAGCAGATATTCGAAGATATTCTGAGCTGATGGGATTCAAAATACAATACGATAGATGCCCATGTTCTGTTGACGGCTATAGAAAGGAAATTCGCGCAATGCTGAATGAATTGGAGAAAAAACATCCAGGAATAAAAGAAAATCTGGTAAAAAATCTGGCAGCAGTTAAAAAAGTAAGGACGCCGATGCGATATAAAAAACTCATCGGAAATGGGACGAGAAAATCAGGCAATGAATCCATTCTATACTGTGAATCCTGCGGTGAACCTGCGAGAAACCGCACTTGCCGGCTTTGCCAGATACTCGCGTGTATAAAAGGAGATTCTCAAAACAAGCTATAAAAGCATAAATTATATTAGTTTAGTCATGACGAAAAGCGGAAACACCGGACTGAACATGGCAATTTTCTCGATTGTGTCTATTCTGATAGTATCGACAGCTTTTGCAGTAGTCATGCAGCCAATACCGCCAACGCAAAACTCGACGATAAATTCTGGCGTCAATTATACTCTGAATATAACAAATAACATCGGGGCATCTCCGGAAAATTATAGCCTGACTCTCTTTTTCAATTCCTCTGCCGGCAGCGCATCACTGAATCAGAACGTGACAACACCCATCAACATAGGACAATCCATACTGGTTGTGCTCAGCGTAATATCGAACTACACTGGACCGTTTCCGGTAAATATTACGGCAATAGGAAATTCCAACGCATCCGACACAAACTCAATAATTGTTAACACGGGATTCATGCCAGATCCATTCCCCATGCTGTCCGTGCAGTGGCCAACAAACGGCAGTTCATACAGCAATTTTAACATAAGTCTAAATTATACCGTAGCTGACAACGGACCTGTCCAGTGTCGCTATACAAACACGACAGGACAGACAATCCAGTTGCCTGGCTGCCTGAACACATCTTTTATGGCTCCGACCTATGGAAACTGGAATATAATGGTTTATGTGAATGACAGCATGAACCAGACAAACTTCACAATTATAAATTTCTCTGTTATCGACAACATCCCTCCTATTATCAATCTAACAACAGCAAACAACACAGTCTTTCCGAGCGGATTGGGAAACTTGTCGTTCAGCGCAGACGATCCATCGCTTCCGATTAACTGCACCCTTTATACCAATGCCTACGGTACAATGTCGCCTGTATTCAGTGCAATTGTTCCGCCAGCTCCTAACATAACAACAGTCAGCCTGCCCGGACCTGCATGCAACGGAAATTATTTCTGGTACGTGTCATGCAGCGACAATGCAGCAGCTCCGAACAGCAACATGTCAGAAATAAGATCGTTTTCAGTGAACCAGTCCATCAACGGAAGCTGTCCCGGTCAGGGAAGCATACTAGGTTATGTCAAAAATATAGCAGACAACACTACAATCCCAGGAGCAAAGGTTTGGCTCAATGACGGTTCTGTTTTTAACACAACCACAGACGGATCAGGATACTATGATTTCATCAATATGCCAATCGGTATATACGATGTATGGGCTCAGGCAAACAACATCTCCCCGCCAAGCAATTACAGCAACTTGCTCAATCTGTCTTATCAGGGAAAATATTTCCTCGATGTCAACATTTCTGTCATCCAGCAAACAGCCGGAGGAGGGGGTGGCGGCGGCATCAACATGTCATGGTTTGATTTCATCTTCCCGCAGATGCCGTATGCAGCAAACGGCGAAGACACTGGCCTGCCGATACAAGGAGACATAGGCGCTGTTTGGGTTACAACGAACGCGACACACTACGCATTTCAGATATTTGCCGCAAATCTGACAGGCGCCACTTACTGCAATGGTCCAAATCCCACCACTATTAATATAGAAATTGACGCTGATGCCGTTATTTCAACAGGATGCAACTGGACATCCAACTGCTTCAAAGGAGCAGACTATTCCATGATTCTTGGAACCAGCAAAGGAAACATCTCGTTTTCATACTTCAATCAGACCATTGGAAACTGGACCCCAAGAACCGCCAATGTAACAATCTCCCCGGACATATCATCAAATTGCAGCGTATACCCGACTGTCATGAGATTCGCAATAGCAAAAGCCGATCTTGGGAATCCTTCAAAGCCTGAACTGCAGATAACAACGAGATTCACAAACAACACAGTTATCGACAAACTTATGCCTGGGATGATGGCACCACCACCAGCAGGAATGGAAGACAGATCTGGCTGTCCGATATATGACGGCAACCAATCAGCATGCGAGAATTCTCTCAATACTATAGGAACTCCGTGCATCTGGAAAACTGCCATGATGTGGTGCGAACCAAATTTCACAGCAATGAACACCTGCGACTATTTCTGCGGGATGTGTCTCAATCAAACAAGTTGCATTTCTTCTTCACCACAGAGACCTCCGTGTGAATGGATGTCAGGTTCAAGCATATGTGTGGAAAACCCCCTGATGACCCAAAGGGGCGCGAATTGTGAAAACGACTGCTTTAGCTGCTTCGATCAGTACAACTGCGAATCAAAAGGCTCTGGCGGAAGCACATGCGCATGGAGAACAGATCCATTTAATGCTTCAAGAGGAATGTGTGACTATGGCGCTGGCGCAGCAATTGCATTAGGCGGTGGAATGGAAAGAAGTCCGCCAACCCCATTGGGAATTGATGCTGTTGGCGATGTTCTAGGCAACCAAAGCTCGTTTGACATACTAGGATTCGGGATCAAAGAAGGGACATTCTCATACGGATTAGGAGTTCCTGTAATGAATGCTACGAACCTCTCGATATGCGGAGGGGGAATAAATGGAAAATTTGCATACTATATGGACAGTGATAATAACGTGAATACCGGAGACCAGTCCATAAACAGCTCATTCGGATTCGAATACAAAGTTATCTTCAATACCTCTGACAACACAAATTCTCTTTACATCTGGAACGCCTCCGCTTCTGCATGGGCATTCAACAAATCGTCTGCGCTGGCTGGGGATGAATTAGGCATTCTTGCCAGCATGGCATGCTCAGGAGACAATGCAGTCGTGACGCTTGTAAAAAAATCAGATATAGGTAATCCGAAAGATAAAATAAACTTCTATGTAACTGCACAGAATGCCAGTAATATCACAATTGACCAGGCAGGTCCTTTCAGATATTCACCAGGAACGATTGATTTCAAACCAATCGACTGCTTCCTGAATCCAATGAGCTGCGGTTCTGCATTCGCCATGATAGGAGGCGGCCAGTTCATGCCGTTCGAAGACTGCATAGCGCCCGGTGATGAAGACGGCGACGGCCTGGTTGGATCATATGTGAATGGCGTAGCGACCTGCAATGATCCTGACTGTTTCATGGCGCCGTGGTGCCTTTCTGCAGCAACAAGCTATGCTCTGACTGATACAAAAGCTCCTTTCATAACATTGAACAGCGTTGATAAATTCACTGACTTTGCATTCATCCAGTGGATAACAGACGAACCTGCAAACGGAACACTGAGTTTTCACGGAACAAACAGCACATGCACAAACAATACAGTTTTAGCATTCTATGATCTCGGAGATCCCGGATCCTCATACGACGATTACAAACCATTCCATGGTGTCGCACTGAAAAATAATTCAGCATACAATTCAACCCTCAACCTGTCGATCAAAAGCAACACCGCTTACTATTATAAAACAACCAGTTGCGACAAAGCAGGAAACTGCGCTATTTCAGGATGCCTCAATTTCACAACACTTGCGACCGAGGTGCCTGTTCCGTTGAAAATGGATTTCGCTCCTCTCGCAGGAACGGTCCCGACTGACTACCTTGGAAACATGCAATTCCAGTTCGTGCTGTCAAACGGCACTGTGCAGAATTTGTCATATCAAAATTTCAACACGTCTCAGAATTTCACACACTCCGACAATGTCACAATGAAACTTACAAATCCTAGCGCCACATCACCTTGGTTCATAGACTTAGTGGGAATAAACATCGCGAAAACAAAAAATATTAATTTCACGAATGCAATGGTGGTAAAAGACCTTTCCGACTCTAATAATGTATGTCCAGGAGCAACCTGCAAGTTCGTTGGCATGAATTCAAGCATATGGCAGGATCTCGCCCAGAACCTTGGGGTAACCAAGCTCAAACTCAAGATTCCTTTCAGTGCTGTATCATCAACACCGAGTCAGCTGCAGAAATGTGATGACAACGGAGCCAACTGTGTTAATGCAACAGGCTGCGTGCTGATATCAAATGAGAGCACGACAACATATCAAACATGGGAATGTCCTGTATCGCTTGGCTTTTCGGTGTTCGCTGTGTACATGGCAGAGACTATAACAACCACAAACACCGGAACAACAACCGGCAGCACAACTCCAGCCACTACTCCAGTCAATTCGGAAATTCATTCATGGGACGTGATATATCCAGGCCTCGAAACAACATACAGCCCGACAAATGCCAACCTAGCCATAGCACAAATAGCAGTAGAGCCGTACAGCAATGCTAACAACGTAAAGATGACGCTGACAGCACTAACGCAGAAACCGTCAGATGCCTCGGATATAACAGGTAAATTCATCTTCAAGTGGCTTAGCATTTCGCTAGAGAACCTTGCCAACAACAATATCAAGACAGCGACAATAAAATTCAAGGTAGCAAACTCCTGGATGTCCGGCAACAACGTAGATGAAAATTCAATCAAATTGTTAAGGTACAGTAATAGCGCGTGGACAGAATTGCAGACAGTCAAGGCATCAAAAGATTCTTTGGACACGACTTATCAGGCAACAACCCCTGGATTCAGCTACTTCGCAATAACAGGAACGCAATTGAGTTCTCAAAACGCAACAACTAATATTACCCAGAATCTCACGCAAAACACAACAACTCCTGCATCATCTGCTCAGCCAGGAGCCTGCGGGAACACGTTATGCGAATCCAATGAATCGCAGGCAAACTGCTGTGCTGACTGCGGTTGCCCGCAGGGCCAGGAGTGTAAGAATGGTACCTGTCAAGAGACAGCACCCGCAGCAGGAGTGAGCGCACCGCAGGTAAGCGTACAGGAAGCATCGTCATCGCTGCTGATAATAGCTGCTGTTGTTATAATAATTGTAGTTGTACTTTTGGTATATCTTTTCGTGCTGAGAAAAAAGAGTTCAAAGGGATATGCTACTCCTGCCACCACAGCCGGCAAATACTAGTTACAACACGATTCTCGTTCCACATCCATCTTCTGTTAAAAGCTCGTACAGCAATGAATGCTCCAGGTTTCCATTTATTATTCTTGCATCACGAACAGGAACGTGCAGACGCGTCTTAGCGCATACAATTGCCTCGACCTTGGGTACCATCCCGTCTGTTACTATTCCTTCGTCTATCAGTTTCTGCGCTTCATGCGCCGTCAACTCTGATACCATCTCTCCATCAACAAGCACCCCATGTGTGTTAGTCATGTAAACAAGCACGTCAGCTCCGATCACTTTTGCGATAACAAGAGCGACCCTGTCCCCATTGCTGTTAAGATCTCCTCCTTTGTACACACCAATATCATCTGGTCCCGTCGAAGCATGGGAAAAACAACTCACGACATAAATCGTTTCTCTATCAGCAAAAACATCCTTGTCCACCACATCATAAGGTATTCCTGTAAACCCGAACCCATCGCTTCTCCTTTCAGCCAGAATAATATTATGCAACCCCTCGACCTTGCACGATTTGCGCAAACGAGAAACTATCATATCATTTATGCCCTTCAGGACACTGTCTATAGTTGGCAGATCTTCTTTCTCAGTATAACGCTCACCATACTTCTTCGGCCTTATCTCTCTGCCAGCAGCCCGCAGTTCTTTTTCTATCAGTACTCCGCCGCCAGGGACATAGACAGGACTCACACCATTTCCGTAAAGAAATTCTATATCATCGATAAGACCATTAAAAACAGGTTCATTGTCTATTATTTCGCCGCCGAACTTCACTACAATTTTTTTGGTTTTGTACTTCTTCAAGAAACCATCAGCTATCGTCGGGTCTATTCCCAGAGCACCAAGATATTCTGCGTTTTTCATGATAGTTAAAAAGCCTTAAAATTTATATAGTCGAGTCTCAGGCGATTGGACAATATTCCGATGTTAAAAAGATTTCCTTCAATTAAGTTTAATGAAAAAAGATTTTTACAAGGATTTGTTTGCATTCCTTAAAGAAAAGAAAAAAATAGTCGTGATAGTTGCAGTGATATATCTTGTCACATTCCTCGTTGGTCTGCTGTTTCCAAACTTCCTGCAGGATTACCAGAAAAGCACCATAATAAGCCTCCAGCAAAGCGCGGGAAACACCATTGGTAGCGTCTTCTACACAATATTTGTAAACAACGTGTTTTCTGCCGCACTAGGCATATTCACAGGCATAATTATAGTCATACCATTGGCGCTACTCGTACTCAACGGCTATATATTCGGCTCAATCATCGCAGGAAATGCATACCGAGTGTCACTTAGCGAAATCGGCATAAGATTCTTCCCTCATGGCATCTTTGAGATACCGATGATAATACTGTCTTTCAGCCTCGGTGCCATAATAGGAATGAAAATCCTCGAAAGGAGCACATGGGAAAGACCTAGAAAGCGAAGTTTTATTTTGGCCATGAAGGATTACTACAAAAAGGCATTCCTCATATTTGTGGCGATAATAATACCTATTCTGGCAATAGCTGCGCTGATAGAATCTTGTGTATACCTCTACGCAAACAATATCGTAGCATTCTTCACAGGTATTGGGGCGCAGACATTCACAATTCTGTTCTCTATAATTTTGCTGTTCCTGTTCTACGGCGTATTGAAACTGTTAAAACTCTATCAAAAAGAACGGCACCCGAAATATCTCATCATTGTATCATTCATCTTCTTCATAACAATATATCTCTGGATGAACTCCTACGGAGTTCGCGTAAGAGATTTCTTCCAGTACTTTGAAATATTGTTCATATCCATACCAATGGTGTTTTTCCTTTTCTACTCGTATCTCGAGCACAAGAGATATCAGGAAGAGGAGGCTAAGAAAAAGATCAAGGGCGCATTCCAGCAGTACATGGCGCCTGAGATAGTGGAAGAGATACAGCAGAATCCCGACATGCTGAAGCTCGGCGGGGAGAAAAAGAACATTACAATCTTCTTTTCCGATGTCAGGAGCTTCACGTCCATATCGGAAAAAATGTCTCCAGAGGAGCTGGTTCATTTCCTCAACGAATATCTATCAGCGATGACTGGAAAAATTTTGAAAAACAGGGGAGTCGTGGACAAATACATAGGAGATGCCATCATGTCATTCTGGGGAGCGCCGCTTGACGAACCAGAGCATCCCACGCTTGCAGCAAAGACTGCTCTCGAAATGCTTGAAAAGCTAAAAGAGCTTCAGGTCAAGTGGAAATCAGAAGGCAGGCCGGAGATAAAGATAGGGATAGGAATGAACACCGGGGACGTTGTAGTAGGCAACATGGGTTCAGAACAAAGGTTCGATTACACCATAATGGGCGATAGTGTGAACCTGGCGTCAAGACTCGAAAGCCTCACAAAAGAATATTTGGTACCAATAGTCATTAGTCAATACACCTATGAGAGGATCAAGGACAAGTTCGTTTGCAGGGAACTGGACTTGGTTGCAGTTAAAGGCAAGAAAGAACCTGTAAAGATATATGAGCTCATTTGCGAAAAGGATAAGATAGCTGACTGCGAAGCAGGCAGGAATATGAAAAGCGGAAGCCTTCAGAAATTCACATCAGCGTTCGAAGCAGGCCTTGACCTGTACCGAAAACAGAAATGGCGCGAAGCAGCGTTAAAGTTCAAGGAAGCCTATGATATTAACAGCGATGAGCTGAGCAGGAAATTCATTGATCGCTGCAAAGGGCTCTCGCAAAACCCGCCTGGGAAAAGCTGGGACGGGGTATACGTGATGAAAACTAAATAAGCGAATCCAGCGAACAAGAGAGGAAGGCCAATCGATGCCTACATGATATCAGCCGACCGTCAGTGAGCTGAGATGAGCGCATTCGTTAAAGAGTGGTAAAATGTTCGGACGAAAAAAGGAAAAGAGGCAAAAAGAAAGGAAGCCGGAAAAAACCGGACTGTTTAGCATGAATACTCTGAAAGCCATCATGTTCGACGAGGAATCCCTTGGAAAATTTAGCAAATCCGTCGGAAGCAAAATAGTCTACGGGCTTATCTTCATGCTTTTGGCGGCCTTTGTCCTCACGATACCCACAGATGCTGCATCGATGAGTATTATGGCATGGGGATACAACCTCGTAATGGTTCTCGCGATTTTCATCATGATTGTTATTGTGGCATATATAATAACCTGGTTGATCAGCGGAAAGAACCCCGGATTTGTAAAATTCTTCACAACGACCAACGCCACGTTCGCATTGGGATACCTGATAATCTCGCTGCCGGCCTTCCTGCTGTCATATGTACTGTTCAATCTGGTCCTTCACATACCGATAGTAAGCCTCACCCTCTTCAGCCTGATACCATACATAAACTACCTGATATTC
>Ga0315274_10006692_pt1 | contig 16766 bp, 17 predicted proteins | sample YL17G02_20_MG_FD_203700 | JGI IMG/M metagenome (GOLD analysis project Ga0315274, IMG submission 203700) | Sediment microbial communities from Yellowstone Lake, YNP, Wyoming, USA - YL17G02_20 | ecosystem: Environmental > Aquatic > Freshwater > Lake > Sediment | place: USA: Wyoming | collected...
TGGTGTAGTGGACAAGCATAGCGGGCTTTGGACCCGCCGACGAGAGTTCGAATCTCTCCCGGGCTACCACAGCCCAGGCGTGAATTCGTACTTTTTTCGGGTTGATTTTCGCGGATTTCTCTGATCATTTGTTGCTTGAGTGCGGCTGTCAGCTGCGCTAGTTGGAGTTGTTTGATTTGGCTCTGGTCCATTATGGTTCTGTGGGGTTCTGATAGTGCTTCTCGGGTTAGGACTTCTTCTGGGTTTAGTCCCCATGCGCGGATTATTTCTTTTAGTGCGTCGATTCGACTTACTCTGGTTTTGGGTCTTATGCTTAGGCTCGATGTCATGTAGATGCCGCGTAGGAATTCTATGCCTTTCATTCGTATGTCGTGGTAGGTGCTGATAGTATGGCCCATCATATACTCGATGTAGTCTGTTTGGACGCCTAGGGATGCTAGCTGTGCTTTTTCATTTCGTTCATTTGGCATTCGACTTCGTGATTGATTATGATGAGTCCTGCTATTGTCACCACTATGCCTATTATCAACATTGGCCATAGATTCGATGCACCCAAGTATTGGTCAAGCAGAGTCCAGACACTTCTGAAAATCAAGATGGAAGCTCCCAGAAGAAGAATCTCGCCCACTATTATCCTTACCAGTTTCATATACTCAAATCCGTGACTCATTCCTAAAAGAATTCCCCAGTCAATATACCTTTTCTGACTCTTGATTTCCAATCCTCGCCGAGCCAAAGACTCCAGGAGTGCAAAATAAATATATCCTGGCAGCATTTCTTTGTTTTCCAGAGATGGAGAATCTTGTATGGCAGCCGAGGAGAAGATTGTATATTGGGTGTTTGCTGCAGTGTTTGGACTCTCAACCATAGCATTTGCGCTTGTTCGAAATCGAAAGCCATCTGACAATCTTGTCTATAGCTCGAACGTTTTCGTGACCTTCCTCACCACAATTTCGTATGTGATTATGGCCCTTTCCATCGCAACTACCATAGCTGGAAATGGCGAACCAATTTATTGGAGTAGATGGCTCTTCTACGCTGCAAGTTGCAGCATGCTCACGATCGACATGGCATTCATCGGCAAAAAATCTAAGATTGAGACGTTCGAGATAGCATTCCTGACAAGCGTGACAATGTTCTGCGGTTTTCTCGCAAGCTTCGTCACAGTCCAAGAGCGTTGGTGGTTCTTCGGTTTGAGTACTGCGGCATACTTGGGGATGCTGTACACTTTGTTTTCAAAAAGGTCAGAAGCGGGCAATTCAGGTTTGGAGTGGTTCGTCCTGGTCACCTGGTCAGCCTTCCCGCTGGTTTGGGTGCTTGCTCCCACGGGATTCGGAGTCGTGACAACGTACACGGAGGCTATTCTCTATGGTGCTCTTGACTTGCTGACAAAGATATTCTTCGGCACATACCTCATATATCGCTCGATCAAATAGTCTCAATTCAAGACAAGTGCAATACTGTCTGCATTAGTGCGCACTCCGACTTGCGTACAGGAATCCAAAATTGACTCCTGTGTGTGCTGTACTTTTCTGATGATGGATGGCATGGGCGTTCAAGACGCGTTTCATGTATTTGCTTCTTGGGCGGTAGCTTATTCTTATCCTTCGATGAAAGAAGATGTCATGCACGATGAAGTATCCTATGCCATACAACATGATGCCTACTCCAACGGCGAATTTCACGTCAAGCCTAGATAGTACTCCTGTCAATATCAAAATGAATGAAATAACCCCGAAGAATAACCCGAACAAGTCATTCTTCTGGAAACGTTTTCCAGTAAAGCGGTGATGATCCTCATGCAGATACCATCCAAAACCATGCATGACGTATTTGTGAAGAAACCAAGCTACTCCTTCCATTGAAACAAAGACAACTGAGGCAATAAGAACGTAGAACAGAACATATATCCAATCATTAATCGCCATCTAGTTTTCTCCAATTTGGTTCGGTCTTGTCCTTTTGCTTCTCAATCTGCATACGACACGCAACCTAGATGACTATAGGCCAAGAAAAGTCTATAGGATGCTTTCCAACAGGTGCAAATCGAGACTAGTGCTGACGCAACCATTCTTTGTTAGGACGACTCCTTGACCTGGTATGCCTAGTTTTTTCAATGGTTCAAGTCCCATTTTCAGCTCCATACCGCAAGCAACGCCAACCACTCCCTCATATTTCCCATCTTTAAGTATTTTCTCGGAACAGGATCCTCCCGGAACGACAAAAACATCATACCCTCTTGCTTTGCCTAACTGGGTGGCCTTATTGATCAGACAGTTGTCTCGACAGGCCTGACATACAAATGAAGGAATGCTGGAATCGAAGTCTGCCATACAGTGTCTGTCCATGGACGACCTTGCACAATGAGGAAGAAGCAGTGCTTTGCGACTAGCCTTCTCAAACTCGCCCCTCTGAAGGGCGTTGGCCACCTGCACTTCAACAAGGTCTTCAACAAGCGTTATTGCGTCGGCAATATTCAACCCTGTAGCTTCATCAATCTTGAATGCTTTAACAAGTTTCCTAGCGTTACCACCTAGAAGCCTGTGAAGTTTTGCCTTGTAAGCCGATTCCAATATCTGCTTGATGACGCTTTGTGAAAGACGAGTCAAATCATAAATGAAACTGTAGGGCAATTTGCTGTTCTCTCCTGCTCAGATTTGCGATCCCAGAGTGACGTATCTGGATGCGTTTCTCTCTATTATGACGTACGTCATATTTAACCGTTGCTCACACGAAATTAGAAAAGGGAAGAATGAGTCAAATCCCCGAAAGTTCACGTTGACTTAATTAGTCCCTGAACGCATATTGTTGTCGTATGTATCTGTACCTCTACATAAATTTGGCAATAGTAATATTTCCACTGATCATTTCCCTCGAAAGAAAACGGATCAACTTCTATTCGAAAATGAAATCAGTTGCGCTATCGATTTTCCTTGTTAGCTCAGTGTTTGTTGCTTGGGATGCCTTTGCGACAAGTCGAGGTCATTGGTCATTCAACCCTGCCTATCTTGTTGGCACCAAGTTTCTTGGTCTTCCTTTTGAAGAAATCCTATTCTTCATCACAGTCCCATTTAGTTGTCTCTTCACGTATGAAGCGTTGGCATACTTCCTAAAGGATGCACGAATATCTCTGCTGGACAGGCTGCCACCTGCAGTCGGAATTGCATTTGTGCTTCTGTCCACTATCTTTTTCGACAGAGAATACACATTCCTAGCGTTACTCTCTGTGGGATTAAGCATTCTAATTGCGTCCAAGTCAGTCGGACACTTTTTCTCATCAAAACTGTACTGGTCTTACCTTGCCGTAACCTTCACTCTTTTCTTCGTCTTCAACTTCATTCTTACTTCACTGCCAATTGTCGAGTACTCGGATCTGGCAATAAGCGGCTTCCGTGTTACTACAATACCGGTCGAAGACTTCATGTTTAATTTTTCGATGCTTTCTCTCTATCTTGTGGTTCATCTCTCTGTTGCCCGAAGGCTGAAGGCAGATTAGCAGACTGGTTATTTCTGATAGATCTTCGCGCGCTTGGCGATCAATCCTGCCGATATCATTGAAGAAAGGTATATTGTTGGGAGACCGCTTCCTGGATGCGTTCCCCCTCCAACCAAATAGCAGTTTCGAAGTTCCTCAAACCTGTTGTGCGGTCTGAAGTACAGCATCTGACGGATATTATGAGCGAGGTTGAAGGTGGCTCCCTTGTAGACATTGTAATCGTTTTCCCAATCTCTTGGACTAATGATCTTTTCAATCTCAATATTGTCGCTTATGTCTTTCATAGGAGTTCTATTCTCAATTGCATCAAGAACTTTCTTCCTGAAACCGTCCTTTTCTCTGTCCCAATCTATCCCCGAAAAATTGTTCGGTACAGGAACCAAGATGTAGACAGTGGATTTTCCGCGGGGTGCCAAAGTCCTGTCAGTTACACAGGCGTTCTGTACGTAGAAAGAGAAATCCATAGAGAGCTTACCTTGAGTAATATCATTGATGTTTGAGCGATAGTTATCTGCAAAGACTATGTTATGGTGGGGTGCTGCGTATTCCTTCTTGACTCCAAGGTAAAGCATGAAGGTTGAACAGGAATATCTCTTCTTGCTGATGTTCAGTTGGGAATACTTTCTTAGTCTGCCCGGCTCAATCAAATTTGTGAATGCGTATCCGAAATCTGCGTTCACAACGATGTAATCAAACGGAAAGGTCTCACCGTTTTGGAGTCTGAGGCCAGTCAGTTTGCCACCAGTTGTCACTAGCTTCTCAACTTTCGTTCCAGTTTTCACAGTGCCGCCTTCCTCCGTTGTGACTTTGGCCATGGCCTGTGACAACTGATTCAAGCCTCCCATGACGTGATAGACCCCGAACTCGTGCTCAACGAAGGGAATCATCGTGAAAGCTGCTGGGCATTCCCATGGGGACATTCCAAGGTATTTTGATTGGAATGTGAAGCAAACCCGAAGTTTTTCGTCTTTGAAGTACTTTCCTAGGTTGTCGTAGACCGAGCCCGCAGCGAAGACATGAGGGATCGCTCTCATGACTTTAGGTGAAATGAAAGATGACAAACTTGAAAAGTGTCGTCTGAGGTTTGGCATGATTTTTTCAAATCTGACTTTCTCTTTTGCATAGAATCTGTTCAGTCCATCAACGTTGCCTGGAAAGGCTCGTTCAAGTTCCCTTCTCATATTTCCCTTGTCGCTACTCATTCGGATTTCTCGATCCACAAAGCTGAGCTGATACATGGGATCAAGGAGCTCAAACTTCAAATAGTCCGAGCTGTCACGTGCACAAAGTTGGAATAGCTCATCGAGAACGAATTTCATGTTCAAAAAGGTCGGTCCTGTGTCAAAAGTGAAGTCACCTAGCCGAAGTGGCGCGCTTCTTCCTCCAACATCACCGGCTTTCTCGAATACAGTGACATCAAAGCCATTGTGTGCAAGGAGCATAGCGCATCCAAGTCCACCAGGGCCTCCACCAACAATTCCCACCGTTGGGTTATTCATCAACTTCACTCCTTCTGCAGGCATAATTTACAATGAATTGTTCAACGTCACTGATATGTTGTTCAGGCCTCTTCAATCTTTGTGTTCAGTTGCGCATGATTTGAGTGCTATCATTTGTGTTTCAGTTGCTTTCCGATTTTCCAAGCATCTGCCAGTTTCTCGCCTAGTTTCCAATAGCTTCGATCATTCATTACGAAAAGTATGGGATTAACCTTGCCAATTTCTATGACATTGTCCTTCATAAGAGTGTTATCGCAATAGGTTGTTACGATTTCTCCGAAGAATACATCATGTTTCGGGAGATCGACAGTTCTCACCAGCTTGCATTCCATGTTAGCGGGGCACTCCTCTATCATCGGCGCAGTCTTCAGTCTCCCGTAGAAGTTCTGGAAGAGAGTGGACTTGTCTGTGTCTCTTCCCGAGACCAGACCGCAATAGTCCGTTTTCTCGACCAAGTCGGTTGAGGGAATGTTGACGCTAAACGTTCCATGCGCTTTTATTCCAGCATTTGTGTAGTGGATCTTTGCCATACTCAAAGAAATCGACTCGTGATCCATTATGCCAACATGAGCTATCGTGGCGTAGTTTGGTCTTCCATTCACCAAAGCACCGATGATCGTGGTCGGCATCGGATAGAGGCAGTTACGGACGCCAATTTCATTTTTCATTAACAACACCTTAAATCAGGTAAATGCATACGGACAAATACTAAAACACGCACGTTTGTATTCACTCATAGTCAGCGCAAACGTCAAATCTCCCCCGCGCGCGCTAAGACAAACTGCGTCCAACGATAGCGTGCACTCACATTAGAATTAATACGCTAGTATTCAGATTGTAATAGGGAGGTGATTTGATGCCAAAATGCGGAATTTGCGGGGGGGGGAAGTGAAAGAGCAGCCGAAGGTCACACCTGATGGGAAATGCTCACTTTGCGGAGCAAAACTAACAATCAAGAAATAGAAAAGTCGATCTCGTCGCAGTTGCCATCGGGTTTGTGTGGGAGAAAGAGCAGTGGCGTGCTAATTCGGAAATTTCACTTTCTTTTTTTCCATCCTAACCAAGGCAAGCCCGGGTAATCATTTTGGCAATGGAAACTCGATCAACGCCAGTATATCCTGTGCAAAATCCTTTGGATTCTTTGGGTTCCGCGCGCTCTAACGAAGTAGCCATAGAAGTCGAACTTGATTAGCGCGCGAACGGGCTATGAGCTTGAGGATTTGGGGAGTTTATGAATCAATATTTGACCCGTGTAGCCGTCGACTAGTACTGTTGTGTTGTCGGGTATACTCGTGGCTCCTTTCACGCCAACGACTGCAGGAATTCCGTATTCTCTGGCTACGATCGAGCAGTGTGAGAGTATTCCACCTGATTCAGAAATCACTGCTCCTGCCTTTGAGAAAAGAGGGGTCCAACTGATGTCTGAGTATGGGATTACAAGCACATCTCCTAAGGCAATTTTGCTGAGATCGGCTAGGCCTCTCACGATTTTTGCAGGTCCTTCATAATACCCTGTTGATGACGGCAAGCCTTTCAAATGTTCGGAAGCCTCGCCTTGTCTTACTATGGGTGGTGAGTCGTCGCCGAAAATGATTTCAGGGAGAACTACGTCTTTGCATTCTTCAATTTCCTGTTTTCTTTCGGCTATTGCTTTCGAGGATTGTAACTGCAGTTTTCCGTTCTCTATTGTCTTCACGACTTCTTCCATGCTTAGATAGAACATGTCAGTGCTGTTTTCGATGAAGCCTTTCGCTATGAAAAAGTCTCCCAAATGCAAGAAATAGGGTCTAAATTGCGAGTATCCATAGGTGTAGAGAAACCCAAGTCGAGAAGAGTGCTTCTCAAAGTCAACGAAGTTTTTGAGAAATCTTCGCAGAATGAAGCCATACACGCCCCCTGGAAGCTCGCTTGTCGCACGAGTCGTTTTTCTAGGAATACGTTGTGCATCTTTTACTAGACTCATAATCAAAGTCGGATTTTCTCGCCATTGAGGAGCTGACATGTCTGCCGTGCTGTCGCTTAGGTGACCAAATCTTCCTAGGAAAGCTCGATAGTCTTCCAGAAAGCTTCTGTAATCCTTCGAAAAAGATGACACCTGCCCGGCGTCCAAGTCATCTCTTGTCTTCTGAGGAAGGTTATCATACTTCTTTTTCAATGCTGCAAGGCTTTGCTTCGCGTCCACATCGCTTAAGTCATCCGTTGAGAAATCGATTTTTGAATCACATCCTTTCCGCTTCAGCATTGTCCTAATCAATGTGTGATGGAAGCTTCTGATCATTCGTACAACAATAACTTGATACGCACAACGCTCATTTAACTCAAAAAGATCTTCTATTGCACTCAGAGTCTCTCTTTCATCCATCTTGGTAGTATCCCTGTTATACGATTCAATTTGCTTTTTCTGATTCTGGATAAATTCGCTGGTTTTTTTAGAGAGGTTGATGTTCTTGATCAACAAGAAGATGATCCTTGGAATAAATCTGGCAACTCTGCTATTCATGTTGATCTTGGGCATATTCACTTTTCCTGAATGTGCTTCGCCAAGCATCATAATTTCAAGAGTCTCTCGAGGCATGCCGAAGAGAGCGAAGAAGTCTCCAAACAGCCCTGTGTTGAAATATGCCCTGTAATAGAATTGCTTGGTCATTTCTCTTAGATCAAAACTATTCTTCCCAATTAGACGGTCGATGAATCGTTTCCATGAAGCACTGTTTATAGATGTATTAACAGACCACACCAGGGGTTTTATTATTCCTGGAAGCATTTCTTTGGCGATCTTGTTGGAGAAGATGCGGAGTTTTTCCAGGTTCTGAAGAGGTTTGAATTGAAACCAGAATATCTTTTGCCCGTCGTAGACCCATTCCAAGCACAAAGGTCTCCCATAGGCATTTTCTATTTTGGTGGCTTGCGAAATGACCTCTTCGAGCCATTTCGCATGTGGTCCTGCGTTGCTCTCGCCCCTGCTTATTGCTTTTCCATTTTGAAAGATTAGTTGCTGGTAACCCAATTCCTGTGCACTCTGTTGTTTCGCCACAAGTTCAACGATTGTCTCGTCTAGACCGTTGAGAGGGTTCTTGGTGAAAACAAGTCCACCGAATTGCCGTCGGGGCACTTGCATGACGATTATTGTTTTTTCTTTGCTTTGAGGAGTAGTAGAATCTTGGGCAAGTCCCGTCCGAAAGCCCTCTTTCTTTAGTATTGCGGCTATCCTTTTTTTCATGTCTGCTATGTTGTCAGTGGACTTGAGCTGGAAGGTTTCACTGATAAGTTCATCTTCTTCTTGCGGGTCTGCAGAGAACACCGCATAGGTTCTCTGCGGATCAACTATCTGTTTCAGTCTCGACTCTATGTATTCAGATAGTTCTCTTTCGCTTGCACAAAACATGGTTGCAGGGATTGTAACAATATGTGTGAGAGGTACAAGAAAGCCTTTTTTGAGCAGGAACTGCAGGTTCTCGGTCAAGCTCCATGTGGGAGCTTTCTCCGAATGGGATTTCAGCTCCATTTTGTTCACTGTTTCTCTTCCCCCATCAGATTCTGGAATTCTGCTTTCATTATTCGTATCGTAGAGCGTCGACTGGTTGGAGCCTTGATGCTCGCCAAGCTGGATAAATCCCAAAGAAGATGCTGACTGCAAGTCCAAAACCGAGAGCGCTTAGCAAATTCGTCGGTGTAAGAATTGGATAAAGCGGTATTCCTCCCATTATGGTGCCTTCGGTGGCGCTATTTATCATTCCGCCCAAGAGATCAAGTTGATTTATCCCAAAAGCCAAGAGATATCCAAGGCCAATTCCTGAAAGTGTACCTATCAGACCCATTATTATTGACTCGCTGAGGAAAACTGACATAACTGTCCCATCTTTCATTCCTATGGCTTTCATGATGCCGATTTCTTTCGTTCTTTCCATGAGTGAAATGATCATTATATTCATTATTCCTACGCCCGCTACGAGGAGCGAGATGGCTATGACGCCAGTCATTAGCATCTGGACGCGCACCATTACGGAATTTATGGTGTTGAATATTGACGCTGAAGAAACTACTAGCACTTCATTGTTAAACGCGGTTTCTATTGCCTTTGAGGTTTGTTCTATTGAATTTTGGTCGCTTTTTTGAAGTTGAACGATTATCGTGGAAGTCTGATTTGTCGCGAAGAAATCTTCTGCCGTACTTAAGGGTATGTAAACAGAATAATCTGAAGGACCTCCGAGTGTGGAACTTCCTATTTCACCGAGAAGCGCGACAGTCTTGGCAGTCAGAGTCTGGTTTGTGAATTGGAAACCGATTCTTGTCGTGTATAGAATGTCAAATTCTTGGTCTAATCCAGTAAAGAGTGTCCCGTTTTCCCATGGATCATTGACGCGCACTCCTATGATTGCGTCCGCATACTGTGGATCGTTTGGGATGCTTCCGCCTTTTGCAACAAAACTGTTCGGGTAGATGGAGGCATAATTTGAAAAGTCTACTCCAACGACATTCACGCTTTCAGTTAGGTTTCCAGATTTCGCGTAACATCCTTTCTGTATGATGGCTACCGATTGTTTGATGTTGTCAAGTGAATTGATAGTGGCTGTGTCATTGATCTGCATCTGGAAGTCTTTAGCTTGATAGCCAAAGCCCAGATTTTGAGTTGTCACCACGACTGCGTCAGTAGCGAATCCACGTTGAAGTTGAATTTGGACTGATGCTTGAAAACCTTGAGTCATGGCCAGCAAACCTACCAGCGCCGTGATTCCTATCGCAATGCCCAGAATGGTCAATCCGGCACGTAGTTTTCTGAGTTTGATTGCGCTTAGAGCGTAACTTAGTATTTCTGCTAGTTCCATTCGCTCGATCAGCTCTCCGTTATTTGTCCATCAAGCATTTTGAGAATGCGTTTCGTCTGTTTAGCCACTTGACGATCATGGGTCACGATTATCGTTGTTACCTCGTCCTCTCGGTTGAGTATCTTTATCAAGTCAACTATCTCCTGCGACGTCTTTGAATCGGTGTTTCCTGTGGGTTCGTCCATCAGTAGATAGCTTGGGTTATTGGCTAGGGCTCTGGCTATTGCTACGCGTTGTCTTTCTCCACCGCTTAAGGCCGTTGCTTTGTGGTTCATTCGATCTTTCAGTCCGACGCTGGCGAGTAAATTCTCGCTTTTCTCTGATCGCTGCTTCTTTTTCATTCCTGCAATTATGAGAGGCATTTCTACGTTCTTTTTTGCAGTATATCGCGGTATCAGGTTAAAGAACTGAAAGACGAAACCTATTTTCCTACGCAGTTCGGAGAGTTGGCCAGAATTGAAAGATGAGATATCAGTCCCTTCTATTATGACTTTTCCCTCGGTTGGCTTGTCAAGTGCTCCAAGCATGTTCAAAAGTGTGGATTTTCCGCATCCTGAGGGACCCAAAATGGATATAGAGTCTCCTTTCTCAACCTTTAGATCAATTCCCCTGAGGGCATGGATTGGAAGGCTGTCAAGCATGTAAGTTTTCTTCAGATTCAAGGTTTCAATAACTGCAGCCAGAGTCTCCAAGCCCCATAAACATTACATTTTGAACTTCCGCTTCAGATTAACCTTTTGTCGACATGGAACTTTTCGAGAGAGAGCACGCTTTGAAATCGCAACCAATAGCAAGCCCAAATTTTAAAAAGCCATGAGTCCTATTGTTTTCCGTTCATCATGCTGCCCGTCCTGATCTTGGTGTTCGCTCTAGTAGGATATCTCGTGGGAAGCTTTTCTTTCAGCCGTCTATTTGTCCGGATTTTCGCCCCGAAATGTGATGTTACCAAATTGGAGGCCAAGACGGAAGGCGGAGAAGGTATGAAAATGTTGACTTATGGTGCCAATGCAGTATCGCTTGTATTGGGCACTAGACTAGCAATGGTTGTTTCTCTACTTGACATATTGAAGATCGCAGTTCCTGTGCTTGTCCTTAAACTGTCCTTCACAGGAGACCCATACTATCTGTTGTATTCCTGCACAGGTCTCATCGGGAATAATTGGCCTTTGTACTACCGATTCAAGGGTGGAACTGGCTTTTCAGTGATCATCGGAAGCTTACTCGTCATAGACTACTGGTCAGTGATCGCCACTCCTCTCTTGGGACTCTTGATAGGCGTTTTCGCATTCGGAAACATAGGCATAGCCAACTTGGGCTGGATCATTCTTCTGATACCATGGTTATGGATTCGCACTTCTGACATGTTCATATTGATCTACGCAGTCGCTGCAGCCATCATTTCTTTTGCCACGCTCTTGCCTGAAGCCAGACGTTATATGGAATATTCTCGCCAAGGCAAATTGGAGGAATTGGCAAAGAGTTACTACGATTCATCATCGATGGCCCGCGGCATTAAGAAGATCATGGACTGGAGGAATAATCTCGGAAGATGGAAATATCCATTAGCAATTTTGGCGGTCATTATGTCAATCGCGGTCTTCTATTTGGTTTACTCTGTCAGATAGCACGCGAGATTCACTGCCCACGCCCGTTGCTCCGCTTGTCGAACAAAAGAATGGGGTTTTCGGGGGATGTCTCCACTAGCCTTTGGTTCAAACCTGGCCCTCGGCACCATAACACTTTGGCTCGCCCAGTCAGTCTCAAGCAGTCGCATCTCCTGACCGGCGCGCGCTAAATCTGATAGATTACTAAAAAGGTAAGAACCGTGCGAGGTTACAGTAAGCGCAGTCGATAGGACGGTTTCTAGAGCAATCCTGTTTCTGTTTGACTCAGTTGGTTTCTTGCTTTCAACAGCTTCTCGTAGAGCACTGCAACCTCTGAAGCGTTCTTGCTGACAACTGCATTCAATAGGTCGCCTTCGATTTCCGCTATTTCTAATCGCTGATAATAATCCGAGGTCTCTTTGAAGTGTGCAAGAACGATTTTCCCAGTCAGTATCGGATGATTATTGGTAACATTGGCTTCAGGAAAGCGGATTCCGTGCTCAAGCTCCACCTCTAGTCCAATCCGGAAGTTCTCAACAGACACCTTCATATCATGTATCTCAAGTTCTGCCAGGATTGTTTCTGCTTCTTGGGCTGTCACTTCAACCCTTTTCAATGTTGTCCAATCTCTAATCTTCAGTTTCTGACAAATATTCTTGACTTCTTGAACTGAAACATATTCTGGAAGCTTCATGTTATCACCACTAGAGGACTGCCTTTTGACTACTGAGATTTAAGGATTGAGCAGTATTCCTATCCAAAGCCATCTTGGGTTGAGCGGAATGCAAAGGAGTAATCGAGTAATATCCTAATGCGTGCCATCAGCGCGAGCGGGTTTGTCCTTAGCGCGCACTGAATATAAGATAGAAATTGCCTTGTGTGAGGCAGGTGACATAGTTGCATGTGAGCATTGGCGGCGATTTCCAAAGAAGGACAAAACATTCTCGTGAGAAACTAATCGGAGGCTATCTCGATTGGTCGAACAAGCCTGACATTTACAAAACCTTTTCGAAGAATAGAATGATCAGACTATTAACCAGCTTTCCTCAGCAGGCTCTTCCTTTGGTTGAACTGCTGAAAAGGCGCAGAAGTCTTCGCTCTTTCTCTTCTAGACCCATAGAAGTCAATGACCTGGCGTTTCTCCTGTGGGCCTCGACGGGAATTCAGAGAAGAGAGAATGGTCATGAATTCCGGACAGTTCCCTCAGCGGGAGCATTGTATCCGATTGAGACATACGTGGTAGCCAATAATGTAGATGGCTTGGAGAAGGGGCTCTATCACTATAACATACGAATTCATGCGCTGGAGGAACTGAGAATAGGAGACCTGGCAGAAGAAACGTCTCATGCCTCTTTGGATCAAGAAATGTGTGCAAACGCATCTGTTGTGTTCATCTGGACAGCGGTTTTTCAGAGATCAAAATGGAAATATGCTGAAAGGGCTTATAGGTATGTGTACTTGGATGCAGGACACATAGCGCAGAACCTTGCGCTGAGCGCAATCAGCATAGGAATGGGAACTTGCCAAATCGCAGCCTTCTATGATGACGAGATTAACGAAATCATAGGGATTGATGGCGAAGAAGAGAGCGCAGTATACCTCAGCGTTGCTGGTCACCCGAAATAGCTGATTCTTGTTCTCGCGCGCGCGAGGTGTAATCGGCGGGTTCATCGGCATAGCCCTGATAACAGGCCTAGTTGCCAGAGGCATTCGAGGTATAGATGCCAAGAGATAACGCAGAGTTGTCAAGTAGTTCACTCACACAGCGCTTGCGCAAAAACCGCGTGTTCTTCAAGCCATTTTGTCCAGACTTGAATAGGGCACCACAAGGTATTCAAAACTGTTTCTCTGCATGTAGGTTTTTGAATGATGGATTGGGGGATAGTCTTTCTCTTCATATTCCTCTAGGAAGTTTTCAACTAGTGAGAGAAACCTTGGCTCTTCAGTCACAGATTTTATCTTCCCTTTTCTTACGGCATCGATCAATCTCCTCAATAGGTCTGTATATTCCTTCAGTTGACCTTGTTTCATGCATTTGGCTTTCACAAAAGCCTCGTAGATCCTCCTGTAATCGTTCCCGAATCTATTCTTGTAAGGTCCGAAATTGATTCTCACCCATTTCTTGCCATACAGCCCTTCAGCCAAGAGTCCGTCAGAAGACTTTGCTTTCCTGATATTCTTTCTTATCCAACTCTTCAATTCAGTTTCATTCATCATTTCAAAGAGATGAAAAGGTCCAAGAGATGACTGATACAGGAATTTCAGTAGGTCCATGAAGGTCACTCCTTCATGCAGTTCCATTTGTTTCTTCAAGGCTTTCGTGAAACGGTCCTCAGCGCATCCCATAAACTTCAGCTCTATCGCAGACAATGGTTCCTCATTTCTCATTCTTGTTTTTCCCCAAAAACAATGATGGACCCTGTTTCGTAAATATCTTCGCCAGAATCGAGCCTAAAGAGGTCGATGAATAAGGGTGCGCGACGTCCGTAAGGAAAGTAATGTGCCATTGAAAACATTTATAAATGTGAATAACATGTCATATGAATAATATGTCATGTGGGTTGATCTGAGTGAAACGAGGATTATCAGAGAGATGCTACGCGTTCTTCAAGGTTCTTGCCAATCCTACAAGACTGGCTATTTTGGAAGCATTACGGAAAGATTCAAGAAGTGTCAATGGAATCGCAAAGCTCCTGAAGCAGGAACAGAGCATGATTTCTCACAACCTAGAACCTCTAGAAGAATGCAGATTCGTTTTTTCAGAAAGGAAAGAGAAACAGCGAATCTACTCGCTCAACAGGGAAACAGCAGAGCCTTTGTTCAAACTGTTTGACTATCATGCCCAGAAATATTGCCCTGTTCGAGGGAAATGTCTTACTGAGAAAGGCCTTAGACAAATGAGGAAGAAAGAAGCGTCAAGTAGACTGCACGTTACTCATTGAAGAAGATGCGGAGGTGAAGAACATGAAAGATGATAAATTCATTCTGTACGTCCAAACGAGCGACAATCCAGAAAGACAATACTCACCCCTGGTACTTGCCCAAACTGCCAAAGCCATGGGTCTAAAACCCAAACTATACTACTTGGGCTCCGGACTGCGAATTCTTCTTCCAGGTGCAGCCGAAAAAATAAGGCTAGGAACATTTCCAACCGTTGCCGAAATGCTTCAGAAGACCATGCAGGCAGGAATCGAGATCGATGTGTGCGAAGCTTCAAAACAAATGCTGGGATGGGAAAAAGTGAACCTGATTAAGGGCGTCAAGATCGTGGGCGCTGCCACGCTGAACGATCTGGCTCTCCAGGCTACTGCTACGATGTGGTTCTAGAATGCATCTTGCCAAGGAGGTGAACACTAGATGACCAAGATAGGCGAGGTATACGTTTGTGAGATCTGCGGAAACAAAGTGCAGGTACTTGAAGAAGGCGGAGGAACTCTGGTCTGTTGCGGACAGGACATGACACTAGTCCGATAAGAATCAGAGGAACTCAGCACAACACATTTTTCCAAATCTAATCTTGAATTCGGAGGTGATAACATGAGTAAAATGGAAAAGAGCGAAGAACAAAGACCACTCCTACGTTTGAACGAACCAGTTCCAGATTTCGAAGCAACAACAACTCAAGGAAAAATAAAACTCTCAAACTACAAAGGAAAATGGGTAATACTATTCTCACATCCAGCCGACTTCACACCCGTTTGCACAACAGAATTCCTAGCCTTCACTACAATCTATGACGACTTGGTGAAGAGAAACGTTCAGCTGATCGGCCTAAGCATAGACAGCGTGTACTCTCACATCGCATGGATACGACGGATAAAAGAAAAAATGGATGTGGATATTCCCTTCCCAGTAATAGCAGATTTAGACATGAAAGTAGCCACTCTCTTTGGCATGATCCACCCCGCAGCAAGCACCACTACGGCTGTCAGATGCGTGTTTTTCATAGATCCTGACCAGAAGCTGAGAGCCATGATCTACTATCCTCTGAACGTTGGAAGAAACATGCAGGAAATATTGAGAATCGTTGATGCTTTGCAGACCGCAGATAAGAATAGTTGCGCGCTGCCAGCCAACTGGAGTCCAGGCGAAGCAGTGATTGTTCCGGCACCAACCACACAAGCTGAAGCTGAGAAACGAACAAAAGAAGGCTACGAATGCGTAGACTGGTTCCTGTGCAAGAAGAAACTCTAGAAAATACTCCCCGTCCTTTTTTTTAGAACGTTTTCTCACAGATTATCAGTTAATGGTGTCCCACGTTTGTCTACGCGCGCGCATGCTTGTCAGGCCAAGACGGATTCTACGTTTAGGTTGAGCACCACTTCGGAAATGTCGCTAGCGTATTCTGCTGTTCTTCTTATGCTTTCAATAAGCAATCTCAAGTTGGGGATTTGGTCGATTTGGACATTACGAGAAGACAGAACCGCTTCCTTTTCCAGCTCGTGAACTTGGGCTAATTTTTCAATTACACTCTCAGCCAAATTGTAATCATGTCCAAACACAGCTTCCACGGCACTTTCAAACATAGAAATAGCCAAACCACTCAATTTTTCTATTCTTTCGAGAAGCTCCTGATTTATTGGATCTTTCAGGAATAATATGTTCTCAGCAATTTTCGTGGCGTGGTCTGCCGTCCTCTCTACAGATTTCACAATAAGCCTGTAACCCAAGCATTCTCGCGGATTGTTTAATCCAATTTCCCTAACAACTCGAGCGTTGGAAACCGCCAACTTCAACAGCCTTACGATGTATAAACTAAATCGATTAACTTCTCGATCTGTCTCGACAACTGCCTTAGCGGCAGAATAATCCAGACTCTCAAGACAACCAACAGCTTCTTTATGCATAGACGTAGCTATTATCGACATCCTACGTAGTGCGCTCTGAACACTTAGTTCTGAGTAATTGAGCAAAATCTGAAGGGTCAAATCTGCCGGGGAATCAGTCACGATTTCCGTCCCCACCAAGTAATTCCTAGCGAAATTCTTCAGGTAATTCCTCAACGCCACCGCCAACGACTGCTGACCTTGGGCTCTTATATGAAGGATATTATAGCCAACCAAGTACGCTGAAATTGCCTTCCTCATTACCGCATCAGGATTGTCACTTGATGAAACGCGAATGAACGCCTCATCCTTTTTTTCCTGTTTTTCAAGCTTTGACGCCATTATCGATAATGATCCATCGTCTTCTTCACAAAGAACCATCAAACTTCCTTTCTTGAGTTGATTCCGAGTAACCCATTCCTTCGGCAGAGAAAGAATATAGGTAGACCCACCAGTCACCTGAAGCTTTCTCTGCTCTTCATTCCTCTTTTCTACTACTTTGGCCAAATCAAACC
>Ga0315274_10006693_pt1 | contig 16765 bp, 12 predicted proteins | sample YL17G02_20_MG_FD_203700 | JGI IMG/M metagenome (GOLD analysis project Ga0315274, IMG submission 203700) | Sediment microbial communities from Yellowstone Lake, YNP, Wyoming, USA - YL17G02_20 | ecosystem: Environmental > Aquatic > Freshwater > Lake > Sediment | place: USA: Wyoming | collected...
AGGTTGATCAGCTTTCGGTCTGATGGGGAGAAACGGAGTGGTACTTTTCCATGCTTTGCGTCCGCCAAACCGAAGAACGCCAGATCCTCACCTGACAAAGCCTTTTTCCGGAGCAACTCCCGAGCCTTTGCCAACTCGGTCACGGAGTCAGCGGGTGCTAACGGTGTCAACGGTGTCAGCAGTATCTTTGATTCGGAATCAAGGGAGGTATACCGGCACTTGTAACCCGCCGCTACTATCACACAGCCTCTTAAGGCACTCCCCGTTGCTACGCCTGTCTGCGGCCAGATGCATACGACCCCGGTCGCACTGCCAGTACGTATGCGAATCTCGCCGCCGGCGTGGACGAAGGGATTCATAAGCTTATCCGTGCCTTTGTCTTTGTCGTCTATCTCCTTTTCCGGAATATAGACCGCGAACCTAGAATAGTACCTTGGAATAACAAGCGCCTTATCAATGCGGGCCTCTGTTTTGTCATCCTTGAAATCCAAGACCATGGGTTCCTTGAATCGGAGGGCGAACGGAATGCAGCCCAGCAAGAGTAACAAGCAAATGGAGATCGACAGCAATGAATGGCGCAGGGGGTGGCCCATGCGGGCGTCGTTAGGCGCGCTCATATATTACCTCCGCGTTTGCGAGGACTCGATCCTTGATACCTGGGTTCAGATACTTCGGATTCACCATGTACGCACGGTGGTCGCAGAACAGATGCGAAAGCCCCTCTTCCACATCCACAATTCCAAGGCCGGGCGTGTATCCCGGTTCGAACTCCACCAATACGTCTACGTCGCTGTCCGCAGTGAAATCGTCACGCAGCACGGAACCGAACAACGCTAGCCTTCGTATTCGGCGCCGACGGCAGAACTCGGCGATTTGTTCTTGCGAGATCCGCAAATTTGGGCTCACATCTTTCCTCCGATCCCTGTCGTGGGCGCCGTTGGCCGCAGACTCGATAAAAGCATCCTAAGATTACTCAATCGCCCACTGGATTCGCAATTGCCGCCGTTACCGTTGTGGGATGGGTGGAGCGAGGCGGAATCCACCACAGAGGGGATCGTGGCGGCGATGGCGGGTTCCGCTTCGCTTCACCGGCCCCACGCATCAATTAGGCGCAGGCCATAGATCCTGTGCTAACATACCAACAGATAAGGCGAAGGCATCAGGAGCTTGCGTGATGTGAATACCGTGGTCGATAGCGCTTTGGTTGATGACGTGGTGCGTCTGATCGTCGATGCGGTCAAGCCGGTGCGGATCATCCTTTTCGGATCAGCGGCGCGAGGCCAGATGAACGAGAACAGTGACCTTGACCTGCTGATCGTTATGCCTGACGGGACGCACAGGCGGAATACCGCGCGACTGGCATACCGAGCTCTCGCGGAACTGGACCTGCCCAAGGACGTTATCGTTGTCACCGAAGATGATGTCCGAAAATACGGGGATGAACCTTCCCTGGTGATCTGTCCCGCTCTGCGGGAAGGCAGGGAGATCTACCGTGCTTCCTGAGCGAGAAATACCCGGCTCGCCCGCCGATTGGATGGCACGGGCGCGCAATGACCTCGCTTTGGCGCGTTCACCTTTGCCTGAAGGGGCTGTCTATGAAGACCTCTGCTTCCATGCTCAGCAAGCGGCGGAAAAAGCGATCAAAGCAGTTTATCGTGCGCGGGGCCGAGCGTTCAGATACACCCATGATCTTCAGGCTCTGCTCAAGGGCCTCAGGCGGGAAGGCATTGTCATTCCTCCTGAAGTCCAGGGGGCATCGGATTTGAACGATTACGCTTGGGAAACACGCTACCCTGGTTTTGGCGAACATATCGATGAGAACGAGTATCAAGCTGCCCTGCGCCGCGCAGAGGCGGTAGTTGCGTGGGCGGAAGGACTCATTGCGCAAAGTAGAGGCCAGGATTCCAAGACGGAAGATTAGTGGCGGAGTTCCTCGGCTATGAAGGGGGCTGTGTCGAGGGGGATCGTGAGGCGTGCGGCGCGCTGCGCCAGATGGCTCAGCTCGAACAGAACGGCGCCCGCGCAAAGGCCGGCAACACAACCAACGCTGAGTAGAATGTGGGTGATGCCGGCTGATGTGAAGTAAGCGCCTGCTCCACATAAAAGGGCGAGCGCTATCGTTGGAAATGCCGTCGCGCGCAGCCGCGCTCGAGTGAAGCGCGGGTATCGCGTGGCCAGCAACAGCGTGACGGTGTCGCGAACGCCCCGCCAGAAACGCGCGACGCCGTATTTGGAGACGCCCCAGCGGCGGGCATGGTGTTCGACGGGGATCTCGGCTATTCGTGCGCCGAGTTGCGCGGCCAGCACGGGGATGAGACGGTGCATGTCGTCGCGCAGTGGAAGCCGCTTGGCGATACCGGTCCGAAGGGCTTTGTATCCGCAGTTGATGTCGTGCAGCTCGAGCCTGAACAACCGGGACGTGACGCGATTGTACACGCGTGATGCAAGGATCTTCGTCCAGGGGTCTCGCCGATTTGTCTTCCAACCACAGACGACGTCGAACCCGTCCTCGATCTTCTGGATGAAGCGTGGTATTTCCTTCGGGTCGTCCTGCAGATCCGCGTCCATCGTTATGACAACATCGCCGTCAACTCGCGCAAATCCCGCCGCAAGGGCCGCCGTCTTACCGTAATTGCGGTGAAACCGAAGGATGTGGATGTCGGCGCTCCGCGCATGGAGCGTTCGCAGGACTTCCGCCGATCCGTCCGTGCTGCCGTCGTCAACGAAAAGGATCCTGTGCTCATATGGGACGAGATAGCGTTGAGCTTGCTCGGCCAACGGCGCCAGTGTTTCGCGCTCATTGAACACAGGGATCACCACCGTAACCTTCATGCGAACCTTCTAGCCTGAATTCCCACCCTAGTTTCCTGAGTTAACGCCACGAAGCCTCAGGCGAGGATGAGGCGGAGGTGCTTGCCGTCCAACCATGGGATCGGCGTGTCGATTTTGTCAAACCCGGCGGCGAGAAGCAAGGGGTTGTGGGCGCGCTTTTGGAATCGGACAACGACCTGGCCGGCGGTGAGGGTGATCTGCGCGGTGGCATTGACGAAGTCGCGAAAGAGGTGTCGGGACTTGGCGTGTTCGTATCCGTTGCCGATCTGGGCGGCGAGGAGGCGGTAGAGGCTGCTGGCCATGAGCGTGAGTTGGAGGTTGCAGTTGACCTTGAGGGCCACGGCGGAATAGAGGGTGTCCATCTGGAAGAAGTCGACGCCGTCCTGGATGTTGTTCTCGATCGGCATAGTGGGCGGCAGCGGAACGAATAGTGGCGCTTTCACGGTCACGTATGAGCCGAACGAGACGAAGAAGTGTCGGCGGGGCTGGATGCGAATCTACACGGAATACGAAGATGGGAGTCCGGCGCCGGGAAATCTTACGGAGTTCTACCTGGAACAGTGCGGCGATATCCGGACGTGAATGGGGACGGGATTCCGAACTACCTGGACCTGGACAGCGACGGCGATGGCGTGAGCGACACGAGGGAGCGGTCCATGGGCACGAACCCCTATGCTTCACAGGGCCGGGTTGTCCGCCTCGTTTCCGTTTTTCGCCCGGCGCGCTTGACGGCGGCTTCGGAGGCTTCACGATGTCGCTTGATGCCGGCTTCGAGGAGGTCGAAGAGTTCTTCAAGGCTCGAGCCAGCATCACCCGCAGTTCAGCGACCTCTTTCTCCAACGCCGCAATCCGCTCTGCCTGCCACTTCACCAGCGCCCACAACTGCCGTTCCCGATCGGTCTGCAAGTCTGACTCGTCAAAGCCCAACATATTGGGTGCGGCATCGCTCATGCACACAATATATAGTATTGCCGCCTTTCCTCCAACATCTTCGTTGACCCTCGTCCTCAAGTCACTCTATCATGCCGTGAACGGTTACCCTTTCTCTTACATGAGGGACTTTGAGGCGCAGATCCTGGACAGTAGCGTTGTAGTGGGAATCGATGCGGCGAGGCAGGCTAGGAGGGAGGCGGAGGAGGCAAGGAGGACGGTATAGGTCCAGGGGATGGGTTGGGTGAAGGCCCATTCACAGATGGTGGTGGTGAGGAATCCTGCGGCGAGTCCGAAAATGACGCCGTTGGACGTGAGGCGTTGGCGGAAGAAGGTGAAGACGGTGAACACGCCGATGAGGCCGCCGTTGACGTAGTTCATGGATCCCATGCAGAGCGCCAGGAAGTCGGGATGACGCTTTTCAAGGCGCATGAAGAGGATTGCGAAGCATACCATGATCAACAGCGACAGCGCCGACCAGTAACGTCCGGGTTTGGCGGAACCGGCGAGGGACTTCCAGATGGCGCCCGTCGAGTGGATCGTGGAATCGAGCGAGGACATGGCGGCGGCAGCCAAGAGCACGAGGAAGATGCCCTTGAGCAAGGGGACGTTACCGCGCATGACGAAGTCGGCCAGCGGCGATTTTGGATTGAGGCCGGCTTCGCCCGCGAACTGAAGGAGATAGCCGGCTATCAGATAGATGCTAATCAGCAAGGCCGCGCCGAACCCGGAGAGGATGAGTGAGCGCTGCGCCGAGCGAAAGCTGCGCGTCGACAGTATACGCAAGAGCAGGTCCTGATCGGCCCCGTGAGAGCCAATCGATAGCACGACGCCACCGAGGAAGAGCACCGGGGAAAACGTGTACTGGGACGGGTCCCAGTCGAAGAAGGAAGGTGCATGCATCGCGCCCGCAGGAACCAATCTCGCCAGGTAGAAAAGGAGAAATAGGCCCGTTCCCACGATGAGCAGGCTTTGAACCTGGTCCATCGCCACGACGGCGCGCAATCCGCCCGTAAGACTGTAAGCGGCCACGCAGCACGCCACGACGATGATCCACAGCGCCGTCGGCCCGCCGAGGATCTGATGAAGTGCGTATCCGCCGATGAAGTAGCGCGCGCCGCCGGAAATGTACTTCGCCAGAAGATAGGCGCTCTCGAGAACGCGATGGCGCGAGCTCATGGTCTGGTAGATCGTCAAGCGCGAGGATTCATACAGCGTGCGCAGGTAGTACAGGGCCACGATGGTGCGTCCGACGATGTACCCAAGCAACAGCCACACCAGGACGTATCCACCTTTGAGTCCCGCCGCGGGGAATATGACCGTCGTTGCGACGGATGTCTCGGAGGATACGACGGAGAGCAACGCCTGAAGCGCATTCAACCGCTTGGCGGCGAAGAAATACTCGGCGTCCTCCGGCCGGCTCCGCACGGTGAGCGTTATGAGGACGATCACGCCCAGATAGAGCAGGCAAGGCGTGAGGAACAGAACATTAGCCATGGATACCTGAAGTCTCACCACGAATAACACGAAGAGCACAGCGCGACATAGCCGCAACCAAGAAGATCGAAAGAAGGAACACTGTAAGGAAAGGGGATATGGGGATAAGAGGAGATGAAGGAGATGCGTGCAGAGTAGTCGATATATCAGCCATCTCCACCATCCCCCCTCATCTCCCTATCTCCTTTTCTTACACCATTCCTTGTTCAGATCTTTTTGGTTGCGGCTATGTCGCGCTGCGTCCTTCGTGGTGAAAAGAGAATTCCGAGATCGTATTGGCAGGAACTCGGCGATGTCTGGGTCACTGTTTCTTGTACCGCACGACGAGGCTTGCGTTTTTCTCCGGTACGCGAAGCTGTAAATCGCCGCTGAGTTCCGCGCCCGTAATAGTGCGCGTGGTTTTCTCGCCCTTTTCATCGATCAACTCGACCGCGTATTGCGCCGCTTTGTCGATACCGTTGAGGCCGAGGATAAGTCCTGTGTAGTTGCACTCGGCGCGGCGGAAGGCATACACGACCCCTTCGTTCAAGTCTGGACGGTGAAGCTGGTAGGCGACGAATGCGTCCGGTGACAATGTGCATGGCGTTAGCGAGTAGAAATCGCCATACCAATACTTCTGGTTGCCCTTGGCCTCGTCGATGAGTTGTTTCGCGCGCTCCGCGGGGAAATCCGGATTGAGGTAGTCGAATTGGCACAGCAGCCCGCCCGTCGAGGCGCTTCGCACTTCGTACGCCTCCGGCGACCACACGCACGCCGTGTGCAGTGGGACGTACCCCGACAGCCCCATCGCCTGGACCTGGTTCCAGTCCGGATGACCCGGCGAACAACTGGTATCGCTCCGCCACAACGGCATGGAACGCGAACACATCTCGATATCGATGCGGCGGCCGCCGCTCGAGCAGTTGTCGATCGCGAGTCCGGGGTGTTGCGCGCGAAGCGCGTCCCACATCTCGTAGAGGCCCATCACATACTGGATCTCCGTCATCCCTTCCCGATCCGGCGCATCGTTCTTGCGCCAGAAATCCAGCGGGTCCATGTTGAAATCGTTGCGATAGATGTCGATGCCGTACTCGGTGATCCTTTTCGATAGAAGCTCAGTAAGGAACTTGCGCGCCTCAGGTTCGTTGAGTTTGAAGAGTCCCCCTTCCTTTCCGCCGAACACGTATTCAGGGTGCTCGTTCGCAATCTGCGTGTCCTTCGCAACGCGTTCGGGTTCGAACCACAACACGAATCGCATGCCGTTCTTGTGGACAGCGTCACTGACGGGTTTGAGGCCGTTCGGGAATTCCGCCGGTTTGCAGAACCAGTTGCCGACACCGTTCGGGAAGTTGCCGGGAAACCACGCGGCATCGAGCCAATACGTGTCGCAGCCGAGTTGGTGCGCCGTTTCCGCCGCGTTGATCTGTCCCGCTTCGGTTGCCCAGCCGGGCCGCGCGTTATATCGGTCAAACGTCTGCAGCACGACCGGCAACCGGAGCGGCTTCCCATCCAGCTTCGGCACATAGCGGAAAAGCACCAGCCGCCGGAACAGATTGTGCGCCGCAACGCGGTCTCCGCGCCACGACAGCATGACGATGCGCGGCCCACGAATGCGCTCGCCCGGATGCAATAACAGATGCGTCTTCTCGATGCCCGCGCGCATGCGCGTAGGCCCTGCAAGGCTGCGGTCGAACTGCGCCGCCCATTGTCCCGTCCAGCCAACGGCGGTGATGAGACCTCTGTTGCCGTACTGGACGTTAAACCACGGAAACGCACTTATGGACGACGGACGCCCGCCCGTCGGCGCCAACCTGAAGGTCTTCTCTGCCTCAATTGCGCTGTCTATCGGCATGAAGCTGTTCTCGCCGCAGGCGTCGCCCTCGAGACGATGGAGGACCACGGTGTTCCGGATGTATCCCGTACCGACAGTGAGGTCCAGCGCCTGAATGTCCTCGATGATCGGTGTGTCCTGCTTGCCGAGGTTCTCGAACCAGATGACCCAATCGGCCGCAGGGTAACCCTTGAACATGGCCGCCTCCGCCGTCACACACAGGCCCGTATCGGGGTCCTTCCAGCGGGCCGTGTAGATAAGACGAACCGGCTCGTCGCGCGACTGGACCTCTTTCGGCCACTTGTCCAACAACTCGGCGGAAGTCTTGCCGCCGTAATTGAACGAAAAGGGCGGCCTGGCGCCTTGGATGAGGAAGTCCGGTTGGCCGGCATCCAGCCACACCGAGGTCCCGTCTTCCATGACAAACTGGGCGTCGGCCCAGTCGGCCTGGTCGTGGGAGGCGCCATCGGCGGTAGGATCGACTTTCAATACGATCTTCTCCGTCCCCCGCGGAAGCTCGATCGACACCGGCACGGGCTCATCGCCGCCTCGGAGTACGGGCGTTCTGAAGATCTCCTTGCCTTGAATCTCGATGGCGAACTCGACACTCCCCCGGGACCCCTGGGTGTCGTTGTTATTGTCAATTCCGACAGAGGCCTTGAATGCCTTTGCGCCTTTGGGCACGGCGGCCGCGATGCCGCTGGCGGCGTGCGTCCCGAGCCCGTGTTCAAATGGCTGCTTGCCGATTGTGATAGGAGTCTCGATGCATGAACGGCCGAAGTTCAGCACGCTGTGATCCTGTTGGAGGACTTCCAGTTCGACGCGGCCTGCGGCGCCCGTGCGCGGCTGTCCGGAAAAAGCCCGCGCCATCCAGTCCTGCATGTCCGCGATGTGTTTCTCGACCGTCGCATCCCGTGTCTCCGAGTATTCCGAGGGAATCTCCTCGCTCTGCATCCCCGCCCCTCCCGCGCCAAGACTCGTAAACATACAACAGACTCCAGCAATCGTGGTCCACCACGCCGGGGCGTTTCCACGAAGCCGCCCCTTACAGAGCTCTCTCATCATGGCGCCCACCTCCGCGACAAGCCATCCTCTCGTTGACCAAGCGATCGAAAGTCCATTATCACCCTCCGGCATGCGTTATGCAATGTTCCTTACTCCAACGCTCAGATCCGGCCAGAAACGGTCATTTGTTGACACGCCGAGAACGACAGGCCGAAGTGTGCCTAAAATCCGACTGTATACAATTCCACGCAAACTGATAAGACTGAACGGGCATTCACGTGAAGGAGTGAAGGGGCCGCGACCCTCGGGAGAGCTTTCCATAGAACCATTTGCGGTTCAACGTGCGGAACGATGCCACACGGGAATACTCGGGTCGGATTCGTTCACATGGCGGAGAAGTTGGTCAAGACTGGGTGATTTTCCCCGTAGAACAATCTTGTTGACTTCGCCTAATCCTACCCTTATAATCTGCCACAATAGAATAAGGATCATGCCAAGTTGTGGCATGGGAGAAGTAAGGGTTTAGCAAGCATGGCCGGCCATCGCCGTTCAGGCGTTTTCATGATACATCCAGTATGTGCGTCTCTCGACATGAAAGAGACTCGGGGGATTGTCTCATCTACCGTAAGTCTTTGTGTCGGAACATATTGGGCAACAGCGGAGAATCGTCCCGCACCTGACGGCAAAGCCTAGTCCCGCATCCTGACAGCCCTTCCTTCCTCAAGTCGCGGCACGGTGGATAATGTACGCTCGTTCCGCTTGTTCCCAAGTTGAACTTGGGAACAAGCGGAACGAGCGTGGAGCGCGCGCGATAGGTGTGGATCCCTGGCCTACCGCATAGGTCCCTGAAACGGGAATGGAGGGCAGAGTATGGTATCAGTTATCGTAGGGATCGTAGGTGGCTGCATCCTGGGAGTGCTCGTCGCGATGATCGGCGCGCGCATCGTTGGGAACGGCTTGGTGGGGAAGGCCCGCCGCGAATCCGCGCAGATTGTATCCAACGCCGAACGCGAAGCGGCCGCAGTCACCAAAGAGGCCAAAACGACGATCAAGGAGCAGAGCATCGAGCAAAGGGCCCAAGTCGAACGCGAGGCCCGTGAAATGCGTAAAGAGTTGGTAGCACTTGAGAAACGCATTCTTGTGAAGGAGGAAAGCGTCGACAAGCGCATTGAGGCCATTGATCACAAGGCCAGTGAAGTGAACGCAAAAGAACGCGATATCGCTGACCGCGAGAAGCAGTTGAGCAAGGAACGCCAGCAAATCGAAGTCCTCGTCGCCGAACAAGTGCAGAAGCTCGAAGCCATCTCCGGGATGACCGCCGAACAGGCCCGGAAAGCGATCTTCGCCCAGCTCGAAACGGAGGTCAAACGCGACACGTCCATGCGCTTGAAGCGCGTCGAGGACGAGCTTATCGAGACCGCCGACAAGAAGGCCCGGTGGGTCATCAGCGAGGCCGTCCAGCGTTGTGCTGCCGACCACGTGGCGGACACAACCGTTTCGGTTGTGCCGCTTCCGAACGAGGAGATGAAAGGCCGGATTATCGGACGTGAGGGGCGGAATATCCGTGCGCTAGAGAGCGCGACCGGCATCAACATCATCATCGACGACACGCCCGAAGCGGTCATTCTGTCCGGCTTCGACCCGGTCCGGCGAGAGGTGGCCCGGGTCTCGCTTGAGAGGCTCATCCAGGACGGGCGCATCCATCCCGCGCGGATCGAGGAGATGGTCGAGCGGGTGAATGAGGAAATACAGAAGTCCATTCGGGAGCTAGGCGAGCAGGCCTGTCTCGAAGTGGACGTGCACGGCCTCCATCCGGAGATCGTCAAGCTCGTGGGCCGCCTTCACTACCGTACCTCTTACGGTCAGAACGTCTTGCTGCACTCGAAAGAGGTGTGCCATCTCGCGGGCATCATGGCCGCCGAACTTGGCGTCAACGTCCACCAGGCAAAGCGTGCGGGGCTGATCCACGACATCGGCAAGGCCATCAACCACGAGGTCGAAGGGTCGCACGCGATGATCGGACACGATGTCGCCAAGCGCCACGGCGAGATTCCCATCATTGCCAACGCGATTGCAGCCCATCATGGCGAAACGCAGCCCGAGGATGTCATCTCGGTTCTTGTGCAGGCTGCGGACGCTTTGTCAGCCGCGCGGCCCGGTGCGCGCCGAGAGACGGTCGAGACCTACATCAAACGGCTCGAACAGTTGGAGAGTCTCGTCGACGGCTTCCCGGGCGTCGATAAGGCGTTTGCTATTCAAGCCGGCCGCGAGGTGCGCGTCGTCGTCAGCCCGGAAAAAGTGAGCGACGCCGATGCGAGTCAACTCGCGCGCGACATCGCCCGAAAGGTGGAATCGGAACTGGTGTATCCAGGACAGATCAAAGTCACCGTTGTTCGGGAGACTCGCGCCGTCGAGACCGCCAAGTAGGAATCTGAGATCTCAGGTCTCGGACTCGGCACGGGAGGTGGGTTGTTGACGGAACGCGGAAGAAGATGATAATCCTGTTTATCGGCGACATCGTGGGGCACCGAGGGCGTCAGTGCGTCGCCCGAGTCTTGCCGGGATTGCGCGCCGAGTACGGTGTTGATCTTGTCGTGGCCAATGCGGAGAATGCAGCGGGCGGCTTGGGCGCCACGCCCGCCGTGATTAACGAGCTGTATCGGATGGGCGTCCAAGGCGTCACGCTTGGCAATCACGTGTGGAGGAAAAAGGAGTTGGCGTCCGGGCTGGACGCACTCGGGTACGTAGTGCGGCCGGCAAACTACCCCGAAGGCGTTCCCGGCAACGGTTCGATCATCCTGACGCTTCCGGACGGACGGAAAGCCGGCATCGTGAACCTTGCGGGGCGCGTTTTCATGGAGCCATGTTCGTGTCCCTTTAAGAAGGGACGCGAGGTTGTCCATGCGCTTCGCGAGTCGACGCCCATTGTGCTGGTCGATTTCCACGCGGAGGCCACTTCGGAGAAAGTCGCCTTCGGCTGGTACATGGATGGCTTGTGTTCAGCCGTGCTGGGCACTCACACGCACGTGCAGACCGCCGATGAGCGCATCTTGCCCAGCGGCACAGCCTACATAACCGACGTTGGGATGACGGGACCCGTCGATTCCGTCATCGGCATCGAACGCGAACGCGCCATCAGCAAGTTCGTGACAGGCATGCCCAACGAGTTCAAAGTGGCGAAAGGCCGCGCGTGTCTGTGCGGCGCGCTTGTCGAAGTGGATGAAACGTCGGGTCGAGCCCGGTCGATCCACCGCATCGCGCGGGATGATTCCGGCCCTGACCCGGAAACGGACGAATGATTTTGGATTTTGGATTTTGGATTTTGGATTGTCGCCGGGGATCGGAATCTCCAGCGAACCGTGGCAGCCATGCCCGGATGAAAAGCGCGTTCCCATGTCCGGCAGACATATTTGCAGATCCGCCATCAATCCAAAATCCAGAATCCAAAATCCAAAATAATGCGCGAGTGGGATTCCTATCCAGCAAGCTCACTATCAAGACGGAACCAGACCTGGATGTACTTTAAGCAAATAGAACTGATTGGGTTTAAGTCGTTCGCCGATCGCACCGCCATACAGTTGGAGCCGGGCGTCACGGCCATCGTCGGTCCGAACGGCTGCGGAAAGAGCAACATTCTCGACGCGCTCCGTTGGGCATTAGGCGAACAAAGTCCTCGCTCTCTCCGCGGCCTGCATATGCAGGACGTCATTTTCAACGGTAGCGAGAACCGTCAGCCCATGGGCGTGGCCGAGGTCTCCGTCACCTTTGACAACAGCGACTCGCGTCTCCCGGTCGACTTCGCCGAGGTGCAGGCCACGCGCCGCCTCTACCGCTCCGGCGAGAGCGAGTACCTTATCAACAAGGCGGCATGCCGTCTCCGGGATGTCCAAGAGCTGTTCATGGACACCGGCATCGGCACGAATGCCTATTCGCTGATTGGACAGGGCAAGGTCGATCTGGTGCTGAGCTCCAAGCCCGAGGATCGGCGGTTTTTGTTCGAAGAAGCCGCCGGGATTATCAAATACAAGTCGCGCAAGAAGGTCGCGATGCGCAAGCTCGAGGTGGCCGAACAGAACCTTCTCCGGCTCAATGACATCATCGCCGAGGTCCAGCGCCAGATGCGCTCACTGAAACGGCAGGTGAACGCGGCGATCCGGTACCGCGAGTTGATCGAATCGCTTCGGGAACTCGAGGTCCGCTCTTTCTACCTCAAGTACGCGCGCCTCACTGAGGAGGTCGCGCAACTCCGCCGCCAGTTCGCTGATGCGCAAGACGCCTACGAGAAGACAATGGCCGAGGTCACCAAGCTCGAGGCGCGTAATGAAGAGCTTGCCGCGCGCGGAATCGAGATCCAGCGCGAACTCGCGGATCGGCGTGACGCCGTCCATGAGATCGACGCAGAAATGGAAAAAACGGAGCGCCAGATCGCTTTGCTGCGGCAGCAGATCGATTTCTCCATCGGGCAACAGGAGCAACTGCTCCATGAGCGAGACGAGTTCCGCCAGCGCGCTGAGGCCGTTCAAAAGCAGATCGGCTATACGACCGACGCCGTGCGGGCGGTTGGGGAGGAAATCGGGTCGCTGAAAGCAGCCCTCGATGCAAAACAAGCTGAGTGTGACGAGGCCACAAACCGCCTCTCACAAGCTGACGAGCATCTCGATGTCACGCGCGCCCGCATGCTTGATTCCATGAGCTCGCGCGCCAAGACACAGACCGAGTTGGAGACGTCGGCCAACAGTATCCAGCGAGTCGACGAACAACTCGCGGCCATCTACGAGCGCCAGAAGTCGTTTCAGGATCGTACGCAAGAGGTCACGGCCAAGCTCGGCCAACTCCGCAAGCTCGAATCCGAGAGACAGGAGGAGCTTGCCGCCTCCGTAGACAAGCGCCGCCGCGCCGCGGACGAGCACGCCGCGAAAAACCAGGACGTGCGTGCCCTCAACGAAGAATGGCAGGCGCTGCGCGAACGCAAGAGCAGCCAGGAAGCGCGGCTCCGTTCGCTCCGGGAATTGCGCGACCGCTACGAAGGCTTCGCGTCTGGCGTCCGCGCCATCATGACGGCCAAACAGCAAGGCGTGGCCGACGTTAACGGCGTGATCGGTCCCATAGGAGACCTCCTTTCAACGGAGAAGGCTAATGAACGCGCCATCGAGGCGGCCCTGGGCGGCAATATCAACAACATCGTCGTCGAACAGGCGGACGCCGCAAAGACGGCCATCGCCTTCCTCAAACAGCATCAGGCCGGCCGTGTAACCTTTTTGCCCCTTGACACGATCCGCGTCGGCCAGAACGACGAATCCGGTGCGGTGAGAGGGCTCCCTGGCGTGATCGGGCCGGCCATTAACTACGTCCAGTATGATCCGCATCTCCAAAAGGCGGTCGAGTACCTGCTTTACAACACCGTGATCGTCGAGACCATCGATGACGCCATCCGGATTGCCCGCGGCGCGAAACGGTACCCGAAACTCGTCACGCTGGACGGCGACGTAGTCTCCCCGGCGGGCGCCGTTACCGGAGGCCGGACGCAACACGAAGGCCGTGGCCTCCTTGGGCGCAGCGCGGAGATCGCCGAACTCGAGGAAGTGATCAAATCGACCGAGAGCGGTATCGGCGATCTCCTGAAGCGCACCCAGGCCATGGCCGTCGAGATCAATAACCTCACACAGCACATCAAGGACATCGAGGAGCGTGAGAACGCCCTGCGCAGTAAGCTCAGCGCACTAAGCGTCGAGATCGCGCGCGGTGCGGCTGAAGAGGACTCGATCACGCAGACCGCGTCCCACTTGACGGCCCAGCGCCAAACGCTCGACACCGAGCACGACGCGCTTCAGGCCCGGCAACGTGAAGCCCTGCTCCGCGCTGAATCCATGGATCAGGACGATGCCGCCCTGCAGCGGGTCTTGGCTGAAGCCCAGGACGCGGCGAGTCAGGCGCGGCAAGCCCTGGCCGCTCGTTCCGAGGAGCTTGCCGAACTCCGCGTGGCCTTGGCGAGTCTGTCCCAAAGACTGGATGAAACTGAACGCAACCGGCTTCGGGAGCACCAGGAATACGAGGAGGCCGTGCGCACCGCAGGGCGCCGTGCCGAGCAGGCCGCCCAACTGAAAGAGAACGAGGCCGCCCTGAGAACTGAAGTGGCGAACGGCATCGAGCGTTCAAAGGCTCTCTCCGAAGAGGGACACAGAGCGAAGCAACAAGTTGTGGAGACTCAGAACGCGCAACAGACGCTTCTTGATGAAACGGACGCGATCTCGAAGACCTTGCGCGAGATGCACGAACGATCCCGCTCCATGCAGTCGGACGTCCACCGGCTCGAGATGGCCCTGCGCCACAACGAAGACCAGATCGAATTCCTCGAAGAGCGCATCCTTGCTGAGTATCGCATTGCCCTGTCATCGCTCGATCCGGCCAAGATCGGAGCCGACGACTACGATGAAGAGACGCGCGAGCATACCGTCAACGAACTGCGCGAGAAGATCGAGCGGCTCGGTACGGTCAACGTGATAGCCATCGAGGAATACGAGGCGCTCGAGAAGCGCAACGAATTCCTGGTTACCCAGGAAGAGGATTTGCGCAAAGCCCGTGAAGCCCTCCTCGGAGTGGTCGACCGAATCGACAAGACCATTCGCGCCATGTTCCTTGACACGTTCGAGAAAGTGTCCGAGACGTTCAAGGTCTTCTTCCGCCGGCTGTTCAACGGCGGTCAAGCCCGCATCTATCTGCTCGACGAAGAAGATCCCCTCGAGTGCGGCATCGAGATTGAGGCGCGTCCGCCAGGAAAGAAGCCGCAAGGCATCTCCCTGCTATCGGGCGGGGAACAGGCCATGACTGCCATCGCGCTGCTGTTCGCCATCTTTAGGGCCAAGCCCAGCCCCTTCTGCGTCCTCGATGAGGTCGATGCCCCCCTCGATGACGCCAACATCGATCGGTTCCTCTCGATGGTCGAGGACTTCACCGACGAGAGTCAGTTCATCATCATCACACACAGCAAGCAAACCATGACCCGCGCGAACATCCTCTATGGCGTGACCATGCAGGAGCGGGGCGTCTCACAGATCGTGTCCGTCCGTTTTGACCAGCCGCGTACAGCGGCCCCCATGGCGGCTACGTAGACATGGCAGCGACATGGGACGTCTTGATGGGGCCGGTCTGAAGCCAGCCTTGCTGTATTGTTCCGCTCCTGTATCCTGCACCCGGTTAGGCGATCCGCAAGGCGCCGACACAATCTGCCTCCGCCTGCTGAAAATGACGCGGCCCCGACATTCCTGCCGTGCTTCCACCACTGGTAATCACCGTGACCTGCTGATATTGACGACAAGCTGCAAATGCGTGGCCGGGGAGGAGTTTTGCGGAGATGAGTTGTCAGGGGCGGAGAAGGCGGCAGCACGGCGTGCGGAGAATGTATGTAGGCCCTGACAACATTGTGTTCACGGCGAGAACGGCCCCAGAAGTAATCTATTGACACCCACTGCCGATAATGCGAGTGGCTGGGTATTAATACTGTTAATAATGTGTAACATCGCACGATTTCGCCCGTGGTAAGATTGGCACACTTCCTGCTTTACTAACAACCGATGGTTATGGTTCGCACGCAGGTGACCGGAGTTACCTGCGCAGCGGGGCGCAATGTGCGCCATCGGCAACGCGAACCTCAGTGACAGGGGAGGAAATACCAGCCTCTGGAGATAGCGTGATAGGAATGTGAAGGTCGAAATCCTGTTGCGGGCTCGGGCAGCCCGGAGGCAGGACATAGCAAGAAGCAAGGCAAAGTTGACTGTGGGAAAGACGGCGGCTGAGAGCCGCCCCAAAAAGAGGAGAGTACACAAGTGAAGAAAACGTTATGGTTGACCGTCGGGATGATTGCGGGCCTTTCCCTGGTCGCGGGTGGCGCCTCAGCAGGCACCCTGGGAACCAACATCACTATCCCTGACGAGAGTAGTTCAGCGCCTTCGGGCTGGTACGGCCCGCAGGAGGATCAAGAGGTCGAGCCCAGTTGCGTTACAGGTCAAAACCTCGATGTTGAAGTATTTGTCTTCGATGGGTACGACTTCAACACCGGCGGTACGGGCCCGCGCACAGTGGCGGGCGACCTGTTCATCGACATTGACGGCGATGCGCAATATGGCTCCCTTGGGCATGCTCCGAACAACTACAATCCGTATGACATCGTAGCGGATACGTTCGGGTATGACTTTGTCGTCGATCTGGATTTCACCGCGATGACATACACCGTCGTCGATCTCCGCGGCACAGGGGCCGCGATCCAGTGCGACAGTGAACAGATCAACGACGCTGCGAACCCGTGGCGGTACGTCAGAGGTGGAGAAGTACTGCCTTTCGGTGGCGGCATCGCCTACCTCAACGATTTGGCGGACAACGATCCAACAATCGCTGGCTATGGCGGCTCAGACCTCATCGGAGGATCGCATGACGTTGCCACCGTGGACTTGAACTGGCTTGCGGGCTATGTTGGGCCCAGTATGGAGTTCTGGACGCATTTCACGATGGAATGCGGCAACGACAACCTGATAGGCCATTATCCTGGTCCTGGTGTCCCAGAGCCGGCTACGATAAGCCTCTTGGGCCTTGGTCTGCTCGGTGCGGTGATGCGCAAGAAGTTCTGGGCTTAGTTAGTTTACTCGCTTGCCCGACCGCGACGGCAAACGGTAAACCGAACGTTTCGAAACACGCAAG